>JAABUQ010012271.1_pt1 | contig 10694 bp, 8 predicted proteins | sample 5560001 | NCBI WGS metagenome assembly JAABUQ01 (sample SAMN10711888, study PRJNA513371) | rock metagenome | isolation source: Antarctica rocks | place: Antarctica: Victoria Land, Finger Mt nord | collected 2015-12-18 | reverse complement strand
GTGCCGCGGCGGGTCGGGGAGGAGCGGGTCCGTCGAGACTATGCTGACCGGCGAGCCTGCATGGACCGCAACGAGCAGCAGCGCCGCAACCAGGGCGCCCAGCAGCGGCGCGCTGGCCATGGCAGCCGAGGCCGCAGCGCCTGCCGCCATGGGGCGCTCTGTGCTCAGGGCTTTACGTGACTGGGAATGTGCTGAAGCGCAGTGTGCCAGGTGCCCAGCAACAGCGAGTTCATAAGCGACAGGTGTCGTCATATACACCGCTGGCAACGCCGGCGCTGCTGGAGTGAAGCTTTGACCAGCACAGGTCCTGCAAGCAAGCAGGCAGCGGACTAACATATAACGAAGCAAACGAGAGCATCAACCCAAGCATGGGTGCACAGGTTTAGCGCTTAGGCGGTATGACCACGCACCCCTGTGCCGTGCTTACTACGTAGAGCTCCCCAAACGTGCTAGTTGCAAGAGCGCAGCGGCGCTGTGGACGCCAGTCTCCCCAGCCGCTTGCAAACCTGCTCTCAAGTCATCCGGAAGCCAGCGCTGCCCTCTGTGGCAGCGCTGCTATCGGGCACTTCAAGTGCAGGCCATACCCTGCTATACCCTCTTCCATTCCGGAGCAAAGTACTAGTGATAAAAAGTTTAACCAGCTAAAGAAGTATGCACGAGACTGACAGGGCAAGCAGGGGAAGGAGACAACCTTTGTGGCAAGCTGTGACACGTCAGAAAATCGTGCCGGCATCCAAGGCTACCCAGGATCTGGACCCTGAACGTCCCGGCTAGCAGGTCGCCTGCGCTCGTGCTGCGCTGCACAGAGGCAGCGGCATGGGCGGCCACAGGAAGCAGGCGAGGCGGGGCGGCGGGGACCCGCCGCTGTGCAGCAAGGCGGAGTTCAGGCAGCTGCACATGGAGCGGGGAAGGCTGCGTGCAGAGGTGCGGCTGCGAGCCGCCCGAAGCTTGACACACTAGAGCCAGGGCCCGAAGTTGCAAGCGACCATGCATGTGACCCTTGGACGAGGCTGTTCTGCACCCCCTGTGCAGTTCTGCATGCCAGGCCAAGCATGGCTGAGAGCTGCTTGGGCTGGGCCCACTTGCATTACGGCGCACCCCCCCGTGCTCTCTAACGTCAGCCGAGTGCGCCCACCCTGAGCGTGTCCACACAGGGCAACACGCTCGGCAAGCCCCATGCCTCAGTGCCACTGCACAGTTCCACTCAGCACTGTGCGCAACGCACGCAGGCTGGCGCTGACGCCATACAAGTGTAGATAGACGCCCCCGCACCCCAAACGAGCGCCGTGCATGCCCGCCGCGCAGGCCCGCCGCGGCGGGTGGCCCCCCTCCCCCCACCCCCCGCGCCCCAGACCAAGCGCTGCGCACCGCGCGCAGGCCGGCACCAGCCTGCAGCGGCTGCTGCCGGTGTCCTTCCTGCACCCGCGCTCCATCCTGCTGTACACGGTGCTGCAGCGCCTGCGCACGGAGCCCAAGGCGCCGCCCGGCCTGCTGAAGCTGCTGGCGCGGCACCGCGAGTATGTCATCCCGCCGGGCGGCACCACCGCGCCGGTGCCGACCCGCTCGCCGGCCCACCCCCGAGCGCAAGCCCGCCGCTGCAACCCCAGACGTGCGAACTCATATGCAAACGCCGACTGAGGGGCACCTGCTGCGCAGGCCTGCGAGGCTGCCGCGGCCGGGCCGCCGTGCACGCTCGAGCGCGTGGTGCTGCCGCGTGACCTGGTGTGCAAGGCGCGCGCTGCGAGCGCGCCGGGGCGCGAGCGCTCGGCCTCGCCGCAGCGCGCGCCCTCTCACTCCCGCCGCGGCGCCGGCCAGAGCCCCGGCGCCGGCGCCGCGCCGCGCACGCCGTCCGTGCATGCCCCGCGCGCCGTCCGCCGCTCGGACGAGCCCAAGCAGGCGGCGTCGGGCGGCCTGCTGGGCGCGCTGCGCTCGCTGCTGCCGGGCCTGGGCGCGCGGCGCGAGGGCGCCGCGCCCGACGCGGAGCGCCCCGCTGCGGACTTCTACCCGACGTCCACGCGCGAGCTGCGCGAGCGGCGCGCCGCTGAGGCCGCGGCCGCGCGGCGCGTGCGCGACGCCGGCGACGCGGCGGCGCAGCGGCCGCTGCGCCGCCGGCAGCCCGACGCGCCGCGCAGCCCGGACGTGGCGGCCGCCGCGGCGGAGTGGGCGTGCAGCGGCGCGGCGGCCGCTGAGCAGCTGCTGAAGCCCCGTGTGGAGGAGGCTGCGGGCGGGGCGGCGAGCGAGGCCGCCGCCGCCGCCGCCGCGCCAGCGCCTCACGAGCAGCCTGCCAGTGAGCAGCCCTGACGAGCAAACTGTTGCGCTTGCTGCCCTGTGCGTGCTGCAGGCTGCATGCTCAGAGGCTGCGTCTCGGAGAGGCTGTGTACAGCAGCTCCAGGCGGCCGCGTGCGTTCCTGCAGTTGGCGTCTTGTTGCGCACACAGCGCCCTGAAGCAGGCGAGGCGTTGCGCGGCAGGCGACCCTGCGGCGCCCAGCTCCTCCAAGGCCGCGGCGGCCCACGATGTGACCAGCCAGCTGGAGCAAGCGCGCGCGCGGCTGCAAGCAAGCGCGCATGCCGAGGAGGAGGCCGCGTATGCGGAGCCGCCCTCGCCCGGCCACCTCGAGGAGGCGCGCCCCGTCACTGCCCGGCCGGCCGCTGGTCCGGGCCCGGCTGGGCTGGGCTGACTGGTCTGTATCAAGTACAGCGTGCGCACAGGTAGAACGTGCGCGTCGCGCGCCGCCAGCGCGCCGACGCCCCGCTTTATGGGCGCAGGCCGCCGCGATGGAGCGCGTGCTGCGTGCGGCAGCCGACCGTGCACGCGACTTCTGCCGCGCGTCCGAGGCGGCCGCGTCCGCCAGCCGCGCCGGCTCGCCGCAGCGGCCGCGCGCCGCGGGCGGGTCGCCCGACGGCCGCCTGGGCGCGCTGGTCGCGGAGGGTGAGTCCGCCTACGCGAGCATGCCGCCGGCGGGCAAGGTCGCGGCCATCGCCGCCAAGTTCGCGGGCGCGGGCCCCGGGCCCCGCCGCCGCCCCTGTAAGCGCTACGGCGGACACACTCCCGAGCCGCTCGGGTTTCTGCATCACCTGCCGTGGCGTTCCCTGCCTGTGGGCGGAGCTGACCTCGCGCTCCCAGCATGCTGGCATGTCGAGGAGGGTCTGCTGCGGTGGGTAGGGCTTGTCACGATGTGCCGTCAGCGCATGCGAGATGACCCTGCTGTGCCATGGGCTCAGGAGTGGTGTGTGTCGTTGGGGTGAGCCTGAAGCCCCCTGTCTTAGCTCCTGCTATGCAACAGGACAGCAGGAGCGGCAGCATACTTGTGTCACGCAGTGACGTGCGACTGCCGCTAACTCTTGTGTTCGTGACACAGCTCGCGGGGCGGCGCAGGGCTGTCCGTCCATGCAGGGCCGGGCGCGTCGCCCAAGATCCTGTCTGCGCCGGCCTACCAGCGGCCTGCCGGTCCTCCGGAGCCCGAGATCCAGCCGGCGCCGCTGGAGGTGCGCCTGCCGCCACAGGCCAGGCCCAGGGACTTGCGTAATCACAGCCGCGCCCTGCAAGCACAGCGCAAGCCGCCCTGCTATACCTTGAGCTCTGCTGCCATGCCCTGGAGCTGCGAGCACTTGGCGCTGGCCCTGCAGCCGGATCCGGCCTGCCATGCTCGCATGCTGTGCACCTCAGGAACGCCTGTGTTTGTCAGACGCGCGCAGCGCTTTGCGCAGCACCGCCACTGCCCGTTGCGTGTGCAGGCGCTGGAGAGTAGGGTGTGCTGCACTGCTGCATGTGCAACCCCGACAAGCCCTTGGCCCGGCGCAGGAGACTGCGCGCGCGGCCCTGGCGTGCATCGATAGCGCGCTGCGCTCGACGCCCGCGCGGCGCGCCGGCGGGCGCAGCGCCGGCGCGCGCGCGCCCGGCCCCGACCCCAACCAAGGCCCCATCATGTGGCACCCCAACCCGGCCGCCCGCCGCTCCGCGGCGGCCGGCGCCGCCGCCAGCAGCGACGGCGGCCTGACCGACAGCGACGCCAGCTGCGCGGGACGGACCGTGTCGCACTTCCTGGCCCACCAGGCGCCCGCGGCCGGGCCGCTGCCGAACGCATTCCGCGCGCGCGCGCCGCCGCCGCCGTCGCAGGCGCGTGCTGCAGCGCGGCCGGGCCCCTCCCTGCTACTAGCTGCTTGCGGTGAGCTATGAGTGCTACCTGCCAGCGGGCCTCACTCACAAGTGAGCAGAGTGCAGGGTGCCATGCTTGGCGCCTGCATGGGCAGGCTGCCTGGCATGCATGATCGCCTGGCGCTCACCGGCGCGCCGCCCCTCGAGCATAGCCGGTGCGAGCCATCATGCGGGACCCTAGGCTCTGGAGGAGCACCGCAGCTGAGCAGCTGGTTCCCGCGCACCGGCAGGCGCCCGCGCCCGCGCCCGCCCCGCAGCCGGCCGCGGACGCGCTCGCGCTGGGCGACAGCAGCGACTCGGACGCGCCGTCCGCCGACGACGCCGACGGCGCCGACTCCTGGGAGCAGGCCAAGGCGGCGCACCACGCGGCCATGGCGCGCCCCCGGACCTCCGCGCACCTGGCCACACTGTCGCCCTTTGAGAGTTTACGACATTGCACAAGGAGACCTGCCCGGCCTGGCACAGAGCGGAACGCTCACGGAAAGCTCCAGCTGCGGGAGTGTCAGCACACGCTCACGCATGTTCTCTGTTATGCGCGCAGGCGCAGAAGCACGCGTCCGCGGCGGCGTCGCACGCGTCCGCCGCGCGCGTGTTCGCCGAGGCGCACGAGCGCAAGCAGGCCGCGCGCGCGGCGCAGACCGGCGCGCGCGCGCTCGCAGACCGGCTCGCTGGCGAGGCGCTGGAGGCGGCGGCCGAGGCGCGCGCCGCCGAGGCGCGCGCGCGCCGCGCGGAGGCCGCGCGTGAGGCGGCCGAGGAGGCCGCCGCCGCCGCCGCCAGCAAGAAGTCCGCGCGTCGCTGTGCGCGCCTGTCCCGCTTGATTACGGGGTCTGGGGGGCCTGCTTAGGAGGCTGCATGCGTGGTTGCTGCCGGCAAGGCTGTGCTACGCTGTGCGCGCCTGTCGGCTCGGACGCAATACCCTGGTCCAGCGTGAGTCGAATGTGCATGTGCGGCCCCGTCACTGTAGCGGACACCTGTAATGAGAAGTCCGCCCTGCTCTCCGTCTTGCCTGCAAAAGTGCCGCATGTATGCCATTCACTTTTGATTAATGCTGACAGCCGCTGGGAGCTCTGCGGCAGACCTGGCCTGGGGGGTCAATGACAATGGCGCCCCCCACATGGTCATGGCGTAGCGGCCACGCTCCAACATGAAGCGGCGCGAGGCGCTGGAGAGCAGGCGTGGCCGGAGGCGGGGGAGAAGGGCGGCTGATAAGATGCCGAATGCTCCCATGCGACACGCATGGCAACCCAGGACCTGACAGTTCCTGAGAGGGCCGCTGGGGAGCTGGCTGCCACGGCGATGAAATGCAGAACCGGAGGACTGCTGGGGGCTGCGCGCATGCCAGGGTGGGGTATGGTGACAGCTCCGGGTGCTAGTTGGCCAACCCAGAAATCATACATGGGCCACCACATCAGACGTGACAGCGGAGCCTGGCACCCGCTTACGTGGCAGGGGCTGTTGGGGTCTTGTGGAGAGGATGCGCAAAACTGGGATGGGGCCGGGCGGCCTGTTGCTTTCTGCAAACCGATGAGCCAGACGGGCATGATGTCGCCGATGACGTGCCCGCGGGTTGCGGTGTTTATTCGATGGCCAGCTCTGCGAAAGCATTGGAGCATCTGCTTTGCTCAGTACAAGGCACGGCAGCTCAGAACTGGGTGTGCAGTACCTTGCGAACAGGCCTTTTTGCATGTATACAGACAATAGCCTGTGAAGTGATAGTGACCGTACTCGACGCTGTTTGTTGAAGTTGTCCTTACCCAGTGCGCATTTTTACTCACTGCTGATAGCAACAATTCTCAGCAAAAGCAGCCATGCATCAGAAAGCCCTGGGTGCTGGAGCACCTCAATCTCTTGCTTGTGTATGGCGGAAACTCCTGACCGGTGCTGTCGTGATTGCATGCCCGCTCTCTGCATTGCAGTTTAGACTTGCCGCATGTAAGCACCTTGTCGCTTCTCATGCGAGCCCCGCGATGCAACGACCAGCAAACGCCTCCACTTGATGACAGAGCCCCCTTCGCGCACGCTGCATGCCGGAACAGGCGGCCGTCAGCGCGCCACCGCCTGCGCGTGCGAGTGCGAGCGCTCCCGCAGCCCCGCAGCGCGCGCCCGGCCCGGCAGCGCTTCCTCGGATGCAGCGGCCTCAGGCCCCGCCCCGCCCTGCCGCATGAGCCGCCGCTCGCGCAGCCGCGCCGCATGCGCCGCCGCGCTCTCGCCGGGCTCTGCTGCAGCGCCAGCGGGCGCCGAGGCCCGGCGGCTCTGCTCGCGCTGCTCAGCCTCCTGCGCCGGGCGCACACCGGCGTCAGCGTCCACGCAAGCAGTTGAAATCCAGCGGAACCAGCGGTTCCAGCGGCTGATGCACTGACCCCCCAAGAGATGTCCAAGCGCGCCGAGGGAGCTTCATGATGTCAAATGCGGATGCCTCGAAAGCTGCTGCAGGCAAAGCGCGCGCGCTGGCCGCGGCAGGCTTTGCCCGCGGCCCTGACACAGCATCGCTGACCGAGCCCGCCCTGGCGCCGGCGCGCGCCTGCAGGACCAGCTGGCGGCGGCGGCGCTCCTCGTCGCGGCGCGCGCGGTCCAGCGCGCGCAGGCGCTCCGCGCGCCGCCGCCGCCGCGCCAGCCGCCCCGGCCCGCGCCCGGCCGCCACGCGCGCCTCCAGCTCCGCGCGCGCCGCGTCGCGCGCGCCTGCGCGCTCGACATACAAACTCTTGAAAACCATGTGATTCTGCAGCAAAAAAACAAAAACAGCTCAACTCGGAGACGCACAGGGTCGGGCATGGGGGGGCAGGATCCAACCAAGCCATCAAGGCATCCCGCTCGGAGTAGTTGCTGGCCGTGCAAGCTCGCCGAGCGCTGCTGTAATGCTTGCGGCGCAACAACTGGACAGCGGCTCCACACCCAGCAGATAAATGCATCATGTGGCTGCCAACACAGCCCCGCCCGCTCCCGCCCCGGGCTGCCCGGGCGCGCGCGCGCCTGCGTCGGCATCGGCGTCGGCGCCGCCCGCCCCCGCGGCCGCCTGCCAGAGGCCATAGTAGCCCTGCGCCTTGGGCGCGCGCAGCAGCCGCGGCGCGGCCAGGCACGCCTCGCAGCAGCAGCCGCGCATGCGGCTCTGCGCGGGCGGAGCCACGCGTTTCACTCTGGGCACGCGCCTCCATGCGCGCCGCCCGCTCGCAGCAGGCCGATGGCCACAGCCGCCACCATGCCTCTCAGCACTCTCTCAGAGCCTCTCAAAGCCTCTCACGAACGGAGGGTTGCCTCGTTGTAAGGCCAATGTGAGTGGGAAGGGCGCCGGACTGCAGCGCACGGGCCTGGGCTTTAATTGCGGTGCTCAGAGCCGCCAGGGTTCCAACTGGCTACATGCCGCACCTTGCACCCGGTGCATGCGAGGAAGAGGCGGTTGCAGTCCAGGTTCGCGCAGTTCATGTGCGGCAGCGCCGCCGCGCTGGCGCAGTGCGCGCACTCGGCCGCCGCCGGGAGCTCGCCGGCCTGTGCTGCTGCGCCTGCGCCAGTCCCCGCGTGTGCTTGGTGCGGAGACCAAGTGGTTGCATTTGCACACCGCCCACTCCAGCTGGACAACAGCAGGGGTTACAGCAGACTTACACCAAAGAGCAGCCAGGCACGCCAGCCCATGCATCTGGCCCTGGGCGGGTCAGTGACATGGCTCGACATACGCCACATGAAAGTGTTCGGCAGAGACCGACAGCTCGCGCCACGCGAGCGGCCTGCCTCAGAGCGAGGTGACCAGAAAGCTGAGCAACACAGGGGCATGCAGCGTGATGCCACGCAGGGCGGCCAGTGTCAGAGGCTGCCGCAGCAGCGCGCTGCGCACCGGGCGGGGCCACAGCCAGGCGGTTGTCAAACACAAACAGGCTGCCGCGCCACAGCGGGTCCCGCGCTTCCTCGGGCGCGGCGGCGGCCGCGGGCGCCTCGCCCTGCCAGCGCAGGTACGCGTGGACGCCGCCCTCTAGGGTGTACAGGTTATTGAAGCCCTGTCGCGCAGCAAGGCGCCATTACCACACCACCAGTTGCCAACGTTGCAGCAGGCGCTACCGACCAGGTCCGCTATGTCGGTGGCAGAACAAACAGTACCCTTGGGTTGCACAGCATCGATTGGCCGAGTGCAAGGGCAGAAATAGGATGCGTGCGGGAGAGGGCGCGCCTTCTGCCGGAGGTAGGTGCTGTAGATGTCGCAGCGGATGCCGCCCGTGCAGTACATCATGACGGGCGTGTCGCCGGGGCGCCCGCGCAGCGGCGCCGGGACCGCGCCGCCCGCCGCCTCCGTCGGCGTCTGGCAGAAGTGGTCCTGCAAAACCATAAAGCAGCTTTCCAGACCAGGCAATGCTCAGCTCGTTGCTGCCCTGGCGACCCTTTGGGCGAATGTCCGCCCTCGTGCAGACACGCCGCAAGAGCAGGCGTGCGCGCTGGCGAATCTAGTGACGGCCATGCCGCGAACACTTGCAGAGCGGCCGCAGGTAGGCGCACCTCCAGCGGACGCTCCGAGCCCACAAAGTGCCCCGCGTCCCACTCATACGCGTTGCGGACATCCAGCACCACGGGCTCCGGCCGCGCCGATTCGGCTGCGTGCGCCTCTGCCTCGGGCGGCTGCGCCGCGCGGGCCCCGCCGGCGCCGCCCGCCGCGCCCGCCCGCGCCGGCGCCGCATCGCGGAGCATCGCCTGCCACGCGCTGGGCGCCAGCGGCCGTGCGCGCGCCTGCGCGCGCAGGCCCGCCGGCTGCTCCTGCGGGGCCTGTCTGCCAGGCGAGGTGCAATAGCCTGATGCGCGCGTCTCGGGGCGCCCCGCGGGCATATGCACTCAACGGGACCAGGCGGCCCCCGCCCCTGGCAGCGCCCATGAAACCAAGCCGCAGCTCACGTCGCGAGGCAGCCTGCCCCGCGCCTGGGCGCCAGCATGCGTGCAGCGGAGAGAGGCGCCCACGCTTGCCTCGGACGCTGCACACCGAGTGGGTGCCAGACAGGGGGAGGCCCGCCTGTATGCCCCTCTTGGGCCTGAGAGCAGGCCGGCGGCGCCTGCACAGGCTACGCGCGCCAGCAGCGCACCTCCGGGTCCGTCACCGGCAGGCCGGTCATGCCGCCCGCCAGCGACACCAGGTTCGGCCGGAACTTCAGGCGCAGCCGCGGGAACTGGTGCCCGTCGACCGGCTGCGACGACCAGCGCAGCCCCTGCGCAGGCCGGCCGCTGCTGTGCAAGCTGCTGTGCAAGCGCTGGGACTTGGAGGGTCTCTGACAAGCCATGCGTTCAGAGGAGCGCCAGGCGCCAACCTCCTGAGCAAGTCACAGACATGCACAAGCCAGGCGCACGGCTTCTCACAGACTGCAGGTGCACACCTCGAAGCCTGGCTGCTGGCGGACCCACTCAGCGTACGCGTTCGCCGCCCCCGGCTGGCCGCTGTACTGCGCATTGATGCCCTGCGTGGACAGGTAGATGCGGCCGCGCAGCTCGGCCCCCGAGTCGCGCACCCAGCGGAGATGCTGCCGCAGCGTCTGCCGCGCCGCGCACAGGCCGTGAGCGTTCCTAGGCTTGTGCTGGTCTTGTGCTGGTCTTGTACTGGCGAGCGTGCCAGGCTGAGTGCAGGGCATGTCGAGCGGCGGCGAGACACCCAGCCCGCTGCTCACCTTGAAGGGCTGCTTCAAGCGGGTCAGGTGGTAGAAGTTCACGATGCAGAACTGGTCGGGCTGCGTCGCGGAGCCTGGCGAGCCGTCGCGGCCATGGCCGCACGCGCTCTCCGCTTCGCTGCCGCCCCTGCCTTGCTCGGCGCGAGGCGCGGCAGCCTCTGCGGCCGCAGCCTCGCCGGCGCCCGCGCGGCAGGGCGAGCGCCTGCTAAGCAACCAAGTGCCAATGAGCCTGTGCCAGCGGGCGGGGCGGCTGCAGCGGCCAAACGCCTGGCCCTCCTGCTCAGCGGCCTGGCGCAGGCTGGCGCTGCACACCCTCTGCTGCACTCTTGGGCAGACGTCGTGCACGAGACCCAGCCGCGCGGGCAGCTGGCCGCGATGCCAGGCCGCAGGCGCCGCAAAGCCTATCCTGGCCTGCATTGCTTCCTGCAATGCTTGACCTGCCAGCCTTGATGCTGGCAGCTTGGAAAGGCTTCCCTGAACGGCTGTGTCTGCCTATGCGTCTCTAGCAATTTCTCTCCTTGGATCGCGCCTCTCTGCATTCCTTTGGAGGGTGTAAATGAGGTTGCAGCAAAATTCCCCTGTAAATTGGGAGGACCTTGGCAGCTTGCATAGCCCATGCCAACGCCAGGCAGAGCAACATCCGTGCTCATCCAACTTCATCTCACCACGGCACCCTCGTGTTGCAATGCAGTACCAGCCAAGTTCTTCCAGTATTCGACAAGCAGTTCTTGTTGCAGCGGCACACCGCAGCAGGCCATGCGCTCCGCACGGGCTCATGGGGTCAAGCGCTTGGGGTCGCGCGGGAACAGAGAGGTCTTCCGGATGTTGTCCAGCCCCAGGAACAGCATCACCACGCGCTCCAGCCCGACGCCAAACCCGCCGTGCGGGAAGGCGCCAAACTTGAACGA
>JAABUQ010012270.1_pt1 | contig 10694 bp, 10 predicted proteins | sample 5560001 | NCBI WGS metagenome assembly JAABUQ01 (sample SAMN10711888, study PRJNA513371) | rock metagenome | isolation source: Antarctica rocks | place: Antarctica: Victoria Land, Finger Mt nord | collected 2015-12-18 | reverse complement strand
TGGGCTCAACGTGCTCGGCCTCGTCTTGTTTCTCGCGATCTCGCTCTTCACGATCGTCTCGATCATCTTCATGTATCAGGGCCAGCGCCGCATTCCCGTACAGCAAGCGCGCCGCGTCGTCGGCCGCAAGATGTTCGCGGGCCGCTCGAGCTACATTCCGCTGCGCCTCAACAATTCGGGCGTCATCTCGATCATCTTCGCAATCTCGATCCTGCTCTTGCCGCAGCAGGCGCTGTCGTGGTTCCAGCACTCGCAGGTCGCACCGACGTACGGCTTTGCGGGATTCCCGACGAACACGACGGCCGTTTCGCTCGCGCTGCAGACGTACTTCAGTCCCAACAGCTTCCTGTACAATCTCGCGTACTTCGCGCTGGTCGTGATTTTCACGTTCTTCTATTCCTCGATCGTCGTCAACGTCAAAGACATCGCGGACAATCTCAAAAAAAGCGGCTCGTTCATTCCGGGCATCCGGCCCGGCGTGCCGACGGAAGACTACATCAAGCGCATTCTCTCGCGCATCACGACCGTCGCCGCGATCTATCTCGGCCTACTCGCCGTCCTGCCGTCGATCTTGCAAAAAGGTCTCGCCGTCACGACGTTCTATCTGGGCTCGACGTCGCTGCTCATCGTTGTCGGCGTCGCGCTCGACACGATGACGCAGATCGAAGCGCGCCTCGCGATGCGCGATTACAAGGGATTCATCAAGCGGTGAACCGCGGGTGACCGTCGCGCAGAAAACGATGCGTCTCGTGCTGCTCGGACCGCCTGGCGCCGGCAAAGGCACGCAGGCCAAAGCGATCGAGGAGCGTTTCGGCGTCAAGCAGATCTCGACGGGCGATATCCTGCGCGCGAACGTTGCCGCAGGCACGCCGCTGGGCGCGCAGGCGAAGGCCTTCATGGACGCGGGGAAACTCGTTACCGACGACGTGATCATCGGGATGATGGAAGCCGAGCTCGCGGGCAAAGACTCGTTCCTGCTCGACGGCTTTCCGCGCACGGTCGCGCAAGCCGTCGCACTCGACGGCTTGCTCGCGCGGATCGAGCGGCCGCTGACGGGCGTGCTGCTCTTCGAAGCCGACCGCGACACACTCGTCAAGCGCCTCACCGGGCGCTGGACGAACCCACGCACCGGCCGGTCCTACCACGCTGAGTTCAATCCGCCCAAGGCGGCCGGCATCGACGACGAAGATGGCGGACCGCTCGTGCAGCGCGAGGACGATACGGCCGACGTCGTCGGCAAGCGTCTCGAGACCTACGAACTCGAGACCGCACCGCTCGTACAATATTACGGCTCGCGCGATTCGTTCGTGCGCGTGAACGCGCTCGCACCCATCGGCACGGTCACGGCCGAAATCGATCGCGCGATCGAAACGCACGGTGGTGCGAGATGATCACGATGAAATCCGCGCGCGAGATCGAGATCATGCGCCGCAGCGGCAAGATCACCTCAGCCGTTCTCACGTCGCTCATCAAGGCCGTGAAGCCCGGCATGACGCTGCGCGACGTCGATCGGCTCGCCGAAAAAGGCATCCGCGAGCGCGGCGGGGTCCCCACGTTCAAGGGCTATCACGGCTATCCGGCGTCGATCTGTGCGTCGCTCAACCAAGTCGTCGTGCATGGGATCCCGGGCGACCAGGTTCTCAAAGACGGCGACATCCTTTCGATCGATATCGGAACGACGTTCGAAAAATACGTCTCCGATACCGCGATCACGGTTCCGATCGGGAACATCTCCGTCGAGGCGCAGCGACTGCTGCGCGTCACGCAGGAAAGCCTGATGCGGGGAATCGCCGCGATGCAAAAGGGCAGCCGCCTCTCCGATATCGGCCATGCGGTGCAGTCTCACGCCGAAGCGCACGGGTACGGCGTCGTTCGGGCGCTGGTGGGTCACGGGGTCGGCACCAAGATGCATGAGGAACCGCAGGTCCCCAATTGGGGCGAAGCGGGTAAGGGGATCGTGATGCGTCCCGGCCTCGTTATCGCGATCGAGCCGATGATCACCGAGGGCACGCACGAGGTCCAAACCCTCAAGGACGGCTGGACGGTCGTGACCGCCGATGGTAAACTAGCGGCGCACTTCGAACACACCGTTGCGCTGACCGAGGACGGTCCGCGCATTCTCACGCTTCGCGAGAACGACTTCATGGAACTCGACGTCACTCGCTATCGCCCCGACGCCGAACTCGCCGCGTAGTTCGAAGATCAGGAACAGGAACGCACATGAAAGTCAGACCGTCCGTCAAGCGCATTTGCGAAAAATGCATCGTCATCCGCCGCGAGGGAAAAGTCCGCGTTATTTGCGAGGCTAACCCCAAACACAAGCAGGTACAGGGCTAATGGCACGTATTTCCGGCATCGATCTCCCGCGCGAAAAGCGCATCGAGATCGGCCTCACATACATCTACGGCATCGGTCTGCCGACGTCGCAGAAGATTTTGGCGCGCGCGGGCATCGACCCGAACACGCGCGTCAAGAACCTGACCGAGGACGACGAGAAGAAGCTGCGCGAAGCGATCGATGGTCAGATCAAGGTCGAGGGCGACCTGCGCCGTGAAGTCGCAGGCCACATCAAGCGTCTGACCGACATCGGCTGCTATCGCGGCTTGCGGCATCGTCGCGGCCTGCCGGTTCGCGGCCAGCGCACGAAGACCAACGCTCGCACGCGCAAGGGCCCAAAAAAGACCGTCGGCGCGAAGAAGAAGGCCACCAAGAAGTAGGACGGCTCGGACGCGGCGCCAGCGCCCTGTCCGATCGTCGCGAATGCCGATGTTTCGAAACGTCGGCTTTTTCGCATGTCGGCTCATCGCCGAGCCGCATTGGCGGCCTTTGTCGTTGTTCGCGACCCGGGCCCGCGGTAGCATACGCCCACGATGTCCGAAGCCAGCCGGTGTTGCCAAGGTTCGCGTACGGCCTGCGTCTGCGTGACGCCGGGGCGAGTCGTCGTCTGATCATGCACCTCGGTGCGTCAGATGTGTAACGGCCGCCCTACCGGGTGGCTTTTTTATTCCAATTTCCGAGAGGGAACGACCGTGGCGCAACCATCTAAAGTTGAAGGCATGAAGGCCGCGAGCAACGGACTCCGCGGGACGATCGCACACGAACTCGCGCAGCCGACCGATAACTTCGGCGAGGCCGACCTCCAACTGCTCAAATTCCACGGCATCTACCAGCAGGAAGATCGCGATATTCGCCTCGCGAGTCGCGGTCCGGGCGGCGAGAAGGCGCCCAAGGCCTATTCGTTCATGCTTCGCACGAAGAGCCCGGGCGGCTACGTTCCGGGGCCGCTCTTCCTCGCGCTCTCCAACCTCGCCGAAACGCACGGCAACGGGACCATGCGCGTTACGACACGTCAGGGCTTTCAACTCCACGGCGTGCACAAATCCGACCTCAAAGAAGTCATCGCAACGATCAACGAAACGCTGGGCTCGACGCTCGGCGCGTGCGGCGACATCAATCGTAACGTGATGGCTCCGGCCGCGCCGTTCGCGACGAAGCCCTACACGATCGCGCGTGAAGCCGCACATTCGATCGCGGATCTACTGACGCCCCGCACCGCCGGGTACTACGAAATCTGGCAAGATGGCGAAGTCGCCTACACGAGCGAGACGGAGCATGACCCGCTCTACAAGGACGTCTATCTGCCGCGAAAGTTCAAGATCGCGACGGCGGTCCCCGGCGATAATTCGGTCGATCTTTATACCCACGACGTAGCCGTGGTCCCGGTTCTCAGCGACGTCGACGTCCTTCTCGGATACGATCTTTATGTCGGCGGCGGCCTCGGAATGACGCATCGTAAACCGGACACGTTTCCTCGCCTCGCCGACGAATTCGGTTTCGTCGATGCCGCCGATCTGCTCGCCGTCGTGCGGGCGATCGTCGAGGTCCAACGCGACAATGGTGATCGCACGAATCGCAAGCACGCGCGCTTGAAGTACACGATCGCCGACCGCGGCCTCGCGTGGTTCCGTGCCGAAGTCGAAAAGTACAGTGGTAAAACGATCGCGCCGTTCCGACCGCTGCCGCCATGGGAACATCGCGACTATCTCGGCTGGCACGAGCAGGGCGACGGCCGCCTCTGCGTCGGCATCAATATCGAAAACGGCCGCGTCAAAGACGACGCGACGATGCAGCTCAAGTCGGCGCTGCACGACATCGTGTCGCGCTTCGATCTCGACCTCGTGCTCACGCCGCAACACAACGCGCTGATCGTCGATATTCCCCGCGTGGCGCGCGGCGCGATCGAAGCGATCCTCGCCGAGCGCGGTGTGCGTCCGATCGAAACGATCAGCTTACTCGAACGTCATGCGATAGCATGCCCGGCGTTGCCGACGTGTGGTCTCGCGCTCGCCGAAGCGGAACGCGCGCTTCCCAAACTCGTCGATACGCTCGAAAAACGGCTCGCGGAACTCGGCCTCGGCGACGATCCAATTTCGATTCGTATGACCGGCTGCCCCAACGGCTGCGCGCGGCCGTACATGTCGGAAATCGGGCTGGTCGGTGTGAGCGCCGAGAAGTATAACGTTCATCTCGGCGGCCGCATCGGGCTCACGCATCTCAATCGCGTCTATCGCGAGACGGTTCCCGCAGCCGACATCGTGCCGATGCTCGACGAACTCTTCGTCGCCTACAAGGCCGATCGGATTGCCGGCGAATCGTTCGGCGCGTACTGCGATCGCGTCGTGCTACCGCAAACGGACGCCGTTCCGGTTTAACTCAAGGCGCCGGGGACGACGCCGCGGGTAACGCTTCGGCAACGTCGTCCTGCGTCGCAAAGATGGTGGCGTCGATGGGTTCTCCGACGACGGCGATGACGCGGCGGTCGCGCCCGACGTAGCGCGCGACCAGGATTGCCACAAGCTTGCCGTCGCGGGTGAACGACGAGCGATATTCGCTCGATCGCGTCGCTCGTCGCCCGAGTCATACACCAATCTTAATCTTTTGCTAATACGCACGAGCGGCTTCGGAACGGTTTTGGTGAGCGGATAGAGCCACATGCTCAAACCGCCCGTCAAGATCATCGAGCAACGTTGCAGGCAGCATGTTCGCGCAGGTTCGTGCCGGAATGTTGTACACGACGACCGGTAGCGACGTCGCGTCGGCGATGGCGCCGAAATGGAGCAGCATGATGTGGAGCTTATCTGGTCGTCTTCGCCGATGGAACGTGGCATGACGAGCGCACCAGATTAATGCGCGCGTTCGAGTACCTATCGGTCCTCGTTTCGATTGTCATCGGCCTCGGCATATCGCACCAAGCTCGGTGCTACGCGCGATTTGTGCGCCCGCGCTCGCGGTTACTCGATCATCGCGTGCGTCGCGGCTCCCGGTGTGGGCCGCGCCTTGCGCAAGAGCAGCACGCTCGGGATCGAGATGAAGAAGACGATCGCGCAGAGGCGGAAGATATAGTCGTACGATACGACGGTCGCATTGAGTTGCACCATGCCCGCGATCGCTCCGAGCGCTTGCGCCTGGTTCTTCGCACCCTGCATCATCGCGCCGACCGCTGGGTTGGCGAGCGTCACGTTTCCGGAGAAGATCGCTTGCGCGAAATCTTCGCGCCGGACTTGCAGTAGTTCGAGCACCGCGATGCCGAGGCTGCCGCCGAGCTGGCGCACGAGCGTGTAAAGGCCGGTGGCATTTGCCATCGCGGCGTTGGAGATGCCCGCGAGCGAGGCGGTCGTCAACGGCACGAAGAGAAAGCCGAGCGCGAAGCCCTGAAGCGTGCGCGGCCCGAAGATGTCCCAAAAGCCTGCGTACTGGTTGAGCCCGCCCATCCACCACGATCCCGCGGCGAACAAGGCGAGTCCGATCGCGATTTCGATGCGCGCGTCGAGCACCTTGGTGAGCCGCCCGGCGATCGGCATAGAGAGCGCCGTGGCGACCGCACCCGGCAAGAGCGCGTTGCCCGTATCGAGTGCGTTGAAGCCGAGTACGTTTTGGAAGAAGAGCGGCAGCACGAGGTTGAGCCCATACAAACCGAAGCCGCTGACAACGCCGATGATCGTGCCGGCCGCAAACGACCGCGAACCGAAGACGCGCAGATCGACGAAAGGATGCGGATCGCGCAGTTCGCGAATGATGAAGAATGCGAGCGTGCCGATCGAGACGAGTGAGAGAATGACGATCGTCGGCGATGAGAACCAATCGTCGCGCTGACCCTGTTCGAGCACGAATTGCAGCGACGCGATGCCGGTCGCCATCGCACCGAGGCCGATCCAATCGGCGCCGCGCTCGGGCTTGACGATGTAAGCCGGATCGCGGATGAAGAGCATCGTCATCACGAGCGCGGCGATGCCGATCGGGATGTTGACGTAAAAGATGAGCGGCCACGAGAAATTATCGACCATCGCTCCGCCGAGCGACGGCCCGATCGCGGGCCCCACCATCGCGCCCAGACCAAAAATAGCCATCGCGCCGCCGCGTTTTTCCGGCGGATACGTTTCGAAGAGAATCGCTTGCGCCGTGGGCTGTAGCGCACCGCCGCCGAGACCCTGAATGATGCGCCAGAAGACCAGCGTCCACACGTCGTGCGCGGTGCCGCAGAGAAGCGAGGCGAGTGTGAAGATGATGAGCGATATCGCATAAAACTTCTTGCGTCCCAAGAGCGCCGTCAGCCAGCCGTTGAGCGGCATGATGATGACGTTCGCGAGGATATATCCCGTCGCGACCCAGGCGATCTCGTCCGGTGCGGCGCCGAGGTTGCCCGCCATATTCGGCAGCGCCACGTTGACGATCGATGTGTCGATGATCGCCATAATCACGCCGAGCATCACGGTCGCCGTTACGAGCACGCGCGGCGGCGCGGGCGCGGGCATTGGCATGGGCGCCTCGACGGCTGCCGCTTCTCGCGGCCGGGTAGCCGCGCGGATTGCGGAACCGGGGAGTTCCGGCGCTAGGGACGCGATGACGACGCCTCGCTTTCATTCACCGTAGCGGTATGATATAAATGAGGTATCCGTCAGTCTACCACAAAACACGAGGTTCGATCGAACGGTGGCATATGAGGTGATCAAAGTCGTCGGCGAGCGAGCCTACCGCTATCGGGTCGAAAGCTATCGCGACCCCGAGACGCGGAAACCTCGATCGCGCTGGACGTACCTCGGGCGCGTGGAAGCGGCGGTTGGAACGGACGAGCCGGACATCGCGCCGGAGCACCATGACGTCCACGTGCGACCGCGTGCGCGGCGTTCGACCGCCACCACGCGGGCGGCTCTCATCGACGCGTTCAGTCGCGTGGCCGAACGGCGACCTTACGCGGAAATCACGACGAACGCGGTGACGGACGAAGCGGGCTTCGCGCACGGCACCTTCTATCGATATTTCGCGGACAAACGCGCGATCTTACGCGCGGCACTCGATCGCGTGCGCGAAGACGTCGACCGTGTTCGGCCGACGTTCGATCCGCCGTATGGGACGCGCGAAGCGGAGCGTGCGCGCGTACGTGCCTGGCTCGCCGCGCTCGCGTCCACCGCTGCGTCGCGCGGCGTCGTGCGGGCGTGGCTGGACGCGCTCGACGACGACGTCGAATTCGCGGGGGTTCGAGAGGAGAAAATTCGCGAGCGCGTCGCCGCGCTCGAACGTTATCTCGTCGGGTTGAACGCCGCTAAGACGATCGCGCTCGAGCGGCCGCGGTCGCTCGCAACCGCGCTCACACTTGCATTCGATGCCGCGTTTCGTTTCGCGATCGCGGGCGACGCGGCGTTCGATACGACGGTGCTCGACGGGCTGATCGACGTCTTCGATCGCGCGATTTTCTCCACGGCGTCGCCGGTCGCTTCGGCAACCGAGACGCGCGGCGTGTCCGTATCTTCGAAATAGCCGATGTAGACGCCCACGAGACGTCCGCGCTCGTCGAAGACGCCGCCGCCCGAATCGCCTTCGTGGCAGAGGTCGCACGCGATCGCGAAACGGCCGCGCGGATCGCCGTCGGGCATCGGGGCACCGACGCGCGCGACGCGCCCCGGCTCGAGTTCGGGACCGTTGAGGCCGCTGCCCCAGACGTGAATGGTCGTTTGCGACGTGGCATCGGCGATCGGCGCGACGTGGAGGCCGGCGGCGAGATCGGGCGTCGTTTTCGCTTCGATGACCGCGAGGTCTCGATCGGGCGAGGCCTCGACGACGTGGGCCGCGACTTTCGTGCCATCGGGCAGACGGACCGTGAGCGCTCCGAAGGTCGCAACGTGTTTGGCCGTGACGATGCGGACGGTCGTTCCCTCGACGGCAACGATCGTGCCCGCGCCCATGCCGTCGGAGGTCGCGCCGGAGGCGCGGATAACGACGGCGCCGTCGGAGGCGCGGCTGGCGGCAGCAGCGGGAGCACTCGCGACGGCGACGGTCGCACATGCGAAGAGCAGCGTCGTCGTGGTCTTGAACACTCGCATCCTCCCGCGGCACGGCGCACCCGATCGTGCGGCCTTGGAGGATCATCGGGACCGAAACGGCCTCGACAAAGCGAATGTTGCGACGTGTGGTGCGGCCCACAGCCGGCCGAATAATGCCATGTGAAGCGCGTCATAGCGACTCGCGACACGGACGAGACGGCGTCGTGACGCGGACGCAAAGGAACCCGCAGAACGTCGTATATCCGCGGGTTCCTTTTATCAGAGATGGCGCGATCTCTCGTGCCGCTCGCGAGCGAGCTACATCTTCATGATCGGGCCAGCCGGTACGTGCCCCGAGAGCATCTGAACGCTATCGAGGTGACGTCCGCCGACGCCCTTCTGGTCGAACGTGACGCGGACGCGTTCGCCCGCGTGCACCTTGTGCTTCGCGCTCGCAACGCCGAAGCGAGGAAGGAAATCGAAGCTCAGGACTTGCGGTTTCCCGCCCTCGACGCTGCTCACTTTCATGTTCGTCTCGGACACGTGAACCACGGTGCCGTCGAAGGTCCGGTGGTCCGTGTTGGTGACCGCAAACGCCCCGATCGGCGCACCGATCAACGTGCCCAGGGCAAAGGCGGCAACCGTGTTGCGCGCAAATTTCATAAAGGTTTCTCCTTGTTGCATCGAAGCGCTTCGTTCCCCAAACACGCTCGCTTCAATCGCTCGCGCGCGTTGACGACACCACACGTTTTCGAGTATAGTTTTGCGTCGGCTGTCCTCGCGAACGCCGCGCGCTCTTTTGCGGAGCGCGACCGAACGTACTCGCCGCTCGTTCGGGATCAGACAGTTGGTTTTACCGACGGTCGAGGCGACGACACCCCGGGTTCGTTACGCGGGGCAAGATAAACGTCACGGAGCAGCATTGGCCGCCAAGAAGCAGACCAAAACGCGTAAGAAGCGCGAGTTCAAGAACGTCGGATCGGGCGTCGCGCACATCCATTCGTCGTTCAACAACACGATCGTCACGATTTCCGACAACCAGGGCAGCGTCATCGCGTGGGCATCCGCCGGCAATTTGGGCTTCAAAGGCTCGAAGAAGTCGACGCCGTTCGCCGCTCAGATGGCCGCCGAAGCCGTCGCTCGTAAGGCGATGGACCACGGCATGAAGTCTGCGGAAGTCTACGTCAAAGGCCCCGGCGCCGGTCGCGAAGCCGCGATTCGCTCGCTCCAGGCGGCCGGACTCGAGATCACGCTCATTAAGGACGTCACGCCGATTCCCCACAATGGTTGCCGCCCGCCGAAACGGCGCCGGGTCTAGGAAACATAGATGTCACGCTATACGGGTCCCGTCTGCCGCCTGTGCCGCCGCGAAACCGCGACGAGCAAGACCGGCGAAAAGATCAAGCTCTTCCTCAAGGGCGACCGCTGCCTGTCCAAAAAGTGCGCGGTCGAACGCCGCGGCACGGCACCGGGCCAGAAGACGCAGGGCAAGCCCAGCCGTCAGAAGGTCTCGGAATACGGCCGTCAGCTGCGCGAGAAGCAGAAAATGCGTCGCTATTACGGCGTGCTCGAAACGCAATTCGAGAACTACTTCCGGGAGGCGGCCCGCGTCCCGGGTCAGACCGGTAAGACGTTCCTCCAGCTGCTCGAACGCCGCCTCGACAACGTCGTGTACCGCATGAACTTCGCGCTCAGCCGCGCGCAGGCACGTCAACTCGTGACGCATCGCCACTTCCGCGTCAACGGTCGTATCGTCAATATCCCGAGCTTCCTCGTGAAGCCGGGCGACACGATCACCGTTGCCGATCGTTCGAAGACATCGCTCGTGTTCCAGGCCAATGCCGAGTACGCCAAGGCCCGGCCGCATCCCGAATGGCTCGCGTTCAACGAAACCGACTTCGCGATCACGGTCAACGCATTGCCGAGTCGCGAGCAGATCGATACGCCGGTCGACGAACAACTCATCGTCGAGTACTACTCCAGGTAGGATCGCTTTGTAGGATCGCTGCTGGTGGCGGCTGGACTGCGTCGCTACGGTCCTCATGTGCATGCGCACACTTCGGACCTAGGCTCCTTGCCAGCCACCACCATCAGCGCTCCAGCCTATCTCTCTAGGCGAGATTTCAAGAACCAAAACTACTGCTAGGCGTGGGATCGTGACTCGATAGAGTTGCGGATAACGTAAGCGGCACAAAGGACAGCAGAACCAGATGAATCTTCTCGATACCACGCAGGGCGCGACCATCGAAGTTCGCGAGCGCCGCGACAACTATGCCAAGTTCGTGATCGAGCCGCTCGAGCGCGGCTTCGGCATTACGCTCGGCAATTCGCTGCGTCGCGTGTTGCTCTCGACGATTCCGGGTGCGGCCGTCACGT
>JAABUQ010012269.1_pt1 | contig 10695 bp, 10 predicted proteins | sample 5560001 | NCBI WGS metagenome assembly JAABUQ01 (sample SAMN10711888, study PRJNA513371) | rock metagenome | isolation source: Antarctica rocks | place: Antarctica: Victoria Land, Finger Mt nord | collected 2015-12-18 | reverse complement strand
CTTGAAGGCGTTGCCTTCTCGTTCCGCGACTGCCTGGACGCGCTCGCCGCCTCTGGCACGCGGGTGGCGGAGGCGGGGCTGATCGGCGGCGGCTCGCGTTCGGCGGCGTGGGCCGGCATCATTGCGGCGGTGCTTGGTGTCCCGCTGCACCGCCCCTCCGGCGGTGAGCACGGGGGCGCATTTGGCGCTGCCCGGCTCGCGCGCCTGGCGTTGACCGGGGAAGCACCAGACACGGTTTGCACGCCGCCAGCCGGTATTGAGACCATCGCGCCAGACCCGGCGCTCAGCGAAGCCTACGCCGGTCGGCTTACCCGCTACCGCGCGCTGTATCCGTGCATCGCCGCTGCCAGCGGCTGAGCACCCGTTTCTAAGCCGATTTGGAGCAGCCTTGTCACCGCGAGGAGCGCTGGTGGCGGAGCGATCCAGGCCGCACACGCCAACACCGGTTCATGGGGTCTGGACTGCCGCGCCGAAACCGGTTCGCAATGACATTGTTTGCGATCGGCGCAAGCTGGACGAAGCGTCATCCGCTCTCGGGGAAAAACCGGTTCGCCGGCCGCGGCAGGCCCAAGTTCTCGCGCAGCGTCCTGCCCTCGTAATCCCGCCGAAAAATACCCCGGCGCTGCAACTCTGGCACGACCAAATCCACGAAATCGTCAAGCCCCGCCGGCACATAGGGGAACATGACGGTGAAGCCGTCGCAGGCCCCGCCCTCCAGCCACTCCTGCATTTCGTCGGCGATCTCGGCCGGCGTGCCCACCATCGTCAGCCCGGCATGGCCGCCTACCCGCTGCGCAAGCTGCCGGACAGTCAGGCCCTCGCGCTGCGCCAGGTCGATCAGGCCCTGCCGCCCGCTTTTGCTGGTGTTCGTCTCGGGGATGTCGGGCAGCGGGCTATCGGGGTCGAACGCGGTGGCGTCAGTGCCCAGCCGCATCGACAGGTTGGCGATGGCGCTGTCCGAATGCACCAGGCTGTCCAAGACGCGCCGCTTCGCCTGCGCCTGCTCCTTGCTGTCGCCGACGATCACCAAAGCGGCTGGCAGGATTTTCAGGTGGTCCGGGTCGCGGCCCAGCGCCGGCAGGCGGCCCTTCAGGTCGGCGTAGAAGCGCTGCCCCTCCGCGAGCGTCGCGCCGCTGGCGAACACGACTTCCGCCGTCTCCGCCGCGATCTGCCGCCCGGCCTCGGACGCCCCCGCCTGCACGATCACCGGCCAGCCCTGCACCGGCCGGGCGACGTTCAGCGGCCCGCGCACCGAGAAATGCTCGCCCTTGTGGTCGAGCACGTGCAGCCGCGCCGGATCGAAGAAGATGCCGCTCTCGACGTCGCGGATGAAGGCGTCGTCCGCCCAACTGTCCCACAGCCCGGTCACGACATCGTAGAACTCCCGGCCGCGGCGGTAGCGCTCGCCGTGCTCGACATCCGCCTCCAGCCCGAAGTTCAGCGCGGCGTCCGGGTTCGACGTCGTGACCAGGTTCCACCCGGCCCGCCCGCCGCTGATGTGGTCCAGCGAGGCGAACTTGCGGGCGATGTGATACGGCTCGTTGTAGGTCGTGGACGCGGTCGCGATCAGCCCGATGTGGTCCGTCACCATGGCCAGCGCCGGCAGCAAAATCAGCGGGTCGAACGACGTCACCGTGGCGCTGCGCTGCAACGCGCTCATCGGCATGTTCAGCAGCGCCAGGTGGTCGGCCATGAAGAAGGCGTCGAACCGCCCGCGCTCCAAGGTCTGGGCAAAGCGCACGAGGTCGCCGCGGTTGAAGTTGGCGTCGGGCAGCGAGCCGGGGTAGCGCCACCATGCCGTATGGATGCCGACCGGACGCATAAATGCGCCAAGCCGGAGCATGCGGGTCATGCCGCGCAGACCCTGAGGCAAGCGGCTCGGAGACGGCAGTGTTGATCTGGGAACATGGCTGGCTCCGTGCGGGCTTGGTAGCTCCTTGAGTTTGGTGGCGCGGGCCGCCGTTCAAGCGAGTGCCGGAGGCGCTTGGGCGGCGCGGCGGCGCGGCCGGGCTTAAACTAGCGCCTTCGGAGAACAATGTGTCCCTGCGTTCGGCTTTCTGCCGGCCCGGCGCATGGGCCGGAAACTTGGGGCATTATAAAAATGATTCTGCGCTCGCGGCTAAGCCACCTGACGCTGGTCGCCCCCGAAAACGAGGCCGCCTTCACTGACGCGCTGTGGCGTCAGTTGCGCCTTGAGGCCGAGCAGGCCTACGCGAACTCGCCCATGCTGGCGCCGCTGTTCTTCGACAGCATCATCAACCAGCCGAGCTTCGAGGCGGCGATGTTCCACCGCATCGCGGCCCGGCTGAAGAACGACGTGATCTCGCAGCCGCTGATCCTGCAGGCGTTCCACCGCGCCTCCAGCGCCACGCCGGAGATCAGCCTGGGCCTGAAAGCCGACATCTCCGCCGTGTTCGACCGCGACCCGGCCTGCGAGCGGCTGATCGAGCCGTTCCTCTACTTCAAGGGTTTCCACTCCCTGCAAGCGCACCGGCTGACGCACTGGCTATGGGGCAACGGCGAGCGGGACTTTGCCTTATACCTGCAAAGCCGCACCTCCGAGGTGTTCCAGACCGACATCCACCCGGCGGCGCGCATCGGCCGGGGCATATTCCTCGACCACGCGACCGGCCTGGTGGTGGGCGAGACGGCGGTGATCGGGGACGACGTGTCGCTGTTGCAGGACATCACCTTGGGCGGGACCGGAAAACAGGCCGGCGACCGCCATCCGAAGATCGGCCGCGGCGTGATGATCGGCGCCGGCGCCAAAATCCTCGGCAACATCGAGGTTGGCGAACAGGCGCGGATCGCAGCCGGCTCAGTCGTGCTGGCGACAGTGCCGGCGGGGGCCACGGTGGCTGGCGTGCCGGCCCGCATCGTCCGCAGGGCCATGCCGGGCGATGCGTCCCGCAGCGCCGACGAGGTCCTGCGCGAGCTGTCCTACGCGAGCTTCGACTACTCGATATAGCTGGGCCGCGCCATCGGGCGGTTGCTGGCGGTTGCTGGGGCTGGCAGATATCCGACGGCCGCGGACTCCCTCCCGCGGCCCCTGCCTGGTCGCCGAAGCGTCAGTTCTTCGGCTTCTCGGGCGCCATCATCAGCAAGGCGCTCTCGATCGCGCGCTGGAGCGACTGCGCGGCGGGGATGCTCATGCGCAGGTGGGCGTTGACCACGCGGTCCACGGTCACGCCGCCACCCGAGGAGTGCGGCAGGATGCGCTGCGATTCGAGGGTGATCCTGACCAGGCCCTCGAAATGCCCGAACGCGGAGGCCCGCTCGAAATACAGGAATGGCGCCTGCGCGCTGCCCGCGTCGGAGATGTTGACCTCAGGGCCTTTTGCGGCGGCCTGCGGCGGCTTGTCGGTCTTGATACCCATCGAAACTAGTCCTTCCCTGCGATGCGAAATGCGGTAGCCTTGTTCTCAGCCTCCCATCGCCTTGCGGCGCCATAGCTCCCAAGGGCGGCCAACCAAGCCGTCATTGGTCGCCGCCGCCCTCGCCGCCTCCTCGTCGTTCAAGAACACGACGGGGCCGAGCCGTTGCGCCTCGGCTTGCAGGCGGGCGTTCACCTCGGTGTAGACGGCGCGGAACACCGCCTGCCGGATGCCGGTGCCCACCACCACCGCGCCATGGCCGCGCATGAGCGCGACCGGGCGCTGCCCCAGCGTCGCAGCCAGCGCGCGGCCGAGGCCAGGGTTGCGCACCAGCATGTCGGTGGCCGGCCCGGCCGCGTCCCTGATCTCGAACACCGGCACGCCGCCACCCAGGAAGCCGCTGAGGTGGTAAACCGGGCGCAGCGCAGCGCCGGCCACGCCGAACGGGATCACGCCGGGCGAATGGTTGTGAACGACCGACTGCACATCCGGCCGGGCGCGCAGGATCTCGCCGTGGATGAAGCGTTCGAGGTAGGGGCTGCGGCCCTGCGCGTCGACCGGCGTGCCGTCCAGGTCGAATTCCATGATGTCGGCCTCCGTCACCAACGCCGGCGCCATGCTGCGGGACAGCAGGAAGCGGCTCGGGTCCTTGTCGTGCCGCACGCTGATGTGGCCGAAGCCGTCGACCACACCCTGGTCGGCAAGGATGCGGTTCGCGGTCACCAGGTCTTCCAGCAAAGCCGGGTCGGGCGCTCCGGCCGACGCCGGAGGGGACTGCGCCAGGGCCGGGCAAGTCAGCGCCGCGGCGGCCGTGAGCAGGAAGCGCCGGCCCAGCGCGTGGGTCCCACAGGAGCAGGTCAGCATGTTTCCATCCTTTTCAGCCCCATACCCGGTCGCCCACCCGGATTGCGCCTGGCGCCTGCGCCGCACAGTAGACGCCGACCTTGTTGCCGAACCGCTGGACGACGGTGCGCAGCACGCCGGCATCGGAGACTGCGGTTCCAGGGTCGATGGCGACCATGGCGCAGCGCGGGATGGGCAAATCCAGGCGCAGGGCGGGCGGATCGGACCTGTCGCCGAACATCAGGGTGCGGCCGAGCCAATCGCGCTCGCTGGCGGCTGGGTCGTCCGGGCGGATCACTAGGTTGGCGCGGAACCGGTCCAGCCCAACCGGAGCGCCGTGCGCTTGGTCGACGGCGTCGCTGGTTGTGGTCGTGATGACTGAGACCGGCATGGCATCGAACGCCCCGCGCCCAAGCCGCAGCAGCCGAATCGGCATGTCAGCGGCTCCGGCCAGGCTGGCAGCGAGCGCCGGGTCGGCGATGTCATGCTCCGTCCCATCAGGGGCCGTGACGCGGACCCTGGCGTGCTTGGGGTCCAGGGGATCGGAGTAGCGTGCGGCGTGCAGCACCAACTCCGGCACGACCCGCCCGGTCAACCATGGAAAACTGGAGGTGTCAGCAGTCCGGCAGAACGCATACTGCCGGTCCCCGTGCAAACCGGTCCAGTGCAGCTCCGCCGCGCCCAGGGGTTCCGCCTGCATCGACTTCACGGGGTAGCGACGGATGGCTACGACCGTGCCAACCCTCGCTCTAACGGTGTTCGGCCTCATCGCGCTAGTAGCGTTCCAGGCCGGGCATGGGTTGCGTGCCGCCCTAGGGGGCGAGGTCGGGCGCGTCGCAGGGTGCTGCGATGACGGCTTCGGCTGGAAGGCTGCCCTGCGCGTACTGGTCCAACAGGCTGCGGAACCGCTTGTAGTCGTCGCTGGCCTGCTGCGCGTGGCACGTCGTCGACATGCCCTCCAACTGCACGGGCAGGCCGCCATGCTTCTCGATCATGTTGTCCATCATGTCCCGCGTCTTGGCCTGCTGGGCGCGGGTTTGCTCCCGGAAGCGGGACCGCGCCTCGGACGAGAACGGGCAGTGGGCGAACTTCTCGACCAACGCGCGCCGGAACACGCGCCCGCCCAGCGAGTCGCCGCAGGCGTCGAACGAGTAGGAGGAAACGGCGAACGCACGCTCGAATGCGTCCGGACGGTCCAGCGCCGCGCCTTCCGAGTGGGCCGGACCTTCTGGGCGGGCCAGATCCTCTGGAGGCGATTGGGCAACGGCCGGGCTGACAAGCGAGAGCAACAAGGCAACGAACGCAACACGCTGCATCGCCGAGCCGCTCATTTGTAGGCTTCCAGGTATTGGGCCAGCGTCGTTATGTCCTCGTCGCTTAGGCCGGACGCGGCCTCGGTCATGGCGGCGACGCCGGTGCTGGGCCGGGCGCTGGACCGGTAGTCGGTCAGGGCCTTCGCCAAGTACTCCCCATGCTGGTGGGCGATGGCAGGCGCGCCCTGCTTGCCAGTGAACGTGTCGGTGTGGCAGGCGGCGCAATGGTGCTGCTCGGCGATTTGCTGCCCGGCCTCGCGCCGTGCCGGATCGATCTCCGTCACGGCTGGCGGACCCGCGGGCAACGAGGCGAAGTAGGCACCGAGGTTGCGGATGTCCTCATCCGTGAGGTCGGCGGCCATCGGCCCCATGATCTCGTTCGCCCGGCGGCCCGACCGGAAGAACACGAGCTGCCATTGCAGGAACTTGTCCAACTGCCCGGCGAGCGACGGGATCGCGGGGTTCTCCGACACGCCCTCCGCGCCGTGGCAGGCCTGGCACGCCTCGGCCCGCTCCCGCCCGGCGGCGATGTCGGCGGCCGACGCTGCGCCGGCCATCAAGCAAATCCCTGCCGCGAGCAGGGTCGGCGTCATTCGCATTGGATTATCCGTGTTGGTTTAAAAAAAGTCCGCCCGCCCCGGTCCTGGGGCGGGCGGTTCCTTCATACGCTACTTGGCGTAGCTGATACGGTAGATCGCGCCGGCCCAATCGTCGGCCACCAGCAGCGACCCGTCCTTGGCCTGCAACACGTCGGTCGGCCGTCCAGAATAATCCTGGTCGCCCGTGAGCCAGCCCTGGGCGAACACCTCCTGGTGGGCGTTCTTGCCGTCCGCGTCAACGACGATGCGGTCGATGCGTGCGCCCTGGTACTTATGCCGGTTCCATGACCCGTGCTCGGCGATGAAGATGTTGTTCTTGTATTCCGCCGGGAACTGGCTCCCGGTGTAGAACTTCATCCCCAGCGGCGCCACGTGCGCGCCGAGCTTCACCACCGGCGGCGTGAACTCGTCGCACGAGTGCCCGCGTGCGAATTTCGGGTCGGGCAGGTCGCCCTGGTGGCAGTACGGGTAGCCGAAGTGCTGGCCGATCTTGGTGATGTGGTTCAGCTTGTCGCTCGGGATGTCGTCGCTCATCCAGTCGCGCGCGTTCTCGGTGAACCAGTAGTCCCCGGTGCGCGGGTCGATGTCGCCGCCGACGCTGTTGCGCACGCCCAATGCGACGATCTCCGCCAGCCCGGTCTTCGGGTCGACATGGCGAATCTGCGACACGCTGGTGGGCGGGATGCCGACATTGAACGGAGGGCCGAACGGCAGATACATGCTGCCGCCCTTGTCGGCGACGATGTACTTCCAGCCGTGCGCGACGTAGGGCGGCATGTCGTCGTAAACGACGACCGGCGCCGGCATGTGGTCGAGATTCGCCTCCACGTTGTCGTAACGCAGCAGCTTGTCGATCGCGATCACATACAGCGCGCCGTCCTGCACCGCGAGGCCGGTGGGCATATTCAGGCCCTTCAGGATCGTCTTCACGCTGCGCTTGCCGTCCTGGTCCGTCACGGCATAAACGTTGGTTGCCTGGTATGAACCAACGAACAGCGTGCCGTCGGGGCCCCAGGCCATCTGCCGCGCCTCGGGCAGGCCGGACGCATAGACCTCGATCTTGAAACCCGGCGGCAGCTTGATCTTCTTGAGGTTGTCCTGCAGCTCCGCCATCGGCGCCGGCGTGGCCGGGCCGACCGGCGGGGCAAGGCCCTTTTGCGCCGCGGTCTCGTCGCCTAGGAACCAATCCGGTGGCGGATGCTGCCAGAAGCTAGGCTTGCTGCTGTCATAGCTCTTGAGATCAGCGGCCTGGGCTGGGGTGCAGGCCAAGGTTGCGGCAACTACCGCCGGTGCCAAAACACTGGAATAACACAACATTGATTTTAATTTCACAATCGTTTCTCCGTCCCTTCGTTGTGTCTTTATAGCCGCATCGAGGATTAGTAAGTACGATAGTCAAGGAATGCCGCAAGTCGTGCAACCAGGGATTGCCCAACGATGCAGGGCTGTTCACGCCTTCGTGTTTATAGGGAAAACGATCCGCCGAACCGCGTAAGACAGCTTGCGCGGAGGCGGCGACAGGGCCTGCCGTCCCCCGTTCCCATCGTGCGGAGAAGGACCAGTCGCCATGCCTACCGATCACTACGACCTCATCGTCATCGGCAGCGGACCCGGCGGCGCGTCGTTGGCGCAGCGCCTGGCGCCCACGGGGAAGCGCATCCTGATGCTGGAGCGCGGTGGCTACCTGCCGCGCTCCCGCAAGAACTGGGACGCTGGGACCGTGTTCGTCGACGCCGCCTACCAAACGGCGGATACCTGGTACGGCGGCGACGGCACGAAGTTCCATCCGGGCCTGCACTACTTCGTCGGCGGCAACTCCAAGGTCTATGGCTCGGCGCTGCTGCGCCTGCGCGAGCGGGACTTTGGCGAGTTGCGGCACGTGGACGGCATCTCGCCCGCGTGGCCGCTGGGCTACGACGTGTTCGAGCCGTACTACGGCCAGGCCGAGGCGCTTTACCATGTGCACGGCCAGCGCGGCGAGGACCCGAACGAGCCGTGGTCCAGCACCCCCTACGCCTATCCGCCCGTCAAGCACGAGCCGCGCATCCAGCAACTGAACGACGTGCTGGAGAAGCAAGGGCTGCACCCGTTCCACCTGCCGCTGGGCATCAAGCTCGACCAGAACCCCGACGGCAGCGCCATGACCTACAGCCCCTGCATACGCTGCGATGCGTTCGACGGCTTCCCCTGCGCGGTCAACGCCAAGGCGGACGCCCAGGTGATCAGCGTCGACCCCACCCGCGCCGGGCACCCCAACTTCACCTTGCTGACCGGCGCCTACGTGACCCGGCTCGAAACCGACGCGCAGGGGCGCAGCGTGAGCAAGGTCCATGTGGTCCGCGACAACCAGGCGGAGGAGTATTCTGCGGATGTCGTTGTGGTCGCGTGCGGGGCGCTCAGCTCGGCGCTGCTGCTGCTGCGCTCGGCCAGCGACGCGCATCCGCGGGGGTTGGCCAACGGGTCGGACCAGGTTGGCCGCAACTACATCCGGCACAGCATGTCGGTGGTGATGGCGCTGCTGAAGGAGCCGAACCACACGGTGTTCCAGAAGACGCTGGCGGTCAGCGACTACTACTTCAGCGCGCCGGACTGGGAGTACCCATTGGGGCTAATCCAGATGTGCGCGACCTCGCACGGCGAGCAGATCAGGGGCGAGGCACCGATGCAAAGCATCATGCACCTGCTGCCCGAGTGGCCGTTCGAGAAGATGGCCGAGCACTCCATGGACTTCTGGCTGCAAAGCGAGGACCTGCCGCGGCCGGAGAACCGCATCTACTACGACGGGGACCGGGTCGTGCTGGACGTGCAGGAGCACAAGGAGGAGGCGGCGAAGCGGCTGCGGGCGAAGCTGGAGGCCATGGTGCTGCCCATGGGCGCCTGGCCGCACCTGATCGAGCGCAGGCTCTATCTGGGCAAGGACATCCCGCTCAACGGCACGGCGCACCAGGCCGGCACGCTGCGGTTCGGCAGGGACCCTGCGACGTCGGTGCTCGACACCGACTGCAAGGCGCACGAGCTGGACAACCTTTACGTCACCGACGCGAGTTTCTTCCCCTCGATCGGCGCGGTCAACCCGACGCTCACCATCATCGCCAATGCGCTCCGGGTGGCGAACCACATCAAGGGCCGGCTGGTGGCCTGACGGATGCGGAGTGCGGCCCGCGGCGCGCTGGCCCTGCTCGCGGCGGCGTCGCTGGCCCTAGCGTTCGGACGCCGGGGCCGCGCGCTCCGCATCCTGCGCGTCAGCCGCGTGGTCGCCGATCTCGACCGGGCGGAGGCGTTCTACCGCGACGGCCTCGGGTTCCGGCGCGTCCGGCGCGGCCCCGGCGACCCGGCGCTCGCTGGCCTGCTCGGGATCGCCGGCGCCAGTTCCGAGCATGTCGTGATGCGGCTCGGCGCGGAGGAGATCGCGCTGGTGCGGTTCGACCCGCCGGGCTTGCCCTATCCGCCAGACAGCCGCAGCGACGACCTTTGGTTCCAGCACCTGGCGATCGTGGTGGACGACATGGAGGCCGCGTTCCGGCACCTGGAGAAACAAGCTCCGCGCCCGATCTCCACGCATGGCGCCGAGCGCCTGCCGCCGAGCAACGGCAGCGTCAGCGCCTTCAAGTTCCGCGATCCCGACAGCCATCCGCTGGAGCTGATCCAGTTTCCGCCGGGCCAGGGCCGCCCGGTTTGGGACGAGCGCGCCAGGACGGGTCCGGGTCCGTTCCTCGGCATCGACCACAGCGCGCTGGCGGTGGCTGCGACGGCGCCCAGCCTGCGGTTCTACCGGGGGCTTGGGTTCCGGGTGGCGGCCCGCTCGCTGAACGACAGCGAGGCACAGTCCAGGCTCGACGGAGTGCCCCGCGCGCGGGTTCACGTGACCAGCCTGCGTCCGCGCAGCGCAGCAGGCGCCGGGCTGGAACTGCTGGCATACACGCCGCCGGGCCGCCCTTGCCCGGCCGTGGCGGCCAATGCAGCGACAACCGACTGGGTGACGCTGCTATGGTCCGGTGCGCCTCTGCCCAACGTCCGCAGCGCCGTGGTGCGCCGCGACCCGGACGGGCACATCATGCTGCTGTCCAGCGGACATCAGTGATGGGAAGCCCGCGCTGATACTGGCGGGAAGCTTTCGTAACCTCAGTGCGACGAGCAGTCCTAAAAGGCTTTTCCGCGAGCCTTTACCGACCAGGAGCTAGGCCCGTGCCGCACGGTGGAGCCCGGACAGCTTCGGCGGCACGTGGCACCGCTGCGGGCGTGCCGATGTCTCACCCGTGTCCCGCCTCCGGCTGAGGGCCTTCGAGACGGAGGGAGTGCTGACACACATCCTAGTACCTCTGCACAGTGGTTTTGACAGGTTGGCGCCCAACCGGGCTAGCCTGAAAAATTCATGAGGGTTGGCGGGCATAGTACAAGCCCTTGATCCGGTGTAGAATGTGGTTCTCGAGGCCAATTCCACGGATCCGGAGCGCCATGCCCGCCAAAGTTGAGCTTATCCCTTCGCTGCCCGGCCTGTCACCGGTTGGCGGCAAGCCCGTGGTCGCCCGCTTCGACGGCGGCCAGCTTTCGTCCGATGGTGGGCTG
>JAABUQ010012267.1_pt1 | contig 10695 bp, 7 predicted proteins | sample 5560001 | NCBI WGS metagenome assembly JAABUQ01 (sample SAMN10711888, study PRJNA513371) | rock metagenome | isolation source: Antarctica rocks | place: Antarctica: Victoria Land, Finger Mt nord | collected 2015-12-18 | reverse complement strand
CGATGGCGGCACCGACGAACTCGGCGAGGTCGGTGGAGATGGCGACCACCTCGGCCTGGATCCACAGCCCGATGTTGACCGCCTTGGAGAACCCGTCGGCGCACAGCTCGGGAAGGCTTCTCCCCGAAGCGATCCCGACCTTGGCCGAGAGGTACTGGACCACGACGGCCATGACGTTGGCCATGACGATGACCCACGTCAGCCGATACCCGAACTGCGCCCCGCTGGCGAAGTTGGTCGCGAAGTTGCCCGGGTCGATATAGGCGACAGCGGCCACGAACGCCGGACCCAGCAGCGCCAGGCGCCCACGGATCCGCCCTCGCGCCCGCACCCTACCCAGATCCGTGACCGGGACCCCCAGCCGCGAACCGGGGTCGACCGCGCCGGGGGACGCGGCACTCACGCCCGGCGCAACGTCGGCGCGACGAGGCAAAGTTCGGCGGAGCACAATTTGCAGTGTGGCACACCGAACACCTGCCGCGGGGGGTACAGCCCGGGTGTGGAGGCTGCGGCTCGGGTTCGGGCTGCCGTTGCGGGACATCTTCGGCTGACCGTCGACACCGACCGGCCCAACCGACGATGCAGTCGGAGGACGAGAGCGGAGGGCTCAGGCTGTCCGCGCCGTGCCGGGTGGACGCCGCGGCCGCGTCTGCGGGACGTGGACGTTCAGTGGGGGCGCTGTTGTACCGGCGTCAGGCGCCGGTACAACAGCGGACCGGACGACGTGGCCGAAGGATCTGGGGTGATGGGAGGTACCCGATCCAGATTTGTCCGATGGGTGACGCCATCGGCGTCGGTGAGCTCGCCCGCGGGTGTTCACCCGAGGCCGCGGTGTCCGTCTGGTCGGGTCAGCAGGGGACAGGTTCGCCGGGGTAGGTCCCGAACGACCAGCGGTTGCCCTCGGGGTCTAGGGCGGCGAAGTCGCGGGATCCGTAGTCGGTCTCGTGCAGGTCCTGGGTGATCTGTGCGCCGGCGGCCACCGCGCGGTCGTGCACGGCGTCCGGCTGCGCGGTGACCACATAGGCGCCGAACGTGCCCGGCGGCAGTGCCCAGGGGTCGGTCACGCCCGGGCGCCCCGTCGAGCCGAGCATTGTCCCGCCGCCTTCGGGCCACGCCAGCTGCGCGTGGACGACGTGCTCGCCGCTCCCGTAGGCCGACCGACGCCAGCGCGTCCAGACCGAGAGCGACCGTTCCGGTCAACGATGTCAGCCGGGAATGCTCATCGGCGGAACCGGTCGCCGGTGGCCGCGATCGGGTGTCACCAGTCACCACAGCACTCACGAAGCCGGTCTACCGGACCGGAAGCCTGCGGGCAAAACCCCTGACGACATCCCTACGGCCACATCCCCCACTTCGGTGACGACCTGTTCGCGGACCTCTTCCGTCGGAGCGGGGCCGGTCCAATGTCCCGGCCGATGTGGTGGCCGATGTGGTGGCCGCGGTCATTGTGTCGTAGGCGCTGCACGGCTGTCCGACTCGCAGACCGCCGCCGCTGCCCACCGCGGCATCTCGTCGACCCGCCGCCGAAGACCCCGGGGTGGGACCACTGCGAAAACGGCGGCGACACCCGCAACTGCCCGCATGGCCACGGTGGGGCCGACAGCAACCCGATGTCCGCCGGGTCGAGGGAGGGATGGGTCAGCCGCCGCCGAGTTGGACGGCTTTGACGGCGAGGAGGACGGCGCCGACGACGAGGTAGCCGCGCAGGGCGAGCATCCCGAGTTTGGTGCCGGCGGACCAGGTGACGGGGGTGAGCAGGGCGAGGGGTGGCATCCGCCACCGGTCCCGGGCAGCTCGGCTCATCACCGGTTCGGGGGGCGTTGGCGGGGTGGGGTGTCGGCGCGTCATGAATTGGAGGACGGCGCCGGCCAGGGCAGCGGCGGCGGCCATTCCGACGGCGACATACAACGCGAGGCGGGGCACGTTGAGGTGGGGGAACAGGGTCGTGGCCATGAGGATCCCCGACAGGAGCAGCAGGACCGCGACGATGGCCCCGGCGAGGAAGTTGAGCCAGCGGGCGTTCACCCACGGGCCGAGGACCTGGCGGTCATTGCACAGCAGGAGGAGGAACACACTGGCGCTGGGCAGAAGCAGCCCGGCGAGAGCCTGGACGGCGGTGGTGATGACCCCGAGCGGTGCGCCGGGGATGAGGGTGATCCCGGCAGCGACGACGACCATCGCGGTGTAAGAGAAGTAGAAGGGTTTGGCCTCGGAGAACCCGCGGTGCAGGGAGTGCCGCAGGCCGAACACGTCCCCGAACGCGTAGCTGGTGGCGAGGGTGACCGCGGCGGCGCCGACGATCGAGGCGTCGAGGAGGATGACCGCGAAGATCGCCCCCAACCCGGCCCGGTGTTCGGACAGCAGGTGCGCGATGCCGCCGGCGTCGGTAAACATCCCGTGGGTTCCGGTGCTCCGGGCAGCCCAGTCCGCGGCGATCATCAGCGCCGCGGCGCCGACCACGACGACGATCGAGCCGAGCGCGGTGTCGGCGCGTTCGTAGTTGATGAACCGTGGGGTGATCCTCTTGTCCACGATGTTGGACTGCTGGAAGAACAGCTGCCAGGGCGCGACGGTGGTCCCGACGATCGCGATGATCAGCAGCACCGCGTTGGAGCTGACGCCGCCCTGGATCCCGGGGATGACGAAGTGGTGGACAGCGTTGCCCCAGTGGGGATATGACAGCAGCAGCAGCGGGATCTGGAGCAGGGAGATCGCGATGAACACGAACATCGCCCGTTCCCAGCGGCGGAAGCTGCCGGAGGCGAGGATCGCGATGAGAGCGACCGCGGCCAGGGGCACCACGAGGTAGCGGCTGATGCCGAAGTAGCTGGCGGCGAGGGAGACCCCGATGAACTCGGTGACGATGGTGAGGAAGTTGAGGACGAACAGGTCCCCGACGGAGAACCACCCCCACCCGCGGCCGAAGCGTTCGTTGATCAGTCGGGCGTGCCCGACTCCGGTGACGGCCCCGAGGCGGACAACCATCTCCTGGTTCACGATCAGCACCGGAATCAGCAGCGGTAGCACCCACAACAGGCTGTAGCCGTAGTTCTGCCCGGCCTGGCTGTAGGTGGCCACCCCGCCGGCGTCGTTGTCGCCGACCATCACGATCAGCCCCGGCCCCAGGATCGCGGCCAGGGTCAGCAGCCGTGTTTTCACGGTCCGCCGTTCCCCGACATCCCCGGAGCGGATCTTCCCGAATGCCCCCTCGATGTCCCCGGTGTGCGCGGAGTCCAACACCGCCGACGGCGAGACCGGCGCCGTGATCTCAGGCGCGGGCGCGGGCGCAGGCGCAGGCAGGGGGGAGGTGCTGCCGGACGGCGGCGTCGAGGCCGGCCGTGCCCCCGGAAGCGCCGACACCCCGGGCTCGTGTGGTCGGTGATCCGGTGCCGTGTCCCGTTCCCTGCCGGCAGGCGCGTGGCCCACGGGCGGAGGGGGCGGGATGGCCGCGGGCACGACCTTCCGGACGGCATCGTTGACAGCACCTTCGGTGGGTGTGGGCTCAGTCATCGTCGCCGCCCGCGCGAGGTCCACGACCGGCGGGTCCGCCGGTCATGTCGATGTCGCGGCGGTCGTCGTCCCCGTCGCAGCCGGGTCGTCTGGCCGGGGTGGTCGGGGCGCGGGTTCGCGGCGCCGCCAGTCCTCGGGGATGGTCGCTTCCAAAACGTCGTCGACGGTGACGACTCCGAGGATTCGGTTGTCGGGGTCGACGACCGGGATGGTGATGAGGTTGTAGTCGGCCATGAGCAGCGCCACGTCGATCATGTCCGCGCCCGGGTTGATCCGGACCGGGTCGACGTCCAACAGGGCGGTCAGGTCGGCGGCGGGGTCGGCCTGCACCAGTCGTAGCACCGCGGCGACCCCGAGGAGATGCCCGCCGGGGTTGACGGCGTGGACGCTGCTCAACGCCTCCGGCTGCAGGGTCCGCGCGGCGACGACGAGGGCGACGGCCTGGCCAACGGTGATGTCGGGCGGGCAGGTCAGGACGTCGGTACTCATCAGACCACCGGCGCTGCCCGGGTGAAACCCGAGAAGGGTCAACACCTTCGCCCGCTGTCCGGGGGTGAGGAGGTCCAAGATGGGCTGCCGGCGGTTCTGTCGGAGGTCGTTGATCGCGTCCGCGGCGTCATCGGCGCGCATCCGTCCGAGCAGGCGCGCCACCTCCGGGTCGGTCATGTCTCCGAGGAGGCGGCTGGCGAGGTCCGGGTCGAGTTCTTCGAAGACGTCGGCTTCCAGCTCGGGGTCGGCGTGGACCTGGTCGAGGATCTCGGCGTCCTCCCCGTGGTGGGCGTCCTCGATCAGATCCGCGATCTGCGCCGGCTTCAACCGGCCGAGACGGGCGGAGAACCCGCGGGCTCCGGCGCTCGCGGTGTGCCCGATCAGCGGTTCGAAGGCCTTCCAGTCCCGGCTGGCGTGCCCGGCACTCTGCCTGAGCAGCCCGAACCAGCGGGCGGGCCGGCGGGTGTCGAGCCGGGCCAACACCCACCGGGTGCCGTCGGCTTGCAGTTCGACGTCGTAGGCGCGGACCAGCTTGGCCTCGGCGACGTCGATGAGGCGATGGCCCAGGATGTCCTCGCGAAGAAGGACCTCACCGTCGCGGCGTTCGAAGCTGCGCAGGTCGACCTTGTCGCGGCCCAGCACGATCTGGTCCTCGGAGAACTCGGTGACCCGCTTGATCGACAGGTACACCCGGCGGCCGCCGACCCTCCCGACCAGGCCGCTCACCAAGGGGTAGTCGGTGTCGCGGAGGGTGACGATGACATCGTCCACGCGACCCACCTCGTCCCCGGAACGGGTCACCACTGGGTGACCCAGTAGCGCGGACAAGTGCAGCACCCGTCCGCCGCCGATCGCGGCGGGGGAACGCTGATTGGGAGATCTGGACGCGGTCAACGCAACACCTGCTTCGGGAAGAGACGGACCGCCAAGCGGGCACGGTCTGGTCGGGGAGGGTGAGAGGGGGGCGGGCAACCGACCGAAGCCGGGCCATCAGCACAGAGGACGTGAGCGCGGCCAGAGAATCCATCGAGTAGCTCTCCGCACACCCTCGTATGGTCGAGCGTCCGCGAGAGCGCGCCTCACCAGGCGTGGCGGTGGCGCGGTCAGGGGGTGGCTGCGACCTGATCAGTGGTGCGGGGATCTTTGGGCAACCGGGGTCAGCGACTCGGGCAGGGCCTGTCGGTCGGGTTTGCCGCGACTTCGACCAGGACTCATCCGGACCACCTCCGCCACCGATCGAGCGACCTCAGCCGCTTCTATGGCCAGCGTCCCCGAACGAGAGAGCCTCGACGCCGCCGCCGCTCCTCACCGGAGTGAACTGCCGTGGCGTCTCACCCTGCTACCCGATCCCCCAACTGTCAACTACTTGCGCAAGTGAGGTGAGGGTAAGCACACTGGCGTATGGCCCGGTCACCGTTACCGTCACCTGCGCTCCGCCCCGCTCAGCCCGCGGACTTCTCCGAAGCCGCCGACACCTTCGCACTCCTCGCCTCCTCGACCCGAGTGTGGCTGCTGTGGCTGCTCGCTCAAGGCGACCACGACGTCACCAGCCTCGCGGAGGCCGTCGGCGCCACCGTGCCGACCGTGAGCCAGCACCTGGCCAAGCTCCGCCTCGCCGACCTCGTCACCGCCCGACCCGACGGGCGCCGACAGATCTACCGGGTTGACGATCCCCTGCTCATCGCCCTGGTCACCCAGGCAGTGGACCACCACAGCGACCTGCGCCGCCGCACCGCCCAACAGGAAGCCGCGCCGAGGTGACCTCCGCCGACCACGTGCGTGCGCAGACGTGCGAGCGCAGACGTGCGACGCGCCCGGGCGAACGGTGCACACCGTCCTGGTGAAGTTGACCCAGCCGGACGCCCAACCCGAACAGAAACGGCGAGAAGTCCGACGACGACGACGCGGACCCCGCGGGACGGCCCCGCCGCCGGCAAGGCCCAGCCGGCCGCGAGGCGGAGCGGGGTCGGGGCCCGTGTCGTCAGCCGCGTGGGTTGGCCAGGTCGCCTCGGTGACACACCGACGGCCCGGCAGCGGCGTCGGAGCGCCCACGGGACAGCCCCGACCGCAGCGCGACCGCCTCGGCAGGTGCGGCGAGCGCGGCGGAGTCGACGTTGAAGTGGGGCCGGCGCAGGGTCGTGCAGCTCGAGCAGGGGACGCTCTTGACGACGAAGCGGCGATGTGCGCTGATGCGGCGAGGGAGGTGAGAAATCTTCCTGGAGTAGGGCGCAGGTATTCCAGGGTGCTTCGGACATCCCAGCCGCCGCGGAGGCGCAGGTCCAGCCTGTGCGCCGGGGCGGGCGGGATTCGTCCAGGACTGGGTGCCGCGCCGGGTAGTTCGCGTGAAGGGCCGCGCTGATCTCTGGCAGGTTCAACGGTGGGACGGTCGGCGGGAAAGTGGTCGCAGTACGCGAAGGGCCACCACGCTGCAGTACCCGACATGTGACCTGCTGTTCCTGGCGAAGACGAGGCTCACCCAGGACTGCCTGGACGACCATTCTGAATCTCCCCACCTTTGCCATCCGGGCTCCGCGGTCACCTCCAGGGCTTCGCGGTCACGGGGCTCACGGGCAGGTGGTGACTGCTGGGGCCTCACCGGATCCCGCCGAGGCCCGTTATCGGCAGGCGGTGGCCCTGATCCGGGCCGCAGCCACGACGATCACGACCGACTGGGCAGACTGTTGCCGACCCGAGCCGATGACCCCAACCGGCCGCTCCTCGACGCCGTCATCAGCGTTGCTGCCGCGATCGCCGGGACCGCGCCGGTCAACCTCGATGTTCCCACCGACCAGCTCATCACCTACCCCCGGGACGCCGTCCTGGAGCTTCTCCACCGCGGGGACCAGCCGACCTGACCCGTCGACGACCCAGCGACGCAGCGCTGAGTACGGCGGTCGTGCCGGGGCGTGCGTGTCCTTCTCGGTGGTGCTGGGGTCTGCCTGCTGGTGTCATCCCCGGGGCTGGTCGTTGCTTCCCCTTGGTCAGGTGTCGGGACCCCTGGACCCGGAATGGTGGGCTCCTACGAGCATCGCTTCTGCTGCGCTGGCCGACCCGACACGACCAGCGGGCGCCGTTGTCATCGCTAACCGATGACGGTGCACGGACGGCCAGTCGACAGCCCACATCCACGTCGCTGTGCCGGTTGCCTGCAGAGACGTTTGCGCTGGCCGGGTGTCGTGTCGATTCGTGATCGAGTCTCGCCTACCGTCGACCCGCTCACAGGGTGCCGCCGGCGGTGGGCCACGGTGCCCGCACCGTCGAGATTCGGGTCGTCGGACCAGTGGCCGGTGATGTATCCCACTCAGCAGCGAGGAGCAGACAGCCATGCCCGACGACCGGCCGGTGACCGGACCCCCGCTGGGGTCCCTACGGGGGCAGGAGGGTGGCCGTCGGGTTCGGGCGCCTGTTCCAGGCCCGGTGGGACGGGCGCGGCTGGTCGTCCGCCGCCTGGGTGCGGTCGCCCTGCTGGTGGTGGTCGCGCTGGTCGTCTACGTCGGCTGGCAGTACACGAACCTGTCCGCGGGGCTGGTGCGGTCCAGCGTCCTCAGCGGGTCCACCGCGCCACCCGGGGCGGAGAACATCCTGCTGATGGGCTTGGACAGCCGGCTGGACGAGAACGGGAACCCGCTGCCCGTCGCGGTGTACCGGGCGCTACACACCGGCGGGGCGGCCATCGGTGGGGAGAACGCCAACGTCCTCATCGTGTTGCACATCCCCGCCGACGGTGCCCGGGCCACCGCGATCTCGATCCCCCGCGATGACTACGTCCACCTGGCGGGCTGCCCCGACGGGGAATGCATGGGCAAGATCAAACAGGCGTACGGGTTGGCTCTCGACCAGGAGTCCAGGATCCTGGTCCACGAGCACAATGCTCCGACCGGGGTGCGCCGGGAGCAGGCTCTGCGCGACGCCGGCCGGCGAGCGGAGGTCCAGACCGTCGAGGCGTTTCTCGGGGGAGTACCGATCACCCACTTCGCCGAAGTCACCATGGTTGGCTTCTTCCAGCTCGCGCAGGTCGTGCAACCCATCACGGTGTGTCTGGCCGAGAACACCCAGGACCGCTACTCCGGGGCGGATTTCCACCGCGGCCGCCAGCAGCTCGACGCCGCCCAGTCGTTGGCGTTTGTCCGCCAACGCCGCGACACCAGTGGCTCCGGGCTGAACTTCACCGACCTCGACCGCGAACGCCGCCAGCAGGCGTTCATCGTTTCCCTGGCCTCCCAGTTCAAGCAGGCGGGGACCTTCACCAACCCGGCCACTCTGTCCCGGCTGATCGGCGTGGCCACCAAGAACACCGCCGTGGACACCGGCCTGTCTCTCCTATCGTTCACCCGGCAGGCTCAGTCCCTCGCAGGCGGACACATCACTTACTACACCCTCCCGATCGACCACTTCGGGACCGACCTGCGCGGGGCGGACGTCAACATGGTCAACGTCGCCCTCATCCGCGCCACCGTCCACCACCTGCTCACCACGCCGACCACTGGCCACCCGAGCCCCGGCGGAGCCCACCGGCCGTCCTTCCCGTCGACGGCCCCCTCCGCGGGGGGCACCCCCCGGGTGCCCGCCCCGGCCGCTGCGGTCCCCGCCACCGGTACCGGTGTCGACGCCCCCGCCCCGACCGCACTCACCGCGCTGTCCGGTGGTGGGATCCCCTGCGTCAAGTAGAAGATCCCGGTCGACGCTCGCACGTGTCCCGCCAGACAGGCGGGTCGGCTCTCCACGCCGGCGGTGACGGCCCCCGCGTACGGCGACACCCGACCGCGATGGACCCGGCGACGACGCCCCGGTCGGGTGCACGGCGTCCAGGCCGCGGTGTGCTGTGGTCGGTGGGTCGTCAAACACGGCGGATGCAGGAAGGTCATCCGCGCCGCGGAGGGGGGATCCCGTCGGTGGTGAGCGCGGTGAACGCCGGCCCGGATACCTCCGCGCTGAATGTGGACATCAGTCCGATGGCGCGCCAGTCCCGGCTCTCACCAGCGGCCGGTGGCCTCGAGATCTCGATCCCCTCGCGACTACCCCTACGTGCCCGGGATATAGGACGCCCTTTCCCAGGACTTCGCGCAGGACGAGTCCGACAGCTCCCTGGCGAATCTCCTGGCGGTTGGTCGAACTGAGGCCGCCACAGAGTGACACGTCGTCGTTCCAACGCACCGACGCCTGAAGTCGGTAACGCCCACACGGGTGACCGGTTGGGACTGCGCCCGGCGCTCCATCTAAAAAGTTCGGTCGTGTCGAAGGGGTGGTTCACTCGGCCGTGCGACTGACCCGTTGGCCACGCACCCGAACTGCTGCCGCTGGCAACCCAGCAACCTCATCCCTGCGCCACGTCCCGAGCAGGCTGCCGGAGGCAGACGGTCCACGCCCCTGCGCGTTACGCCTCACCCGACCCGTCCGCCGGCGCGCCGTACCGGGAAGGATCAGGGCTGTGGAGGGTCCGGGAGTCGACGATGTCCTGGTGTCCACGCCACCCGACGAGCCGCCCCCAGCGCCTGCCGGCCGGGTAGGCCCCCCGGGGCCACGGGGATCCCGGGAGGCGTGGCGGCGACGCACTCCAAGAGAGAGCCGGTGGCCGGCTGCGGTCGCGACCGCGGTCGCGATCGGGTTGCAGGTCGCGCTCCCAGCCCAGCTCAACCTGTCCTCGCGGTACCTGCTTCCTGGTATCGAAGCGGTGCTGCTCGTGGCACTGGTCCTCATCAACCCGGGTCGGGTGAGCCGGCTGGAGACTCCGCTGCGCTGGGTCGGGCTCACCCTGATCGCGGTGGCGTCGGTAGCGAACGCCTACTCCGCGATCCGGCTGGTACTCGGCCTGGTCCGTGGCACCGAGGGCGGCTCACCCGGTCCGCTACTGACAACCGGATCCGCCATTTACATCACCAACATCGTGGTCTTCGCGCTGTGGTACTGGGAGTTCGACCGGGGTGGACCCGCGTCCCGAGCCCACGGTCTGGACCCCTACCCGGATCTGATGTTCCCGCAGATGGCCACCCCCGGGATGGCCGACAAGGACTGGGAACCCGAGTTCGTGGACTACCTGTACGTGTCGTTCACCAACGCCACGGCGTTCAGCCCGACCGACACGATGCCCCTGACCCGGGGGGCGAAACTGGCCATGCTCGCCCAGTCCGCGGTGGCCCTGGTCACCGTGGCCCTGGTGATCGCCCGCTCCGTCAACATCCTCAAATAGAGCCGCCCGCGGCGAGGGCGTGCCGCTGCCGCGGGGGAGTGACCCAGTTCGACCGAGCGGACTTCCCGACATGCGCACGCGACCAGGTCGGTGCAGTCGGCGCGGCGCAGCGACCACCGGACCGCGGGGTCGGGAGAAGGTCACCTTTCGACCCGGGGCGCCCGGAGGCTTGACCGATTGGCCGGACACTTGTGTCGAGTCGCCGATCTCCTCGGCGCTCTCCCGGTCACCGTCCGCCGATCCCGGCTCGGGGTCTCGTTCGATCACGACCAATCCCTCACGGGCCTCCCTTCTCTGCGGTCCTGCTCGACCCGATCTCACCGTCTTTCGTGCAGTCCTCTCCAGCTGGCTATCGGCCGCTGCGCCATGGGTGCCGGGGTCAGCGTGTCGCGCGTCAGACTTAGTGGCATAGCCCGTTCGTTGCGGGTGTGACCAGCGAGGAGTCTGATCGATGCCCAGACCACCGGTGATGCCGGCGGAGGAGAAAACCCGGATCGTGCTGTCGATCC
>JAABUQ010012266.1_pt1 | contig 10696 bp, 9 predicted proteins | sample 5560001 | NCBI WGS metagenome assembly JAABUQ01 (sample SAMN10711888, study PRJNA513371) | rock metagenome | isolation source: Antarctica rocks | place: Antarctica: Victoria Land, Finger Mt nord | collected 2015-12-18 | reverse complement strand
CTTTCCCTTGCCTGTGGTTATGCCTTCTGGATTGGCGCACCCTTGGGCGTGATCCCCCAGCTTCACACCCCGCCGTTACCAGCGACGCATGTGGGAGTGGGAACAGGCATTGGACACTTGCCTGAGTTGAAGCTTCCGATGCTCCTCCTACTCGTATCAGAGCGACTTCGTGTCGCACAACCTTAAAGAGACAACCCCGAACACTGTTAGACGATACTGATTTCCCCGATGGAACGCGTTCAGTTATCCGTCCCTCTATCAACGTCTCATTTTGTCTACGTATCGAAGGTTTATGCGACGGTGCCACGCCGCAGGGATCCCACCCTCTGGGCGTGGCATCCCGCGTGCGTAGTGCACCGCACCGGAGGCGAGTTCCGGCTCCTACCACACACTCCCGTGCCCGCGCGCCGCCACCGCCGACGGCGCGTATCCCCCTCCACATCGATCCAACACCGCTACCAGCGTCGTGGCACGGCGATTGCTTTGTCACCCTCGGCACGGAGATCTATTGTTGGTTCTGTAGGAGGATGCTCGGATGGTACTGGTAGAGTTCGCCAAGATCAACTTCGGGATCGGTTTGCTCGGCTGGATCATCGTCGGCCTGATCGCCGGCTGGCTCGCCCACATGGTGATGGGCTCGGGCGGCGGCGGCTTGGTCCAGGACCTGATCGTCGGTCTGCTCGGCGCGCTGGTCGGCGGCTTCATCATCGGCTTCTTCGTCAACGCGAGCTACGGCCTGATCGGCTCGATCGTCGTCGCCTTCATCGGCGCGCTGATCCTCACCGCGATCGTCCGCACCGTAACGGGTGGCCGCTCCCCGATGTAGAGCGGGCGCATAACCCCAACGAAGTGACAAGGCCGCCCGATGATGGGCGGCCTTGCTGTCAGAGGAGGGGATGATTTCTCTATGCGTCGCCCCGTCGCGTCGCCGCATGCTCCCGGTCGGCCCAGGGGCCGCGGAGGTAGACGGCGAGGCAGGCTGCGGCGGTCAGGAACGAGGCGACGCAGAGCCCCGCGCGCAGGCCGAGCGGGATGCCGAGGGTGACCGCGACCATCTCGACCAGGATGAAGATAGCACCGGCGGCGAGGTAGGCCTGGCGGCGCATCGCGAAGGTGAGGACGGTGAGCATGCCGACCAGCAGGCCGCAGACCTCGGGCAGGAAACGCGCGGCCTGCGGGCTGGTGGCGGCCGCATTGAGCACCAGATCGGCGACGCACCCCATCGCGAAGATGACGACGGGCATCGCCCAGAGCACCCACTTCGACACCGCTGTCGTCATCGCCTTAATCATAGTATGTGTCCTCTCCCCGTTCGTCCCCGGCACACGCGGGCCCATTCCCCAAACACGTCGGGAATGATACCCCAAGATCCGGCGCGGTTGCCAGTTCGCCTCGATGCCCGAATAGCGCAAACGGGATGTGACGGTCGGTTGAACGGCGTGACCCATCTCTCGCCTCGTCGGCGGGCTGGATGCCGGACAAGGAAGAGGCTGCTGGTGTCTGTGCGCGAGACGTTTCCGGACGCAAGAAAATATCGTACGTTTCGGTCGTGACGTCGAGCGAGGCGACGAGCAGCGCTTGGTGTAGACGTCAGTATGGGGTCTACTCCACCCTGACAGGTTCCCGCGCACTACTCGTCGTACCGATTGGCCTCGCAGGCCTTAGCGTACAATATTTTCTGTTTCGCCAATCGACCCCTATGATCATCGGGAAGAGTCTTTATTGCGACATCGCACGGGACGGGAAAAATCGCGGCCCTGTAAGTCGGTTTGCTCTTTCAGGGACTGCGATTGGTGTGTTGATGAAACGCTTACGGTTGCTCGGGCGGCGTTGCCTCTCGCGCTCGTATCCGCAGACTATCGCGTGATATCGGTCAGGAGCATGCTTGAGACCAACTCCGCGCCCGACTCGGGGTTGCTGTTTGGCGTCGTTTTCCGCCACTCCCGATACTCGGGATCCTTGTTGCGCTCCTCGTTCCACCGCGTCCATGCGGCCAAATCCGCGAACTCGGAGACGATCAGGACATCGCCGGTGTTCGTTCCCGCCATCGTTGCGCGCAAGAGACGCCGACCGGTCAGGCCATAGCGCGCGTTGATCGGCTTGATCGCGTCCTGATGCGCCAAGAATTCTTCCATTCGCCCCGGCTTCACGCGAACGGTACTCATCTGAATGACTGGCATATCTTCTTTCCTTTCATACCACGTACGGTTTAGATGCGGCCGCTACCAGCCAATCGCGTATGCGAGGCGCCGCGGGTCCGCCCCACCGGTGCGCATGCCCCGCTCGTGATCCGTGATAATTGCGCACAACGAGCCTGCACGCGGCTCCCACTCCGGCCATGCTTCAACCGTGTGTCCGCGCCGCTCAAGCTCCGCGAGCACTTCCTTCGGGATCCGTGATTCCGCATTCAGCAGGCCAGGCGAATAGGGGTGAGGGTGGCTGGAGCGTGGGTAGCTGAAGGTCGCCACGCGTGGCGCCTCGACCGCCGCTTGCGGATCCATCCCGAAGTCAACGATGTCCACCACGAACTGAACCATCGCCTGCGGTTGGACATCATTCCCGGGGGTCCCATACGGCGCGAAGACCTTCCCATCCTTCATAATCATGCCGGGGCCGGGTGTGAGCCGGGGGCGCTTGCCCGGCGCGATCGCGCTGGGATGCTCGGGATCGAGCCACGACTGGCCACCGCGGCCGGAGACGATGAAGCCGAGGCCGGGGATGATCGGCGTATTTGTCACACCATCGCTCGGGGTCGCCGAGAACGCATTCCCTTGCTCGTCCACCACGCAGACGTAGCTGGTATCCGGCGGTACGGTCGCTTGGAAGGCGCGTGGGGATTGGAACGCGCCCATTGCCCTCCCATCGCGGGATTCGAAGCGCCAAGGGTCGCCTGGCTCGGGCATACCGGGAGTCGCATGGTCCATGCTGATCCGGTCCCGCCAACTCGCCGCGTACTCTTTATTGAGCAGCCCGTCAATCGGCACATCAACGAACTTCGGATCGCCATAGTACCGCTCGCGATCCGCGAAGGAGGCCTTCAATGATTCGGTGATGAGGTGGAGCGTGTCCGCTGAATTGTGACCAAGCGACGCGATATCGTATCCTTCGAGGATGGCGAGCGTCTGGGGCGCGACCGGTCCCTGACACCACGGTCGGCAACTGTAGACATTGTAGCCGCGATAGTTGACGCTCACCGGTTCTTCCACATCAACGCTGAAGTTCCTGAGGTCATCGAGCGTCAGGAAGCCGCCTTCCTCCGCGAAGAATGTGGCGATCCGCTCCGCGATGTCGCCCGTGTAAAATCGGTCACGCGCCGCCTGGATCGCCGCCTCGCGTCCCTGGTGCCTTGCGCCGTCCTCTGCCTCAACGAGCATGCGGAGCATGCGTCCGAGATCGCGTTGCACGAATCGCTCCCCAACACGAGGTGTACGCCCGCCGGGAAGGAAGATTTCCGCATTGGAGGGCCACTGCGCGATCCGCGCGGCATCTACCGCGATGTTCTCGCACATGAAGTTGTAGGCCGGGAATCCTTCCTCCGCCAGCGCGATCGCGGGCGCAACCACCTCGGCGAATGAGAGCGTGCCGAAGCGCTTCAGCGCGGTCAGCCATGAGTCGATCGCCGCCGGCATCACACAGTGCAGGACCCCGCCCGGAATCTTCCCCCCGCATTCATTGACGAAATACTCGCGCGAGACATTCGCCGGCCAGGTGCCGAGGCCGCTGACCGTAAAGAGTGCATTCTCCCTGGCGCTATACAACATGATTGGCGCGACGCCGCCGATGTTGGTCATGTCGGGATGGACAACATTGATACAAATGCCTGCGGCGACGCCGGCATCAATCGCGTTTCCGCCCATTTCCAGCATACGAACCGCCGCCATTGTCGCCAGATAATGCCCGGATACCGCGACGAAGTGGCTCCCCGTGATCGCCGGTCGGTACGTTGTCGGTGATGGATATCCTGCCATCGGTGCATGCCTCCTTTACGCTTGAGCCGTGAGACCGTTCATCAGACGCGATAGCCTCCCCTCCTACTGCTTCCCGCCGCGGAGCCGCGGGTCGAGCGCATCCCGCAGACCATCGCCAAAAAGGTTGAAGCCGAGGACGGTCAGCATAATGGCGACGCCGGGCGCAACCGCGATCCATGGATTGATGCCGAGGAAGCGCAACCCCTCGTTAATCATCAAGCCCCATGCGGGCTGCGGCGGCGAGAGTCCCAATCCGAGGAAGCTCAGACTCGACTCCACCAGAATGGCCGTTCCCAATCGGAGCGTTGTCACCACGGCAATAGAGCCGAGGATATTCGGCAGGATGTGGCGCATGAGGATCCGTGGTGTCCGCGCGCCAATGCTGCGCGTCGCGACGATCAACTCCCGGTGTTTGACCCCGAGGGTGTCGGCCCGCACGACGCGGATAATCGCCGGGAGCGTCGAGAAGCCGACGGCGGCCATGATCGTGGTGAGCGATGGGGACATGAGCGCGACGATGAAGATGGCGAGGAGATAGGTCGGGAATGCGAGCAAGATATCCACCAACGCGACAACGACCGAGTCAATCCATCCGCCGACATAGCCCGAAATGAGACCAATCGGCAGCCCAAGCACGAGCGCGATCGCGACGGCGCCCATCGAGAGCGTTAAGGAAATGCGCGCTCCATAGAGAATCCGGCTGAGGATGTCCCGCCCGAACTGGTCCGTACCGAACCAGTGGCTGATTGATGGCGCCTTGTTCTTCCCAATCAAGTCCTGATGGATTGGATCGTACGGGGCGACCGCTGGCCCAATGATGACACAGGCGAGCAGGAAGAGAATGATCACAGCGCCTGCCGTGGCCGTCCTGGAGCGCAGGAGCGTTCGGATGCCACGCCGCCATGCCCCTTCCTCGTCCGCCTTCCGCAGGAGCGCGGGCGCGGACTTCGCCTTAATTGTACTGGATTCGGGGATCTGCAAGGGCATACCCTATATCGGCGAGAAGGTTCGACACCAGGATCACCACCATAAAGAAGATCATCGTGCCCTGCACGGTCGGATAGTCACGGTTCAGTACGCCATCAACGAGCAACTTTCCCAAACCGGGTCGGTTGAAGACAATTTCGATGATCGTCGCGCCACCGAGCAAGCTGCCGAGATCGAGGCCGATGATCGTGATGACAGGCAGCATCGCGTTGCGTAGCGCATGTTCCGTGAGAACACGCCGTTCGCGCAAACCTTTGGCCCGCGCGGTCCGTACGTAATCCTGGCTCAGGACTTCGATCACCGCCGACCGTGTGAGCCGGGCGATCAGCGCCCCGGAACGCGTCCCCAGGGCAATTGCCGGGAGGATGAGAAACTTGAGCATCGTGAGCGGCTGGTGGAGGTTGCCGGCGCCGAGCGCAGGCAACCAGCCGAGATGTACCGAAAAAATCAGGATGAGGACCGCCGCCAGGAAGAAGCTTGGTGTACTGATGGATGAGAGCGCGAAAAGCATCGCGATCTGGTCCGGCCACCGGTTGCGGGTGACGGCGGAGATGATCCCGATGGTCACACCGAACACGATCGCGATCACCAGGCTCGCGAGGGCGAGCGTCAGCGTATACGGGAACTGCGACTCGATGTCGCCGAGCACGCTGCGACCGGAGCGAAAAGACTGGCCGAGATTCCCCCGGGCGACATTGCCGAGATAATGGAGATAGCGCACGGGGAGCGGCTGATCGAGGCCGAGCTTCTTGACGAGCGCCTGGTACGCGTCCCCTGTGTAGTAATCGCCGAGCATCAGCGCCGCCGGATCGCCCGGAACGATGTTGATCGCCAAAAAGATCAGCGTGATCCCGCCGAACAGCGTCGGAATCGCGAGGAGGAGGCGACGAACCAGATACTTCACCACGTCTGGCTACTCCCAGTGGACAAGCGGCGGTGCGTCACTTTGTCACCGTCATGCGCCAGAGCGGGTAATACCAGATATCGACGGGGAACGGGTCAATCCCCTTGCGCATGCCGAGGACGACTTTCGGGTAGATCGTGGGGATAACGGGAATATCGGTCGCGATTTGGGTTTGGATCTGCCCGTAGAGTTGCAATCGCTTGTTCTGATCCGGTTCCGTCCGGAGTTGCGCGGCGAGTTGTTCGATGCCGGTATAGAGCGCGCCGTTCGGGTAGGGAATCGCCGCCTTCGTGAAGAAGGGGAAAATCATCTGCTCGGGGACGCTGCGGGCTGCCGGTTGTTCGAGGACCTCGAAGTCGCGTGCCTGCCACCGCTTGTAGAGGAGCGCCCGTTCGAGGATCGTCACCTTGGCGTCGACGCCGATCTCTTTCCATTGCGCCTGGACGACGGAAATGATGTCCGGCGAGATGCCATCCGAGTAGCCAATGAAATCGAGTTTCAGGCCATTGGCAACGCCGGCATCGGCGAGCAGTTGCTTCGCCTTCGCGGGGTCATAGGGGAAGAACTTCGTGTCGAGATAGCCCGGGAGCGTGGGGTTGAAGATCGAATAGGCCGGTTGCGCCAGGCCCGAAAGCGCCTGCTGCGCAAGCAGATCCCGGTTGATGCCGATTGCGAGCGCCTGCCGGACGCGGAGGTCCGCAGGCGGGGTACCATCCTTCTCGGAGAGGAACAGCATGTGCGTGCGCGCCGCCGGTTGATTGATGTTCGTCAAGTTCGTGTTGTCGATCACGGCTTTCTGGGACTCCGGCGTCTCCACATATGCCATGTCAAGATCGCCGGAGCGCAGCGAGAGCTCCGTCACTTTGTCGTCGAGAAGGAACTTGAAGTTGACTTTGTCGACGTTCCCTTGATGAAGCCAGTGCCCCGGATTTTTGACGAGCACGCATTGCTCGCCTTTTGTCCAGCTCTGAAAGATGTACGGCCCCGAGCCCACCGGATCGGAGGTATAGCCGTTGCCCTTCTCCTCGATTGCCTTACGGTTGCCGATATAACCCACACTTGCGAGGACGGCGGTAAGGAAGGTCGGATCAGATTCCTTCAGGGTGATTCGTACCGTGTAGGGGTCGTCCGCGACCACCGTGTCGAGGCCGGCAAACGCGGCGGTGGAGCGCGAGCCGAGTTTCGGATCCTGGACGCGCTGGAACGTCCAGACAACATCCGCCGCCGTTACCTCTCCATAGCCCTTGTGCCACTGCACGCCCTTGCGGAGGTGGAAGACGTACTCTTTGCTGTCGGGCGAAACGGTCCAGTCGGTCGCGAGATCGCCAATGACTTTGTCCCGCGCATCTGGATAGGTGAGGACGAGCATGCTGTAGATGTTGGTGTCGATCACCGCATCAGGGTTGCCGGAGCCGAGGTGCGGGTCCAAGTTGACGATCTCGCCCCGGTTGCGGATCGTCAGCGTTTTTCCTGGCAAGCTAGCGCTGGCGCTGCTCGCACCGGCGCCGCTGACCTGGCTGGCTGCCGCGCCAGTGCTCGACGGCTTGCCAGCCGCCGCTTGACCGCCTGTCGTCGCGGTCGGCGCTTCCGACGTGCCGCCACAGGCCGCGAGGAGACTGCTCGCCACCGTAGATGCCGTCCCGACGGCAATGAGGCGGATCATCGCCCGACGGGATACATGGGCCTTCATCCTCTGTTCCACTGAATTCCTCCCTCTCTACTGTGCCGGTATGCCACATGTATCCAGCGCGGCGGCGGTCATCCATCTTGAAAGCGTGTGGCGGCGTACGGGGTTAAATCAAGTTCGATAGATTTGCCGAGCGCGAGGTCCGCCACCGCCGCCCCGGAATACGGGCCGAGTTGCAAGCCTGAGGGGCCGTGCCCGGTCGCGACGAACAGATTGTCGATGCCCGGCGCCACACCGAGGATCGGCAGTTGATCTGGGCTCGAAGGTCGCAGGCCAATGCGAATTTCCTTCACCGTGGCGTCCCGCAGCCCCGGCGCGACGCGGAGGGCCTCGCCCAACGCTTCATGCACGCCCCCGGCTGTCAGACGATAGTCGTATCCGGATGCGTCCTCACGGGTGGCGCCTGCCACCACCCGGTTGCTCGGCCAGGTGAGGATGTAGTGCGAGTGGAAGCCGGTGATGATCGGCCATCTCCCCGTCTCGACAGCGGGCATCTCCAGATGGAGGATCTGCCCGCGCTGCGGAGAGACCGGAATGCGCACGCCCAGACGCTCGCCGAGTGCGTTCGACCACGCTCCCCCGGCAATGATCACCGTGTCGGCAGCATACGCGGTGTGGTCAACGGTGACGTGCGTAATGCGACCATTTTCGTGGACCGGTTCGGCGCTGCCGCGCAGGATCGTCGCGCCATGCTTCTCAGCGCCCCGCTGGAGCGCGTCACGCAGCAAACGCCCATCGACCCGCGCCGATCCCGAGGCGAAGAGGCCACCGTGAATATCCGCGAGCGCCGGGAAGAGTTCCTGGGCTTCCTTCCCGCTCACGAGCGTCGTCTCTCCGATGTTCAGCATGCCCGACGCGCGACGCTCCTCGGCCTGGCGTAAGATCGCGGGCAGGCGCGCTGCTTCGTCCTCCGAAGTGGCGATAAAGATCGCGCCGACGACCGCGTAGCCCGTCTCCGTCTCACCGTCCTCCGCCAGTTGCACCAGGAGTTGCGGATAATACTTCACCGCTTGAAAGGAGAGCGGGAAGAAGGGCGCCGGGGGTTTGATGCTGGTGCCCGGCGAGATGATGCCCGCGCCCGCAGCGGTCGCCTGACCGAGGTCCGCGCGATCGACGAGTGTTACCCGAACGCCACTACGCGCGAGATGATAGGCCGCAGTGGCCCCGACAACGCCGCCGCCGATCACGATTACGTCGGTCACGCACATACCTCCTTCAAGGGCTCGTTGCCATCCGCTGAGACCCAATGCCCCTTACATCCCTGCGGCCGGGCGATAGGTGAACTGCCGAAATGCCTCGCGCATCTCCTCGGTATCGAATTTCTGGAGGAACAACCCGATATCGGCGCTCATCGCCGCCGATGCACGATCCGCATCGCGCGCCCGTATCGCGTCCAGAATGTGCCGATGGTTTTCTAATCCCTGCACCGAAAGTGCAAAATAGGCGAGGTGCTGTTCTGCTCGATAGATCGCGACCGAGATCCTGTTGGCTTGCTCGAAGATGCCACTGCTGATGCCGATAAGGTAGCGGTTGCCGCTGTGACCGATCAGGGCGGAGTGGAAGGTCTCATTCGCCCCGACGAAAGCGGCTCCATCATCACGATCAAGCGCCTCCTGTGAGGCTTCGATCATTCGTGCGAGTGTCGCGATGTCCTCGTTGCTGATGTGTGGGGTGATTTGATGAACGGACGCGGGTTCGAACATCAGCCGTACGTGGTACAGCTCGCGTACACCCTCGATCGAGATTTCCGACACCATCGGCTTACGTTCGAGACCGAGGACGCAGAAGCCCTCGCCAATCAGGCGTGCCAACGCCTCACGCACTGGGGTCTTACTGATCCCCAGTTGCGCGGCAATCTGGCCTTCGTCAATCGGCGCGCCGGGCGCGAGATCGAGATTGACGATGGCGCGTTTCAGTACCTGATAGCAATCCCTGGCCAAGGTACTCTTGGTGAGCAACGGTAACGCAGTGACCATATGGTGAACTCCTGGCAAGACAGCGGTCAGTGTGGATACGTTATAACGGACATCGAACAACGTGTCAACTCTCTATTTTGTGTGTAATCGAAGGTAGACGGCATATGGACTTGCCTGCGGAAAAATACCGAAGCACTATGTGAAGTGAGCGACACCCAACAGTGCTAAGCCCAATCTCGGATCGGCGGCATATCGCCGCCATCACCAGAGCAACCGTGTTTCTTCGTCAAACCTCCCAGTTTCCCGCATCTCCTCGCCACACCCAATCGATGCCGGTTGTTACTTTCATCGGTAAATGGCGAGATTCTTCAGTAGTATTTGTCGCTATCCGTTCGGTTCCCTCAGTTGTCTCTCCGCCGCTTTAGAACTCCTCGATAAGGCAGGGGCGATCTCCTCGGGCGGATTGGTGTATCGCTGTGAGCGGTGGTCCTGTTGCCACTCCAACCCGTAGGCGTCCGCCCCCGTTTGCCTTGGCCAACTGAAAGGCGTAGGTGTGTCGTAAGTCGTGGTTCTCGCACACTCTCGGTGATGTGAGTAGATGTGATTCCTTCGGCTGCATCGCGGAAAACTCTCCTCATGCATTGCCAGATAGACGGCGCGCCGCTCGATCAGTCGGCGCGGTAGGCGCAGCGGGCGAAAGCAACGAAATGTCATCACCGAGAATGTGCCAGAACCCTAGTCGTGCGGTTTCAAGGGCGAGACATGCCGCGTCGTGTCTTTCAACTCGGCGCCATGCCAGTGACCGATCCGCGTGTCATACGTCGATTGCGATCCGCTCGTGCGACCGCTGTCTATCCGACACGATGCGGCGCTAATGCCTCGTAGTTCGGGTCCGCGCCGATGCCGGGCACGTCGGGCGGGCTGACGGTGCCATCGTCGTTCAGACGCAGGGTGTGGTGATACGTCTTGCCCCACATCGGGTCCACACTGTCGCGGTAGAACTCCAGGATCAGCCCGTTCGCGATGGCGGCGACGAGATGGACGTGAATGTCCTGTGAGCCATGCGGCGCGATGTCGAGATCGTTCGCCTGCGCGAGCGCGACGACCTTCATGAACTCGGTCACGCCACCGAGCACTTTGGCGTCCGCGTTGAGGATCGCCGCCGCGTTGTGCGCAATCAGGTCGCGGAAGCCGTAGCGCGTATACTCGTTCTCGCCCGTAGCGATGGGAATGC
>JAABUQ010012260.1_pt1 | contig 10698 bp, 10 predicted proteins | sample 5560001 | NCBI WGS metagenome assembly JAABUQ01 (sample SAMN10711888, study PRJNA513371) | rock metagenome | isolation source: Antarctica rocks | place: Antarctica: Victoria Land, Finger Mt nord | collected 2015-12-18 | reverse complement strand
GCAACAGTTCGCTGACGGCCAGCCAACCGCGCCACGCCCGAGCTTCGCAGGGGTCGAGCCACTGGGGATCATCCATGACCTCCATCCTAGTGGTTGACGTATCAAAATCCTGGGTAGACTCCCGGTTGACACATCAACCTTACGGTCGTCGAACTCCGACGCCGCACCCCACACGAGGAGCTGCCCTCATGAGCGACGCCATCACCGCGGATATCAGTGCTGGAACCTGGACCATCGACCCCGCCCACTCCGAGGTCGGCTTCTCGGTGCGCCACCTCATGGTCAGCAAGGTGAAGGGGACCTTCAAGGCCTTCAAGGGAGACATCGTCATCTCCGAGGACTCGTCGCAGGTGTCGATCGACGTCACCGTCGACATCGCCTCGGTGCACACCGCCGAGGACACCCGGGACAACCACCTGCGCTCCAGTGACTTCTTCTCCGCCGAGGAGTTCCCCCACATGACCTACAAGGGCACGTCGGTCACCCGGACCGGCAACGACTACAAGGTGGATGGTGAGCTCACCATTCGCGGGGTGACCCGGCCGGTCACCCTGGCTGTGGAGCTCAACGGCGTGGGTCCCGACCCCTGGGGTGGGACCCGGGCCGGATTCAGCGCCGAGACGGCCATCAGCCGCAAGGACTTCGGCATCGACATCGACATGCCTCTCGATGGTGGCGGTGTCGTGGTCGGCGACCGCATCACGGTCACCCTCGAGGTTGAAGCGGTGCTGCAGCAGGGCTGATCTTCTGGGAGCCAGGGATGTCTAGCCTGCAGGTGATGACCAATACGGCCCCCCGACGCATGGTGGCGGGCGACCTGCGCTGCGCCACGCGCGCGAGGGTCGCGGGTCTCGACCCGATCGGTACGACAGGGTCACATCGCGGCTACCTGCTCGGCGATGTGGCCCTGCCCTGGCCTCCGGATCTGGCCGGCCTCGACGAGGTAGCCGCCGCCCAGAGGCTGTTGGCCGGCACCGGCATTCGTTTTCAGGCCGTCGTCCCCGGCGAGGTCCACCGCGCCGTCCTGTACCGTCGGCGACCCACAATGAGCGGAGTTTCGACTCCCGACCTGCTCCGCAGCGAAACGATCGTCGATGCCCGCAGTGGCGGGCTGGTCGGGGCCACGCAGCGACTCCTCGACACCGCGCCGGGGGACGCCCGTGGTCCCCGCCGGGAGGTTCTGGTCTGTACCCATGGCCGCCGTGACGTGTGCTGTGGTGCCCGGGGCTCCCGCCTCCACCTCGAGGTGGTTTCGGCGCCCGAACTGCTCGGCGTCGATGTCGAGGTCCGCCGAACCAGCCACACCGGCGGCCACCGCTTCGCCCCCACCGCCGTGGTGCTCCCGGAGGGTACGGGATGGGCCTACCTCGACGCCGCCCTCCTGGGGGCCATCGTCGGCCGAAGCGGGCCGATCGAGGCCGTCCTCGGCCACTACCGGGGGTGGTCCGCCCTGGGCTCGGCTCGGCTCCAGGCCCTCGAGCGGGCCGTGCTGGGCCAGGTCGGGTGGGGTTTGTTCGATCGTCCCCGAGGTGGCCTGGTCATGGATCAACGGGCCCGACTCCATGTCGCCGAGGCTGACGGCTCCGTGTCGAGTTGGGAGGCGGCGGTGACCGCCGGGAGACGGCTGGCCCGGCCCGAATGCGGAGAGGTCTCCCGGCTCGACGACCAGACCGATGCGGAGTGGATCGTCGGCCGGTTGCGCCACAGCACCCATGGATCCACCCGGCTCATGGGCGGCCCCCGAGGCTGACGTGCTCGCCTGCGACCTGGCGCTTAGGCTCCGAACAGTTGATCGGCCGACAAACGAGGTGCGGGATGGTCCGTGAACCAGGTGCAGCGTCCAAGCGGGGTCGGGGCCAGACCCCCGGAGCGAGGCAGCCCCGGCGCGCCTTGGCCCTGGTCGCGGGAGGCGCGAGCCTGATCCTGGCCGCCACCGGATGCGGTAGCGGCAACTCGGTCAAGGCGGCCCAGCCGACGAAGGCGGGGGTGACGACGAGCACTGCGGCTGCGCCTCAGGCGGCCACCGGGATCGGGGGCGCTCTGGCTCTGCAGCAGGCCTTCGTGAGCGTGGTCGCCAACGTCCGCCGCGAGGTGGTGGAGGTCACCAGCACCTCGCAGGGGACCACCGATCTGGGATCGGGCATCATCTATGACAACCAGGGCGACATCGTGACCAATGCCCACGTGGTCGGCGACGCCAAGGCATTTCAGGTCACATTCTCCGACGGCGTGACCGCCAGTGCCACCCTGGTCGGCGTCTACCTGGCGGGCGATCTGGCCGTCATCAAGGTGCCGGCCCGGCCCAACCTCCAGCCCGCCAAGTTCGGCGAGTCCAAGGCTCTCCAGATCGGCGACATCGTCCTGGCCATCGGGAACCCGCTCGGCTTCGCCAGCAGCGTGACCGAGGGCATTGTCAGCTTCAACGGCCGCAGCGTGGCCGAGAGCTCGACGGTGGTCCTGCCCTCCACGGTCCAGACCAGTGCGGCGATCAACCCCGGGAACAGCGGTGGCGCTCTCGTCGACCTCAACGCCGAGGTGATCGGCATTCCCACGCTGGCGGCCACCGATCAGCAGCAGGGGGGCGCGGCTTCTGGGATCGGCTTCGCCATTCCGAGCGACACGGTCAAGCTGATCGTCCCCCAGCTCATCTCCTCGGGCAAGGTGACCAACACCGGCCGGGCTCAACTGGGGATCCACGCGGCGAGCAGTAGCAGAATCCCCGGACAGAGCTCAGGGGTGGTGGTGGCTGACGCCACCCCCGGTGGTCCTGCCGACAAGGCCGGGATCAAGGGTGGCGATCTGATTACCGCCATCAACAACACGCCGACTCCGTCGTTGGCCGACCTCCAAGATGTCCTGGCGTCGCTGACTCCCGGCCAGCAGGCCATGGTGGCCATCAAGTCCCAGAGCGGGGCCAAACGGACGGTCTCGGTGACCCTCAGCCAGCTTCCCGGCTAGGGCTGCACCGCTGTTTCGCTCCCTGTTTCAGGGAGCCTCGAAGGTCTCCGGATCCGGCCCCAGCCGGCCCACCGGTGCCAGCTGGGTGAGGGTCTCCATCTCGACGTCGCTCAGCTCAAAGTCGAACACGGCCAGGTTCTCCCGGATGCGATCGGGGTTCACCGATTTGGGGATGACCACGTTGCCGAGCTGGACGTGCCAGCGCAGCACGACCTGGGCCGGGGAGCGATGGTGGGCCCGGGCCATCGTGGTGACGGTGTCGTCATCGAGGAGTCCCTTGCCCTGACCGATGGGGCTCCAGGCCTCGGTGACGATGCGGTGCTCGGTGCCGTAGGTCCGCAGCTCGGTCTGGATCAGCCCAGGATGCAGCTCGATCTGGTTGACGACGGGGACGACGGGGCTCTCCTGGGCCAACCGCTGCAGGTGGTCCACCGTGAAGTTGGAGACCCCGATGGAGCGGGTCCGGCCCTCGTCCAGGATCTTCTCGAAGGCCTTCCAGGTATCGACGTAGAGGTCACGCCCGGGCACCGGCCAGTGGATCAGATAGAGGTCGATGGCGTCGAGGCCCAGCTTGGCCAGGCTCTCGTCGAAGGCTCGAAGGGTCTTGTCGTAGCCCTGGTCGACGTTCCAGAGCTTGGTGGTGATGTACAGCTCGTGGCGCGCCACGCCGCTGTCGGCGACCGCCCGGCCGACGCCTTCCTCGTTGCCGTAGGCGGCCGCGGTGTCGATGAGGCGATATCCGGCCTCGATGGCGCAGCCCACCGCAACGGCGACCTCCGACGCTGGTATCTGGAACACGCCAAAGCCCAGCTGAGGGATTCTGGTGCCGTCATTGAGGTCGATATGGGGGGCTGAGCTCACGGGCGAGACTTCCTCTCTCGAAGTACGACCCCTGCGTTGTTCCCGCCGGCGCAGCTCGCTACCCATCCATCGGCACCCCCCGCCACCACCGGGCGTAGGGTGCCGGAGGTGGCACCGACCCGGACCTCCGAGGGGTGAGGCGTGGGCAACGACCTCGCCGGCTGGTTCTGGCCATCCTTGGGGCTTCATGTCTCCTGGTGGCCTGCGGGCCCTCCCCGGCGCCGCCTGCCCCCACGAGTGTCGCCGGGGCGCCGAGCGACACGGTCTGGCTCTGCCGGCCGGGCCAGCCCGTCGACCCCTGCACCCAGTCGCCGGCCACCACCGTGGTGGCGGCCAGCGGGGCCGTGAGCTCCCCGCCGCTCACCGCGGTCCGGCCGTCCTCCTACGACTGCTTCTATGTCTACCCGACGGTTTCGCACCAGGCGGCCACCAACTCGGACCTTCAGGTCGAAGACCAGGAATCCGCCGTCGCCCGAAATCAGGCGTCGCTCTTTTCCTCGGTCTGCAACCTGTGGGCGCCCATGTATCGCCAGCTCACGTTGGCCGGCCTGGTAGGCGGACTGGCCGGTGACCAGGGCGGCGAGCAGGTGGCCCTGCGCAGCCTGCTGCGGGGATGGCATGACTACCTGGCCCATCACAACGGAGGAAGGCCCATCGTCCTCATCGGCCATTCGCAGGGTGCGGCGCTGCTGATCAGGCTGCTCCATGATGAGTTCGACGCCGATCCCGCGCTCAGGCACCGTCTGGTGTCGGCCATCGTGGTGGGCGGAAACGTGGAGGTGGCTCCGGGCCGGCGGGTCGGGGGGAGCTTCACCAACCTGCCGCTGTGCTCGTCGCCGGGCCAGGTCGGATGCGTGATCGCCTACTCCGCCTTCGGTTCCCCGCCGGCGGCCGACGCCATCTTCGGCCGGCCCGGACGGGGCGTCAGCGTGCTTTCCGGCCAGACCGACCCGGCGGGCCGCGAGGTGGCCTGTACCAACCCGGCCGAGCTGGCCGGCGGGACGGCGCCACTGGTGCCGTACTTCCCGGCGGCCGGCCTGGTGGCGCCGGCGGTGGCGGAGTCGAACCCATGGGTTTCGTTCCCCGACCTGTACAGCGCCACCTGCCGGCGCGTCGGCGGCGCCACCTGGCTCCAGGTCAGCGCCCTCCGTCGTGGCGGCGATGCCCGTCCCGTGGTGGGGGCGAGCCTGGGACCGAGGTGGGGTTACCACGGCGATGACATCAATCTCGCCCTCGGAAATCTGGTGGCCGACGTGGCTCGCCAGGAAGCCGCCTACCGGCCCTAGCCGAGATATGCCGAAACAGCCGGACGGTCAGATCCGGAACTTCCAGGCAGCAGTCAGCGGATCTCCAGTACCTTGTCGCCTGCGGTCACCAGCATGCCGATCACCGGGGCACCGGGGATCTCACCGGCCACCAGAAGGCCACCGCTGGTCTGGGCGTCGGCGAGCAGCAGGCGCTCGACGTCGTCGAGCGAGTCGGCGAACCTGGTATGCGGTGCAACCCACTCGAGGTTGCGCCGGGTGCCCCCGCTGATGTAGCCCTCGGCCGCCGAGCGCCGGGCCCCGTCGAGGTAGGGAACCGCCCCGGCGTTGATCACCGCGCTCACCCCGCTCGCCCGGGCCAGCTTGTAGAGATGGCCAAGCAGGCCGAAGCCGGTCACATCGGTGGCGCAGCGGGCGCCGGCCGCCAGGGCCGCCTCGGAGGCGCCGGCGTTGAGCTCGACCATGGTGGCGATGGCCTCGGCGAAGACCTCACCGGTCTGCTTGTGGCGGTTGTTGAGCACGCCGAGGCCCAGGGGCTTGGTCAGCGAGAGCGGGACCCCGGCGTGCCCCCCATCGTTGCGCAACAGGCGATCGACCTGCCCGACGCCGGTCACGGCCATCCCATACTTCGGTTCGGGGTCATCCACGCTGTGGCCACCGGCCACCGGGCAGCCCGCCGAGGTGGCCACGTCGAGGCCTCCCCGCAGGACCTCGGTGGCCATCTCGGCGGGCAGCACGTCGGTGGGCCAGCACAAGAGATTGATGGCCATGATCGGCGTCCCGCCCATGGCATAGACGTCGGAGAGGGCGTTGGCCGCGGCGATGCGACCCCAGTCGTAGGGATCGTCGACCACCGGGGTGAAGAAGTCGGCGGTACTGATGATCGCCCGGTCGCCGTCGAGGCGGACCACCGCGGCATCGTCGCCGTCGTCGAGTCCGACGACCAGGCCCGGGGACGGGTGTCCGGTGAGGCCGGCCACCATTCGCTCCAACTCACCGGGGGGAATCTTGCAGGCGCATCCCCCGCCGTGGGCGGTGGCGGTGAGGCGTATGGCACTACCCGAAGCGGTCTCGGTTCTGGTCACTGATCGAGTATGCCCGAGACCCGGGCCATATCCGTCGGCCGTCCCCCGGAGCAGGTGGCGCCAACGGGGTACCTACTCGGCGTCGGCGGGGGTGGGGACCCACGCCCGCGCCTCAGCGCCCAGGACGTGGTCCTTGAACAGTTCCGCAGTGGCCGGGAGATCCTCACCGGCCTTGGCCACCAGGTGCCACCGCCGACGCAGCGGGAGGGGCCCGGCCCGCCACTCCTCGAGGTCTCCTTCGGCGATCTCGCGGTCCACCGCGGCACGCGACACCAAGGCGATGCCGAGGCCGACCATCACCGATTCGCGAATTGCCCCGTTCGACCCCAGGGTGAGTCGGGGTGGGTTGATGCCCAACTCGGCCAGCAGCTCGTCGGCCGTCGAGGCCGTCCCCGACCCCGGCTCGCGCACCAGCCAGGTCCGGCTGGCCAGCTCGGCGACGCTGACCGAGCGGATCCGGTCGCCGGATCCGTCGCCGGATCCGGGGGCGCTGATCACCACCAACTCGTTGGCCGTGGCGGCCAGGCTGACCAGCGGGCCCCCGGCGGGGGGACGCCCGCCGATACCGAGGTCGGCACCGCCGTGGGTGAGCAACTCCCATACCCGGCTCCGGTTGCCCGCCTCGAGGACGATCTCGACAAAGGGGTGCACCCGGCGGAATGCCGCCAGGAGCCGCGGGACGACATGCTCGCCGGCGGTGGTGACGGCGGCCAGGCGGAGACGACCGTGTTCGGGGTCGGCCTTGGCCACCGTGGCCACCCTGGCCTCGTCCCACAGGCCCAAGATCCGTCGTCCGTACCCTGCGAACACCTGACCGGCTTCGGTCAGGCGCAGTCCTCGGCCGTCACGGCGCACCAGGCGAACTCCAAGCTCGCCCTGAAGGGCGGCCAGGACCGAGGACACTGCCGACTGGCTGACCACCAGGCGCTCCGCGGCCTCGCGGACCGAGCCGGCGTCCGCCACGGCGACGAAGGTCTGCAGCTGGCTGGGCGTCATAGTTAAGCGATCACTTATCATAGGTCGGCCAAGACCCCGTAGACAACTAATGTTACATCCGCAATAATCGTTCCAGGACAACCCCCCACCGAGTCGAGGAGATGCGCAACGATGGCTGAAGCAGGGAACGGTAAGGCCGGAAAATCCGACAGGTGGGCCGCAGGGGTCATCCCCTACGCGGAGATGGGCTACTGGGAGCCGGACTACGAGCCCAAGGACACCGACGTGCTGTGCGCCTTCCGGATCACCCCGCAAGCGGGCGTGGATCCGAAGGAGGCCGGCGCCGCCGTGGCCGGCGAGTCGTCCACGGCCACCTGGACGGTGGTGTGGACCGACCGCCTGACCGCCCACGAGCACTACCAGGCCAAGTGCTACCGCGTCGACCCCGTTCCCGGGATCGACAACCAGTACATCGCGTGGATCGCCTATGACATGGACCTCTTCGAGGAAGGGTCGATCGCCAACCTCACGTCGTCGATCATCGGCAACGTGTTCGGCTTCAAGGCCCTCAAGGCGCTGCGGCTCGAGGACATGCGCATCCCGACCCACTACGTGAAGACCTTCGCCGGTCCTCCCCACGGGATCGTCATGGAGCGCGAGTACCTCAACAAGTACGGTCGCCCGCTCATCGGGGCCACCACCAAGCCCAAGCTCGGGCTCTCGGCCCGAAACTACGGCCGGGTTGTCTATGAGGCCCTGCGCGGCGGGCTCGACTTCACCAAGGACGACGAGAACATCAACAGTCAGCCCTTCATGCGCTGGCGTGACCGGTACCTGAACTGCATGGAGGCCGTGCAGCGGGCCCAGGCCGAGACCGGCGAGGTCAAGGGCCACTATCTCAACGTCACGGCCGGCAACATGGAGCAGATGTACGAGCGCGCCGAGTTCGCCAAGGAGATCGGCAGCGTCATCGTCATGATCGACCTGACGATTGGCTACACGGCCATGACCTCCATGTCGAACTGGTGCCGGGCCAACGGAGTCATTCTCCACCTGCACCGCGCCGGCTACGCCACCTTCGCCCGCCAGAAGAACCACGGGGTCAACTTCCGGGTTCTGGCCAAGTGGTGCCGGCTCCTCGGTGTCGACCACATCCACTCGGGAACCGTGGTGGGCAAGCTCGAGGGCGACCCCAACATCATCCAGGGGTACTACGACACCCTTCGGCTCAACAACGTCAAGGCCAATCCGTTGCGGGGCCTGTACTTCGACCAGGACTGGGCGTCCATGCCCGGTGTGATGCCGGTGGCCTCGGGCGGGATCCACGCCGGCCAGATGCACCAGTTGCTCGACTACCTGGGCGAGGACGTGGTCCTGCAGTTCGGCGGGGGGACCATTGGTCACCCGATGGGCATCGCCGCCGGCGCCTCGGCCAACCGGGTGGCGGTGGAGGCCATGATCAAGGCCCGCAACGAGGGCGTCGACTATGTCGCCAAGGGACCGGAGATCTTGAAGGCCGCGGCCAAGCACTGCCCGCCGCTGCAGACCGCTCTCGACACGTGGGGCGATATCACCTTCGACTACGAGTCCACCGACACCCCCGACGTCCTGCCCACCCCGACCGCTTGATCCCCGACCCCGGACAAAGAGGAACTCCGCCATGCGCATAACCCAGGGAACCTTCTCCCACCTGCCCGACTTCAACGACGACGAGATCAAGGCCCAGGTGCAGTACGCCCTGGACAACTCCTGGGCCATCGCCGTGGAGTTCACCGACGATCCCCATCCCCGGAACACCTACTGGGAGATGTGGGGCCTTCCGATGTTCGACATGAACGATGCCGCGGCCATCATGCACGAGGTGGTGCGGTGTCGCGATGCCTATCCCAACCGCTACATCCGGGTGACGGCCTACGACGCCACGCTGGGCCGCCAGACGACGGCCCTGTCGTTCATCATCAACCGCCCGGAGAACGAGCCCGGCTTCCGCCTGGATCGCCAAGAGGCGGCGGACCGCCAGATCCGCTACACCATCCACTCCTATGCCGCCGAACAGCCGCATGGCGGACGTTACGGCAGCTGATCGTGGCTGAACCCGAGGGTTCCGCTCGGAGTGGCTTCGCCATGCCGAATCGTGGAGACGGGGGCGCGCCAGGGCGCCCCCGCGGGTCCACCGATGATGCCCCGGAAGACGAGGCCCAAGGCGACTCGCAGGACTCGGAGGAAGAGGAGTCCGAACGTCTTCTGGCCGACGACGAGATGGTGGACCTGGCCGCGGAGCGGGCCACCTACGACGTCGACGGCGTTCTTGAGCGCCTCGATCGAGATCTGGTCGGCTTGGCTCCCATCAAGGCCCGGGTGCAGGAGATCTCCTCCCTTCTGGTCATCGACCGCCTCCGGCGGCGCTACCGCCTGGCGTCGACGCCGCCCTCGTTGCACATGTGCTTCACCGGAAGCCCGGGGACGGGCAAGACCACGGTGGCCATGCGCATGGCCGAGCTGTTGCACCAGCTTGGTTACATCCGGCGCAACAACGTCGTCTCGGTCACCCGTGACGACCTGGTCGGCCAGTACATCGGTCACACCGCGCCCAAGACCCGCGAGGTGCTCAAGCGGGCGCTGGGCGGGGTGCTGTTCATCGACGAGGCGTATTACCTGTACCGGGTGGAGAACGAGCGGGATTACGGCCAGGAGACCATCGAGATCCTCCTCCAGGCCATGGAGCGCGACCGGGGTGACCTGGTGGTCATCCTCGCCGGATACAAGGATCGGATGGACACGTTCTTCAAGTCGAACCCGGGCATGAGCTCGCGCATAGCCCACCACCTGGACTTTCCCGACTACACGCCCGAGGAGCTTCTGGCCATCGGGAGACTGATGCTGCGAGATCAGGGCTACGTGCTCTCACCGGCCGCCGAGGAGGCATTTGTCGCCTATCTGGAGCGCCGGCGCCACCAGCCCAACTTCGCCAACGCCCGCAGCGTCAGGAACGCCTTGGAGCGGGCCCGGCTCCGCCACGCCGACCGGCTGATGGAGGCAAACTCTGCAACCGTGGGCAAGGCGGACCTGATGCGCCTCGAAGATGAGGACATCTTGAAGAGCCGGGTCTTCGACGAGGCGGATGCGGATCCCGAAGAAGAGCCATCTGATCCTCCGGAGGCCGAGGAGTCAGCGCCAGCAGGCAGCCGGTAACCACCTGAGGGAGCGTCCGCTGGTGGCCGCGGGCTCGGGTGGGTATTCTCTCCTGCGGGCGGGGTCCCCTTCCTGAGAGCTGGACGCCCACGGCCATGACCCAATCCCTCGTTCTGGCGCTGGCCGTCGGCTCTATCGTGGTCACCGGCGCGGTCACCGCCATCGCCTTGTTGCTGACGGGGCCTCGCCGGGGGGCGGCCAAGCGGGCGCGAGCCGAGCGACGGACCTCAGCGCTGGCTCCTGCCCCCCCGGCTCCGCCAGCCCCCCCGGCCTGGGGCCCGGCTCCCGCCGCCTCCGCCGCCCCCCCCGACCAACCGGGCAGAGATCCGGCCGTCACCGCGACGATGTCGACCGCCGCCCCCCCTCCCATCTTTGAGTTCGATCCGCGGCGTTCGAAGCTG
>JAABUQ010012259.1_pt1 | contig 10699 bp, 14 predicted proteins | sample 5560001 | NCBI WGS metagenome assembly JAABUQ01 (sample SAMN10711888, study PRJNA513371) | rock metagenome | isolation source: Antarctica rocks | place: Antarctica: Victoria Land, Finger Mt nord | collected 2015-12-18 | reverse complement strand
TCCCGCGCGGGGTGGGTGACAGACAGGGACCGTGGCGTGGAGAGCCGACGGTTGCCCATTGGTAAGTGTAGTGGTACGCGCGCACCTCACCTGAGAAGAGCGACTACTGCAACGGTGAACGGCAACCATGCGGGATTCTCATCGAAGACCTTCTCGGTCATGATGACCTGGTCGTCCCACCTGACTACGTTACCTCCATCCAACACGATTTCGGACCGCTCGCAGTTCCGAAGGAACGCCAACGTCGGGCCGATCTCCCCATCGGCCATGAGGTGCCGGTACTTTCCCGCGAGATAATCGGGGGAGTACTGAAACTGGACGAACCGATTCTCGCCCACCTGGATCGGCATATAGTCTCGGCACCAGATGTCCCGGGTCCCAGGGATAATCTGTAGCGGGGTGCCGTGCCGTTCCAGGATCGTCTTCAGCCCGACGTGGACGGAGGGGAACCTCCGCTCCAAGGTGTCGGCCACGTACACGACGTTGGCCTCATGGTCCGCGATCATCTTCCCCTCGCCATAACAGGTCTCCTGACCAACATCCCGGGCTTCACCACTCTCGTAAGAACGGCCAACGTCTCGCATCTCTGGTCAGATCGACTTCGACCTGAATTCCACCCGGACCGGATACCACCCGGACACCTTCGTGGAACACTCCGGTCAGCCCCCCCTCCGGACGCCCCTCGCCTCGCCGGGAGTGCCGGCCTCGGCGGTCGGGTAGTCCTCGTGAGGCCCGAACGGACCACCCCACGACTCGGGGTTCCATTCTCTCACGAGGGACTGACACAGATGGGTCATGAGCTGAGCACCGTCAACGGACGGACTTCGATGATGTACGTCGGCGAGGTGCCCTGGCATGGGCTTGGGACTCACCTGGACGCCCCAGCCACGGCACGAGAAACCATCGCTGCCGCAGGACTCGACTACGACGTCAGGATGGTCAACCTGGCCACTACGGATGGCACCCCCGTCCCCCAGAAGCGGGCGGTGGTCCGGACCGACACCAATGACGTCCTGGGGGTGGTCGGGGGCAACTACGTCCCCGTGCAGAATCGCCAGGCCTTCGGCTTCCTGGACGCGGTGGTCGCCGACGGTGGCCTCCGTTATCACACGGCGGGTGCCCTCAGGAAGGGCGAGCGGATCTGGCTGCTGGCCAAGCTGCCGGGACAGATCCGGGTCAGGTTCTCGGAGGACGTCACCGAGAAGTACCTGCTGCTCAGCAACTCACACGACGGGTCGTCGGCCCTCCGGGTCCACTACACCAGCATCAGGGTGGTGTGTGCCAACACGCTCTCCCTGGCCGACCGGGAGGGTCAAGGCGAAGGCATCGCCATCCGTCACCAGGGCGACCTCGTGTCCAAGGTCAGGAAGGCCCAGGACGTCCTCGGGTTGGCCAGACGCTGCTTCGACGATTTGGAGGGGAAGATGAACCTCATGGCGAGGCATTACCCCTCCTATTCGCAGGTCTCGGCCTACTTCAAGAACCTGTACCCGGACCCCGAAGAGGGGAACCCCTCCCGGTCCCAGAACGTTCGGGATGAACTGTTCCGGCTGTTCGAAAACGGCAAGGGCCAGGACATCCCGGAGATCAAGGGAACGACCTGGGCCGTCCTCAACGCGGTCACGGAATACGTCGATCACCTCCGCCCCACCCGTGCCAGGACCGAGTTCGACAGGGCGGCCAACAGGCTGGAGAGTGCCTGGTTCGGTTCCGGCTCCTTCCTCAAACAGAAGGCCTTCGAGACGGCCCTGGAGATGGCCTCCCAGAACTGATCGTGAACGACCCACCCCGACCGGCCCCGGAGGCACCCCTCGCGATGAGGAGCCTTCGCGGGCCGGTCGGGGTATTCATGCCGTCAGGTCGTTCGACCTTCCTTCTCCCCCACGAGGACCATTCATGCTCCGGGCCACCGTCAACGTCAGCCGCAAGATCAGCCAGAACTACAACTCCACCGGATTCGGGATCAGCCTGGACGGGGAGATCCAGGGCTCGCTCGACGATCCCCAGACAGTCATCGAGCGGATCAAGGAACTTTACGACCTGGCCGAGGAAGCCTTGGACCAGCAGATCGACCGTCACCAGTCCGACTCCGGCCTGGCCAGCCGGGACAAGGACCATCCCGAACCCGAACGGAACGGGCACCACGACAACGGATCGGCCAATGGTCACGCCCCGGTCCGAAACGGCCATCAGAACGGTAAGCCGGCCACCGGTGAGCCCGCCAGCAACAAGCAAGTGCAATACCTCCAGACCCTCGCCAAGCCTCAGAAGTTGTTCGGGGCCAAGCTGGAAGCCTACATCGAGGAAGTCCTGGGCCGACGCTGCTCTCCCTACGACCTGACCAAGAAGGAGGCCGGGACGATCATCGACGCCCTCAACCCCGAAGAGGCCGGGGACAATCGACCCCGACGTTGAAGCATCCGGCGGGATTCAAGTTCACGGCATCGGGGGTTGGGAGTGGTTACCACCCCCGTCTTAGAGGCTATCCGGCAAAGAGTTCGTTGTCATGTAAGCACTTGTGGCAACGAACTTATTAGTTGGCTTGGAGCAAGCCCCCTTCAAACAAGATCGAAGTCTCTGGGATCGCCGTTCGTTGATGAGACGTAACCCGTTGCTACTGAAGAACAAGGTTGCCGGATAGCCTCTTACTTGGAGGACCCATGAGACCCAACGTCGCGAGGCCACACTGGTCGTACTCCTCGGTCAGCCAGTATCTGAAGTGTCCTCTTCAGTACTTTTTCGAGCGAGTCATCAACCTGCCCCGGAAGTCGAAGACCGACGCCCTTGTCCTGGGTTCGTCGCTGCATTCGGCCCTGGCTGTCTATCACCGCAAGCTCCAGGCGAATGAGCCTGTCACGGCGGATGAAGTTCACAAGGCCTATCTCGACGCCTGGGAAGATCAGGCTGGGGACGGTCCAATCGTCGGTTCGGGCGGGAAGTCTCTGACGGACAGCAGAGACCTCGGGATCTCCCTGGTGGACGTTTATTTGAAAACACCCCCGTCCGGGACCATCATGGAAGTGGAGAGCCCGATGCTGTCCCCGATAGCCAACTCGCACGGGGAGTACCTGGAAAAGCCTCTCTTGGTCGTCGCTGACCTGATCACTCGCCAGGAAGACGGTTCGCTCCAGGTCAACGAAATTAAGACGTCGGGCAGGACCTACTCGGAGTCCGAAGTGGCGACCTCGCACCAACCGACGTTCTACGCCAACTGCGTCTATGAGCTGACCGGCGAAGAACCCGCCGTCGAATTCTCGGTCCTGGTCAAAACCAAAACGCCGAAAGTTCAGAAGATCCAGGCCATCCGGAACGTGACAGACTTCCAAAGACTGGGCGACATCATCGAGGCCGTTAGTCGGGCCATTGAGGCAGAGAGCTTCTACCCGATTGAGTCTCCCCTCAACTGTTCGGGGTGCAGTTTTTACCGGGAATGTAAGACCTGGAGTGGACCGGAGAGTTCGAGTTCCGGGGATCATGAAGTTCTGGAAATCGAGGAGCCCGCCTCATGCTGACTGAGATGAACGGCAAGGGAGGCACCCTTTGCTCGCAGGCTCGTACCGGTTCCATCCGTTGCCCGCTGATCGTCCGTCCCACCAGCGAAGACGTCATCACTGGACATCTCTTTCAGATGCTCGGCTATATCAATCCCCGGTGGTGGCTCCCCGACCTGCTGAACGCGGGGTTGGGGGCAAACCGGTTCCGGCGTCAATTATACCGCGACCTCAAGATACGCCTCTGGCAAAACCAGCCCTGCTACCCGAAGGAGCTGCTCCCCTGGTACGAAGGATCGAGTCAGATAGACGCCGTGATCTCCTTCGAGAACCCGCCGACCACCGTCTACATCGAGGCCAAGTACGGTTCCGCCCTCTCGACCAGCGTGGCCGGCGACGACGGGAGATCCGGCTACCCTTCGGACCAGTTGATCCGCAACATCCGGGTCGGTCTGCTCCAATCGGGCTACTTCGACCGGGGGGACGAACTCTTCGACCAGCCGCCCCGCGACTTCGTGGTCCTGGTCTTGGCCCCTTCCAAGGTTCATCCCCTAGTAGAACAATACCGAGACCGGCGGAAGCTCCTGGGGTCCATTCCCCACTCGGATCGGCTCATCGGGCTCCCCCGAGGACCCTTCGTCGGCGAGATCGATTACGACGACATCCAGTCCATCCTTGCCAAACAAGCCCGGTGGATGACCGTCCCGGAACGTCGGGTGGTCGCGGACCTGACGGAGTACCTGGAGTTCAAGCGATCCAACCTGCCCAACAAGATGGCTTTGAAGTCGCCGGTGCCAACGGGACTGGCCGGTGAGATGTTCCCCGGAGCCCCGACAAATCCCCTGGAAATCCTGTCAGTCGGCTGACCCGCAGTTGGCAGAAACGTCGTCTACCATCGCCCCTGGGAGTTCGGCCCTACCGCCGACTCCCGGGGGCTTTCTCGTTCATGGCCAGGAAGCGGACCGATGCCGAACGGAGGGTACGCCAGAGCGACAGGCTGGCCAGGGTGCTCCGCGTCCTGCAACTGATCCAGGGCACCGGCCCCTGGACCGCCCAGGGCATCGCCAAGGAGCTCGAATGCTCGGAGCGGACCGTCTACCGCGACTTGCAGACCCTCTCGGCGGCAGGCGTTCCCTGGTTCTACGATGACTACAGCCAGGGCTACCGCATCCGCGACGGTTACAAGGGACCATTCTCGCACTTCCCCTCTCAACCAAAGGCCAAGGTCGAGGAGCAAGAAGACCTACCTCCATCTCCCGAAGACGCCCGATCGATCGTATCCATGGCCAAGGAATCCGCCCAACGACTCCTGACCGAGGCGGAGAGCGTCATCCAGGCACTTGACCGGCTCACCAAGGCGATGGAGGACTTGTCCGGCCCCCGGCCCAAATGAAGCCGGGAGAAAAACGAAATCCGAGAGAGTCTCCACCCCTGGCTGACCCAGAGCTGTCAGTGACTCCCCTTACGATCTCGCCGAATGACCCGAAGTCATCCACCAAGGCGAGATCCATGCGTCCCTACGATTACCTCAAAGAGCGGCAGTATTCCTGGGCCCGCCGTCACGGCATCGCGATCGACGAGGCCGGCTACGTGGAGGAGTTGAACGACAACCTTTTCCTACCCCCGACGGGCGAGATGCTCCGTGAACTCCCGAGGGATCGGGACGGCAATCCCCACGAGAGCGTCTACGCGGCCCACTCCAGTGCCGCCCTGGTGGTGAACCTCTTCGCCTACTGGCGGCTCTATGACGACCTCGGCCCCATCCTGTCTGCCCTCCGCCCCGACCTGATCGGCCACGAGGCCGAAGGGCTGACTTTCGAGGCTCAGTGCCCGATCGGCTGGCCCGACCCCCAGCCAGACCGCAAGCCCCCCCACCTCGACGCGGTTATTACCTACCGAGACAAGCAGGAGCCGTCGGTCGTCAAGGGCATCGGCGTCGAATCCAAGTTCGGCGAGCTTTACGGGCAGGACCAGGGACCCTTCGCGGATTGCTACGTGGCCGAGGAGAATAAGAGCATCTGGGAGGGCTGCGAACCCCTCCGCGAACTGGCCGTCCGGATCAACGGCGGTGAGAAGAAGATCTACCAACGTTTGAAGGTCGCCCAACTCATCAAGCATGTCCTGGGCTTGAAGAACCAGTTCAAGGGGATGCCTAACTTCGACCTGGTCTACCTCTGGTATCCGGCCCCCGGGGTCGAGGCCGTTGAGCACGAGGGAGAGATCAGAGCATTTCAGAAGTTGATCGACGAATGCCGTCCCCAGGTCAAGTTCCGGGCGATCGCCTATCCCGATCTGATCCAGACGCTTGCGGTCCAACACGGCACGGTGCACGGGGCCTACGTTGATTACCTCACGGAGCGTTACTTCTGAGTTTGTTTTACTCGGGCACTTTCCGGCCTCATCATCGACTGGTTTCTTGCATCGACGCATGTCAAACTTAAGTGAGGATACCCTATGCCCGCAACCAGAGTCACTGCTGCCGGGTTGCTGACAATCGTGATCTTGGGAGGATGTTCCGGGTCACCGGCACCGAAGCCAATCAAGCAAGATCCCCGCCCGGAAGTCTTCGAGCCGGTCTATCGGGTCGCCACGGAACTTCGGTCGGCCCAAGAGGTCGGGATGAACCGTCGGCAGTTCGGCGAACTCCTGGAGAGGCTCGCCACGGAGCTTTCCTTGGCCAGGGACAAGGCCGAATCACCCAAGGAGCGGCAAGTGATCGAGGGGTACGCCGAAGTCCTCCAAATCTACAAGGATGCCGCGTCGATCTGGGACGTGAAGATCAGCGTACCTGAACTCAAGATGATCGCGGACGAGCGGGTCAAGATCGAGGTTTCGGCGGGTTCGACCGACTCTATCATGCAGAATTTCCATTTCCAGACGGCCCTGATCGAGGGTATTCCCCTGAATTTCTATCCCAAAGGAAGCACGGGGATCGACGGCCTTGTCACCCGCTACCAACTCCCCATCAAGGACTCGGAGGGCTGGAAGACCATCCCCAACGACTCCATCGAGCAGGTCTGGTCACGGGCCAGGGCAAAGACCGAGGAGATCGTCAAGATGCAGAAAGGCTGACCGGTACATACTCCCAGTCTCCTACAGTCGGCAGGAGCCAGCCTTGAGTCGTTCCGATCGTTCAGGCCTACTCACGGGGGCCGACTACTGGGTCCCCCGACCGGTGCCTGATGGTGTTGTATGGGAGCTGGTCGCCTGCCACGACCTCGGTATCTGGGATGGCGTCTCACATCGCGAGTTCTGGCCCTCTGTGTTGAAGCACTTGGCCATCGCCTGGGGTAAGGACGTCAAGGCCCTCAAGTGGCTCTTGAACGACCACCATACCGGTCTCCCTCGCGGGAGGATCACCCACTCGAAGGCTGGCTACGTCGTGATCCACGGCGACGATGCACCGGCGACGGTGCCCGACTGGTTGGACCAGGTGAAGGCCCAGTTCCGACTCACAGGGTCAAAGTCACTTTGGAATTCACCGAGCACGAGAAAATGCTGGCCGACGACCCCAAGGCAGTGCAAGCGGCCCTTGGCATCTCCCTCGACCTGAAGACGACGGCGTGAACCTCCAACCCGGAGACCACCGAGATGCCAGACGAAGAACATCCCCGCCGTCCTGACTCCGACCGGAGGCTACGCCAGGCCAGCCGTTTTGCCCGCATCCTTCGCGTGCTGGAGATGATCCAGGGGAGGGCCGGGTACGGGGTCAAAGAGATCGCCACGGAGTTAGAGGCTATCCGGCAAAGAGTTCGTTGTCATGTAAGCACTTGTGGCAACGAACTTATTAGTTGGCTTGGAGCAAGCCCCCTTCAAACAAGATCGAAGTCTCTGGGATCGCCGTTCGTTGATGAGACGTAACCCGTTGCTACTGAAGAACAAGGTTGCCGGATAGCCTCTTAGAGTGCTCCGAACGGACCATCTTCCGTGACCTGAACGTCTTGGAACTGGCGGGAGTTCCCTGGTTCCATGATCAAGATGACCAACGCTATAGGGTCCGGCCGGGTTACAACTTCCCGGCTATGAACCTCGTGGACGAGGAACTCATCGGTCAGGCCACGGCCACGGTGATCACCTCGGCACCGGGGCTAGACGTCACCAAGGGGGCTTCACCGACCACTCGGAAGTTGTGGGCGGGTTCCCCGGAGGACGCCTCGAAGCTCCTGGACGACGTGGAGAAGGTCACGTCGGTCCTCGACCTCAAGCTGGCGGATCACAGTCGGAGCCACGAGGCCATACGGACAATTCAGTGGTCGTTGACTCAAGGCCGTAAGCTGACCGGGACTTATCTCAGCCCTTACGAGGAGAAGCCCAAGCGGCTCGAACTGCATCCTTATCGCCTCTGCCTGGTCCGTCAAGCCTGGTATCTCATCGCCCGCCCAGACCATTCGGACCATCCCCAGACCTACCGAGTGACGCGGTTCCAGACGCTTCGTCCTTCGGACGCCCCCGCGACGGTACCCGCCGACTTCGACCTGAAAGCCTACTTCGGGAACGCCTGGGGTGTCTTCCGAGGGACACCATCCTTCAAGGTGGTGATCCAATTCACGCCAGAAGCCGCCGACCTGGTGACGGAAACCACCTGGCACCCAACCCAGACGGTCGAGCGTCAAAAGGATGGCAGCGTCACACTCGGCTTTGTCGTCGATGGGCTAACAGAGATCGCTTATTGGGTTCTCGGTTGGTCCGGCCGGGTGAAGGTCATCCAACCCCCGGAACTCCGGGAGATTGTCCTGGAACACCTCCGGAAAGCGGTGGACCTGAACCAGGGATGATCCCACCGTCACGGCCCTTCCAGATCCCACGCCTCGACCTTTCCGGGTCAAAGCAAAAGCAACGGGAAATTACGAGCCGGATTTTGCCCTGACCCCCCGGAGTCACCGGGGCGGGGGAGAATCCCAATGCTCCGCCATGATCAATCAGGAACTCGGCAGCGGTAAATCACAGGTCGCCGCCCTTAAGTTCGTCCGCCGCGAGGCGGGTAGACATGGCGTGAGGATTCATCAGAGCGGACGGGGAGTGACCCCGTTTTCCTTAAACCCGGAGGAACGTCAGCGATGTCGAGCTACTACGGCGGCCAGAACAGTGGCAGGAACGTGGACGACCCCCGGAATTATCGAGTGCGACTCTCCAGGTACGGCTCACACGCCCCGGGCGACTTCAAGCCGTCCCCAATCACGGTCTTCGTCTCGGCCACGTCCAGCATGCAAGCCCGGACGAACGCCCAAGCTAGCCATCCCGGCTACGACGTGATTGATGTACAAGAAGCGTGAACCATGGGCCATCCGGTGGCATCATGTCTTCTCGACTCGTCGGAATCGACATTCGAGCGAGGACAAGATCATGAGCCACGACCACGATAACTTGGGGGATATTCCCCCAAACGAACCGGTAACCTCTCCGTCGAACCCTGGACACACCCCGCCCGACCGAATCCGGGGCACGAAGCCATTCACTGGCGGTTATTACTGGTTCCCCACGCCTTCGCCGAATGGGATCACCTGGTCAATCGTCAACTGTCGCGAGCTGGACTGTCACTCCGACGCCGGCCACGATGCCGACCTCTGGCCCAAATTGATGGTCCCGCTCGCGAAGGCCTGGGGCAAGGAGGCCGAAGTCCTCAAGCGACGCTTGGCCCTCTCCTATACCGGGCTCCCTCGGGGGCGGGTCACCCGGCCGGAGAAGACGTTCCTGATCCTACACGGCAACGATTCCCCTGCTGCCAAGTTTGAGGAGATGGTCATCGAGAGCTTCCGGCTCTCCGGGCGGAAGGTGAGATTCCTCTTCGACGCCCACGAGACACAACTTCCCGGACACCCGGAGAAATTCTCCTCCATCTTCGGGCCAGTCCATTGAACAAGTCCCCAACCCATTAGACGAGCCCCAATTTCATGCCCCTGACCGATCCGGAACGCGACTTCGTCGATCACTACACGCTCGAAGGGGCCTACTTCCGGCTTGGGATCAGCACCGCTCATCGGCAGTTCCGGGAGCGGCAAATGGATGACACCGTAATGCTCCATTTCGCAGCCATCCGGGAGGAGGAATGGCAGGCGGAGGGGCTTCCCTACGTGACTTTGGACTTTCTTCAGAACCCAAGGATGCCGGACCACCCGGTCTCATGCCCTTGGTCCGACAACCAGGCGATGCGGGAGCGGCTCCTTGAGGTCACCAGGCTCAGCGAGGAGAACGCCTTACTCTCCCGGGACTTCCGATGCCACGGGGGCGGCGAGTTCACCAACCTGGCACCCAACCCCGAACATTCCCCAGTGGTCTACTTCCGGCCAGGTTATGAAACCCTGGACAATTGGTCATTCCGGGGTCAATTCGCCGGGATCAGGCGAGGCCATGTCAGCCAGGAACTGATGCGATTCCCCGTCTCGGTCTGGGACCCAATCAGCCAACCGCCCCTGGCCACTCATTGCCACTACCTGGCCATCGTGGAGACGAAGCCCGACCCCATCCGGGTCTGGAGCGTCACGAGGTCGGACATCCTCTGGTTCGCTGGCGATGGGGAGGCTTACACCGCCGTCTTCCCGAACCCGCCGGCACCCTGAACCTCACTGCCTCCGCTTGCGAGGAAGAGTTGGTCATGAGTAACCGCCTCTTTGCCATCGGCGACATCCACGGCTGCAACATCGCCCTCAGGGCGTTGATCGAGGCCATAGAACCCAAACCAGACGACACGATCGTGGTCCTGGGCGATGTCATCGACTGGGGGCCGGACAGCCGGGACTGCGTCCAGCAACTCATCGACCTGTCCGGCCGGTGCCAGCTCGTTCTCGTTCGGGGGAACCATGAGGAGTTGATGTATGTGGCACTGGAATCCCAGTCAGAGCTTCGGCACTGGCTGAACTTCGGCGGCGACGAGACGCTCAAGTCCTACCCCTACCTGGGCGGGGACGAGATCATCGACCGAGAGCATGTCAGGTTCCTGAAGGCCCAAGCCCGGGATTACTACGAGACCGACGAGTTCATCTTCGTCCACGCCAGCTACGACCCCAACAAGCCAATGGTTGAGCAGTCGAATACGACACTTCAGTGGGAGCATGTTGATCCCAAGCGGATGCGGCCGCACTTCTCGGGTAAGAGACTGTCCCATAAGGGTCGGGGTGCGTATAATCCTATATGAGAACGCACCACTACCCCAGCGACGTCACCGACGAGCAATGGGCTCTGATCGAGCCACACATCCCGGTCCATCCCGG
>JAABUQ010012258.1_pt1 | contig 10699 bp, 11 predicted proteins | sample 5560001 | NCBI WGS metagenome assembly JAABUQ01 (sample SAMN10711888, study PRJNA513371) | rock metagenome | isolation source: Antarctica rocks | place: Antarctica: Victoria Land, Finger Mt nord | collected 2015-12-18 | reverse complement strand
CAGCAGCCGCGTCTGTACGCCGCCCGCATTGCATATGCCGTGGCTTCGCTACCGCACCATGGTGGCACGGACGAGGGGAAATGCCGCCTGGCGCTCGTCGCCTGTGATCAGGGTGAGGTCGTGCGCGAGGGCAGTCGCGGCAATCCAGATGTCGTTGGTGGGCGACCGCCCGGTCGCTGCGCGCAGCTCGCCGTACCGGGCGGCCACGGTTCGATCGACCGGCAGGGCGGGGGCCTCCGCGAGGACGGCGGCGAGACGCCGAAGGCGCAGGGCTCGAATCGACGAATCCGGAGCGAGCAGGACGCCGGCTTCCAGCTCGCCGACCGTGACGATGCTGATCACCCAATCCTCTTTCAGCTCGACGGGGGAGAGCCGATCCATGCGGATCAGCACGCTCGTGTCAATGAGCGCGCTCAGCTCGCCCAGGGCTCCCGCGCGGCCGCACGATCCTCACCGCGGAGGCGGGCGAGATCGGTGTGCCATTGCGGGTCGACCGGCGTCTCGGCGAGAATCTGCGAGAGCGAAGGAGCCGGGGCCGGGCGGGCCCGGCCTATTGGTCCGAGCTCGGCCACGGGCCGTCCATGCACAGTGATGGTGAAGTGCTCGCCGCTCTCGGCGCGGCGGAGCACATCGCTCACGTTGTTGCGGAGCTCACGTTGAGGAAGTGGCGCCACGGGGGGGCTAGCTAGCGTAGCATTGCTTCTACGGCCCGGGCTTCCTGTCTTACCAGGACGGCGTGCCACCCGGGTCGCGATAGGGCGACGGGGACGCCGCGTACTCGTGACGAACCCACCTCACCCAGCGTACGCTGGCGCCTTCCCCACCCCCACCGCGGCACCGTGCGGGTAGCCGCCGGGCCCCTCGGTGTAGGCGGCCGGGCCGCCGAGCACCTCGCCCAGCCAGACCGCCACGTGGTGGGCATGTTCGGCGGGCATGCCGGCGGACAGCGGCGCCAGCAGCTCGTCGCGGAGCACATGGACGTAGAACGCCTCGGGCCGTCGCTCGATCGCCGGCTGACCGCCGGCCCACTCATAGACGGTCGGGGGTGCCGGGGGGCATGCTCCGAAACCCTTGAACCGCGGGGCCGGGTGTCGGGGCAGGACTTCATGCCCCGACACCGAACGCGCTGGCAGGGAATCAACTCAGGCCGCGTTTCCGTCCGGAGCAGCGACCAAGCTGGCCCAGCCTCATGGACCTCACCCCCGAGATCAGCGACCGCCTCGAGCTCGCCGCCGCCCGGCTCAAGGCGGCGACGAACCCCGACGGCCCGCTGGAGCCACCGGACGGGACTCCGGCCGCCGCCGGTCTTCCGGGGGCGGCGGAGCCCGAGAGCCCGCTGGAGCCTCCGCCCGGGACCCCGGCCGCCGCCCGGCTCGCCCCCGATCCGGCTGGCGCGCCGCTGACCGAGGCCCGCCGCGACCTGCGCCGGGCTCGCACCCGCCTTGAGGAGCTTGAGGGCGCTCTGGCCGAGCTCTGGGCGGACCCCGGCGAGGGCCTGGCCCCGGCGGCCTGAGCGCCGGGCGCCCCCGACTCCCACCAAGATCGACAGCAACAGCAACCTGTCCGGGGTGGCGTGTCCGTCGGCGAGCCAGTGTACGGCCCGTGATCTTCCAGGAGCAGCCGTGACTCGTCCGAAAGCTCCCCGGTAGCTCAGACCGACTGTGTGACGACGCGGAGGCCCGGGATGCGCGCGAACTCGGCGGCGTTGCGGGTCGCAACACCGAGGCCGTGCGTGATGGCGGTGGCGGCGATCCACAGGTCGTGGGCGCCGATGAGTTGGCCATGCGCGGAGAGATCCGCCCAGATCTCGGCGTGGACGCGCGCGACAGTCTCGGTGATCGGGATCGCTTGAAGTCCGGCGAGGAGGTGCTCAACAAACGCGCGTCTCCTCGTGCGCTTAGCGCCAGTCGCACGCAGCGCGCCGTGAAGCAGCTCGCTGACGGTGATTACGCTGATCGCGCAGTCCTCCCCTCCGAGGCGCTCCTCGACCGGCCCAGCTGCGGCCGCACGCTCGAGGTTGATCAATAGATCGGTATCGATCAGGAGCGCCATGGCTCGTCAGGTGGCGCGACCGCGGCCCGCGCCGCCTTGACCTCGGCGACGAAACCATCGTCGACCGCCGGGGCGCTTGAGATCAGTTCCCGAAAGTGCCCGCTCGAGACGACGCGCCCCTTGGCGGGCGCGATCACGGCGATCGCTGCGCCGCTGCGCGTGACTTCGATCTCCTCGCCGGCGGCGACTCGGGTGAGCACGTCGGAGAAGCTGCGGGCGGCCTCCGTGGCCGTCATACGTGACATGTCACCAGGCTATCAGACAAATCTGACTTCAGATCGTCGGCACGGTCGCGATCGTGCCCGGGCGTTCGGTCGGCCGCCGCACACCAGCACTGGCTCGTCCGCCGCGCTGCTTACGGTGTGCTCGATGGACCGGGTGTCCCGCAACACTCCGTGCCCCTGTGGCAACAGACTGAAGTTTCAAGCGCTGCTGCGGACGTGACCGCCGCCCCCACCCGAATCAGCGGCCACGCCGCTTGAGTTCATCGACGCAACCGGCCGAGGATGCCGGTGGACGGTCTTCGACAGGGCAGGGGCCGGAGGCCAGTTCCTGGATCACGGGTGTACCGAAGACCGTTTCCAGGTGGACAAGCTCGACGGTTGGCTGCACAACGGGAGCGCCGTGTCGATGCTCTGTGTTCTCGAGTTGGTCCCGCCGCAGCTGATCGACTGGGTGCTGCGACAGGCACTCGAGGTTGTCGCCGACGAGGACCTGACGCCACTTGGCATTGAGTTCGCCCGCGTGATCCTCGTTGCCGGGTCGGTCGCTGACCTTGTTGGGGAACTGGACCGGCGCAGTCGCCGCAGCATTCGCCGGCGAATGGCTGGCCGCCGGGCAGCCGCGTAGCCGCCAACGCCGGGCCCCGCTCTCAGAGACCGTGAGGGCCAAGACAGCCTGAACAGGATGTCTGGATCAGCCCGGAGGCCTTGTCGGCGACGGAAGCCGCCCCCTGCGGCTCGTCGCGTCGGGCAAGGTGCGCGAGATCTACGAGCTGGACGCCCAGCTGGTTGCTGCTCGCGGCCTCCGACCGCGTGTCCACCTATAGGCACACCTCTGGGGCCCGGCCGCGGAAGGTGCGCCACAGCGGGAACGATGGCGTTGTATGCCCAGAACGTCGTGCCGATGGAGAGGTCGCCGAGTCCGCCGTGCGCGGCTCGACGGCCGCTTTCCCCGGCGGGCCCGACTTGGCCCATGGCGCGCCGAGCCTCTGGCAGGAACAGGAGTCGGCCGCGGTGAGCCCGATCGGACGGCTCCCGCGATCCAGGAGCTCGGTCCCGAGCCCTGCTCGGTTCCACAGATTCGCTGACTCAGGCCAGGCTGAGAGGCGTCGAGGCGCTTCGCGGCTTGCGAAGTGGCGCTTCCTTGGCGACCGCCGAAGAGCGGCACGTGTCGCAGCCCGGCGTCGATAGCTTCAACGAATGATCAGCCACCCCAGGTTCTATTGGACACATCATGCCGGGCGCCATAGGGTTTCGCAGGGCATGCTGCCCGTTTCTGAGCCGCTCGCGCTGATCACGCGAACCTTTCAGGTAGCTGTCGGCTCGCTCGCGATTGGCGCAGCGCTCGCCCCAGCCGCGGGGGCGTACCTCGCGCCGGTCTCCGTCTCATCCAACGTCCAGGTCGACACGCGCGACCCGGCCCAGCCGAGCGTGGACTACAGGTCGCCCGTTGTCGCGATCAACCCGACCAATGCGAACGACGTGGTGACCGCCTCGCGCAACGATCAACCCGATTACTTCTGCCACGTCAATTACTCCCTCGATGGGGGGGCGACGTGGGCAGCATCGAGTGGCACCGGCCCGACCTTTCCTGACCCGCCCGTGCCCGTCGGCAAGACCTCGGGCACCTGCTGGTCGCCGGGTGTTGCCTTTGACGCGGCAGGCAACGTGTACGTCGTGGCGCAGGATCGCCCGGGCGGGGGCGGCGGACCCCAGACGGTCATCGTGTGGAAGTCCACCGACGGTGGAAAGACGTTCGGAGCGCCGGTGACCATTCCCGCCAGCACGTCGTCAGGCTTCTCGGTGCAATCCGACATCGCCGTCGACACCACCCCCGCCAGCCCGCACTTTGGACGCATCTATGTGACCTGGCATGAATTTCCGATGGGCCAGAATCTCTATGTGCAGCTGGTCTATTCCGACGACGGCGGCGCGAGGTGGTCGGCGGCGACCAACCGGAAGCTTTCCGGCACGACAGGGAGGAGCGAGCAGATCCCCGAGCTTGCCGTCGCTCCCGACGGGACCGTCTACGACATCTTCAAGGCTCAGAGTCCGTCTGGCTCCGGCGCCACCGACTGCGCCGGAATCGGCCGTGGCACAGTCCCCGCGGCTGACTGCCCGATCATGGTCCTGCGCTCAAGCAACGGCGGGGTCAGCTTCGATGGGAACCCCGTCACCGTGGGCGTCGACCACCACACCGACACGGCTGTCGCCGAGGAGCCATCGATTGTCGTGACCCCCAGCGGAACGGTGCTCGTGGCCGCCGCGACTGTGCCCAACCCACCGCTGGCGGGGTGCACAGCGAGTCTGGAGGCTGTCGTCTATCGCTCGTCTGACCGCGGCCAGACCTGGAGTCCGGCCCAGCAGCTCAACGACGACGCCTGCGCCAGCGGTAACGCGCACCGCGATCCGCGGCTCAGCGTGGCCCCCAACGGCCGGGTCGATGCGGGGTTCTATGACAATCGCCTTGATCCGGGCCACCACCTGTTCGACTTCGAGTACACCAACTCGACCGACGATGGCTTGACCTTTGGTCCCAACACGCGGGTGAGCGAAACGAGCTTCGATGGCATGCTCCTGTTCACCCCGATCGCCTCCGGCTTTCAGACCCGTGACTACGACACGGTCACCGGGCTCGGGTCGACCGACACCGGTGCAATCGCCGCCTGGGGCGACACGCGCAACGCCCCGGCGAACTCGACCGACGTATGGTCGAGCCGGATCAGCTTCGTGGCTGCACCGCCTCCTCCGGGTGCAGCCCCCGGCCCCACCGCGCCCGGCACGAGCACGCCGGGGATCACCCCACCCGGCACCAGTCCGCCGGTGCGGCGGCCGCGCGCCAACCTCCCGGGGCTGGGGCTCAGGGCCCGACGCGCGGTGCGTGGGAGCAGGACGACCTTCATCGTCCGCGGAGCGCTGCGCCTGCCGCCCGGCATCCCCAGCTCGCTGCGCTCGCGGGTCTGCCACGGGTCGGTCACCGTGGCCGCCCGCCGTGGGCGCAGGACCGGTGCGACGAGGACCGTACAGCTGCGAAGGGACTGCTCGTTCTCGGTGACCATCGTGGCGTCGACGCGCAGGCTGGGTCGCAACGGGCGCTACAACATCGGCATCCGCTTCCACGGCAACGCCTACATCAACGCCCGCTCGCAGACCACCAACATCCGCTAGGCAAGCGCCTGGCCTGATCTGGTGAAGGTCGCGGTGTCAGCCACGCTACTGGCCGGACAGCGTGAGACGTGATGGGTAGCCGAATCGACCCGGGAGGATCGGCCCAACGCGAGGCCGGCCGCAGTCGTCCTAGGGGCGGCGTCGCGCTATGCGTGGCACTCCTGCTCGCCGCGGTCGCCAGCGCCCTTCCCGCCGCCGCGGCGGCCGACCAGGCCGCGCAGCCCACTGCGCCGGCCGCGGGACACATCGCGACGGGCGTGTATCACAGCTGCGCGGTGCTCGCCGACGGCAGCGTGCGCTGCTGGGGCTATGGCGGCGACGGGGCACTGGGCTATGGCAATACCGACAGCGTCGGCGACGACGAGATCCCTGCCTCGGTCGGGCCCGTCGACCTCGGCCCCGGGCGCACCGCAAAGGCGATCAGTGCCGGGGACTACCATACCTGCGCGCTGCTGGACGACGGCAGCGTGCGCTGCTGGGGCTTCGGCGGGGACGGGCGGCTTGGCTACGGCAACACCAAAAGCATTGGCGCGAGCCAGACTCCGGGGTCGGTCGGGCCGGTCGACCTCGGTCCCGGACGCACGGCCAAGGCGATCAGCGCCGGCGGCGGGCACACCTGCGCGGTGCTCGACGACGGCAGCGTGCGCTGCTGGGGCTACGGCTTCAAGGGCGAGCTTGGCTATGGCAACCAGGACAGCATCGGCGACGACGAAACGCCTGGCTCGGTCGGGCCGGTCGACCTCGGCCCGGGGCGCACGGCCGTGGCGATCAGCTCCGGCGAGCGCCATACATGCGCGCTGCTGGACAACGGCAGCGTGCGCTGCTGGGGCAACGGCGGCAGCGGCCGGCTTGGCTATGGCAACCAGAACGACATCGGTGACCAGCAGACCCCCGACACGGCGGGTCCGGTGAACCTGGGGCCCGGGCGCAGCGCGGTGGCGATCACCGCCGGCGGTGCTCACACCTGCGCGCTGCTCGACGACAGCAGCGTGCGCTGCTGGGGCTTCGGGGCCAGCGGCCAGCTCGGCTACGGGAACACCAGCAACGTCGGCGACAGTGAGACCCCGGACGCGGCGGGTCCGGTGAAGCTGGGGCGCGGGCGTAGAGCCAAGGCGATCAGCGCTGGGGCTGCCCACACCTGCGCACTGCTGGACGACGGCAACGTGCGCTGCTGGGGCTACGGGGGAAACGGGCGGCTGGGCTACGGCAACACCAACACAATCGGCGACGCTGAGACACCGGACGCCGCGGGTCCCGTGGACCTCGGTCTCGGGCGCACCGCCCTGGCGATCAGCGCCGGCAGCGCGCACACCTGCGCGCTGCTCGATGATCGCCACGTGCGCTGCTGGGGCGCGGGTGGCTCTGGGCGGCTGGGGTACTGCAACCAGGACGACATAGGGGACGATGAGGCGCCCGGGTCGGCCGGCCCCGTAAGTCTCGAGTTGGCAGATGGCGGCATTGGCTGCCCGCGTCCGTCGAGCCCCAGCGCCGGCAGCACGCCTCCCACGGCCCCCCCCGCCCACAGCGGCGGCGCCACCGCCACCCCCATGGTCGAGCCCGACAGGACCCGGGCGCGCACGCTGCGCAACTGCCTGACCGCGGTCACCACCAGCGCACCGAACGAGCAAAGGCTCGCTCGGCAGAACTCAGCGCGCCAACGCGCCAACGCCAGGCGCCACGCAGCCAGTGGGCGTCGGCGCTGCCTGCGCCTCTATGGACGCACCCCCGGACGCGTCAGCGGGCTGCGGGCGCGCGCGCTCTCCAAGAGTCAGATAGAGCTCGACTTCAGCGCATCGGGCACCGACGCAAACCGTCCGCCCCCAGCCCAGAGCTACCTCATAAAGCAGTCGCTTGGCCCCATCCGCACCGCCCGCGACTTCTCGCGCGCCCAGACCCTGTGTAGCGGCCGCTGTCGCTTCGCGGTCACCAGTCTCGGCGAGCCTATCTCGCTCACCGTCGCCGACCTCCGCCCCCACACCAGCTACTACTACGCGGTCGCCGCCCGCGACAACGTCTCCGCTAGACCCGGGCCACGCTCCCATACCGTGAAGGCCAGGACAGCCTGACCGGGAGATCGAGGCGGCCACCGTATCAGCGAAGCACGTCGGCCGGCTCGAGCGATCGAGCCGCCTGGCGCGTGCTCTCCAGGAAGCTGCGGACCAGCTCCCGATCCTCGCCGCGGCGGGACAGCAGGAACAGGGTCGCCGTCGGGGCGTCCCCCTCCAGCGGGACGAAGGCGATCCCTCGGTGGCGCACGTTGCTGAAGGCGGCCATGTGCAGGCCCACTCCGATGCCGGCGGCGATGAGGGCCTGCAGCGCCCACGGATCATGGGCTTCCTGGATGTCGGCGGGGGAGAGCCCCCGCTCGTGGAAGATCGATACCTGCTTATCCACCAGCCCCGGCGTGACCGCATCGGCCAGGACGACCAAGCGCTCGCTGGCGAGATCAGCCAGTGAGATGCATGAGCGCTGCGCAAATGGATGGTCTGAAGGCACGAGGGCGACCATTGGCTCCTCCAGCAGTGGCTCGATCTGGAGGCCGGGTGTGCCCCTCATCCAGCGGGCGAAGGCACTGAACCCGACATCGAGCCGCTGTTTGTGCAACCCCTCGACCTGCGCGCTCGGGGAGGTGATGTACAGCTCGAGGCTGACGGCCGGGGCGCGGGCGCGAAAGGCGCGCAGCGCGTAGGGGACAACGGCGTTGTTGGCCCAGGAGATCGCCCCTATCGAGAGGTGACCCAACTCGCCCCGCGCCGCGCGCCGCCCCTGCTCCAGAGCCCGCCGGCTGTGATGTAGAGCGAGCCGCGCGTCCTCGGAGAAGGCACTCCCGGCGGCGGTGAGGCGTATCGGCTGAACGCTGCGATCGAAGAGCTCCGCCCCCAACTGCTCCTCGAGCAGCCGGATTCGCCGGCTGAGCGTCGGTTGGGCCACGTTGAGCCGCTTTGCGGCGCGGCCGAAGTGCTGCTCCTCGGCCACAGCGATGAACGAACGCAGATAAGGGGCCTCCTCTGCGCCGCTGGAGAAGCGGCGTTCCCGTATGTCCGGCGTTCCACTTCTTGGATGAGTAGGCGACGATGTTTCTATTGGACGCATCATACCGGGGACCCTATTCTGCTGGACCCCCGTGCCGGTCACAAGGAGGAGAGTCATGAGGACCCGCGTCGTTTTCGTTGTTCTGTGTGCGGCGTGTGCGGGTGGCCTCACCCTCGCGGCGCAGCCGGGCCAGGCGGCGTCACTTCCCTCCTATCGAGCCGTCCCCATCGAATCCCCGAATCCCCAGGCCAGGACCCGCTTCGGGGACATCGTGCACACGATCGGCGACATCAACGGCGACGGCGTTCGAGACGTCATCACCACCGCGGACTCAGCCACGGTGAACGGCGTTGCGGGGGTGGGCCAGGTGTATGTCCTCAGCGGCCGCACCGGCGCCGTGCTGCTCACGCTCAACGACCCCGAGCCCCAGGCCAATGCCGGATTCGGCGTATCCATCACGGGCCTCGGTGACGTCAACGGCGATGGTGTGCCGGATATCGCCGTGGGTGCGCCGTTCCAGACCGTCAACGGGAACGCCAACCAGGGCAAGATGTACGTGTTCAGCGGCAGGGACGGGCACCTGCTCCACTCGATCGATGACCCGCGCCCGCAGGCCAACGCCTACTTCGGCGCCCTGTTCGTAACCGGGACCGGCGATCTCAACGGCGACGGCGTTCCGGACCTCGCGGTGGCGTCCCCCGGGGAGGATGTCGGTGCGGTTCCCAAGGCTGGTGCCGCGTACGTCTTCGAGGGCCGGGACGGGACCATGGTGCGCAGGATCCCCAACCCCAACCCGGAAACGTTCGTGGCCACCAACGAGGCCTTCTTCAGCATGGGCCTGACCAACCCGGGCGACGTCAACGGCGACGGGGTTGATGACCTCGTGGTGGGCTTCGCCGGAACAACGGTCAACGGGAACGTCGATCAGGGTCGCGCGTACGTGTACAACGGGAAGTGCGTCGCGTCGCCGAGCTGTCCGCTGACCGGAGCCCTGCTTCGCACCCTCGACGATCCGGTCCCCCAGGCCTACGCATATTTCGGAAGCATGTACTCAGATCCCGGCGTTCCCGGCGACGTCAACGGCGACGGCGTGCGCGACATCTTCGTGGACGCCGACGGGCAGACCGTCTCGGGCGTGCCCAATGCGGGCGCGGCGTACCTGTTCAGCGGTCAGGATGGCTCGCTGCTGCGCACGCTCACGAGTCCGGTGCCCGAGGACTCGGGATTCTTCGGCTTCATCTCTTCCCCGGCCGGCGACCTGAACCGTGACGGGACCCCGGACCTGCTGGTCGGGCAGACCGGCGCCGCGCACATCGGGGGTGCCTACGCCTACGGCGGCGCCTGGGTGTTCGACCCCCGTAGCGGAAACATTCTCGCGGATTTCACCTCGCTCGCGCCCGACGCCGGGCAGGGGATCGCCTCGCCCGGAGACGCCAACGGCGACGGGTTTCCCGACTACTTCCTCAGCGCCCCCCGAACCGATGTCGGCGCCAACCCGAGGCAGGGAAGAGTCTTCCAAGTGCTGTCCGTTCCTCCGCCCCCGCTCGTCCAACCGCCACCCCCAGGACCGCAACTACCCTCAACGCCCCCACCGGCAATCCCGCCGCGGGCCGTGGTCTCCAATGACTTTGGCCTCCGAGGCGTGAGGGTCGGCTCGGACGGCACAATCACGCTGAGCGCGCTCTCACCGGGCGGTGGTCGCTTCAGCGCGGCCGCGACGACCACGGTGGCTGGCTCGACGATCAAGCGGAAGAAGAGCAAGCAGACCAAGATCACCTACGGTGCGACCACGATCACCGTGGCGCGTGTCGGCCTGGTCAACGTGGTGATCAAGCCGACCGCACGCGCCAAGCGAGCCCTCAAGGAGCACAAACAGCTCTTGGTGCTGGTGAGCGTCACCTTCCAGCCCACGGGCGGTTCGGCACGCACCCGGACGAAGAGGGTGCGCCTCAAGGCCAGGAAGGCCAGGAAGAAGCACACGACCAAGAAGCACTGATCAGGATGCCCCGCGTTGGCGCCGCCGCCACGCCCTAGGAGCGTGGGTCCGTAACGTGCGTTGGGACGGATGACGGGCGCTGGGCGGGGTTCGCTGCCGTTATCATGTCGATAAATGGTCCTCTCGAGCGTCAGTGACGGTGGGCGCCTGGCCCGTCCATGGCGTTTCGGGGCGACCGGGGGCCCCCGGGGCGGCTCAGGCCGCCTCGATGAGCGCCATTCCACCTGCC
>JAABUQ010012257.1_pt1 | contig 10700 bp, 13 predicted proteins | sample 5560001 | NCBI WGS metagenome assembly JAABUQ01 (sample SAMN10711888, study PRJNA513371) | rock metagenome | isolation source: Antarctica rocks | place: Antarctica: Victoria Land, Finger Mt nord | collected 2015-12-18 | reverse complement strand
CGAGCATGCCGGCTGTCAGACAGGCGATCCTCGACCTCTTCGCACGGCCGCCACCAACGCGATGCCCGCATTGCAATAAGCCGCTTACGGCGGACCCAACAGCTAGTCTGCCAAAGTAGTGCTAGTCGGAATGAACTTACGTGCGGAAAGCCGTTCTCTGACGTTTGTCGCACATCTTTCGACAGTCGCTATCGCTCTGCGGTGACATCCAGCGAGATCTCCCGCGCAAGAGACATCTCGCCAGCCAACCGTCTGCCGAGCGCTTCGACGAACTGCGCGTATCGCTCGGCTCCTTTCGCCCGCGCCGATGCAGTCGCCTGTTCCACCATCGTTGGCGTGGAGGTGAGCCACGAGCGTATGAACAGCGCCATCATCTCGGTCACAACCTTGTCGTTGCGCTCGACTCGTTCGAGCCCCCGAACGATTCGGTCGAGGCGTTTGGCCATCGCTGCCTCCTGCAGCTCGGCAGCGTCGGGTGAAAGAAAGGACGCAATCGCGGCTTCCGCGACGAGCGACTTGGGACGGTCACGTCGATCGGCATAGGCTTCGAGCGCGTCGAGTGTGGCGGGATCGAGATAAACGGTGAGCTGCCCCTTCCTCACGCGCGGTCGAGCCCGAGCCTGTCGGCCGGGTCCATCGCAGCCTGACGCGCAAGCTGGCCCATTTGCGGGAACAGAAGCTGGAGCTGCGCCGCTCGCTCGTCGGTGCGATCGGGTAACGGCAGCGCATCGAACTCGTTCACGAACTCGCGTGGTGGCGTAACCTCCTCATGCTTATCCAGCATCGGCTCACGGCGCACGCCACCATCGGTGTCCGAACGTGAGGTGACCGGGACGGCGGGCACGATTGCTCGCTCGCTCCAATCATCTCCACGAACGGTCGCACGTGAGAGCTTCCTAACCGTGGGCGGCGGTAACACCCGCCGCGCAAGCTGCCGATCCTCGAAGTATCGTGCCTTTCGCGCCCGCACCGGATGCAGCCCCGAAACCAGCACTACCGCCTCGCTCGCGGGCAGCTGCATGACCTCGCCCGAGGTCAGCAACGGCCGCGCGGTCTCCTGGCGGCTGACCATGAGGTGCCCGAGCCAGGGCGCGAGCCGGTGCCCGGCGTAGTTCTTCATCGCGCGCATTTCGGTCGCGGTGCCGAGCGCGTCCGACACGCGTTTTGCGGTGCGCTCGTCGTTGGTTGCGAAGGCGACGCGGACATGGCAATTGTCGAGGATCGCGTGATTGGGGCCGTAGGCGCGTTCGAGTTGGTTCAGGCTTTGTGTGATGAGGAACGCGCGGATGCCGTAGCCCGCCATGAAAGCGAGCTGGCTCTCAAAGAAGTCGAGACGCCCGAGCGCCGCGAACTCGTCCAACATCAGCAGCAGGCGGTGTTTGCGTGATTGTTGGTCGAGCGTCTCGGTCAGCCGTCGCCCGATCTGGTTGAGGATCAGGCGCACGAGCGGCTTGGTGCGCGCGATGTCGGACGGCGGCACGACGAGGTAGAGCGTAGTGGGCCGCGCACCCTCGACGAGATCGCGGATGTGCCAGTCGCAGCGCGAGGTGACCTCGGCCACTACGGGATCGCGGTAGAGCCCCAGGAAGCTCATCGCGGTCGAGAGCACGCCCGAGCGCTCGTTCTCGGACTTGTTCAAGAGCTCGCGCGCGGCGGAAGCGACGACGGGGTGGGGGCGGTCGCCCAGATGCGGCGTGGTCAGCATCGCGGTCAGCGTCGAGGCGATTGGGCGACGCGGGTCGGAGAGGAAGTTGGCGACACCTGCGAGCGTCTTGTCGGCTTCGGCGTAGAGCGCGTGCAGGATCGCGCCGACCAGCAGCGAGTGCGCGGTCTTCTCCCAATGCGAGCGCCGTTCGAGCGCGCCTTCGGGGTCGACGAGGATGTCGGCGATGTTCTGCGCGTCGCGGACCTCGCATATCCCCCGGCGGATTTCGAGCAGCGGGTTGTAGGCGCCGCTGGCAGCATTGGTGGGATCGAACAGCAGCACGCGGCTGAAGCGCGCGCGCCAGCCTGCGGTCAGCGTCCAGTTCTCGCCCTTGATGTCGTGGACGATCGCCGAGGCGGGCCAGGTGAGCAGGGTGGGCACGACGAGGCCGACGCCCTTGCCCGAGCGCGTCGGCGCGAAGCAGAGCACGTGTTCGGGGCCGTCGTGGCGAAGGTAGGCGTCCTCGTATTTGCCCAGGACCACATCCGTGTCGCCGACCAGCCCGGCGGCGCGGACCTCCTCTCGGCTGGCCCAACGCGCCGAGCCATACGTGGTGACGGAGCGTGCCTCGCGCGCGCGCCACACCGACATCGCGATCGCGACGACGATCCCGGCGAAGCCGCCGCACGCGGCGATGATCGCGCCGGTCTGGAAGATGTTGGGCGCGTAAGTGTCGAAGCCGTACCACCACAGGAAGAACTTGGGCGGCGCGAATACCGGCCAGTGCCCCAGCATGAACCATGGCCGACCCAGCTCGGGCTGGTAGCCCAGCCGCCACGCGGTCCATTGCGTCGCGCCCCACACGAAGGCGAGCGCGATCGTCGCCACGGCGAGCAGCTGTCCCCAAAGGATCTTGGTCGCGGTCACGCGCACTCCCGAACGGTGGCGCGCACGTCGCCACGCGCGATCAGAGCGGGCAAGATCGAAATCGCCGCCGTCGTAGGCTGGCGTGCTATGGCGTGCAGATCGGACGCTCGCAGAACTCGCGCCCGCGTCACATGCCGAGCCCGCGTTGACGATCCATGCTCCACTCGACGCTGCCACCCGGCACTGCGACTCCGCTGACGTGCTGGCCTAGGTGGCGTTCGAGCGCGGGGGTCCACGGTACGAGCTGGAAGCCGAGGCCGTTGTCGAGCATCGCGAAGCGCCCGGAGGCGAGCGACAGGCGCTGGCGGTAGGTGCCGGTGACGTGCTCGCCCGACGCGCTCGGCTGATACGCCAGCCCGGTCTCGGTCCGAATACGCGTCGCAACCGCATCGACCTCGCGGCCGCGCAGCGTTGCGATCAGGTCGCGCGCGAACGTCAGCCGCCCGCCATCGCGGTGCGCCAGTCCCTGCCCGACGAGATGATCGGCGCGCGCGCGCATCGCCTCGCGCACCTCGGCCCCGAAGCCGCCCTCGGCGAGGTCGGTCGTCTCGCGCGCGATCAGCCGACGGTCGAGCCAAGTGGCGCCGGGAGCACCTGCCTGGCGTTCAAGGCTCAAGTCCGAGCGCACTGCTAGCGCGACGCGGTCGCGCCCGTTCTTGTCCTGGAAGCGGCGCAGCTCGACCACCGAGCCGACCGGGCCATCGCTGGCCGCGTCGAGGTCGGGCAGACGCAGATGGTGCGCGCGGCCGTCCATGCCATCGACGATCGCGTAGGCGGTGCCCTTGAGTTCGTCATTGAGCCCGCGATCCACCAGCTTGCCGATCACGGGCGCGTCCTGGCCCTCGCCCTCAAGCACCAAGGCGGACGCCGCCCGCTCGCCTCCTTCCCGGCCCATCGCGCGGTGCAGGCGCTTGATGATGTCGTCGCGCTCTCCCAACGCGCGCAGCTTGGCTTCGAGGTCGCCGTCGAGCGTCCAGCGGCTCGCACTGTTGGGCTCGGCCAAACCGAGCCGCTCAAGCTTGCGCATCCGGCCGAGCTTCACGTCGCGCAGCGGATCGCGCTCGGCGAGCCGATCGGGGCGGAGGTCGACGACCCCCGTCGGACCGACCTCGCGCATGATCGCGCGATCGAGTCTGGTCCAGCGATCCGCGTCGATCTGCGCGTCGAGCAGCCGTTTCACTTCTAGCTCGGTTCGCGGTCCCAGCTCCAAGGTGACGAGCGCGCCAGCCCGCGCGCGCAGGCCCTCGCTGATGTAGTCGCGGCTGATCACGAGATTGTCGCCGCGATCGGTGATCCCCCGCACGAGCACATGGATGTGCGGGTGCTCGGTGTTGTGATGCTCGACCGCGACCCAATCGAGCTTCGTGCCGAGATCGCGCTCGGCGTCCGTCATCAGCTCGCGCGTGAAATCCTTGAGGTCGGCCAGCTCGTGCGCGTCGTCGGGCGAGACGATGAAGCGGAAGTGATGGCGGTCGTCGTCGCAGCGCTCGGCGAAGGCTTGGCGGTCGGCGTCCTCTCCCTCGCGGTCGAACAGGCGTCCGGGAGCACCGTCTCTCGTCACCCCGTCGCGGCCGAGGTAACGCAGGTGCGCCGCGAGCGCGCCTGGCGTCCGCATCCGGCGCACCACGCGTGCCTTGACCATCGGTCCGCGCGAGCGCGACCCGAGTGCGTGCGCGGCGGCGAGGCTCGCGGCGCGGCCGCGGCCGAAGCTCCCCCGCGAGCTGCCGTTGCTCCGGCGCATCCCGCCCGCCTTCGCCGCCGCCTTCAGCGCCTGATTAAGGAACGACACAGTTTTGTGGCCGCCCGAGCGAACGCGCCCGGGCCGAACGCGCAGATCGTCGTCCTTCTTCACGGTCGATTTGCCCACAAGGTGCGACAATCGCCCGAGATCAGCCAATCATGGCCGGAGCGCACCTTACAGGCTGCGGACGCAAGGTGCGCGGGAATGGCAAGAAAGCTAGCGTAATTACCCTCTCGACCGCGCCGCACCTTGCGGCCTTTATCCTGCCATCCTAATCGCGTGCCTTTTGGACATTGTGAGCCTACTTTAGACATACTACTCTCCTGCACTCCTGTCTAGCCAGTACTACGCTAGAACACGCTGCAGCTCGCGACACTGTGGTGGTTCATGCAATCCTACGAGCTCGGCGTAGCACCGGCTCATGCTGGTCCGAGAAGGGCCGGGGTGGGCTAAGCACTCGGGCGGGTTCGACAATGCCGACCCAGGCAAGATAGCAGGCGTCCACCCCGACCCGCGACCCCACCACAGGGACGCATCCGCTGCTCGCGGATCCGGTCGAAACTTGGTTCAGAAGCGTCGCATCGGCACTCCTCCGATCTGTCGATCGCGCGCGCTGATCACGCCGCCAGCGCGCCATCTTGCTGCACGTCGGCAGCCGTGGACCAGCGGAATTCGCTGCCGTCGCGCCACATCGTATGCAGCACGGTGGCGAGCTTGCGCGCTACCGCGACCACCGCCTTCTTGTGGCCGCGCCGCTTGGCGATGCTCATCCCCCACGCACGCAGACTCGACCACTTCTTGCAGCGCACGAGCATGCTGCTCGCGGCCCCATAAAGCGCGGTCCTGACCTCGGGATCGCCGCAGCGCGAGATGCGTCCGCTGTAATCGATCGTGCCCGACTGCATGCGCTTGGGCGTCAAGCCGAAATGCGCGCCGACAGTACGCGAGCGTCGAAACCGTGTCGGATCGTCGACCGAGGTCTTGAACGCGAGTGCGGTCACCGGGCCGACGCCAGGCACGGTCATGAAGCGCCGGCAAACCTCGTCATTGCGCACATAGCGGACGAGTTCGGTGTGCAGCTGATCATACTCGTGAAGCAGCGTCCGCCGCACGCCCAGCAGCGTCTTGACGAGCGCCACGATCACCGGCGGCGCGCCGTCGATCACTGCCAGCGTGCGCGCCTCGAGGCGACCGCGGCTCACCGTCCCGATCACCATCCCGAATGCTTTCAGCGCGCCCCGAAGCTCGTTTTCGACGTCGATGAACTTGCGCTTCAGTAGCCGCCGACCTGAAAGCAGGAAGCGCAGCTGCAGGCTCTCGGCGCTCTTCACATGCACCGCGCGGAACCAGCCGGTGCGCATCATCTGCGCAATCCCGCGCGCGTCGTTGCGGTCGGTCTTGTTGCGCTGCGCCGACAACGCCTTCTGCATGTGCACGCTCTCGACGACGATCGCGGGCAACCCCAGCGCGATCAGCTCCACCGACAGCCAGGGGGACAGCGACTGCGCCTCAAGACCGACGCGCTCGATGCAGCCATCCCACTCCTTCAAGGCCGTCGCGATCGCGTGCGGATCGCTGTCCGCCTTGGTTTCCCTGACGACTTTTCCGTCCTGGTCGACGATGCAGATGCTCGTGGATTCCATTGACACGTCAAGTCCGACATACAGCTTCATGGCAACCTCCAGGTCAGCGTGGCGGACCCCAACGGCCCAAGCCCACTCTGTCCCAAGGTCGCCCGATCGCCCACCGCTGGACCGGAGTCTGGCGCGCGATTACCGGCCAGCCCTCGTCTTCTTCTTGGATAGCTCAACGAAAATAACGCGCCAGAGCACGCTACATCGCTTGTGATTGTCTCGCTGGCGTTCATCGATCCGCGGCGACAAAGATGCCGTCCGGTTGCGGTTTAGCGGCATTCGAAGGGCTGTCGACGAACATGCCGGTCGCCTTTGGACCGACATCCACGCTGCCGTTGTCGTGCCCGTTGGCGACAGCGGTGTTGCGCTTCCAAGGCACCGGCAGGGCTGGATCAGCGTCGGTGCTGCCCACGAATAGAGATGCTCTCGTCCATTCGACGGGTTTCTCGCGAACGGTTGCAAGCGCCTCGGACCCGTCCAAATCGCGCCAATCCGTTGCTAGTCGGGCGAGATAAGATCGCGTTTCAAGCGGTAGCTGAATACCTGCCGATCGGTACAGATCGTAGCGTGCCGGACCCGCATTGTAGGCCGCCAATGCGCCGAGCCAGCCATAGCGGTCGTGCAGTTGGCGCAAGTAAGCCGTGCCCGCGAGCATGTTGTCGCGCACGTCGAACGGATCGGTGCCGAGCGCCAGTCGCGCGCGCATCTCCGCCCAGGTCCCAGGCATCAGCTGCATACAGCCCATCGCTCCCGCGCGTGAAACGGCGCGCGAACGGCCAGCACTCTCGATACGTAGAACGTCGGCAAGCATTCGTTGTGGCAAGCCGAAAGTGCGGGCGGCTATGGGTATCTGACTTGCACACGAAGGCGGGCCTGAAAGGGAGGAGACGGGCGCGGACTGTGCACTCGCGGTGGTGTTCGACTGGAAGCCGAACGCTATCAGGGCGCAGCCGACGGGCACTCCGAGCGCGCGATTGCGGACGGCTCCGCGCAGCATCAGCGACGCACAGCGCGCACGAACACGGACCGCGCTCGCCCGGCGATCGTGCCGATTGGCAGCGGACCGAAGTAGCGGCCGTCGAAGCTCGATGGCTCGGCGGGGTTGAGCAGGAAGATTTGCTCGCGCGCGATCAGGACGCAGCCGCGCCAAGCTGGCAGAGGTCGCCCGAGCCGGTCGGTGCGGAGCGCCTTGGCAACGGGTACACCATCGACCGACACCGTCCTGCCGCGCCGGCACACCGTATCGCCGCCGAGCGCGGCGATGTGCTTCAGCATTGGAACGCCCGCGCCGAGGTAGCCGCGCTCGATGAGCAATCGCTCCAGCGTTGCCGGAGGTGCGACCGAGACGAGGTCGCCGACGCGCAGCGGAGCGACGGGCGAGATGGCGTACAGCCCGATCGGCACGCTCGCGGATGCGTTCCAGATCAAGCGCGTCGGCATCCGGACCGCGAGCGGCAACGCGAGCAAGCCGATGCCGAAGGCGAGTATCGCGAGTGAAGCCATACGCGCGCGCGTCATGCCGAGCCCTCGCAAACCATCTGGCGGAGTAGCCACGCGCGATGCCGCTCGCGCGTGTAGGCGCGCGTCACCTCGCCGACGCTCAGGCGCTGATGGACATGCCGCCAATGATCGGGGCAGGCGTCGGCGGGATCGATCTTCGCCGCCTCGATCGCGTCGACGATCTCGAGCACGCGCTTGACCTTGGGCCAGCCCGAAAGCCGCAGCAGGATCTCCGCGCCGGGGCTCACGAACGGCACGGTCGAGATCGGTCCCGATGCGCACGCGCGTAGGATGTCGAAGCGGCTGAGTACCGTGCCGTGATCGTTCGCCGCCCAGCGCACGAACGCGAACACCGCGCCGGGCTTGAAGCTCACCACGCGCCGCCGCCGATCGACGATGCGATCCTCGGCAGGATGGCCAAAGCGCAGCCAGCGCTCGACCTTGCCCGCAATGTGCGTCAGCTCGACCTCGATCAGCATGAACGATCTCCGTCGGTGCCGTCGCCGAACTCGCGCGCGAGCAGCGTTCGAAGCATGTCGGCCACCGTCAACCCGCGCCCGAACGCGGCGACCTTGATCCGCCCGCGCAGCCCGGGCGTGACGTCGATCGTTAACCGGGCGGTGTAGGCGGGCGCCGGCGTTTGCGCCGCATCCGCTTGGACCCAGGCATCGCGCGTGCTCGGCCGCGATGCGAAGCGAGAGGCGCGCGCGCTCACGATGCGAGCGCCTCGATCTCGTTGGCGAGCGCGGCGATCTCGGCGGCGGCAAGCCCGCCCGGATCGATCTCGTGCGCGAGCTGGCCCAGCCGCGCGGCTTCGGCGAAGACGACGCGCTGGCCGACGCGCGTGGCAAGCAGCGGCGGATCGTGATCCGCGAGCGCGTCCGCCGTCTCGCGCGCGATCCTGGCACGCGGGGGACAGCGGTTGAGGACCATGCGGGCGGCCAGTTCGGCCCGAAACACCCGCGCCTCGCCGAGCAGACGCAGCATCTCGGCCGACGCCCAGCCGTCCAATGGCGAAGGCTGCACGGGCACGAGCACCAGATCGGCCGCGAGCAGCGCCGAGCGCGCGACGCCGGTCACGCGCGGCGCGCCATCGACCACGACATGATCGAAGTCGCCCGCGATCGCGGGCAGCTCGCGGTGCAGCGTCTCGCGCGGCAGTCCCACGACGCCGAACAGCCGCTTGCCGCCTGAGCACGTCGGCGTCCCAGATCGTCGCCATGCCATGCTCGGGCACCGCCTCGACGCGGATAGCGACACCCCCCATGCGGAAGTCGATCGGTGTCGTGCGCCGCAACTTGGCGAGGCTGAAGAAGGGGTAAGCCATCAGGTCCTGCGCGTCGCGCGGGGCGGCGTCGCGGTGGACCGCGCGGAACAGCTCGAGCTGCTCGCGCTCGCAGCTATCGGTCGCCTGGCGCATCGCGCTCAGCGACGCCCGTCGAGATAGGCGGGCGCGGTCGCGGCGTGACGCTTGGCGGGCAGTACGGTGTCGACGCCCGGATCGCTCGTCGAGGCCTTCACGCCGCGATCGACCCAGACCTGGAGATCGTCGAAGCGGTAGACGACGCGACCGCCGAGCTTCGAATAGCGCGGGCCGGTGCCGTAGCAGCGATGCTTTTCCATCGTGCGGACCGACAGGCTGAGCAGCCGCGCGGCTTCGCCGGTGCGAAGGTAGCGCGGCAGGGAGGGGGCGGTGCTGGCGGACATCGGGCGGCTCCGTGCTGCCGCGACGGTCCAGCGAATGCGGACGGCGGCTGCGGAAAGCCATCGCGCAGCGCGTGCGGCGGGGTGGATGCCGAAAACGGCGCATGCGTTTTCGACACCCCCCGTAGGATCACTCGACCAGCTTGAGGTAGCCGCCGAGCATCAGCGCGCGCCCGTCCGCTACCAAGCGGACCGCGCGGCTGCGAACGTCGCTCGTTTTCCACGCTGCGCCCGAGGGCATCGACCGCTCGCCGAAGAGACTCACAGCGATTTCGCGGTAAGCGACGCCTTTAAGCGCCGCGTCGAGCGCGCGCAGCCGCAGCGCGAGACGGTCGAGCGCGTGGCGGCGCGGGCGCGAGCCACGCTGCGGCGGTAAGCCCACACGAGTACGGCCGAAGTTCGTGGCGGCGAGCGCCCGTTTGGGCGAGCCGCACACGGGGACCTGCGCCGCGAGCGGACCGGCGCTCCGCGGATCGGTTAAAAGCAACTGCGTCCGGTCGGGCAGTAGCAGATGCGCGCCGTCGATGGCATCACGCCGAACGGCAGCCGAAGCGGTCAGCTCATCGGTAGTCGGTCCATCATCGGCGACGACCGAAGGGCCGAGGACCACGACGCTCGATGCGCGCGCGGGCGACCAGAACACGTCCGCCGTCCGCCAACTCTCCCGAGGGTCAGCGGCGAAATCGCAACCCCCATCGGGCAAAGGCGTCTAAATCGTCCGGATCGACATCGTCGCGCGCCATTTCAGCTGCAAGCTCGTCGTTGCGCCGCGCGAACTCCCATGCGAGTGCGCGCAGGCCCGAGTCGCCGGTATGTTCGTACCCGTCTCCCGTCTTCCAGTCATGCAAAGGCATCAGGGCTGGCTCCCGCCCGAACCCGCGAGGCGCGACCCGCGTCGCAGACGCGCCCATGTGGGTGCGCCAGCCTGTCGCAGCGAGGGGGCGAGCAACGATAAATTCGGTTACCGACGCGAAGCGATCATGCCCGCGTAGAAAGCAGCTCGTCCGGTCAGTTCGTGTCGGCGCGACCAAGCAGGTCCTTATAGCCCTCGCGCGTCATCCAGAGCGCACGTTCCAAGTGAGCTGCGTGGATCCGTTCGGCCGCGTATGGATCGGCGTCGCAGTCGAGACCTAAAACGAGCGTCGCCGCTTCGCGCCAGTCCGCCCCCTCGGTGTTTGCATCGAGCAAGCGCAGGTAGAGCTTGGCGTGCTTGAGATCGTAGTCGGTCACTTTGTCCGACGATGGCGGCACGGCCAGCAATCCCGCCTCTGTCGAACCCATCGCACCCCCAGCAGTCACGCCTGCCTCCCTCATCGCATCTCGTTAACGCATTAATCCTCGCGGCGGCCGATGCTGCAACGGTTTCATCGCGCCCGGGTCATTCCAAAAGAGCCAACACACAGGCGCAACGCGCATGGTCATTAGCTGTTGTAGAGTATACTCCGTGGTGAAATACGCCACAAGGCCGTGCTCTCGCGGCCATGACGATCCGCGAGGTGCTGGCGCGCAACCTAAAGGCGTTTCGGCGCTCGGCGGGCGTCTCGCAAGA
>JAABUQ010012256.1_pt1 | contig 10700 bp, 7 predicted proteins | sample 5560001 | NCBI WGS metagenome assembly JAABUQ01 (sample SAMN10711888, study PRJNA513371) | rock metagenome | isolation source: Antarctica rocks | place: Antarctica: Victoria Land, Finger Mt nord | collected 2015-12-18 | reverse complement strand
AACTTTTACAGATAGTTGCTATCAGTAACTATCCCCAACCCTTATTCTTACGTTGGATCTGGTTAACAGTCAACGCTGTCCAAAGCCAGGCCCAGAGGGTGTTGCAAATTTTCGGACAAGTCTAAGGTATGGGTAATGGCGATCGCGCCATCCATGCGCTGATTTTGTACCTTGACCCATTCCCCATTAATCCGCACCTCAGTAGGATAGATAGTTGTGACATAAAAATCATCCGCTGCCACCCCAGCTTGTGTTACTGGCTCTAACTTGGCATCACGCTCATCTTGCGGTAAATCCACTGCCCCCAAATCAATCAACTGGGATAAGATTCCCTCCATAACATCGTGGGAAGGAGCCGATACCTTGACCTCTGCCGCCGAGGTACTTTGCCGCTGCTCTCCTAGTTGGAAATTCAGCACCTGGAAGCTGCCCCCAGTTTCCACAACTACATCCAAAGCGCGGTTGATTAAACCAGTATCTAGCAGATGACCTTCTAGCCGAATCGTGCGACTCTCCACCGACACAGTGGCATGGACTTCGGTTCGCACCGGCTCCGTCACCCGCAGTGTCAGGCACTTGGCAGCTCCACCAGCTTTGAGAAATTCCGTTAGCGGCGTCTCTATCACCCGGAACCCAGCTGCCGCCAGGCGTCCTTTGAGGTCGTCACTCGCCTGATTCATAACCACAACTTGGTCAACGAACTCGAACTGCCGTACCCCAGTGGATCGCGGCTCAACTGCGTCAATATTGACCGCATTGCAGGCGAAATTCACGGCATCCGCTTCGGTAATGGCAATCCGCTTCCCTGGCGGTACCCGCATTTCAATTACGCGGTTGGAATAGGAATCAAACGCTGGTGGATAGTAGAGCAAATAGCCGCCGCCTAGCGGGCAGAAACAGGTATCCAAATGATAAAACCGCTCATCCATTAGCCGCAGGGACAGCACTTCGATATCGAGCCATTTCGCCAGGTACGGGTGAGAGTCGAGTTCCGAGCGGAAGCCGTATCCCGCCCACAACCAGCGTCCTTCCCGATCCAGCAGCGCATCTCCTGCTCCTTCAAAGGGCAAGTCTTTGGGGAGTACCTGCACCGTGTAGCCCTTTTCCTCAAACCATGCTTTAAAGAATGGTTCCTCTCCTTGCCGCTCTCGATGGAGGAAGCGGCTCAGGACAACAGTATCCCCCAACACCAGCCCAGCATTAGCAGTAAATACCATATCAGGCCAGCCCAGCTGAGGTTTGACCAAATCCACAACCGTATGTTGTTTGAGGATATGAAACAACTGTTGCCACTGCTCGACGGCGCGATCGCGCGAGGACTTGTGGATATTTCCCTCCATCCAGGGATTAATCACATAGTCCACGTCGTAGTGGTCAGGGGAACACATGAGGAAGCGGATTGGAGAAGTCATAAACGGATCTTAGGTGGAATAGGATGCGACAAACTTCAACTGAATACAGACTTTGGCTGCTCCAATTCTGTAAAACTCACTACAAAAATTTGGTTTTTGATAGTAAAAGGCTTACACTCCAATTCTATTACGCTAGGGTCAAGGGGGTTGAGCTTGCGAGAGCGAAGCCAAGGAGCTGCCACAGGCGTTCCGTTGAGCTTGCGAGAGCGGCGCCGCCGGAGCTACCAAGGAGCGGACCATTGAGTCTCTCGCCCGCGATCGCGTTGGAGAATTGAGACAGAGAAGTTATAAGCTATGAACGAACTCATCTTTATTGTCGAAGAAGCACCAGAGGGTGGCTTCGCTGCTCGCGCACTCTCCACATCAATCTTTACTGAAGCTGATGACATAGCCGACTTGCATACCCAAATTCGGGATGCTGTGCTGTGCCACTTTGATGAAGGTCAGGCACCCAAAATTATCCGACTGCACTTTGTGCAGGAAGAGGTGATTACTCTGTGAGGCTTCCTCGTGATGTCTCAGGGCAGGCTCTCGCTCAAGCGCTCAAGGTCTTAGGATACGCTGTCACCCGTCAAACTGGTAGCCATATGCGTGCGCGTTGGTACGCTGGCTGTAATCCTGGCAGATGTTGCTGGACATTTTGGGTTGAGCCGCGATGAACTGCTAGAGCGGTTATTCGAGTCGGGGCGATAAGTGCGATCACACTGGAAAATTCATAGACGAGATCCCATCAGCAGACAGTGCTAGAATGCCCTTTTAAATTGGAAAGCTCCTTCCCTGTTATTTGTCAAATCTTGATAGTCTTGTCAACACTACCACTAAGCAATGTCTACCCAGCTAAGCTGATAGCGTCATCTTACTTTCTTTCGGAAATCGAGTGTAAATAATCACAAATTTAAAACCTAATGAGTAAAATTGGAGTTGAAGATGGCAGTCGAACAGGTAAATAATAAAAGTCTGCCAATCTTCTTAAGCAGAAATAATAATTTTACAAATTTGGTAGCCTTCACATTCTTATGTCTTAGTTTAATTGGTATTGTCAATCATGAAATGTGGCTAGATGAACTACAAGCATGGCTCATTGCTAGAGATAGTTCTTCCATCATTGATCTACTCAAAAACTTGGAATATGAAGGACATCCTGGACTATGGCATCTTTGTTTATACCTAATTAGTAGATTTACTCACCATCCAATTTCAATGCAAGTTTTTCACATAATTCTTGCTACTGTAGCTACATATATACTCGTAAGATTTGCACCTTTTACAAAATTACAAAAAATAATATTTGTTTTTGGTTATTTTCCATTTTACGAGTATAATATAATTAGCAGAAATTATGTATTAGGAATTCTCTTTAGTTTCTCTTTTTGCGTATTATTTAAAACAAAAACTAAGAGTTATTTTTTGCTTTCCTGTCTCTTATTCTTACTAGCTAATACCGATCTTTACGGTTTGATTATTGCTATCTGTTTGAGTATTGTGTTAATAGCTGATAGTATTGTGTATGAGGACTTAAGTAGCTTACTAAAGCTAAGGAAATGGGACATAACAATTAGTACATTAATATTTTGTTTCGGTATTGCAACTTCAATATTTCAGATAATCCCACCCAGTGACGCCACTTTTGCAACAGGTTGGACAACAGATTTACAAATACAGCGACTTGTAAAAGTATTTTCAATCATCGGCAGAACATACATTCCAATACCAAACTTTTTTACCTATCAGTTTTGGAACACTAGTTTGTTTACAGTTGGAACAATATTAACTATTTTAGGTGCAATATCTTCTTTAGGAGTGCTAAGTTTTGCGTTGCTTAGGTTTAGTCAAAAACCAATTATTTTTCTATTATATGTGACTGGAACTTCTGTGATGTTAGCCTTCATGTATTTTAAGTACATTGGTTTTCTAAGGCATAGCGGACACTTGTTTATTTTATTTATTATATGTTTGTGGCTTGCGAGTTATTATTCTAATTCAGAACTAATTATTAATTTTATTGAACATCTATTTTCACCCCATCTCTTTCCAACTTTTGATGGTTTTGCTAAGAAACTAGCTAGTCTGATCAAGAAACTAGCTAATTATTTTAGTTGTCACGACCAAGTGGTTATGACAATTTTATATACTCATTTATTTGCTGGAATTTTTGCTTTGACTATGGATTTATATTATCCATTTTCTATAACTAAAGAAGTGAGTAGATTTATTGAAAAAAAACAGATAGATAATATTTTAGTCATTGGAGATGTAGATTATGTAAATTATGTAGGACCTTCTCTCTCTACATATCTTGACAAAAAGGTTTATTACTTGCGTAGCCAAAAATCAGGTTTTGATAGCTTTTTAACTTGGGACAAAAACAGAGGAAATATACAAAGAAAAGCCACAAATATGTTTTTTAAAAACTTAGAAAAACTTATTAGTATAAGGAAATCAAAAGTATTGTTAATCTTGAATCACAAACTATCAAATTGTAGAAAGGGAAAACAATACCAGCTTACAGAGAAATCACGATTTAAAATCGAAGGTTTTGTAGATTACTGTTGGCAATCCAAAAATTATTTTGTTTCTAAAGTATCAGTATTTAAGCCAGGTATTGTTTCTGATGAGAATCCAGGTTTTTATTTGTACCTTATTCGACCAAAGCAGTAGTGAAAGGAGTCAGAAGCCAGAAGTTAGAAGTATCCCACTTCACTTGCGGGATGGGGTTTGAATATTGAAGCATGCTTCTGTTCCATTTCGCCCCTAAAGGACGGGGCTTCAAACCAGGAGTCATATCAAATCCGCTTGAACAACCACACTAAAAAAGAGCAAAAAACTTTTAGTTATGGATTTGCAAATATGGGCAATCAACCGGATTTGATATTATCCGCCAGCCGCACAGGAGCCATTCTGACTCCTGACTCCTGACTACTTCGTCAAGATATTGAGATATCTTTTGATGATTGAAAAAACTAGAATACGAGAGTTTGTGTCAATCACTACAATGCTGGATTTATACCTTTAGAAAGATTTGCCTATAACAAAAGCAGTGGTAAAAGATTATTAACCTAACGTAGGCAAAGCTTGAACTAATGTTTTCTTAAAAACTAGAGCGTTTGCATATGAACTTTGTTTGACACAGTGTGAGGAAGTGAGGGATTTTTATGAATCAGAATCAGAAAAGGGCAATCATCATTGGAGCTGGACCTGCAGGTTTAACTGCTGCTTACGAACTACTTGACAAAACAGATGTCAAACCGATTGTTTATGAAATGAGTAATGATATTGGTGGTATTTCTAAAACAGTAAATTATAAGGGATACCGCATGGATATTGGTGGACATCGTTTCTTTTCCAAATCTGATGTTGTGATGAATTGGTGGCTAAAATTTTTACCAATAGAAGCTGGAGAAAATCAAGACTTTACTATTACTTATCAAAACCAAACTAGACAGATAAAAAATTCTGAAAAACAAGCTTCTTTAACGCGATCAAAGAATGTAATGCTAGTTCGAATTCGTAAGTCGAGAATACTCTTTCTAAGAAAGTTTTTTGATTACCCTATTACCTTGAGTAAAAATACGCTTATAAATTTAGGTCCGTTTAGAACCCTAAATATACTTTTTAGCTATCTTCAAACTAAGCTATTTCCCATTAAAAAAGAAGCGAATCTAGAGGAGTTTTTTATTAATCGCTTTGGAAGAGTTTTGTATCAAACATTTTTTAAATCTTACACTGAAAAGGTATGGGGAGTTTCTTGTTCTGAGATTAGTGCTGAATGGGGGGCTCAGCGGATTAAAGGTTTATCTATTTCAAAAGCAGTTATACACATGGTTAGGAAGCTCTTGGCTCTTAATTCTAAATCGGTAGAGCAAAAAGATGTGGAAACATCTCTAATCGAACGTTTTTTATATCCTAAGCTTGGTCCTGGGCAACTATGGGAGGATGTAGCCGAAAGAGTCAAAGCTATGGGAGGAGAGGTTCATCTAAATACTAAGGTCCAAAAATTATTTACGGATGGAGATTCCCTCACGGGTGTGGAAATTTATGATTCAAATACTGAAGAGGTAAAGCAGGTAAAAGGAGATTACTTTATTTCTACAATGCCTGTTAAACAATTAATGAGGTCATTACAGGCGGATATACCTTCAGATGTAATAGAAATTAGTGAGGGTTTAGTGTATAGAGATTTTATAACGGTAGGATTATTGGTTGAAAAACTTATTATTAGGGATAAAGAGAAAAGCGATAAATTAATACAAGATAACTGGATTTATGTCCAAGAGTCAGACGTCTTATTGGGCAGAATTCAAATATTTAATAATTGGAGTCCTTATTTAGTTAAAGACAATTCAAAAGTTTGGTTGGGACTAGAATATTTCTGCTATGAATCTGACTATCTGTGGAGAATGAAAGATGAAGAAATGGCAAATTTTGCTATTAATGAGCTAGTGAAGATTAAATTTATTTGTAGAGAAGATGTGTTAGATCACACGGTAATCAGAGTTCCGAAAACTTACCCCGCTTATTTTGGAACTTATCCTAAATTCGAAAAAATTAAATCTTATGTCGATCAATTTGAAAACCTTTACTTGGTCGGCAGAAATGGTATGCATAAGTATAATAATCAGGATCACTCAATGCTTACTGCTATGGCTGCAGTAGACAATATTAAGCGCGGTGTCACAGGTAAAATCAACATCTGGCAGATTAATACAGAAAAGGAATACCATGAGACTAAATCTGATCTAGCCACTACAGAAGCAAAAACTGCTAATGGGAGCGGTAAGCAACAGTATCTTAGGCGTAATAAAAGGTACTCAACGGTCTGCCGGAGGCAACTCCGACGGATGCATTGAGCAATCTCAAAAGCATGAAAGTTATTGTATGTTTAGACAAACTTTGAATTGATATGCTGCCCTCAACTGCTTCAAGTCAAAGAAAAAAATACTCATTAACAGCTATCTTTTGGCTTATAGCCATACTGTTAGGCTCTCTTCAAGCTTGGGTCTATCGCTACAATCTGTCCTCGGACGATCTTATTTCTTACTTAGATATCGGCGATGCCTACTTACGGGGCGAATGGCAGGCGGCTATCAATGGATACTGGAGCCCTCTCTATTCCTGGATACTAGCTCTGACGATCTTCGCTTTGAACCCTTCAACTTATTGGGAGTTTCCTACAGTTAAACTTGCTAACTTTTTGATTTATCTATTTTCTTTAGTTTGTTTCAATTACTTTCTGCGCCAACTGATATTTTACTACCAGGTAAAAATACCAGAATGCTCTCGGTACAGGTATTATAGAATACCTGTTTGGGTATGGCTAATATTGGGCTATACTTTATTTCTTTTATCTTCCCTGCAATGGATAGGTATTTATTGCGACACACCCGATATGTGTGTTGCAGCAATTGTATACTTAGCTGCTGCACTCCTTCTGCGCATATACAGGTGTTCTCGCACTTGGCTCAATTTCAGTGTTTTGGGAGCAGTTCTTGGGTTTGGCTATCTAGCCAAGACAGCAATGTTTCCGCTCGCTTTTGTCTTTTTAATGACTGGTATGTTTTCAGTCGGCAATCTCCGAAAAGCATTACTACCAACATTGGCCTCTTTACTAATTTTCATAACTATATCATCCCCTTTAATTGTCGCGATTTCTACTGCAAAAGGTACCCTAACTTTTGGTGACACTGGAAAGTTAAATTACGCCTGGATAGTCGCTAATGAAGTTAAACCTTATAGATTTTGGCAAGGTAAGGAAACTGGCAGTGGTAAGCCCAAACATGCTCCTCGGGAAATTTTTAATAATCCTGAGATTTTTGAATTTGCGACTCCTGTCAGTGGTACCTATCCTCCTTGGTACGATCCATCTTATTGGTATGAAGGGCTTATAGTCAAATTTAATTTTGAAAGGCAAATAAGTGTTTTTGAAAAGAACGTTTCTTATTACTGTAATATCTTTTTTGGAGTTTTAGTCTTTGCTTATCTAATCATTGCTATTGCCGGTGGTAGCTTTTGGCTGTCAGTGAAAGGATTAATAGGAAATTGGGTGCTACTCATTCCAGCATTAGCAGGCTTAGTGATTTACATGATAGGAATAGACATGCCCAAGGCATTTATAGAAAAACAACCAAGTACAAGGTATATTGCTCCATTCATCGTGCTGTTGCTTGCTGGAGTCTTTTCAAGTGTGCGCCTTCCTAATGTTAAAGGGACAAAAAGATTAACAGCAAGTATAATTCTTGCTATTTTGGTGTTAATTAATATCCAGCAAGTTTTTTACCAAACTTCAGAAGAGTTGTGGATTATCTTAACGGAACCGAAGCAGCATCTTCAATGGCAAGTTGCTAATACTTTGAACGAGTTAGGAATTCAGCCTGGAGAAAAGGTTGCAATCCTTGGGCGTTATATCTATCCTCATTATCACTGGGCTAGATTAGCAGGAGTAAAAATTGTTGCTGAAGTTTTGGACGGATACGGTTTTTGGACGAAAGATTCTGTTGTTAGAGCCAAGATCCTCAAAGATATAGAGAGGACTGGTTCAAGTGTTATCGTACAAAAGCCTGGGATAAATATACCACACTCTGTATCTACAGACGGTTGGCAAAAAATTGGCAATACTAATTATTATGCCTATTTTTTTCAAAAGTAAAGAGTGAACTTCCTACATCTATGCGTTCAGTATCTGCTCGAGCCAGTAACGTTGTTGTTACCATTCGTCTGTTAAGGGTTGACAGTGAAATTAAATGAAGCGATCGCTATACTTTTAACGATTTTGGGACTGAGCTTATGTCAAACTCACAATTCAAAATGTTTGCCTGCGACTATGACGGCACCATTGCTAGTCATGGGGTAGTATCTGCGAATACCGAGCAAGCTTTAATAGCAGCTAAACAGACAGGTTTCCTCGTCACCCTAATCACCGGACGTGAGTTTGAAGACCTTTTGAGCGTCTGCCCTCAACTCCATCATCTATTTGATCTAGTGGTGGCGGAAAATGGAGCAGTGCTGTACTTGCCTGAGAGTAGAGAGATTGAAAACCTAGCCAGCCCACCTCCAACTCAGTTCATCACAGAACTGACGCGTCGGGGTGTGCCATTCTCCAGTGGTCGAGTCATTGCTAGTATTTCCCGAATCTACGAAGATCAAGTCAACTCATTAATCCGCGAGTTCGGACTATCTCTCCACGTGATCTACAACAAAGATGCAGCCATGATCTTGCCGGTTGGGATTGACAAAGCCACTGGACTCCGGGCAGGAGTTAAACGCTTCTCCATCGATCCCAGTCAGGTTATTGGTGCTGGTGATGCTGAAAACGACCTAGACTTCCTACAATTGTGTGGGTTTAAAGTTGCTGTCGCTAACGCCCTCGATGCAGTTAAAGCTGATGCTGATTGGGTGGCAAAACAGCCAAATGGAGACGGCATTGCTGAATTTGTCCGTGAATACTTAAAGATAGACACAGTGTCTGGCAAATAGAGAATATAATTTAGTGTTATGACTATTCATTCCGTCTAGGTCTGATAGTTTTACGCAGTTAATCGATGTTCAATGTCTCCCGAGCGTCCCTCACAGGTTTGACGCTGTACTTTACCATGGGACGATCGCAGACAGGAGCGGTGAAATAAGAGTTATGGCGCTAATTGTCCAGAAATACGGTGGCACTTCTGTTGGTTCAGTTGAACGCATTCAGTCAGTTGCAGCTCGCGTTCTGAAAACAGTTAAGGCAGGTAACGCCCTGGTGGTAGTCGTTTCAGCTATGGGCAAGACCACCGATGAACTCGTCAAGTTAGCCCACTCCATCTCAACCAATCCCAGTCACCGGGAAATGGATATGCTGCTCTCGACTGGAGAGCAAATCTCCATTGCCTTGCTGAGTATGGCGTTGCAGGAATTGGGGCAGCCAGCGATTTCTCTGACGGGCGCACAGGTAGGAATTGTTACCGAAGCCCACCATACCCGCGCTCGGATTCTCCATATCCAGACAGAGCGGATTTCGCGACACTTGAAAGACGGCAAAGTGATTGTGGTGGCTGGATTTCAGGGTATAAGCAGCATGTCTGACTTGGAAATCACGACATTGGGACGTGGCGGTTCAGATACCTCAGCTGTTGCCCTAGCAGCTGCTCTGGAAGCAAGCTGTTGCGAAATATATACTGATGTCCCCGGAATATTAACGACAGACCCCCGTTTGGTGCCAGACGCCCAACTGATGTCAGAAATTACTTGCGATGAAATGCTAGAACTCGCTAGCCTGGGGGCGAAAGTGCTGCATCCCCGGGCGGTGGAAATTGCCCGAAACTACGGTGTCCCCTTGGTCGTCCGCTCCAGTTGGACAGATGACCCCGGTACACGGGTAGTTTCCCCAGCGCCCCAACCCCGTTCTCTGGTAAATTTGGAGATTGCTCGCCCTGTGGATGGGGTGGAATTTGATACAGATCAAGCTAAAGTGGCGTTGTTGCGAGTGCCAGATCAACCGGGTGTAGCAGCGCGGTTGTTTGGTGAAATTGCCCGTCAGAATTTAGACGTCGATCTGATTATCCAGTCGATTCACGAAGGCAATACGAACGACATTGCCTTCACTGTAACCACACCCGTCCTGAATCGCGCTGAAGCCGTGGCAGCAGCGATCGCACCTGTCCTGCGCTCTAGGGAACACTCACAACTGGAAGCAGCCGAAGTGATGGTACAACGGCAGATCGCCAAAGTCAGTATTGCTGGGGCAGGGATGATTGGGCGTCCCGGAATTGCGGCTCAGATGTTTGCTACGCTTTGGGCGGCTGGAATTAATATTCAGATGATTTCCACTTCGGAAGTGAAAGTCAGTTGTGTCATTGATGCAGCAGATAGCGATCGCGCAATCAACGCCCTCTGCCAAGCCTTCGAAATCAGTCGAGACACAATTAACCTCCCCCTCACCCCCTCCCCACCTCCCCCCCTCTCCCCCTCTTTAAATGCGCCCTCACCAGTACGCGGAGTCGCCCTAGATATTAACCAAGCCCGTCTCGCCATCCGTCATGTACCAGATCGTCCAGGTATGGCAGCCCGGCTGTTTGGACTATTGGCTCAGCACAATATCAGCGTTGATATGATCATCCAGTCCCAGCGCTGTCGCGTGATTGATGGCGTGCCGACACGGGATATTGCTTTCACCGTAGCTCAAATGGAGGCGGTAGCAGCCCAAACGATTTTAAAGCAAGCAGCAGCAGACCTAGAATGGGGCAAAATTGTCGTTGACAGCGCGATCGCCAAGGTGAGTATTGTTGGCGCTGGTATGGTTGGACAACCAGGCATTGC
>JAABUQ010012255.1_pt1 | contig 10701 bp, 2 predicted proteins | sample 5560001 | NCBI WGS metagenome assembly JAABUQ01 (sample SAMN10711888, study PRJNA513371) | rock metagenome | isolation source: Antarctica rocks | place: Antarctica: Victoria Land, Finger Mt nord | collected 2015-12-18 | reverse complement strand
ACAGGTGGCCGTTGACGAGGTAGGACACCTTGCCCGGGGCGACCCGGATCGTGATCCGGTTGAACCCCCCGGCGCGGGCAAAGGTGCCGGGGCGGGCGATCGACTCGCCGTGTCCCAAGGTGTGCAGGCCGCTCGGGTAGGTCAGGCCCAGCGGGTCGGCCTGGAGCCCGCCATAGCCGACGGTCCCCTCGGAGTGGGCGTCGACCGAGAGCTCGAAGGTGCCGGCCAGGGGATAGCGGAACAGGAGGAGGTCGTCCGGGCCGGGGCCGGAGATGTGCCCGACCACGCCGGCCGACTCGGCCCAGAGGGCGCGATCGCGGCCCGCTTCGGGCCGGAAGGGGGCCGGTTGGCGGGGGGACCAGAAGGCCAAGCCCGGGTCGGCGGCGGTCGCCTCGGCCGGGGCCCCGGCTTGCCGGGCGCGGGAGCCAGCGAGGTCGCGGCGGGCCCGGCCGAGGATCCCGTTGTTGTTCTCGAGCCCGGCCAGCTCGACGAGCCGCTCGGCGATCTCCTCGCCGACGGCGTTGAGCCCGCGGTCGGGCGAGGCCAGGGCGTCGCGGGCGAGGAGGGAGTCGGCCAGGTCGAGGCCGGCATCACGGTTGCCGCGAGCCTGGTTATGGGTCGGGTCGCGCTTCTTCAGGTCGTCGAGCCGGCCCCGGAGCGCCGGGAGGGCGTCGCGGCCGTCCCCCCGGGCGAGGTCGACCTGGGCCAGGAGCTTGGCGGCGTTCTCGACCTTGGACTCGGCCAGGGGCCTGAGTTCGGCGGCGAGGGCGTCGAGCCGACCCAGCTCGCGGGCGGCGGCGATCAGGAGGGGGGAGAAGCCGGCGAGGCCGCGGTCGGTCACGGGCTTGGGGCTCGGGAAGGGCGCGGGGGGTCGGGCGTCGCTGGCCTGGAGGAGCGACCAGCGGACCGACCTCCGCTCGGGCGTGGGTAAACTCCAGGTCTTGAGCCGGGCGTAGCGGTCCTCGGCGGGGAGGTCGAGCACCATCCGGGCGGCCTGGGCGAAGGGGTCGTGGATATTCGAGCGGTCGCCGTAGTCGGCCGAGACCGGGGCGTCGGCGTACTGGCCGAGGAGGTCGAGGGCGTCGTCGAGCAGGCCCGCCCTGGCGTACTCGCCGGCGACCCGGGCGAGCTGGGTCCGGCGGCGGAACAGGGCGTAGTCGCCCCCGTAGCGGACCGTGGCCTGCTGGCCCCGGTTCTGGAACTCTTGCAGGTGCTTCTTGCCGTCGCCGGGCCGGCCCGAGGCCATCTCGTGCCGGGCCAGGCGGATCAGGAGGCCGCCGGCGGGCTCGTCCCCGTCGGTCGAGGTGATCCGGGAGATCGAGGATTCGACGACCCGGGCGGCGGCCTCGGCCGACTCCTTCACCTCGAGCGCGGGCAAGGCGGCGTGGCAGGCCTGCTCGCCGGTGACGGCCAGGCCGTCCTTGGCGACCCCCTCGCGGATCGCGTCGAGGAGCTTGGTCGCGGCCGGGTAGTCCTTCCGCTCGAAGGCGAGCCGGGCCAGGAGGACCTTGGCCGGGGCGACCGCGAGCGGGCTCGCCTGGCGGGCTTCGATCGCGCCTTTGAGCTCGTCGGCCCGGCCGGCGCGGACGGCCCAGCGGACGAGCAGGGCCCCGACGCTCCGGGGCGTCTTCAAGGGGGCCATCGCCAGCGGCCGGGCGTGGAGGAAGACCTCGCCGGGCCGGGCTTTGGGCAGGACCGCGTCGCGGAGCACCTCGTAGACGGCGACGGGGTCGGCATTGCCTCGATCCCAGGCCGAGTCCAGCGAGAACAGCTTCTCCTCGACCTTCTGGGCGACGGGGTCGAGCTGGGCGTCGCCGCCGTTGCGGCGGACGACCCGGGTGTTGGCGGTGCCGACGGCGATCGGCGTGACCGGCGGGCCGCCGGCGAGGGCGTCGCGGACCGCGTCGATCGAGAACCGGGACAGGTCGCGGCCCGCCGCGAGCCGGGCGAGCTGCGCCGCCTGCTCGAACCGCTCCAGGGTGACGACCGGCGAGCCCGCCGCCGACGGCCGGGCCGGGGCCGGGGCTGAGCCCGGGCGGGTGGGGGCGGCGAGGGTCGTGGTCGGGGTGGGCTTCGGGGCGGCGATCGGGGGGGCGAGGACGATCTTGAGCATCTCCCGCCAGGCCGTTTCGGCGGCGGCCTTGTCGACCCGGTCGAGCGCGGCCTGGCCCCCTTCGCGGAGCATGGCCAGGGTCCAGCGGTTGTCGGCCTGGCGGCGGGCGGCGTCGAGGGCGCGGGAGCCGAGCTTGTCGCCGATCGACCGGGTGGCGTCGTGCTTGGCGCACTCGCGGGCGACGACCCAGGCCAGGAGCTGGCGGGACGCCTGCTCGCGCTGGCGGGCGTTGGCCCGGCCGTGGGCGGGCAAGGGGTCGAGCGGCCGGGCGTCCAGGAGCCGGGCCAGCCGCTCCGCCGGCCCGGCGATCGACTCGGACTTGCCGTCGAGGGCGGCATGAATCGCCGAGGCGGCCAGGACCGAGAGGTCGTCGGGGTGGGCGGCGACCAGGCGTCCGAGCGCGTCGCGGACCTCGGCGTCGAGGGCCTTGTCCCCCTTGATGGCCCCGACCGACTCGGCGAAGAGGCAGAACACGCCCGCCTTGTCGAGCTCGCGGGGGTGGCAGAGCAGGACGAGGTCGAGCCGGGGTTCGCCGGCCTGGGCCTGGGCCTGGGCCTGGGCCTGGGCCTGGGCCTTCGGCGTGAGGATCGTCCGCAAGGTCCGTCCGAGCGTGTCGCGGTCCATCCCCTGGAGCGATCGGTTGAGGCCCGCCGCGATCTGGGCGGCGTAGGGGTCCTGGCCCCCGCCGTACATCTGCCGGGCGGCCTCCTGGCCCTGGGCGTCGTTGGCGAACTCGCTGTAGACCCGGGCCGAGTCGGCCGGATAGCCGAGGTCGTATAGCATCGAGCCGACCGCGAGCGACTGGTTCAGCCTCTGGTACGCGGCGTAGCTGGCGTCGTACGTGCTGAAGTCGCCGGAGGTCTTGGCGGCGGCCAGGATCAAGCCTCGGGCATCGTCGGGCCGGCCGACCTTCTTGTAGAGCAAGGCCAGCCTCCGGCGGGGGTCGAGCTGGAAGCCGTTGCCGGCGGACCGCATCTCCTCGGCGTTGTCGGTCATCGCCGCCTCGAGGACCTTCATCTCGACGTCGCGGAGCGCCTCGACCTTGTCCAGTTCCTGGGCGATGACCATCCTGGCGTACATCGGGATCGACGCGCCCGGCTTGGCCAGCGGCTCGAGTTCGGCACGGGCCTCGTCGATCTTGCCTCGGCGGGCCTTGAGCACGGCGAGGAACGCCTTGCCGCCGAGCCATTCGGGCGACCGGCCGACGGCCTCGGCGACCTCGCCGGCCAGGGCGTCGAGCTTCCCTTGGCGGGTGGAAGCCTGGATGACCTGGGTCATCACGTTGGTGATCGCGCCGTCGTTGCCCCAACTGGTGACCTCGTCCATGCCCGACCAGGGGTTGAGGATCGGCTTGCCGGCCGGGGGGATCACCGCCACCCGGGCGTATTCGTAGATCTCGGGGAGCTGCCAGACCTGGTCGTTGTAGATCGAGCCGAGGAGCGAGGCCCGCGAGTCGGGCAGGTCCTTCCAGGCCTTGCGGAGGATGGCCAGCCCCTGTTCGCGGGTCTTGTCGTTCTGGAAGAGGTTCTGGATCGTGTTCTGGATGACGTAGGGGTTGTTCGCGAACGCCTTGAAGTCCATCGCCTCGTAGAGCTGGACGAGCTCGTCGGCCTTGCCGGCCTGCTGGAACGCCTGCTGGATCGCGAAATACTGGTTGGCGAAGAGGGCCGGCTCCTTCTTCAAGGCCGCCCGGAAGTGGTCGAGCGACTCGGCCGCCGCGCCGGCCTGGGAGAGCTGGAGGCCGACCTGGAAGCGGAGCCGGGCGTCGTCGGGCCGGAGCTTGGCGATCTTCTCGTAGGTGGCCTTCACCTGGTCGCGGCGGCCGTCGGCCTGGTAGTAATCCACCAGGGTCTGCAAGAGCTGGAGCGAGGTGGGCGAGGTGGCGAGCTGGGCCTCGGCCCGCGCGATCAGCTCCTTGAGCTTGCCGGAGCGGGCGAAGACCTGGATCGCCTGGACCCGGGACTGGTCGGCGGCGGTCATCGAGCCGGGCTGGCCCTGGCGGGCCCCGCCGGTCTGGCGGAGGACCTGGTTGGCGACCTGGACGGCGACGTCCGTCTTGCCCTGCCGCTGGTACTGGAGCATCAGCCCGACCAGGGCCGTGCTGTTGCCCCCGGAGCGGCGGCGGGCCCGGGCGAGGACGGCCTCGGACAGCTCGTGCATGCCGAGCTGGTTCATCTGGGTGGCGAGCTGGACCTGGGTGTCGCCGTCGAGCCGGAGGCCGAAGAGGCGCTCGGCGGCCTTGCGGGCCCGGTCGACGTCGCCGGCCAGGACCGAGAGGCGGAGGGCCAAGACCTCGCGGCGCTGCATGGTCTTCTGGTCGAGCGGCTCGACCGAGTCGGCCGCCTCCAGGGCCTCGGCCGGCTCGCCCCGCTGGGCTCGGAGCTCGGCCAGGCTGAGCTTGAGCTCGACGTCGTCCTTGGACAGCTCGGTGGCCCGGTGGTATTCCTTGAGGGCCTCGTCCTTGTCGTCGTTCCACCAGAGCAGGTAGCTCGCGGCGAGGGTCGGATACAGCTTGGCGTCGTCGGGGGCTTTGGCCGCCTCGGCCCGGAAGTGGGCGATCAGGTCGCTGGCGAGGTCGCCCTTCTTGTAGACCTCGAAGGCGTTGCGGAGGGCGTGGAGCGCGGTGTAGTCGAAGTACAAGTTGGGCGTCGGGAAGTCGATCGTGGTGTAGCGGTTGCTCGGGGCCTTGCTCGTATAGATCATGAAGTAATTCGCGTTCGCCGGGGCGGCCCCGTTCTTCCCCTTGAGCCGGCGGGCGACCTGGTCGGGCCGTGCGGCGGCGGCGACCTGGCGGTCGAGCAGCCGGAGGACGCCGGCGTAGTCCTTGGCCTCGGCCCTGGCGCCCATGCAACGGCCCACCGCCTGGGCGACGGGCGCGTTGAAGTAGGTCACCGGGGGCGGGTTGCCGGCCGAGGCCAGCCGCTCGTACCGCTCGACGAGCGCGAGCAAGGCGTCGACGTCGCCCCGCTCGGCGGCGAGGCCGAGCACCGAGCCGACCCCTTCGATCGTCGTGGCCCCGTCGATGGCCGACTTGGCGAAGGCGTCGGCCTCGGGCTCGCGCTTGGCCCGCTTCAGCTCGGTCGTGACGTTGGTCAGCAGCGTGGCCTGGATCAGGTCGGGCCGGCGCCTCTTGAGCGCCTCGAACGCTTCGAGGACCAGGGCCTGCTCGGCGGGCGGCAGCGGCGGGGTCTTGTCGACCTTGGCGGCGTTGCTCGACGCCGAGGTCATGACCCGGCCGTTCGCCGCCGGGTCGACATCGCGGCCGGCCAGGGCGTTGAGGAAGGCGTACTGCGCGGCCGGGTCGTTGGGCAAGGCACGGGCCAGGCGGACGGTCGTGGGGAACGACTCGCGGGGATTGGTCCGGACCAGGCCGAGGTAGAACAAGTCCCAGAGCAGTCGGGCGTCGGCCCCGGGCTTCTCGGCCTCGAGCTGGCGACCTTTCGCCCAGGCCTCGGGGTCGGGCCCCTTGAGCGAGCCGGCGTAGAGCCAGGCGAGCGCGGCCATCCGGGCCTGGCCGAAGTCGGCGGGGGTCCAGACGGTGTTGAGGCCGGTGGCGTAATTCCGCGAGGTGTCGAGCTTGGTCACCGACCGGATCTGGTAGACGGCCGACATCCGCTGATTGAGCGGGTACTGGTAGAAGGCCGACATCCGGGCGGCCGAGACGCCGGTCGGGCCGGCGGTGGCCGACCCCCCGCGCTTCCTGGCCTTGGGGATCGCGGCGACGTCGTCGTCGGCCGCCTTCAGCTCGAGGATCCGGCCGAACCGCCGGGCGGCCTCGGCCGGCTTCTCCAGGTTGACCAGGGCGACCCCCTCGCGATACAGGGCGTCCCAGTCGTCGGGCCGCTTCAGGAGGAGGCGTTCGGTGAGGGTCGGCACGGTCTCGGACTTGCCGGCGGCGAGCAGGCTGTCGATCGCGGCGAAGGCGCGACCGGCGTCCTGGTCGGCCGAGGCGAGGCGGGCCCAGACGGCCTCGGCGTCGGCGAGCTCGCCGGCCCGGAAGTAGAGGTTGCCCAGCCGGGCGGTCCCCTCGGGCGTGGGTGCGACGTCGACGGCGAGCTTGAGGTAGCGCGAGGCGGCCGAGACGTCCCCCTCGGCTTCGGCCAGGTTCGCGAGCTGGGCGAGCAGGGCCGAGTCGCGCGGGTTGGCCGCGAGGAGCGATTCGAGCTGCTGCCGGGCCGTGCCGAGGTCGCCGGCCGCCTGGTACGCCTGGGCCAGGCAGAGGGCCAGTTCCCGCTTCCGCTCGGGCTCCCGCAATTCGCGCTCGAGCCGGGCGAGCACGCGGTCGAACTGGTTCCGCTGGAGGTACTGATCGGCCAGCCGGGAGACGACCGCGAGCCGGGCGTCGAGCTCCTTGGTCCGGTCGAAGGCCCGCCAGTAGAGCTCGATCGCCTCCTCGGCGCGGAACTGGCGGGCCAGGGCGTCGGCCAGGGTGTTGGATGCCTTGGGGTCGGACGGGTTGGCCCGCGAGGCCCGCCGGAGGGCGTCGAGCCCTTCATCCACCTCGCCGAGGCCGAAGCAGAGCTCGGCGAATTCCTGGTGCCGCTCGGAGTTCCCGGGCGCGGCGGCGAGCAGCTCGCGGCCCGCCTTCAAAGCCTCCTGGGTCCGTCCGAGCCGGGCTTCGAGCCGGGCGATGGCCGAGAGGTACTCGGCCCGGTTCCGGCGGTCGAGGGCGGCGAGCTTGCGGTTGGCCTCGGCGGCGGCGGCGAGGTTGCCCGAACCCTCCTGGAGCCGGCCCAGGGTCGACCAGGCGACCACGGACTTCGGGTCGGCCGCGGTCGCCTTGGAGGCCGAGGCGATCGCCTCGGGCGGCTTGCCGTCGGCCTCGAGGTAGCGGGCCAGGCGGGTCCAGCGGTCGGCGGTGGCCTGGAGGCCGGCGTCGAGGTCCCCTTTGAGGGCCGCGATCCGCTCGCCCAGGATCTTCGCCGCCTGGTACGCCGCGATCTCGCGGGCCAGGGCCGCCTCGGACCGCTCCGGCGCGTCGGCGAGCTTGGTCGCCGCATCGAGCTCCACCAAGGCATCCTTGGGCCGGTCGAGGGCGACGAGCAGGTCGGCGAGCTTGAGCCGGAGGTCGAACTCGTCCGGGGCGAGCTTCACGGCCTGGGCGAACGGCTCCAGCGCCTCCTTGCGATAGCCGAAGCCGGCGAGGACCTCGCCCAGCCGTCCCTTCTCGGTCGCCGTCCGGGCCGGGGCCGCCGTCCAGGTGGCCAGGGCGTCGGCCGGCCGCTTGAGCTGGTGGTAATACTCGCCGAGATACTCGCGATATTGGGCCGAGTCGGGGCTCAGGGCGATGGCCCGCTTGTAGAGGGCGATCGCGTCGTCGATCAGCTCCGCCTGGCGGTACAGGTCGGCCGCCTGGGCGATCGTGACGGCGTCCTTGACCTCGGGACCGGCCAGTCGCCTCCAGACGGCCGAGGCGGCGGCCTTGCGGTCGGCCTCGGGCTTGGAGGCGTCGCGGAGCAGGAGCCGGCCCCAGTCGCGGACGAGGTCGGGGTTGTTGGGCTCGGCCTTGACCAGGGCCTCGTACTGCGCGGACGCCTCGGCGAACTTCTTCTCCTGGCCGAGCTGCTCGATCAGGGCGAGCCGGAGGTCCCGGCGCGACGGGGCGAGGGCGACCGCCTTGTCCAGCCAGGCTCGCGAGTCGGCCGCCCGGCCGAGTTGGGCGTAGGCCCGGCCCAGCCTGGCCATCGCGTCGACGTCGTCGGGCGTCCGGGCGATCCAGCCTTCGTAATACTTGGCCAGGCCGGCGAGGTCGTCGCCCCGGAGGAAGACCTCCTCGATCTTGCGGCGGACCTCCTTGAAGAGCCAGGAGCCGGGGTCGAGCTTGCCCAGGAGCTTCTCGAAGTCGGCCAGGGCCTCGGGCGACCGGCCGAGCCGGACCTTGAGCTCGGCCGACTCGATCGCGAACTGGACCTTGCGGTACTCGTCCTTGACGTCCCTGGCCAGGCGTTCGTACCTCGCCAGGGCCTGCGCCGGCTGGTCCTCCTCGGCGAGGGCGGCGGCGATCTGCTCGCGGACGCGGGCGTCGTCGGGGAAGGTCGCCTCCAGGCGGGCCCAGACCGCCAGGGCCTTGTCGGCCCGCCTGGCCCGCTGGTGGACCCGGCCGAGGGCCTGATAGATCTCCAGGAGGTCGACCCGCTGGGGCTTGCGGGCCAGGGCCCGCTCGAAGGCGTCGACCGCCGTGTCGGGCTGGCCGACGAGGACCAGGGCCTGGCCCAGATAGTAGGGGGCCAGGGGGTTCTCGGGCCGGATCCGCTCGGCCTCGCGGAACGCGGCGACGGCCGAGGCGTCGCGCCCTCGCTGGGCCTCGACGAGGCCGAGGAGCATCCACCCCTCGCCGTCGTTCGGGGCCTGCCTGGTCCGGTCCTCGTACCGCTTGACCAGGGCGTCGAGCGACCCGTGCTCGACGTGGTAGCCGTAGACCCGATCGAGCGCCGTGCCCCGCCAGGGGGTCTTCTCCAGGACGCCGAGGAACCGCTCCATCACCCGGAGCTCGGCCGCGTCCTCCGCCGCCTCCTGGGCCGAGGCCGCCGGGCCCGGCCAGGCCCCCGCCACCAGGCCGATGCCGATTCCGAAGATCGTCCCGAGCACTCCGACGCCGTGCATTCTCATGGGGAGCTCGACCTTCCTGGAGGGCGGGCCCGGCGATCAGGCGGCCGACGAGCGATCCGGCCGCCCCCGACGGGGCGAATGCGCAGGTTAACGGCGATGAATTCCTTCGTCAACAAGATAGTGGGCGCCTGGCCCACCCGCTCACCCGGCCGCCGGGATGGCCAGGCCCGCCCGAGCGAGGGAGGACCGCGTCGCGCCGTCGCCGGGGCCGTCGCCGGGCCCCGGGGGCGAGCCGAAGAGTTCGCGGTCGTGGGACTCGAACATGACCGACCCGCCTGTCTTAAAATCGTCGCCCGATCGGACGCCCGGCACGAACCGGGCGGGCCGCGATCAGGCGTCGAGAATCGGGGCCGCCGAGCGGGTGGGACGTGGCCTCGCCCGCGACCTCGCGATCCGATCGATGCGGAACACGATCGCCAAGAGTTCGACGGCGACGAGCCTGAGGTGAGATCCGAGGGCGCCGGTTTATCCGACCGAGCCGTCACCGAGCAGGTCCGGGATCGCCCCGACGACGAAGCACGCGCGAAGCGTGGTCGAGCCAATTCAAGCCAGAGGCGAGCAAGGGGGGCTATACGATGAGGAGTTCCTTCAGACAGGGCCTGGGGCGGAGACCTCAAAAGATGAACAACCAGATCATGCTCGGTTTATCATTTTCCGACGCGCTGGACGACCACGGGTACTTCAAATCTAGGCGATTTAGGATGGTTGGTCAAAAAGGTCGCTTTTGTTGTCAGGGTCGATGCAAGGCGCTCCGGCTTGAACGTGATCATGTAATCAAGCCGAGAAGAAGTGCGTTCGACGAGCTGGCAGGAAAAATCGGGGTTGTTCTCCGGCGTCACTCGCAGAGGAAAATCGGGTGAACCATGAACCGAAACTCGGATCGGGAGCGGAAAATTCGAGCCGTCAAAGCTCCCATATATCGCTTGTGGAATCGCATACACGGGGGAGTGTACGATGCCAAGAACCTGGATTTGGTGAATGGCGCGCGCGGGGGCACTCGGGTCGATCAGGGCGACATGGCCGAGGAGGCCGGACGAAGGCTGATCGGGATGAAACGTGGCATGGTAGTGATGCCGTCGGATGATCGCGTCTCCCGTCTTCTTCACGATCTGCACGGTTCCAGCCACGATCGAGAAGCCTGGCAAGGGACTCCGAACGTCGAGCAACCAAGGTGAACTCTCTTGTCGCTCATGGGTGTCGAAGTAAAAGTCGGCTGCGGCATCGTTCCGTTCGATGGTTCCAAACTGGATGGGACCGGACGTATGGCCGATGAATGGCATGGGAGTCGCGCCGACCATGACCAGCTCAAGGTTCAGGATAGGGGATCGTTTGTCGTTGGTCTCGACCGTGATGTGAACGTCGCGTTCTCCAGCTTCGGAGGGCTCCCCATGCACCTTAACCGTGGCGGAGCCGCGGGGCGGGACGACGGTGGGATCGATCGAGGCGATCGTGCATCCGCAAGTGGTCGTCGTCTGTCCGAGGACGAGGTTCCGGTCCCCGTTGTTGACGAGGCGATAGGAAGCGACGACGACAGACGATTTGTCCTCCGCGATCAGCGGCGACTCGGCCGGCGATTCGAGATGAACCCGGGGCCCTTCGGATTCCCTGAGAACCGCGCGGACGATGCTTCCCAACGAGATGCCGAGCGCGACACTACCAAGGAGGATCATGACGACGGCGGTCACCGAGCGACGTTGCATCCCGATCTCCCGGTCTCGAGTCAGAAATCTGAGTTGATGACTTCGCCACCGCCGCGACTACCAAGAGCTTCCCAGATCGTGAAGTTGATCGAGTCCTTCACGAACCGGACCGAGCCATCGGCCATGCCCGCGTGGACCCCACGCGAGTGGTTACTCCTGGCACCGAAGTGACCAGGGCTCAAACTAGAGCGGTTTTCAGGTTGGTCTAGCGTGTAGGGTGGTGGGGGGGGGGGGGGGGGGGGCGCGGCGGCCCCCGCGGGGGGCGGGGGGGAGGGGCGC
>JAABUQ010012254.1_pt1 | contig 10701 bp, 9 predicted proteins | sample 5560001 | NCBI WGS metagenome assembly JAABUQ01 (sample SAMN10711888, study PRJNA513371) | rock metagenome | isolation source: Antarctica rocks | place: Antarctica: Victoria Land, Finger Mt nord | collected 2015-12-18 | reverse complement strand
CCTGCTGGCCCGGCGTGCCGACCGGAACCAAGCCGCCGCCGACGTGAAAGCCGCCGAGCCGCCCCGCCCCGCGGTGCCGCCGCAGCCCGCACGGGTGCAAATCCGCCTCTCGCCCGCCCTCGCGCGCGAGTTGGACCCCAATGACGTGCAGCTCGCGGTCGCCCGCGCCAGCGCACGGCTGTCAACCGAGCTAGGCCTGCCAATGCCGGGCGCGGAGGCGCAGGCGTCGGCGCTCGCTGGGAGCGCTGCTCCGCAGCTGGCCGACCGGCAGTTCCGCGTGGAGCTCGACGGCGTGCCGCTTGACGAGGCCGAAATCCCGCCGGACAGCCTGTTGCTGCGCGACGATCCCGAGAACGCGGAGCTGGCCGGCGTCCCCACCGCGCCGGGCGGGCACCTGCTGGGGTTGCCGCACATGCACTGGGTGCCGGCGTCGCAGCGGGCGGCGCTGGAGGAAACCGGCGTCGGCTTCCTTGAGCCGGCCGAGGCGCTGGCGCTCGTCGCCGCCGCCGCCCTCCGGCGTCATGCCAGGCAGATCGTGGGCGTGCAGGAAACGCGCCAGATCATCGCGGCCGTCGAGGCCCAATGGACCGACCTGGTGCGCGAGGTGCAGCGCCTGGTCTCGCTCCAGCGCGCCGCGGACCTGTTTCGGCGCCTGCTCGACGAGGGCCTGACGCTGCGCAACCTGCGCGGCCTGCTGGAGTCGATGCTGGAGCACGGCGCGCAGCAGGACCCGGCCGCGCTGGCGGAGCTGGTGCGGGCAAGCATGCGCCGGCAGATCTGCCACCGCTACGCCGACCCGTTGCGGGTGATCGCCGCCTACATCGTGGACTCCGAGGCCGAGGGCCTGCTGCGCGGCGCCGTGCAGCAGGCCGGCAGCAACCGGCATCGTGCAGGGGCCGCTTGAGGCGTTCGGCCTCGCCATCGCCCGCGGCCTCGGCCTGCTATTGCTGCTGCCGATCTCGACGCGGCTCGGCCTGACCGGAACGCACCGCACGGCCGTCGCGGCGGCGATTGGGCTGCCGCTGGTGCCAATGCTGGCCAGCCAGCTCGCGGCGGCGCCGGTGGGCGGCGGGCAGCTTCTGTTGCTGGCGGCGAAGGAGACCTTCATCGGCCTGCTGTTCTCGGCGCCGTTCTGGATCGCCGAGGCGGCGGGCGAGCTGGTCGACCAGCAGCGCGGCTCCCGCGGCAACAACTCGCTGCCGGACCCCAGCGGCGGCGAGCAGGTCGGCCCGACCGGCACGCTGCTTGTGCTGACGTTGCTGACCGTGTTCTTCGTCTTGGGCGGGCTGCGTTGGCTTATCGATGGCCTCTATGCCAGCTATGCCATCTGGCCGGCGCTCGACATCGTGCCCCGGCTCGCCCCCGATGCCGGGCGGCAGATGCTGCACGTTTTGGACAGCATCCTGGGCGCGGGCTTCCTGCTGGCCTCGCCGCTTGTCGGCGCGATGCTGCTGGCCGAACTGGCGCTGGCGCTGGTCAGCCGTTTCGTGCCGTCGCTCAATGTGTTCGACCTGGCGATGGCGGTGAAGGGGCTGGTGCAGGTGGTCGGCCTGCCGGTCTACGCGGTGTTCCTGATCGGCTATCTCCGCAGCGGCCTCGCGCCGCTGACCGGCATCGGCGACGCGCTGCGGCACCTGACGGGGGGCTAGAGGATGGCTGGGCAGAGCGAGGGAAAAAACCCTTCCGCCGTCCAAGAAGAAGCTGGACGACACCCGCAAGAAAGGCGAGGTCCCGCGCAGCAAGGACCTCACCTCCGGCGCTGCGCTGGCAGGCGGCCTCGGCTTCCTCGTGCTGGGCGGCGGCGCGATGCTCTCGGCATGACGGCCATGCTGGACCAGGCGGGCCAGGTTGCGCCGGGCGACTTCGAGGCCGGCGTGCGGATGATCGGCGACGCGGCCCAGGCGGCGGCGCTGCGGACGGTGGCGCCGGTGTGGGTCGCGGTGCCGGGACTGGCGGTGCTCGCCGCGATCATCGGCATGCGCGGCATCCCGTTCGCGACCGACCCGGTGGCGCCGAAGATGGAGCGCATCAACCCGGTCGAGGGCCTGAAGCGCATGTTCAAGATGCGCGCATTGGTTCAGGCGTTCACGGCAGGCGGTGCGCCGGCTTCCCTTCTGCTGCTCGGCTTCGGCCGCGGTGCAGCGACGGCCGACGCCTTCGCCGGCCAGGAGTTGTCCGGCCTCGCGCCGGCCCGTGGCGGGACCATGCCGCCGGCGAGCGGCCTTGTGGCGGTGCAGATCCCTGCTGGAGCGCCCTTGCTGCTTGTGCGGCACGGGGCGGACGGGCTGCCTGCGGCCCAGCAAGGCGTCAAGCTGGGGGGTGCCAGCGTCCAGGCCGGCATCAGCGCCGGGTTGCCCTGGGTCGCCGCGGATATCCGGAACGCCGTGTTGCCGGACGCCGCAGCCGGGCTTGCGCCTGTGCTGCTCGCGGCGCTCCCCCACGCTCCGGCGCAGGTCATGGAGGCAACGGTGTCGGTGCCCTTCGGCCTGGGTCCAGCCAACTGGGCGCCCTGCGGCCAGGTCGTGTTCGAAGGCCGGGCCGTCGGCTTCGGCGTCGAAGCCGGCAGCATCCTTCCAGGGGGGACAGGCGGCGTTGGGGATGCCGTGTCGGCCCTGCAAATTGGGCGCGCACGCGCCGGGCTCAGAGGCGAAGACCTAGGCTTTGCCGTGCATGGGGAGCGGCGGCGCGTCCTGATCGACGTGGCGCCGGCGACACCGCGGGCGGCCTGCTGGCGGTTGGACGACACGCACGCCCTGGTGACGGTGCAGAAGGGCGGCGCTGGGTCGGCCGCGTTGCGCGCCGCCGAACTCTACCATGCGCTGATGGCGGGCGGCGGCCTCGGGCTGCTGAACCCCGGAGAGGGTTTTTCCACCTGGGAGGGGTCGCCGCTCTGGCTCGCGCTGGCCCGCATCGGCAAGCCCGTGGAACTCGGCGTCCTCCTGCACGAGACCGCGCCCAGCCGTCTGGAGGCGCTGCGGACCATGGAGGGCGAGTGGCTGGTCGAGCACGCCGGCGGCGGCTGGGCCGCGCCGCGCCGGACCCGGCACCCGCGGCACGCTTTGGAGGACGAGGCGCTGCTGCTTGACGTGCTGTATGGCTCGGCCGCAGAGGGGCCGGAGCTGGCTGGCTGGCGGACCGCACGGGCGCACTGGGCGCGGGCGGCGCTGTTGCCCGCGGCGGAGGCGGCCTGGCGGGCGCAGGAAGCGTGGGCGGCCATCGCGCGATCCTGGGCGCAGCTTGCTGTGATGATGCGGGATGCGGGCGAAAAGGGGGACACCGCGCCGGACAGCCGCTGGGTGCTCGCCGAGGCGGCGCTGCGTGCCGTGCCCAGTGCGCCCGTTGCAGTGCCGGGCGACCGGCCCGAGCCGCCGTTGGCCCAAGCCGAAGCGCTGTTGCTGGTGGCAGCCCAATCCGGAGATGCGCGCCGCGTCGGCGCCGCGCTGCCGGCCTACGGGAAGGCCCTGCTCGAACGGTTGTTGGATGGCGACACCAGCGGCTTCGGCCCCGCCCGAGGGAATGGCGCTCGCGGCCTGCCTGGGCCGGCTGGCGCCGGGGTTTGGCCAAAAGGCTGTCGGCGCGGACGCTGGCCCGGCGAACCCCGGCGTGGCCGAGCAACTCGCGGCCACCATCCGCCACTCCATCTTGCGAGTGGGACCAAACACCTAGGCATCCAGTCTCGGAGTGTGATGGGGCGAAGAAGCCTGGCAGGAACGGTGGATGCCAAGCATTCCCGACGCCGCCGATCTCAGCCGTGCCGTGTCGCATGCGCTGCGGCATGACACAGCGGCGTGCGGACTGCGGCTCGACGCCGAAGGATGGGCGTCGCTCGACGAGGTTATCGCCGGTTGCGCCGGGCGAAGCCGTTCCAGCCGCCAAGCTCGCGGCGAACCGCTCAGTCAGCGCCGTCGCGTCAGAAATGGCCAAAGCCAACCTTTAAGCCCATTATCCAGCCAGCGTAGCGCTACCCATCTGTGCCGCATGATGGCAAGGATTGATACCGTAATGAAAGAAGTCCAGTGCAAACCCGGCGGGGAACGACTGTGCCGCCGCGCTTCCGGCCGGGCTCTGCGCGGCGCCAGCTAGCGCAATGGCCATGGTTGCTGCAGCCGCGTCACCTTCGCCCATCATCCCCATATTGAAGCACCTCCGGAACAGGCCGTCCCGGACATGGTCGATCGTCATCACGGTATTTGGCGATGCCGTGGTGCCGCGCGGCGGTTCGCTCTGGCTGGGGTCCCTGCTGAACATCTTTGAAGCGATGGAGATCACGGGCGGGGTTGTCCGCACCGCGATGTCGCGCCTGGTCACAGACGACTGGCTCCAGCGGAGCCGTGTTGGCCGGAACAGCTTCTACCAACTGACCGGCCACGGGCGGGCCAGGTATGCGGCGGCGGCCGAGCGGATCTATGGCGAGCCCCCTGCGGAGTGGGACGGCCGCTTCCACCTCGTGCTTCTCAACAGCGGAACCGACCGGGACGCGGCACGTGGCGCGCTGGAAAGCTCCGGCTTCGGCAGCATCGCCCCCGGCGTCTTGATCGCTCCCCTATCCACCCCGATGCCCGATGAGGCGGCAGCCCTCATGCGCGTGCAGGGCTGCGCCGACCTGCAAACCGGGCGTCAGTTGGCGGAGCGGGCCTGGACGCTGGCGGAAACCGCGGAGGCGTATCGTCGTTTCTTTCATGCGTTCGAACCGCTTCAAAAATGGATCGCGGCAAGTGGGTGCCTCGCTGATCTCGATGCCTTGGTCGCCCGCATCTTGCTCGTGCACGAATATCGTCGCGTCGTCCTGCGCGACCCGTTGCTGCCGCCGGAGCTGTTGCCTGCGCACTGGCCGGGAACTGACGCAAGGCAACTCGCCTCCGGGATCTATCATGCGTTGCTGCCGGGGTCCGAACGTTGGCTGGACCAGAATGGACAGGGTGAGAATGGCCCTCTGCCTCCGCCCGCAAGCGACCTGCAACGCAGGTTTGGAGTGGTCGGCGGCACGTCCCGAACTCTGCAGCACAGGCGAGCACGTGTTACAAAAAACCTTTGACACCCTGGAAAAATGTGTTAGATTGCGCATCAACGAACCTGGAGGGCGCCATGTACACGCAAGGGCTGCACCACCCCGACTCGCCCAGCGAAGCGAAGTCAGCCGAGCGCCCCGAACTGGAGGAGCGTTTCCAGGCCCGCATCGACCGGGAAGACCGTATCGAGGCGAACGATTGGATGCCGGCGGCCTACCGCAAGACGTTGACGCGGCAGATTGCCCAGCACGCCCACTCCGAGATCATCGGCATGTTGCCGGAGGGGAATTGGATCACCCGCGCGCCCACGCTTCGGCGCAAGGCCACCTTGCTGGCCAAGGTGCAGGACGAGGCGGGTCACGGGCTGTACCTCTACGCGGCGGCTGAGACGCTGGGCAAAAGCCGCGAGGAGATGTTCGACGAACTCTTGGCGGGCAAGGCCAAGTACAGCTCTATCTTCAACTATCCGACGTTGTCCTGGGCGGATATGGGCGCCATCGGCTGGCTGGTGGACGGCGCGGCGATCATGAACCAGATTCCGCTGTGCCGCTGCTCCTATGGGCCCTACGCCCGCGCCATGATCCGGGTCTGCAAGGAGGAGAGCTTCCACCAGCGCCAGGGCTATGAGATCATGCTCACGTTGAGCCGCGGCTCGGCGGAGCAGAAGGCGATGGCGCAGGACGCCCTGAACCGCTGGTACTGGCCGTGCCTGATGATGTTCGGCCCTCCGGACGGCGACAGCCCCAACTCCGACAAGTCCACCCAGTGGAAAATCAAGCGCTTCAGCAACGACGAGCTGCGGCAGAAGTTCATCGACGCACTCGTGCCGCAGGCGCAGTTCCTCGGCCTGACCCTGCCCGACGCGGACCTGCGTTTCGAGGAGGCCGACGAAGGCTCCTCTGACGCGCCGCCGCGGGGCCACTGGCGGCACGGCCCGATCAACTGGGCCGAGTTCAAGCAGGTCCTCGCCGGCAACGGCCCTTGCAACCGTGAGCGCATCTCCGCGCGCCAGAAAGCCCATAAAGAGGGTGCCTGGGTACGCGAAGCCGCGGCGGCCTACGCTGCCAAGCAGGCGGCTCAGAAGCTCGCCGCCTAGCCAGCACTGCGGCTGCGGCGCCGCGAGGAGACAATTCGATGCCTGAGCTCAAAACTCCGAACACCCCGCTTTGGGAGGTGTTCCTCCGCAGCCGCAACGGCCTTTCGCACAAGCATGTCGGCTCGCTGCACGCGGCCGATGCCACGCTCGCGTTGCAGGCGGCCCGCGACCTCTACACGCGGCGGGGCGAGGGCGTGTCGATCTGGATCGTGGCGTCCAACGACATCATCGCCTCTGACCCGGCCGACAAGGGCATGATGTTCGAACCCACCGTGTCGAAGGTCTACCGGCATCCGACCTTCTACGACGTGCCGGACGAAGTTGGCCATATGTGAGCGGAGGCTGCGCCATGGCAACGACGTCCATCACGGTTAAAGAGACCCCGCTTGTCCTCTACGTGCTGCGCCGGGCGGATGATGCGCTGGTGCTCGGGCATCGCCTGTCCGAGTGGATCGGCCACGGCCCGATCCTTGAGGAGGAGATGGCGCTCGGCAACATCGGACTCGATCTTATTGGCCAGTCGCGGTCACTCTACGCCTACGCAGCCGAGCTGGAGGCCGAGGGCAACGACGAAGACAAGTACGCCTACCTGCGCGATGCGCCGCAATATCGCAACCTGTTGCTTGCGGAGCGGCCGAACGGCGACTTCGGGCAGACCATGGTGCGGCAATTTTTCTACTCCGCATTCGCCGATGCCTATTGGCGTGCGATGATGTCGAGCCGGGACAACACCCTCGCCGCCATCGCCGCGAAGTCGGAAAAGGAGAGCGCCTACCACCTTCGCCACTCTGCCGAGTGGGTGATCCGGCTCGGCGACGGCACGGAGGAGAGCCATGCGCGCGCCCAGGAGGCGGTGGACCAGCTCTGGGGCTACACGGGCGAGATGTTCGAGTGCGACGCCGCCGAGCGCACCCTCGTCGCGTCGGGCGCCGTGGTCGACCCGGCAGCGCTGCGCGACGCATGGGACGGGACCGTGGGCTCGGTGCTGTCCCGCGCCACGCTGAGCCGGCCAACCAACCAGTGGATGCAGACCGGCGGCCGGTCCGGCCGGCACGGCGAGCACCTCGGCCATCTGCTCAGCGTCATGCAGCATGTGCAGCGCACCTACCCCGGCGCAACCTGGTGAACACGGCACTGGCGGATGGCGCGGACGCATTGCGGGAGCAGGCGCTGCGGGCCGTGCAGGATGTTTGCGATCCGGAAATACCGGTGCTCACGATCGCCGACCTCGGCGTGCTGCGCGGCGTCGCCGTGCAGGACGGCCGCGTGGAGGTGGTGATCACGCCCACCTATTCCGGTTGCCCGGCGATGAACATGATCCAATTCGAGATCGAGGTCGCGCTTGAAAAGGCCGGCATCGTGGGCGGGTGCGTGCGGACAGTGCTGGACCCGGCCTGGACGACGGACTGGATGACGGACGAGGGGCGGCGCAAGCTGCGGGAGTACGGGGTGGCGCCGCCGGTGCGGGGCGGCGGGCGGCGTGCCCTGTTCGGCGCCGACATGGTGGAGTGCCCGCACTGCGGTTCCGCCAACACGCACGTGCTGTCGGAGTTCGGCTCGACCTCGTGCAAGGCGCTTTGGCGCTGCGAGGCCTGCCGCGAGCCGTTCGACTACTTCAAGTGCCATTGAGCGCGCCATGCCGTCGACAACGCCCCGGTTCCAGCACCTCCGCGTCGCCGACCTGAGGCGGGAAACGCCGGACGCGGTGTCGATCGCGTTCGAGGTTCCGCCGCACCTGAAGGAGGATTTTCGGTTTGCCGCCGGGCAGTACCTGACTCTGCGCAAGACGCTCGATGGCGAGGAGGTGCGCCGCTCCTACTCCATCTGCTCGGGCCCGGACGACGGCGAGCTGCGCATCGCGGTCAAGCGCGTCGACGGCGGCACGTTCTCGGTGTGGGCCAACAGCGGCATCGGCGCTGGCGACGCGATCGACGTCATGACGCCCACCGGACGCTTCGGCGTGGCGCATGCGCCGGACCAGGTGCGGGTCTACGCCGGCTTCGCGGCCGGCTCCGGCATCACTCCGATCCTGTCGATCGTGCGCGGCGTCCTCAGCCGGGAGCCGCACAGCCGGGTGTTCCTGTTCTATGGCAACCGCTCCACGGGCGACATGCTGTTCCGTGAGGCGCTGGAGGAGCTGAAGGACCGCCACCTCGGGCGCCTGTCGGTGTTCTACGTGCTCTCGCAGGAGCAGCAGGACGTGCCGGTGCTGAACGGGCGGCTCGACGCGGGCAAGGTCCGCCTGTTGCTGCGCCATGTCGTTCCCATTGATATCATCGACCATGCGTTCATCTGCGGGCCGACCGGGATGAGCGACGAGATCGAGGCGACGCTGCTCGATCTCGGCCTGCGCCCCGGCCAATTGCACATCGAGCGCTTCGTCTCGGCGCTCGGCGGCAAGCCGCGCCCAAGGCCCACGCCCGCCCAAACGGAGACGCCGTTCGCCACCGCCGCCCTGATCGCCGACGGAAGGCGCGCCGAGGTGCCGGTCGCCGTGGGCGAGTCGGTGCTCGACGCGGCGCTCCGCGCGGGCCTGGACCTGCCGTATGCCTGCAAGGGAGGCATGTGCAGCACCTGCCGGGCCCGGGTGCAGCAGGGCACGGTCGAGATGGAGGTGAACTTCTCGCTTGAGCCTTGGGAGGTGGCGGACGGGTTCGTGCTGACCTGCCAGGCGCGCCCGACCAGCCCCTATGTGGTCATCGACTACGACCAGGTTTGACCGTCAGGCGAGCGTCGGCAAACTGACGCTCCGCTGGCTTGGGGAAGGCCGTGACAGCCCGGCTCGTTCACGGACGTGGGAACCGGGCGCGGGCAACCACTCCCGTCCAAGGCGACAAAGGTGAACTTCGCCGCAGCCCACCGTGACCCTAGTCAACATCTCAACCTGCGCGGAGCACTGGCGCCCGGCGGTGCTTCGTCGCAGCCTCGTAGGCGTAGGCATACGCGAGCAGATCCGCCTCGCTCCACATCCGGCCCACGAAGACCAGCCCGAACGGCGCTCCTGAAGCGTAGTACCCTGCCGGAACCGTCACTCCCGGCAGCCCGGCTATGTTGATCTCGCTGACCGTGGTCTCATGGATCGGCTCCGTCCCGTGCAGCGGCGGCAGCGCCGAGCGCATCTGCGGGAATGCCAGCGCGTCCAGCCGTTCCCGCGTGAACACGGCGTCGAAGATCTCAAGGTAGGCCGCCTTCACGGCGATGAACTCCGACAGGTCCGGCGGGCGTGCCGGGTCGGCGAGGCATGCGGCGAACTGCGGCAGGTTGGGCATGAAGCCCAGCACGCCCGATGGCGCGAAGGCGTCCTCCTTCGCGGTGGCCTTGGCGAACTCGGCAAAACTGCGCAGGGCCACGTCGGGACCCATCCGCTCAAGGTATTTTTGCATGTCGTAGGGCACTGATTCGAGCCCGCGGGCGTCGAATTCCTCCAGTGGCGGAGTGGGCTGGCGCAGCGCCGCGAAGCCGGAGCCGAGGAAGGGGTCCTCGACCAGCACGGCGCCTTGCGCTTCCAGCTCACCCTTGGCCCGGTCGTACAGGCTTGCCGCCTCCGTCGAAAGCGGCAGGTTGCGCCAGCCCGGGCCATACAGACCGATCCGCTTGCCACGCAGCGCGTCCGCGTGCAGCCGCGAGGCATAGCCGCCCTTCGGCTGATGGCCGACGCCGGCGATGGTCTTCGGGTCCTCTGCGGTGTAGCCGGCCAGCACGTCGAGCGTGAGCGCCGCGTCCCGCACGCAGCGGGCGATCGGCCCCACCACGTCGCGGTTGCCGGCAAGAGGCATGACGCCCGCGTTCGGCACCAGGGCGAAGCTCGGCTTGATCCCGACCAGCGCCTGCGCCGAGGCAGGGTTCTGGATCGAGCCGCCGGTCTCCTCCGCAAGGCCCAGCACGGCCATGCTGGCGGCGACGGCGGTCGCGGTGCCGGCGCTGCTGCCGCCGGGCAGGAACTCGCGCCCGGCGGCGTTGTAGGTCGGCCCTGCCCAACTGCCGTTGGCGTGGCTGCCGGTGTGGCTGAGTATTGGGACGTTCGTCTTGCCTAGGATGACGGCGCCGGCCGCGCGCATCCGCGCCACGACGGGGGCGTCCGTGCCGGGCATCAGGTCCACCCCGCCCGTCTTGCTGTACAGCAGCGACCAGCCGGCGGTGGTCGGGAAGCCGACCATGTCCATCGGGTCCTTCACCACGACGGGCACGCCCGCCAGCGGGCCGAGCGCCTCGCCGGCGGCGCGGCGGCGGTCGATCGCCCGCGCGTCGGCCAGCGCATCCGGATTGAGGAAGATGATGGCGTTGTACTGCGGGTTGCACTCGGCGATGCGGTTGAGGAACGCTTGTGTCAGCGCTTCGGACGTGGTCGCGCCGCTGGCGAAGGCGGCCTGCGCCTGTTCGAGGGTCAGCTCGACAATATCGATTGCTGCGGGATGTCCGGTAGGTGCTGCATCGTTCATCGAGGGAACTCCGGCCTTGGTAGTGTCTCAGTTTGAACCTATCGGCTCTGGCGTCTAGGGCAAATCAAGGCGACGTTATACTTGACATACCCAACGGATAGGGGTAGCTTTCGGTCATAGGAGAGACGACCGATGGCCCAGTCCGTTCTAAGCGCCC
>JAABUQ010012253.1_pt1 | contig 10701 bp, 8 predicted proteins | sample 5560001 | NCBI WGS metagenome assembly JAABUQ01 (sample SAMN10711888, study PRJNA513371) | rock metagenome | isolation source: Antarctica rocks | place: Antarctica: Victoria Land, Finger Mt nord | collected 2015-12-18 | reverse complement strand
GGCGCGCGCGACGCTTACCAGGTCGCCGCTGCGCTTGCTGACGCAAACTTGCTCGAGCGGCTGGTCACCGATCTTTACTGGCCGAGCGATCGTCCGTGGGCACGCCGGCTCGCGGCCTGCCTGCCGGCCGGCATCGGGAGCATGCTTCGGATGCGGCAGCATCCCAATTTGCCGAGCTCCCTCATTCAGCAGAAAGCGTTATCGGGAGCCATCTCGTTTCTGCTCGAAAAAGCAAAGGCGGCCCCGTTCGCCTGGAGGCGGCATGCCATTCGCTCAACGGACGCTACGCTCGGCCGCGCGGCGGGCCAGCTAGCCGCCCGGACCGGTTCGCTGCTCTTGAGCTACAGCTATTACGGCTACCATGCGTTTGAGGCATACGGCCGGCCAGGCGCCCTATTCCAGCTGCATCCCCATCCGCTCAGTGTGCGCCGGATTCTCGAGCGCGAGCTGGCCGACCATCCTGACTGCGCCGCTTCGCTCCGCAAGGAGTGGGAGCTCTCGCTTCCGCAAGATGATTTCGACCGCCTGATTGCCGAAAGCAAAATGGCGAATCAGTTTCTGGTAGCCTCTTCTTTCACCCGCCGCACGTTAATTGAAAACGGAGCGACACCGGCGAGCATTCGAGTCGTTCCGTACGGGGTCGACCTCACGCGCTTTCGGCCGCCCGAGAGGGCGACGGGAAGGTCCGGGCCGCTCCGGCTTCTTTTTGTCGGCACAATCAACCAGCGCAAGGGCATCAAGTATCTGCTCGAGGCACTTCGTCTACTCGGACCAACCGCGCCCATTGAGCTAACGGTCTGCGGACGCGTGGTCGACAATCTCACGCTGTTCGAGCCATTCGCAAAGCAGGTTGCGATCCGGCCTTCTGTTGGTCAGGCGGAGCTGCTCGCGGCCTATCGCGCGGCGGATCTGTTTGTGTTTCCATCGGTCGCCGAGGGTTTCGCGCAAGTCCTGCTCGAAGCGCTCGCCTCCGGCTTGCCTATTCTCAGCACAACGCACACGGCCGCGCCTGATCTGGTCGAAGAAGGGCGCGAAGGCTTTGTCGTCGAGCCGCGCCGGCCGGACCTGATTGCGCAGCACATCGAATGGGCGCTTCGCCACAGGTCTGAGCTCAACGAGATGAAAGGCGCCGCGCGCCGGCGGGCGGAGTACTTCACGTGGGACCGTTTCGCGGCGGGCGTAGTGGCAGCCGTCCGCGAATTCGGCGCGCCTCCCACCCAACCGGCAACCGCGGACCGCTGTTTGCGCGAGGAGGTAGCCAAGCATGTTTGAGGCTCTACTCTGGGCAGCCGTTCTGGTAACCGCGATCGCGCTTCTCTGCGCTCTCGACGGCAGCCGTGATGTCTTTCATCCGCTCGTGTTCATCATGCCGATGATGGCTTTCCTCTATGGCTGGATGCCTCTCCGGCTGCTGGCGGCCGACGGTCTGTCGCGCTTTTTCGATGGCGAGCAACTCGTGCGCGTGCAGATTCTGAACGTTCTAGGAATCCTTGCCTTCGCTGCCGCGTGTCTCGCGGCCGGAGCAAAAATCCGCCGCCTCCCGGAACACGTGACGGCTCTTTCGCCCGCCGGCTGCCGCCGCTTGCGAATTGGGGGTGCTCTGGTCGGGAGTGTGGGCTTGACCTGCTGGACGATTTCGATCCTCAATGTCGGCGGCTTCACCAATGCATTCAGCAATTCGTATGGGGGTGGGTGGGATGACAGCGGCTATGTTCGCGACGGGAATCTACTCATGCTCGTGGGCGTTCTGCTGCTGGTCGCGGCCATTGCGTCCGAAGGTCCGAAGATCGCCAATATTTTGCTGGCGTGTCTGTTCGGGCTGCCGTGGCTGACACAAGCTCTTCTGACTGCCCGCCGCGGTCCCACTTTTGCCATGGCCGTGATTGTTCTCATGGGTTGGTATCTCAACCGAAACCGCCGCCCGCCGGTCATAGCCATGCTGGTAGCCGGTTTCCTTTTAGGCTGGCTGGTGCTGTTCCTGGTGGCCAACCGGAGCAATATCTATCTCGGTTCTGATTTTAATGTGAAGGCCGATGTGTCCGACATCGTCGAGAAGCCCGACACCGGTAACGAATATATTTACGGCACCGGGTCGGTCATCAGCGCCGAACGGCGCGATCACTATTTCTGGATGCGTCGTTACCTGGCCCAGCTGCTGGTCCGGCCCATCCCGAGCGCGATCTGGCCGACCAAGTACGAAGACTTTGGGGTTCCGGAGTTGTTGAGCAACGCCGGCACGGGCGAAGGCTTCGCAGACGCGCTCGGCTGGGTGGGAGCGGTCGGATCGGCGCCCGGAATCGTCGCCGATCTGTGGGTCGAGCTCTGGTGGCTCGCCCTCGCGGCGCTCGCTGCACTCGGCTGGTTATACGGGTGGGTTTGGCGGAAAGCGGTCACCGGGGGCCCGGCATGGGCGAGCCAGTACGCGATTCTGTCTGCCTTGTCGATCTACATGGTCATGCAGACGATGGAAGCCGTCATATTCCGCACCCTGCTGCTGTCGGTTCCGTCCTGGCTGGTGTGGAAGTGGGCTCTGCGGGCGCGCCCGCAGACTGCCAGCGACCATGCTGCGCGCTCGACCCGGCCCGCCCGCCGTTTGGTTGCTGCGAGGGGGATTTACAGTGCTTAAGACGGAAACACGAATTGCGCCCGGCCGTACGGCGACGCCCCGCGCGACAGCCGGGATTGCGGTGATCTGGATCGACTGGTACGCCTACCACGTCGCCCGCTTTGAGGGTCTCGTGCGCCACCCTGAGCTGGCCGGTAGGGTGGCGGGCGTCGAGCTTGTCGGCGGAATCGGGGTTCATGCCGGGCTGAAGTTTCGCGAGGACCTGCCTGCGGCGTTGCCGGTCGAGACGCTTTTCCCCGAGAACAGCTGGCGTGAAGTGAAGGGCTGGCGAGCGGCGCGCGCGGTCTGGAAATACCTCGACGAGGTAAACCCCGCGACGGTGCTGGTTCCCGGCTATCACACGGCCGCCGGTCTGGCTGCGGCGCTTTGGGGCAGGCTAAAAGGACGCAGGACCGTGCTAATGACCGAGAGCACCGCAACCGATCACGAGCGTCGCGGCTCGAAAGAGGCGGCGAAAGGTCTCTTGATCCGGTCGCTGTTCGACTGGGCGATTGCGGGCGGCACGCCGCACCGGCGCTATCTCGAACAACTCGGCTTCCCCGCCGGTCGCATTGCAGGTTCCTACGACGTGGTCGACAACGACTTCTTCCGCGAACGATCCGCCGCCATTCGCAAGCATTCCGAGCCCGCGGACTTCGATCTCCCGGCGCGCTATTTCCTCTATGTCGGGCGGCTCGCCGAAGAGAAGAATATTTCAGGTCTTCTCCGCTCCTATCTGGAGTATCGACAGGTAGGCGGCGACTGGGCGCTCGTCCTCGTGGGCGATGGTCCGGAACGGAGTGCGCTCGAGCAGACGGCCGCTGAGTCTCCGTACCGGGGCGACATCCGGTTTCCGGGTCTGAAGAGTACGGCTGAGCTTCCGCAGTACTACGCTTTTGCCGGCTGCTTTGTTCTGCCGAGCACGCGAGAACCTTGGGGCCTGGTCGCGAATGAGGCCATGGCGGCGGGGCTCCCGCTGATTGTGTCCCACCGCTGCGGCTGCGCCGAGGACCTGTTGAGCGAAGGCGAGAATGGCTGTTCGTTCGATCCGGCGATGCCCGGAGATCTCACGGCCTGCCTAACCGCTGTCGGCTCCTTAAGCGAAGATTCCCTGCTCAACATGGGCCGGCGCTCGCAAGAGATCGTCGCCCAATTTTCGCCCGAAACGTGGGCGGCGGAGGTAGCGCGCCTTGCCAGATCTTGAGGCATTGCCGCGGACGGCGGCTCGACCGGTCCGTCACGCCTTGCCCTCCTCCCTTCCCTGTAAGTCCTCCCGAGTGGCGGCCGCCAACTGGGTGAGTGTGGTTTCGCATCTCGATCCGAAGTATGGCGGCTTGAGCGCCGCTATCCCGGCGCTCAGTTCCGCCATTGCAGCGACCGGCAAATACTCGGTCACGGTCGCGGGGTTCTGCCGGTCGAGCGAGCATTTCCGTCCGGAAGTTGCGGCGGAAGTCGACTTCCGCTACCTGCCCGTTTCGCGGCTTCAGTGGGCGCAAAACAAGGGGGCGCGCCGCGAGTTTCGCCGGCTGGTTGCGCAGTCGGCCGGAGTACACATCCATGGCCTGTGGCAAATGAGCACGGTGGCCGCTGCTCGTCTGGCGCAAACCGAAGCAAAACCGGCGGTGATTTCGGCGCACGGCATGCTCGAATCCTGGGCGCTCGCTCACCGAGGACTAAAGAAGAGAATCTACTCCGCTTTGCTCGAACGGCGCAACCTACAGGCGGCTGCGTGCCTCCATGCGCTCACCGAAGCGGAAGCGGCCGATTACCGCCATTTCGGACTGACCAACCCGATCGCGATTATTCCAAACGGCGTCGATGTCCCCCGGACCCCTTCCGAAGATATCTTCTTCGACCGTTTTCCGGAGCTGCGCGGCCGACGTCTCGTGCTGTTCCTCGGCCGCATTCACTTTAAGAAGGGCCTCGACATTCTGGCCGAAGCCTGGGCTCGAATCTGCCCGGCCTGGCCCGAAGCTCACCTGGTGCTTGCCGGGCCCGACTTCGAAAATACGAAGGCCGAGATCGCGCAGCGTCTCGCCGATGCGGGTGTCGCCGGTCGCGCCACCTTCACCGGCATGCTGAAGGGTGGTTTGAAGTGGAGCGCGCTGGCGGCGGCTGAGTGCTTCGTCCTCCCGTCGTACTCGGAGGGTCTCAGCGTATCTGTCCTCGAAGCGATGGGGATGGCAAAACCCGTCATTGTGACCAAACAGTGTAATTTGCCCGAAGTCGCGCAACACGCATGCGGCTCGGTGATTGATCCCGAAGCCGGTCAGCTCGAATCGGCCCTCGCGCGCCTGCTCGGGGCAAGCGCCCGGGAGCGAAGTTCGTTCGGCAAGAATGGCGCTTCTCTGGTTGCCGAACGCTACAGCTGGCCCGCGATCGGCGAGCACATGGCGGCGCTGTACGGCTGGCTGGGGGGCGGACCGCGCCCCACCGGGTTCCGTTTAGATGAGAGGCAGCCGCGATGAGTCAAGTCCGCCTCACCGACTTCGCGAATTCCTGGTACCAGGCCGGCCGGTCGCGGCTCTGGCAGGCAGCCTGGTTTTTCGGCGGTCTGCCGCTGTTACGCTCGTCCCTCCTCCCGTCCTCGGGACTGCGCGTGGCGCTTCTCAGATGGTTTGGCGCGGTCGTCGGCGCCGGAGTCGTGATCAAGCCAGGGGTACGCGTCAAGTACCCCTGGCGTCTCAAAATCGGAGATCATTGCTGGCTCGGAGAAGATTGCTGGATCGACAATCTGGCCGACGTGGAACTCGGCTCGGACGTCTGCGTGTCTCAGGGTGCGTATTTATGCACGGGCAATCACGACTGGAGCGATCCGGCTTTCGGCCTCATTCTCGGGCCGATCACGCTCGGCCGGGGTTCCTGGGTGGGCGCTCGCGCGTTGCTTGCTCCGGACGTGACTCTGGGAGAGCAGGCGATTGCCGCGGCCGGCAGCGTCGTGACGAAGAGCATTCCGGCCGGCATGGTGTACGCCGGAAATCCTGCCGTTTTCGTTCGCGAGCGCAAGGTGGCAGAGCGCCGGCAAACGTCGGCAGAGCGTCTACCAAGCTCTAAACGCGCCGAGGGGCGAGGGCCGCGCTCAAGCGGTGCCGAAACGCGAGGGCCCACCGCAAGCAGGCGCGACGCGCCAGCCGAACGCGAAAGTCAAGAGTTTGTCCTATGAGAATCCTGTTGCTCAATCAGTTCTTCTGGCCCGATTCGGCGGCTACCAGCCAGTTCCTGACGGATTTGGCGCGAGGTTTGGCGGCGCGCGGCCACGAAGTTTTCGCCATCAGCGCGGAGGGGGGCGGCTACGCTCTTGATGACCTCTCGGGCCCGCCGCCTGTTCATATTCACCGGGTGCGCACGACGCGCTTCGTACACGGCGCGCTTGGCCGCGTGTTGTCCTACGGATCTTATTTCGTATCTTGCCTCGCGCGAGGCTTGACCGCTGCCCGGCCGGATCTGGTTATTACGCTCACGACGCCCCCGCTGCTGTCGCTCATCGGCAACGCTCTGAAGCTTCTGCGCGGCGTGCGCCACTTCATATGGGAGATGGATGTGTATCCGGATGTGGCGGTGGATCTCAACTACTTCGAAGCGGGTGGTGTGCTCGATCGCGCGACGGGGTTGCTGGCTGATTTCTCGCGGCGTCACGCCGATGGCATCCTCGCGCTCGGTCCTTGCATGAAAGAGCGGCTCATCGCGCGCGGCATTGCGGCGGAAAAGATTCACATTGCCGAGAACTGGGCGGATGGAGAGCTGATCCAGCCCATGCCAAGGGCTGCCACGGACGGCCGCCTGACGGTTCTCTATTCCGGCAATCTCGGCCTGGCGCACGATACCGGTACGATCCTAGCCGGGATGCAGGAACTCGAGCGAGACCGCTCGTTCCGCTTTGTCTTTGCCGGAGGCGGCCCGCTTCGAAAATCCTTGGCCGAGGCCTGCACGGCCGCCGGTATTACAGCAGCGGAGTTTCGGTCATACAGTCCCAAGGCGAACCTGGGCGAGAGCCTGGGCGCAGGAGATATCGGGCTCGTGACGCAGCGCACGGCTTCCGTGGGTTCGGTTGTACCGAGCAAAGTCTACGGCCTGTTAGCGGCCGGGCGTCCGATTCTTTACATCGGGCCTCGGAGCTCGACGGCAGCGCGGTTGATCGCCAAACACGATTGCGGGTGGCAGGTGGACTGCGGGGATTCGGCGCGGCTCGTGTCCCTGCTCCGCTCGCTCGCTTTGAACCGCTCACAGGTCGAAGAAGCGGGCCGGCGCGCGCGCCAGGCTTTTATCGAGAACTATGACCTTCCGCTCGGCGTGGAGAGGATTTGCCGTCTGATAGGGGCTGACTTCGCCGGAGAACCGGCCGTGAGCTTAGTGCTTTCGCCGAGTCAGTCGCAGTGACACGGAACGAGCCAATGAAAATGCAACTCAGCTATGCCGCCCACCCTAGGGGAACGCCGCAGGGACTAAATATCGGGATTAAATTATGTACGCACTTTTAGCTCTAGGTATCACCGCGCTATTTCTGTGCCTGATTCTTACGCCTATTTGCCGCAACATTTTTCTTAAGTACGAGCTCGTCGACAGGCCGGATAACGACCGGAAGCTCCACCTGAAGCCGATCCCGCGGGTCGGCGGCATCCCGATCGCGCTTTCCTATGTCGGCGCGCTCGCCTTGATGCTGGTCTTCGCCCCGCCGCAAGCTCAAATTGCAGTGCAGCATCGCGGGCTGCTCTACGGACTTCTGCCGGCCGCGGCGCTGGTCTTCTTTACGGGCCTAATCAATGATCTTTTCGGGTTGAAGCCCTGGCAGAAGCTAGTTGGCCAGATCGTAGCCGCTGCTTGGGCGATCGCGGCCGGCGCTCAGATCCATTTGCTCGATGGACATCCGTACACGGCCTGGTTGACGGTTCCGCTCACCCTGTTTTGGCTGGTCGGCTGCACGAACGCTTTTAATCTGATCGATGGCATGGATGGGCTGGCCTCCGGCGTCGGACTCTTCGCTACCTTCACGATCCTGCTGGCTGCGCTGCTCCAGGGGAACTGGGGGCTTGCCATGGCAACGGTGCCCCTGGCCGGCTGTCTGCTCGGCTTTCTGCGCTACAACTTCAACCCGGCCTCGATTTTCCTCGGCGATAGCGGAAGCCTATCGATTGGCTTTATTCTCGGTTGCTTCGGCGTCATATGGAGCCAGAAATCGGCGACCTTGCTCGGCATGCTCGCGCCGGCGATGGCGCTTTCCCTTCCCTTGCTCGATGTCGGTCTCTCGATTGGCCGCCGTTTTCTGCGCAATCAGCCGATTTTTCAGCCGGATCGCGGGCACATCCATCACCGGCTTCTCGCTCTCGGCTTTGAACCGCGGGGCGCCGCGATTGTGCTCTACATCGCATGCGGCATTGCCGCCGCGCTTTCGCTCCTGCAGAGCTCTCTTTCGTACCATGTCGGCGGGCTGATTATCGTGCTTTTCTGTGCCGTCGCCTGGCTCGGCATCAAGCGTCTCGGCTATATAGAATTCAGCACAGCCCGCCGGGTTTTATCGGGCGGCGGCCTTGTCAAGCTGGTTCAGCACGAGGTCTACCTGTCTCATTTCCGGGAGGCTCTCGTTAAGGCTCAGACACGCGAGGAATTCTGGAATGTGGTGCGCAATACCTGTAAGGATCTTCACTTCGCGGCGGTCGAGCTTACGCTCGAGAGCGAAACTTTCCTTGAGGTATTTGACCCCACCAATGCCGAAAGCGCGTGGCTCTTTACCATGTCGTTCGGCAGAAAGGGAAGTATTTCGCTGAGACGAACGATGCAAAGCGCGTCACAATCTCTATTGAATTCCTTCTTTCAGATTCTGCAGGATTCGATCGGGGCGAACACGTATTTGCCCGCCATCCTGCCTCCGGCGAAATCCGCATTAGCGTCGCTTGCGAAGCCCTCGATCGTCCTGCAAACTTTTCAAACCAGCCGCGCCGATGCTGCGCATCTGCCAATCACAACAGCTCGTAATAGATCGGGCTCACGGAGTTTAGGAGATTAATTTGAGCAAATCCGCTTTAATCACAGGCATCACCGGACAGGACGGGTCCTACCTAAGTGAGCTGTTGCTCTCTAAGGGCTACACCGTTCACGGCATCGTACGGAGGAGCTCGAGCTTCAACACTGCCCGGATTGATCACCTGTATGAAGACCCGCATGAAGCGGGCCGCCGCCTCATTCTTCACTACGCCGATCTGGCTGATTCAACCGGGCTTCGCCGCGTGATCGAAGCCTCGAAGCCGGACGAGATTTATAACCTCGGGGCGCAATCGCACGTGAAGGTGTCTTTTGACAACCCGGAGTACACGGCCGATGCGGATGCCCTCGGCACACTTCGCCTGCTCGACTGCATGCGCGATCACATCCAGCACACGGGCCGCAAGATCCGTTTTTACCAAGCCGGCTCGTCAGAGATGTTCGGCGCTGCGAAACCGCCGCAAAATGAAACCACGGCATTTTATCCGCGCAGTCCTTATGCTGTCTCGAAAGTCGCCGCGCACTGGTACGGCATCAACTATCGCGAAGCATACAACCTGTTCATCACGAACGGCATTCTGTTCAATCATGAGTCGCCGCGCCGTGGCGAGACGTTTGTCACGCGCAAAATCACGCGCGCCGTGGGCCGCATCAAGGCGGGCTTACAGCCGAAACTGTTTCTCGGTAATATGGACGCGCGGCGCGACTGGGGTTTCGCGGGCGACTACGTCGAAGCGATGTGGCGGATGCTGCAGCATTCCGAGCCGAACGATTTTGTGGTCGCAACTGGCGAAGCATATTCCGTGCGGGAGTTCGTCGAGATGGCTTTCTCGCTGGCAGGTCTCGATTGGCAGAAGTATGTCGAAATCGATGCCCGCTATTTCCGCCCGACCGAAGTCGATTACCTGCTCGGCGACTCGAGCAAGGCTCGCAAAGCGCTTGGCTGGCAGCCTTCTACCAGCTTCAAACAACTCGTCGCGATGATGGTCGCTTCCGATTGCAAACTGGCCGAAGAAGAACGCCTCATTCACCAGCAGAAATATGTGACTACGCTGGTTTCCGAGTCCTGACGTGCAGGTCAATAGCCGCATCTTCGTTGCCGGCCACCGCGGCCTTGCAGGCTCCGCCATTGTGCGGCGTCTCGAACGGCTCGGCTACAGCAACCTCATTCTCCGCTCCCGGAATGAACTCGATCTCCTCGCGAAAGACGCGGTCGAGTCCTTCTTCGAGTCGGAACGGCCCGAGTACGTGTTCCTGGCCGCCGCGAAAGTCGGTGGGATTCTGGCCAATTCCACCTATCCGGCCGACTTCCTGCGCGACAATCTAGTCGTTCAATTGAATGTCATCGATGCAGCCTGGCGTCATGGCGTCAAGAAGCTTGAGTTTCTCGGCTCCTCCTGCATCTATCCGAAGTTCGCGACGCAGCCCATGCGGGAAGAAGCCCTTTTGACGGGAGAGCTCGAACCGACCAACGAATGGTATGCGATAGCGAAGATCGCCGGCATTAAGCTTTGCCAGGCCTACCGGGCACAATACGGTTTTCACGCGATTTCGCTGATGCCGACCAACCTGTACGGCCCGGGCGATAACTTTGATTTGAAGAGTTCTCATGTCTTGCCCGCTCTGATTCGCAAATTCCACGAAGCGCACCTAGAAGAGAGACCCGACGTCACCGTATGGGGCAGCGGACTTCCCCGCCGCGAGTTCCTCCATGTCGACGACCTTGCCTCGGCCGCGGTGTTCCTTATGAACGAATACGACCAACCCGACATCATCAACGTCGGTACAGGCGAAGATGTCACGATCGGCGAACTTGCCCAGGTCGTGAGCCGCATTACAGGTTACACAGGCCGCCTGACCTTTGACGCGTCCAAGCCGGATGGCACCCCCCGTAAGCTGCTCGATATCAGCCGGCTGAGAGCCCTCGGGTGGAAACCGTCCATCTCGCTCGAAGACGGTCTCGGCTCCACTTACGAGTGGTTCCTCGAAAATATCGAATCCGCCCGCCTCGTAGCTACTCACTAGTCTCCCGTTTCTAAAATTCCTTTATATTTGCTGACCTTCCTGATAATCTGGCTGGCACTGGCGACCCACTGAAACGGACGAGGGCGGTTGTTGTG
>JAABUQ010012252.1_pt1 | contig 10702 bp, 7 predicted proteins | sample 5560001 | NCBI WGS metagenome assembly JAABUQ01 (sample SAMN10711888, study PRJNA513371) | rock metagenome | isolation source: Antarctica rocks | place: Antarctica: Victoria Land, Finger Mt nord | collected 2015-12-18 | reverse complement strand
AAAGCAGATTCGAAGTGTAACCGGCAAACCACGCATCGTGCGAGCTACCTGTCTTGCCGGCAGCCGGTGAATTGAAACGCGCGCCCACCGCGCTTGCCGACCCACTGCTCAGCACAGCCTGCAACATGTCGGTGAGAATAAACGCCACACGACTGTCGAGTACCGTCTTCTTCTCGGGCGTCTCTGCGTCCATCGTCTCGCCATTCGTGTCATGGATGCTCCGGATGAATACCGGCGGCAGCAGTACGCCGTTATTTGCAAACACTGTATACGCGCCCGCCATATCGAGCGCCGTTGCATCGTAGGCGCCGATCGCCATGGCCGGAGTGGGCTTCACGCCCGTAATTCCGGCTGCCTGCGCCAGTTGCACCACCTTGTCGTAGCCCACCATTTCCGCCAGGCGAATCGTCGCTGTATTAATCGAATGAGCGAGCGCATGGCGGGCAGTCACCTCGCCGACGCTGTCCTTGGGATCGAAATTATGCGGCGCGTAAGCCTTCCCGTTGAAGTCAAAAGTACCCTCGGTCGCATCAAGCATAGTTGTCTGGGTGAACGCCTTCGCCGGATCTCCCGTCAACGCCGTGTTGATCGCGGCTGCATACACGAACGGCTTGAAAATAGAACCCGTGGGGCGCTTCGCTACTGCATGATTCAGTTGGCTTATCGAATAGTCGCGCCCCCCAATCAGCGCCAGCACCTCGCCCGTGTGCGGGTCTAGCGCGATAAGCGCCACCTGCGGCATCGGACCTTCTCCCGTTTCAATTTTGGCAACCGCATTCTTGCCCTTTCCCTGCCGGACCTTCCGAGTCCTGCGCTTCAGAATCACCTCGTCCAACTGTTTCATTCCGATCGCGATTGCTTCCGCGGCAGCGCGCTGCAATTGGCGGTCAAGCGACGTGTAGACGTGCATGCCCTGAGTATCGAGCTCCGACTCGCTATATTGACCGAGCAGCCGGTCGCGCACCAGATCGATGTAATAAGGAGCGTCATCCGCTTCAAGGCCGGGCGGAGCCAGCTTCAGCGGTGTTGCCTGCGCGCTTTCAAGTGCCGCTCGTGTGATCACGCGATTGTCGAACATCGCCTGCAGCACGATGTTCCGCCGCTTCACCGCACGCTGTGCGTGACGGAACGGCGAAAAATATGTCGGCCCGTTCACTACGCCTGCTAGCAGCGCCGCTTCCGGTAAAGTCAGATTCTTAATGTCCTTGCCGAAATACGCTTGCGACGCCTCACCGAATCCGCGTATGTTAAACGACCCGTGCTGGCCGAGATCCACTTGGTTCACGTAGATCTCTAGGATCTGCTCTTTCGTGAAACGCCGCTCCAGCACGAGCGCGATCATCATTTCAGCTACTTTTCGGCTGACGCTGCGCTCATTCGAAAGAAAGAAACCGCGCGCCATCTGCATCGTCAATGTCGAGCCGCCCTGCATGCGCCGGTGATGAAAGATCGGGGTGAGCAAGCCCTCGAACAGGCGGACATAGTTAATCCCTCCGTGCTCGAAAAAACGGCGGTCCTCCACCGACACGATGGCGTTGATCACTAACGGCGGAATTTCTGCGTAAGTAAGCAGCCGGCGTTTCGAACGCTGTTTCGCGTCGAACAGCCCGGTAATCAGCTCTGGTTCGAGTTCATACGTCGTGAGCGCCTCGCCTTTTGCGCCGGTGATCGCATCCACTTGCCCGCCGGTAATGTGCACCGTGGCATTCTGTCCGCGATAGTAGCTCGCCGGTCCAGGAGTAATTTGGATCACCGCGCCGCGCTGCGAAAACGTTCCTACCCCCGCCTCGTTTCGACCGTTAGCAGGCACGTATCCGGCACGCCGCAGCGCAGCCGTAATCCCGCCCGGTTTCCAGTCCTCGCCTACTTCGATCCGTTCCCCAGCCCCGTAGATTTGCGCGGCATCGTTAAAGATCGGACGGCGGATCCGCTCGTCCACAATCCGCATGTACTTCACATACAGAAAGCCGAGTGTGCCGAGCAGCGCGAAACAGCACAACACGAAAGCTGCCAATCCAACCCGTACCGCCGGGCGTCTCGAAAGCGCCCGCACGCGTTGCCACCTGGCGCTGGTTGGAATCTTGACGGTAGTGGACACTTGGTTCAGAACTTAAAACTTGCAACGAACCGGACGGCCTCCGTGCTGCAAGCGCGTATTGCTAGCTTGTCGACAACGCCATAACGTTTCGCCTCGTCGCGAGCAGTTCGTGAATCGCCCGGCATTCATCCGCCATCGCCGCGAACTGCGCGGGATCGAGCGATTGATAACCGTCCGACAACGCCTTCTCCGGATTGGGATGCACTTCCACAATCAATCCGGACGCCCCTGCCGCGACCGACGCCAACGCCATCGGTAGCACCTTGTCGCGCTTTCCCGTCCCATGGCTCGGATCAACGATGATCGGCAAGTGGCTGAGACTCTGGACAGCCGGCACCACACTCAGATCAAGCGTATTGCGAGTATGATCGGCGAACGTGCGCACCCCGCGCTCGCAAAGAATCACGTTGTAATTGCCCTCGGCCAGAATATATTCAGCCGCCATCAAGAATTCCTCGAGCGTTGACGACATGCCTCGCTTCAACAGCATCGGCTTCCGCGACCGCCCAGCCCTCCGCAGCAGCGCAAAATTCTGCATATTGCGCGCTCCAATCTGCACGCAATCCGCATATTGCTCCACCAGGTCGAAGGTCTCCGTATCCATGGCTTCCGTGACGATCCCGAGCCCGGTCTCCTCTCGCGCCTCCGCCAAATACTGCAATCCCTTCTCGCCTAATCCCTGAAAGCTGTACGGAGACGTGCGCGGCTTGTATGCCCCACCGCGCAGCAGTTGCCCTCCCGCCGACTTCACCGCGCGCGCTGATTCCAAAATCTGTTCGCGATTCTCTACCGCGCAAGGTCCGCCGCACAGCACCAGTTCCGGCCCGCCAACCGCCACCTTTCCTACTTTGACGACCGTGTTCTCGGGCTTCGTCTCGCGGCTCACCAGCTTATACGCCTTCGAAACCCGGATCGCTTCGGCCACACCCGGCAAGTCTTCAAACTCCGCTGTGTCAACAGGCCCGCTGTTTCCGGTAATGCCGATTGCCGTGCGCTGCTCACCCGGAATAATATGCGGCTTGTAGCCGAGCGATTCAATTCGTTCGCAAACCCGCGCTATATCCGCGCGCCCCGCCTGCGCCTTCATCACTACCAGCACTGTCGGCTCCTTCCCTATCCAGGTTATCTAACGTGCTCGATCCAGTCTGCAATCCAGCGTGTAGTCCCATAGTTCACAATGTGATCTTGGGACCGTTCTCCGCTCGACGCGCTGCCATCATCTACAATCCCGTTGCTCGTGGCCTTTCGCGCCAGATGCACTCGCTTCAAAGCGCTGTCAATCTTCTTGGCCAGAGCGGTCCCGAAGTGCGCCTGATCGCCACCACCGCGCCCGGCAGCGCCGGCCCGCAGACTCGCCAGCAGATTCAGTCCGGCTGCGATCTCGTCATTGCCGCAGGCGGCGATGGCACCATCAACGAAGTGATTGACGGCATGCTGCACACCGAAGTTCCGCTCGCCATTCTTCCCGGCGGGACGGCCAACGTTCTCGCGCGCGAACTGCGCCTCGCCAGACACATCGCAAAAGCGGCATCGCAAATTCCTCGCCTGGTACCCTGCCGCATCGCCACCGGTTCTGTAAAACTCAGCGGGTCCGCGCCGCGCTCCTTCGTGTGCATGGCAGGCGCCGGTCTCGATGCCGAAATAGTGTCGCGCCTCAACCTGGATCTGAAAGCGGCTACCGGCAAGTTCGCCTACTATGTCGGCGGCTTCTCGCAGGTGTTCCGTCCGCTTCCCGAGTTTCAGGTCAGTGTCGATGGGCAGAATTTCCAAGCCAGTTTCGCCCTCGTCAGCCGCGTGCGTAACTACGGCGGCGATCTCGCGATTGCTCGTGGGGCTTCACTCCTCCGCCCGGATTTCGAAGTCGTCCTGTTCCAAGGCAAAGTCAGCGCCCGCTATCTCGGCTATCTCGCCGGCGTTGCTGCCGGGCAGGTGCATCGTATGAAAGGCTGCACCGTCGTCCATGGGCGCTCTGTCATCTTTCAGCCTCCCAGTGAAGAAGGAGTCTACGTTCAGGTCGATGGTGAACTCGCCGGTAAAGTGCCCGCCGCCATCGAGATCGTTCCCGATGCGCTGACCCTGCTCGTTCCGCCCGAATATCTCGCACGCGAAGAACCGCGCGTCGCCTCCATCTCGTCCGCCTATGCTTGACGTTGCGGTTTCTTGCCTCTCCGGTCTTCTCCTTAGATGGACAATGTCACTCACTCGCTAACCGGCCTGGCTCTTTCGCGCGCCGGTCTCGACCGCTTCTGTCCGCGTGCCGTCTGGCTGCTCATCCTCTCCGCCAACGCACCCGATGCAGATATCGTTGCCGCCCCGCAAGGCGCCTTTCGCTATCTCGAGGTCCATCGCGGTTACACGCACTCGCTGTTCGGCTTGCCTCTTATGGCGGCGCTCGCCGTCGTCGTCATTGCTGCCCTCTTTCGTCAGAAGCTGCCCTGGTTTCGAGCCTGGCTGTTGTGCCTCGCCGGCGTCGCCAGTCATCTCTTGCTCGACGCGACCAACACCTACGGCGTGCGCTTGCTCCTTCCGTTCTCCTCCCGCTGGTTCCATCTCGATCTCGACGGGCTGTACGATGGCTGTATTCTCGCGATCCTCATTTTTGCCGCTCTCTGGCCTTCCTTTTCCCGGCTTGTCAATCGCGAAATTGGCGACCGCCGCTCTCCTGCCGGCCGCACCGTAGCAGTCCTCGCGCTCTCGTTTTTCCTGCTCTTTGATATCGCTCGCGGTATCCTTCACAACCGCGTCGTATCACAGCTCGAATCGCGTCTCTACGACGGCGCGCCGCCCCTCGATGTCGCCGCTCTACCCGACGCTTTCAATCCGCTGCACTGGACCGGAGTCATCGAGACGTCCAATGCCTACCTGCTCTCGACCGTCAATCCCATCTCGCAATGGACGCTTGAAAATCCCGACACCTTTTATAAACCGCAGATCACGCCCGCTCTCGAAGCTGCCATTCGAACCGATCCGTTTCGCTATTTCTTGTACTTCGCGCGCTTCCCCATCTGGTCCTTGCAGCCCGTGCTCGGAGATCGTACTCGCGGCACTCGCCTCGACCTGACAGACCTCCGCTTCGGCCGCCCCGGCGCTGGATCTTTTCACTCCGTCGGCTATGCGAACGCCGAAAATCAGCTGCTCTTCAAAGCATTCACTTACAGTTCGGGCGCGGACCTCGGCTGGAACGACTCGCGTTCGCCCAAATAAATCCCAGCCGCGATCCGGAAAGTTTGCGCATGGGCTTCAACGGTCTTCTCGATCGGGTCCGAGTACCCGCCGCCAATCGTGACCGCCAACGGAAATCCGCGCCGATGCGCTTCGGCTATCACCAGAGTGTCCCGCTTCACCAGGCCTTTGCAGGTCAGCGAAAGCCTGCCTAAACGATCGCTGCTCAGTCCATCCACACCGGCCTGGTACACAATCAACTGCGGCTCAAATCGCCAGACTCTTTCGAGCGCCGGTCGCAGAGCAGCAAGGTACGCCTCATCCTCTGTTTGATCAGCCAGTTCGATATCCAGCGTGCTCATCTGCTTTCGAAACGGAAAGTTGCGCGCGCCATGCAACGACAGCGTGAACACCCCGGAGTCGCCGTCGAAGATCGCCGCAGTCCCATCACCCTGATGAACGTCCAGATCCACCACGGCTGCTCGTTCGATTTTTCCCGCCGCGCGCGCCTGCGTAATCGCAATCGCGATGTCGTTGAAGACGCAGAAACCCGATCCCGCATCTCGAAACGCGTGGTGCGTTCCACCAGCGAGTGTTCCGCCAAACCCGCTATGTAAAGCCGTTTCGACTGCCAGCAGCGTCCCGCCTGCGCTCGCCAGCGTCCTCGTCACGAGCTCGCGAGACCACGGGAAACCAATCCGCCGCATCACGGCCGGATCGAGCGTCCCTCCTAGGAATCCGTCTACGTACGCTTGGTCGTGCACCGCCAGTACTGCTTCGCGGCTCGCCAGTTCCGCGGGCTGGATAAGAAATCGGTGATCGCCGCTCAACTCGTCGCGCAACAGCCGGTACTTCGAAAGTGGGAACTTATGCTGGGCGGGCAGCGGAAAATGATGCTGATCGCAATGCCGTACGCGCAGCCGCCCCCTATCATGGAGTTGAATCAACTTCAAGGATATTCATGTTGCATCTCCGTCGATCTCTCCTGTTAGCCTTCCTCGCCGCGCCGCTCCTGCCCGCACAGGCACAGCGTACTCCCGGAGCTCTGCCCAAGCCTGACTTCACAGGGCGCTGGCGCATGATGAAAGACCTAAGCGATTTCCACGGCTTCCAAATGCCGGATATCGTCGTCCGCATCGTCGATGACCACGACCCAACTTTGAACGTCCACACCGTTCAGACAGTCGGCCAGAACACCACTACCGCCGATATCACTTACTTCACCGATGGATCGGTTACGAAAAACGTTGTCAACGGACGCGAAGCCGAAAGTAAATGCTTCTGGGACGGTTTAGTGCTCGTCGTGCGGACCAGCATGAAAAATTCAAAGGGCGAAGCAGAGCTCGTCTCCGATCGTTGGGAGTTCTCTGAAGATAAGCAGACTCTGACAATCTCCAGCCATATAGACACGGACAAAGGCAGCGTCGATATGAAGCTTGTCTCCTCTCGCGAAAAGGTCGGCAGCTAACCTCGCTTCTTCAAATAACGCAAAGCCCGCCTCGCTGCCCAGTATCCGCACATCCCATGCACGCTTCCGCCAGGCGGCGTAGACGCCGAGCAAAAATACACTCCTCGCAGCGGCGTGCCGTAACGCCGCCAGGTGGGTCGAAAGAAAAACTGGTCGATAGTCAGCGCGCCCGCATTGTTATCTCCGCCGACCAGATTTTCATCCCAGCTTTCCATGTCCGCTGTATTGTGCGGAGCACGGCTCAAAACGCAGTCACGAAAGCCAGGCGCGAAACGCTCCACCTGATCCTCGATCTGCTTGAGTGCGGAACCTGTCCATCCATTCGGCACGTGACAGTAAGCCCACGCCGTATGTTGACCGGCAGGTGCGCGCGACGGGTCAAATAAACTCGGCTGCGCTAACAACACGAAAGGCTTGACCGGTGGTCGCCCGTTCCATGCATTACGTTCCGAGGCTGCAATCTCTGCAAGCGATCCGCACAGGTGCACCGTTATCGAGCGCAAGCACTCCTTCGCCTTCCATGGGATTGGTTCACGCAAGGCCCAATCGACTTTGAACACGCCCGGACCATACTTGAAACGCTCGAGAAGTTTTCGAAACGATGGCCGCAAACGGTGACCGGCTAGTCCGAGAAACTGTCGCGGCGTCACATCGCACAGCGTCAAATCAGGATTCCCCGAGTCGTCTAGGGTTGTTACTCTTGCATTCGTCACCACGCGGCCGCCGAGTGACTCGAGTACGCCTGCCAGCGCGTTCGATATGCTTTGGGAGCCGCCCGCGGGAATCGGCCAGCCAACCGCATGCCCCGCTGCCCCGAGAATCAAGCCGAACGCCGCGCTCAATGGCGCTTCCATCTTCAATGCGGAATGCGCCGCCGATCCCGCCACCAGGGCGCGCGCGCGTTGTTCTCTGAAAACTGATTTCGTCAGCAGCGTGCACGGCCAAACCGCCCGCATTCCGAATCGCGAGAGCAGCGCCGGATGCCGCGGCACAGTCAACGGTCGGAACACTTCCTTGAAAAGCGTCGGCCAGTTATTCACCAATGGAGCGTAGAGCCTCTCGTAAGCCGCTCCATCCCGTCCTAGTTGGGAAGCGGTGTCGCCGATCTCTCGTTCCAGCGTCACCGCCGTTCCGTCATCGAACGGATGCGCTAATTGCGAAGGCGAGAAAATCCAGTGCAACCCGAACTTCTCGAGCGGAAGGGATGCGAAGAACGGCGAGCTCAATGCCATCGGGTGCACCGCCGAGCCTAGATCGTTGATGAACCCAGGCAAGGTCAATTCCCCCGAGCGCGCCGCTCCTCCCAACACCGGAGCCGCCTCACGCACTTCCACCGTCAGGCCTGCCTGTGCCAGCGCAACCGCCGCAGCCATCCCATTCGGGCCGCTCCCGATCACCACCGCGCTTCGTCTGGCCATCTCGCTATACCTCCAGCCCAACGGCTCTCATCAATTCGATCGCATTACTACGCGTCACCACGCCCGGCTTCAGCTTGTAGTCGAATAGCATCTCGGTCCCGTTCATCTGATCTTCGAAATGCACGTTGGCCACGCCCTCCCGCACGTCTTGCTGAATATTAGCGAGCGCCAGGTCATGCGTCGTAATCAAGCCGATCGCATTCGCGCGCAACAATTCTTTCACGATTCCCGAAGCACCCATGCGCCGGTCGTGCGAATTCGTTCCGCTCAGCAGTTCATCAAGCAGGAAGAGAACCGGCTTCCCGCTCTTCGTCAAATCCACAATCTGCCGTATCTTTGTAATCTCCGCAAAAAAGCGCGAGCGGTGATCCTGCAGCGAATCATTTACCCGGATCGACGCCCCAATAGCTAACGGCGAAACACTCAGCGCGGTAGCCGCCACCGGAGCGCCCGCCCACGCCAGCACGCCATTCAGACCCACAGCCCGCAGCAGCGTACTCTTCCCCGACATGTTCGACCCACTCACAACCAGCATCGGCCGCTCCGTGTCGAGCGCTAGATCATTGACCACGCACACACTCGCGGGAATCAGCGGATGCCTCAGGCCAATCGCGTCAAACGTCGCCGTCTCGGTCGCAAGCAGCTGCGGCGTCGTCCAGTCGGGCCGCTCGAAAGCTAATGCCGCGAATGACGAGAGCGCCTCAAACTCAGCCACCGCATGCACCCAGCTTCCGATATGCGGACCAGACCGTGCTCGCCAGTTTTCAAACGAGATCGCAAGCTGTTCCTGCCACAGCAACAGTGGCCGCAGCACTCGCACCAGCACGTGATCGCTCGAATCGAACCAGTCGATCAAGCGCTCTAACTGCCTGACCCGTTTCGAAACCGGCTCGCCCGCAATCGTCAACGCCTCACGCAACTCCCTTAGCTTTGGCGATGTGAACTGTTCTGCGTCCAGCCGTTCAACCAGCGCTGAGAAAACCTTCAGATCCCGCCCCGATCCTTCCACGCTCTCGAGAATGCTGCTCACCTTCGAGCGAAACGCGAAGATGATCGCGAAGTCGCACCCGAGTATCGCGAGCAAAGGCCACAACGGAATCGCGTGCGCGAAAAATGCAATCAGTGCGGCTATCCCGCTCACTGCCAAAAGCATCGCCAACGGACGCAGCACTCCGGGCAGCTTGACGACCGGCGCTGAACCCCATCGATCTAGTTTGCTGACGTTCACATCCGATCGCACATCCTGCGCGAGCAGCGCGATGTCTTCCCGCAAATCGAGCTTTGGGCGTAACTCTTCCACCGCCGGCTGCCTGCTTAGCACCTGCTCTCGCGCCGCCGGATGTAGCAGCCACCCTGCCAGCGTGTCTTCACCTGCTGCCGTGCGCGTGGTGGCTATCAATTCGAATAGCCCACCCTTGCCGAACAGATCCAGATCCTCCGCATACACATGCGACGCATCGCGAAAACGTTCGCCCGTGATGCCGGTTCCGATCCACTCGTCTCTCAACCGCGCCAGTCCGCGCTCGTAAAACGCCTGCGCACGGCTGGCCATCGTGCGTTGCCGTATCACGCGCTGATGCCAAACCACTAAAGCAACAAACGCCCCCACTGGAAACAACAGCGACCAGGGTGTCACCGATCTGCGCCCAAACACGAGCCACGCCAGCGCCGCCGCCAGCACTGCAATCGCCAGCCGCCAATTCCCGATACGTATAAACTGCTTGCCTAACAATTGCTCTCCGGCTCGAAAACGGTCGCGGCGTGCCGTATATTCGGCCAGTGGGTCCATGCAACCTTGAGCATAGCGAGACAATAAAACAAGCGATGAAGCGCTCCGGTTCTGCCGATCTGCCCCTGCACAACGGCAGAGTTCCGCCCTGGCTCTCCGAACGTATGGAGAAGCTCGGCGTCGCGATCGCCGAAGGCGTCGTGTACTCCTACGGCGCGTCAGAGTTTCTATCGAGACTCAGCGATCCCTTCTGGTTCCAGGCGCTCGGCTGCGTGATGGGTATGGACTGGCACTCTTCCGGCATCACCACATCCGTCATGTCTGCCCTCAAGCGCGGGCTCAATAGTCGCGCTCATGAGCTCGGCATCTATATATGCGGTGGCCGCGGCAAACAGTCGCGCCGCACACCCGAAGAGCTGCTGCTTCAGGCGGACCGCACTGGTCTGAATGGCACAGAACTCGTCCGCGCCAGCCGTCTCACCGCTCGCATCGACAACAATGCCATTGCCGATGGTTTTCAAATTTACCTGCACACCTTTGTTCTCACCGAGGGCGGGGAATGGGCCGTCATCCAGCAAGGCATGAACGAGCACACCAAGCTCGCCAGGCGCTATCACTGGCACTCCGCCTCCGTACGCGACTTCGTCTGTGAACCGCACACCGGCATCGTCGGCGAAAACGAGGGCGCAATTCTCAATCTCGTCGATCGCCGCGCCGGAAACGCACAGGAAGCACTGCTTAGCATCAGCCGCGAGTCCCCCGATCGCACGCTCGACGAGGTTCGCCGCCTCACTTTGCCCGCTCATCATGACGTCCGCGTCAAAGAT
>JAABUQ010012250.1_pt1 | contig 10703 bp, 8 predicted proteins | sample 5560001 | NCBI WGS metagenome assembly JAABUQ01 (sample SAMN10711888, study PRJNA513371) | rock metagenome | isolation source: Antarctica rocks | place: Antarctica: Victoria Land, Finger Mt nord | collected 2015-12-18 | reverse complement strand
TCGCGCCTTTGGGAATGCGATAGCCACCGAGTTCGATGTCATGCGTCGGTCGTCGCGCGAACGCCGGTGCCGGCGGATACAACCGCAGCGCTTCGTCGAAGACCGCCGCGGTGTAGGCGAGAGCTGGGAGATCGCCTGCAACCGGTGCGCGTGCGCCGCAGACCGCGTCGATCTCAGCATGCAGTTTCGTTTCCACCTCCGGATGACGCGCGAGCAAGGCGAACGTCCACGTCAAAGCGTTCGCGGTCGTCTCGTGGCCCGCGAGCACGAGCATGCAGATTTCGTTGCGGATCGCGGCATCGTCGAGGCCGCGACCATCCTCGTCGCGCGCGGCGAGCAGCATGCCCAACAGATCGTTGCAGTCGGCCGCGCCGCGCTCCCGTGCAACGAGCGGTGCGACGATTGCTTCGAGTCGCGCGCGTTCGCGCGGAAAGAGCAGACTCGCGCGATTGGGAAACGCGCGGCGCAACGGACCGACCAGCGGTCCCGCAAGCGCGAGCAGAGCCGCGAGCGCGCCGCCGCGCTGCGTCACGCTCGCCAGGACATCCGCGATCTCGCTCGCGCCCTCGCGCAGGCTCGTGCCGAAGAGCGCGGCGCCGACCGCGGCGAGCGTGAGCCGCGCCATGTCGGCGCCGACGTCGACCCGATCGCCCGGGCGCCAAGCCGCGAACACGCGCTCCGTTTCATCGACGACGATCGCACCGTAGTGCGCGACGCGCGCGCGATGGAACGCGGGCTGCATGAGACGCCTGCGCGCGAGGTGCGCGGGATCGTCGGTGGTGAGCAAACCGACACCGACGAGTTCGCGCAACAACAGCGCGCCCGTATCGCGTACGAACGCGTGCTGCCGCGTGACGAGCACGTCTTCCACGAGCGCGGGATCGCTCGCGAAGATGATGCGTTGCGGACCCAGCGGCACGCTCGCGACCGGCCCGTAGCGTGCCGCGAGATCGGTAAAGTACGAAAGAATCGTTCCCGCCGCCGCCGCACGCACGAAGGCTGCAGCTCCAGCGATACCCGGCCCGGGCGGAAGCGACGCTCGCACGGAGGCGCTCACAGCGCCCCCTTCGCAGCATGCAGATCGACCGTGTCCCGATGGTAGCGCCACACCGGAAAGAGCATGAGCACGCGGTCGTGCGCGCCGACGTCGTCGAACGAGGTGACGGCGACGAACGTCCCATCGCGCGTGACGCCCAGCGGCACGCAGCCTTCCGCCGGCGGCACGATCGGCAGCGCGTCGAACGACACCTCGACGATCGAATACGGCTTGCCGCCGATCGCGATGCGACCGCGCAGTCCCGGCGTTCGCGTCAAGCCGACGAAGACGGGAGCCGCGAGCGCCGCCGTGCCGAAGGTTTGATCGAATCCGAAGTGACGCCGGACCGCCGTTTCGAAGACGTCGTCGCGCACCCGCATGACGACCGGCATGTCGGCATTACGCGCCCGTGCGCCGAGCGCGATCTCGAGGGTCGTGTTTTTGCTCGCATCGCCGGTGAGTAAATGGAACTGTCGCTCGCGCGAGCGTTCGACCGTGTCTTGCGTCGGCGTGCGTTCGACGACGACGATCTCGACATCGAGCCTGCGTAACTCGTCGATGACGCGTGAGCCGACGTTGCCCGCGCCGCAGACGACGATGTGTCCGCGACGGTCGATGCGCCGCAGGCCTTGCACGGCGATGTATCGCGCGCGAGCAAAGCGCGTGCCGACGCGTTCGAAACGGGCCTGCAGATCGTCATCGGCATCCCATAGCGCCGTAACGTAATGTCCGGAAATGCTGGCGAGTTCTTTGCAGACGCGAAGCGCGAGCGCGTCACCGCCGAGCACGATCGTTCGCACCTCGATTCCCGGGACGGTTATAATCGCGTCATTCACACGGTCGAGCGCTTCTCGCAAGCGCGGGGCCTTCCCCGGGCCGTGCGAGCGCGGCATCACGCTATCCGCGGCGCAGCGGTCGCTACAGTACCGACCTTCGTCCCAGGTCCGCGCCCACTTCTTGCGCCATGTGAATGGCAGGCCGCAACGCAGGCAGCGCTTCTCGGGCAGGTTCGCCTTCTTCACGCCTCGCATCGCCCGTTTGACGCCGCGGTCGACCGGGCGGCGTCAAAGGACACCGTGATCGGTTCCATCCTTTCCGTCTTCGTGGCGCTGTCGTTTCTCGCACTCGGCGCCGGTGCGTACGCCGCGCCCGCAAAGCTCGCCGAAAACTATGGCCTTCCCAGCGCCGATCCGACGGTGCATGGCTACGTGCGCGCACTCGGCGCCCGCGACGCCGTGCTCGGCCTCATCATCCTTACGTTTCTCATCGCGAAAAGTCGAGGGGCGCTCGGCGCAACCGTCGCGCTGTCGGCGTTGGTCGGTGCGAGCGATTTCCTCATCGTCTATAACGCGCGAGGGACGAGCGCGAAATCGAGCCTCGCAATCCACGGCGTCGGAACCGTCGGGCTCGTTGCGGTGTGGGGCCTCATTCGCTCCGGACTCTAAAGTTGGGCGAGGAACGGTCCCGCTCGAACGGGTACCAATTCCGGCCGTCGTCCATCGGCGCCGCGTTCGCACGTGGCGCCTCGTTACATAAGGAGTTTGCATGCTGATCGGCGTTCCGACCGAAGTCGTCCCGGGCGAGCGACGCGTCGCGCTCGTTCCCGAAACGGTCGCGAAGCTGGTGAAGGACGGACACGCCGTGCTCGTGCAGCGCGGCGCGGGGACCGCCGCCTCGTTCGTCGATGACGCCTACACACACGCGGGTGCGACGCTTGCGGCCGATGCGGCCGAGGTCTATGCGAAGGCCGAATTCGTCGCGAAGGTCGCACGCCCGACCGCGGGCGAGCTCGCCCACATGCGCGCGGGACAAACGCTGCTCGCGTTTCTTTCCCCGCTCGGCGATCCGGCGTCGGTCGAAGCGTACGCTAACGCGAAGATCACCGCACTCTCGATGGACGCGATTCCGCGCACGACGCGCGCGCAAGCGATGGACGCGCTCTCGTCACAGGCGAACATCGGCGGGTACAAGGCCGTCATTCTCGCCGCAGCCGCGTCGCCGCGTTTCTTCCCGATGCAAACGACGGCGGCGGGAACGATTCCGGCGCAAAAAGCTTTCGTCATCGGCGCCGGCGTCGCGGGTTTGCGTGCGATCGCGACGGCAAAGCGCCTCGGTGCGATCGTCTCGGGCTACGACACGCGACCCGCGGTAAAAGAACAGGTGCAGTCGCTCGATGCCGCCTTCGTCGAGATCGATCTCGGCGCGTCGGGCGAAGGCACGGGCGGCTACGCGCGCGCGCTCACGCCGGAAGAGTCGGCGAAGCAGCAACGCATTCTCACGCGCTACATCCACACCGTCGACATCGTCATTACGACGGCCGCCGTGCCCGGCCGCAAGGCGCCCGTGCTCGTCACCGAGGATGCCGTGCGCGGCATGCGGCCCGGTTCCGTCATCGTCGATCTCGCCGCCGAAACCGGCGGCAATTGCGCGCTCACGAAGCCGGGCGAGACGATCGACATCGACGGCGTGACGATCGTCGGCGCGACGAACTTGCCATCGACGATGCCCTTCGATGCGAGCGTCCTCTACTCGCGCAATATTGCCGCACTCTTGGGACTCATCGGCAAGGGCGGCACGCTCGTGCTCGACGAGTCCGACGAAATCGTCGCCGGCACGATGCTCGTGCGCGACGGCACGATCGTCCACGAACCCACCAAAGCCGCACTCGCCGGGAGCACGAAGTGAACGTCGCCCATCTCTTATCGGAACTCACGATCTTCGTTCTCGCCGTCTTCGTCGGCGTCGAATTGATCTCGAAGGTTCCGCCCACGCTGCACACGCCGCTGATGTCGGCGACCAACGCCATTCACGGCATCGTGCTCGTCGGCGCGCTCTTGATCGCGGTCGTCCTCTCACCGCAACTCGGACCGGTGCTCTCGATTCTCGCGGTGTTCCTCGCATCGCTCAACGTCTTCGGCGGCTACGTCGTCACGCAGCGCATGCTCGCGATGTTCAAGGCCAAACCGGTCGGCGCCGCGGGCCTACCGGTGAAGAAAAAAGATCCGCTGCTCATCGTGCTCACCGAAGAGGGCGCGCAGTAGATGGAAGCCTCTGTCGGCGGAGCGACGCAGCTCCTCATCACCACGGCCTATCTCATCACGGGTGTCTGCTTCATCATCGGCTTACGGCTGATGAATTCACCCGCGACCGCGCGCCAGGGCAACACGGTCTCGATCGCCGGTATGACGATCGCGCTCGGCGCGACGGGCTTCCAGCTGAATTTCGCCGCTGCATGGTGGATCGGATTGATCGGCCTCGGCGCCGGGGCCGGCGTCGGCATTTACTTCGCGCGTGCGGTCAAGATGACCGCGATGCCTCAGATGGTCGCGATCTTCAACGGCTGCGGCGGCGGCGCGGCGGCGATGGTCGCGAGCGCGGAGTATCTCAAACTCGATCCGGCGAATCAAGCTGCGCCACTCGACCTTTCGATCGCGAGCGTGCTCACCGCCGTCATCGGCGCGATCAGCTTCACCGGTTCGGTCATCGCGTTTCTGAAACTTCAGGAGTTGATGACCGGGCGTCCGATCGTGTATCCGGGTCAGCAGGTCGTCAACGCGCTGCTCGCACTCGTCGCCGTTGCCGGCATCGTTTGCGTCGCGATCGGCTACGAGCCTCTGCCGGCGTTCTTCGCGGCGCTCGTCGCGGCGGCGATACTCGGCGTGCTCTTCGTCCTGCCGATCGGCGGTGCGGACATGCCGGTCATCATCTCACTGCTCAACTCGTTCACGGGCCTCGCCGCCGCGCTCACCGGCTTCGCGCTTTCTAACGACGTGCTCATCATCTCGGGCGCGCTCGTCGGTGCGTCCGGCACGCTGCTCACGCTGATGATGGGCAAAGCGATGAATCGGAGCGTCGCAAACGTGCTCTTCGGCGCGTTCGGCTCGGCACCGAAAGCGGGCGCCGGCGGCGGATCGTCGGTCTCTGCGGATGCGACGATTCGCGAATCATCCGTTGATGACGTCGCACACATGCTCGCGAGCGCGACGCAGGTGGTCATCGTTCCCGGCTACGGCATGGCAGTCGCCCAAGCGCAGCACGCCGTGCGCGAACTCGCCGATCAACTCGAAGCGAAGGGCGTCGAGGTGAAGTACGCGATCCATCCCGTCGCGGGCCGTATGCCCGGTCACATGAACGTCTTGCTCGCGGAAGCGAACGTGCCGTATCCGTCGCTGATCGACATGGAAGATATCAATCCCGAGTTTCCCAAGACCGACGTCGCGCTCGTGATCGGCGCGAACGACGTCACCAATCCCGACGCGCGCACGAACAAAAGCTCGCCGATCTACGGCATGCCGATCCTCGACGTCGACGCCGCAACGAAGGTCGTCGTGATGAAGCGCTCGATGAAGCCGGGCTTCGCGGGCATCGACAACCCGCTCTACGCGCTCGAGAATACGTCGATGCTCTTCGGCGACGCGAAGGCGTCAGTCGATAAACTCGTGACGGCGGTCAAAGCGATCCACGAGTAAACGCGAGCGAAGCGGGCGACGACGATGACCGACGCGCAACGCAAACGCTTCCGTTGTCAGTACGTCGCCGCCGACGCTCTCGTTCTGGCGTCGTTCATCGGGTTCGTGATCTTCGCCATCGGGGCGTATTTGCTATTCCACGAAGTTGCGCTTTAAAGAGAACAACGTTGCGCCCAGTGGCAACTCGACGCCCGCCGTGGTCGCCACTGGCTTCGGGTCGCTGGAATTGTTGCCATCGTTGCTCGTCCTCGGTCTGCCGGCTGGCATCGTGCTTGCGATCGTAACGGCGCTTCAAGCCCGCACAGCGAAGCGACCGCGATAACAGCGGCAGTGCGCCCCTCGAGGCTTCGAGCGCATTGGCAATAATTGCCAAATCTGGTACGATGAGGGCATGCCGACGATGAATGTAAGCCTCCCAGATGATTTGGCCGAGTTCGTAAAAGACGAGGCGGCTCAAGGCGGCTACGGTAGTCAGAGCGATGTCGTTCGTGAGGGGTTGCGCATGTTGCGCGAGCATGCGCAGAGGCGGTCAGTGCTGCGTGGTCTTCTCGCTGAGGGACAGGCCGATGTTGTTGCGGGTCGCACGCTGCCAATGACTGACGATTTCCTTCGCGGCGTGGCGAATCGCGCGCAGGCTCCCTCAAAAAAGAATGCTCGGCAAAAAAAGAAGACGACGCCCTGAGCGATGCCCGATTTGCGGTCCTTCTTACAGCACGCGCGGCGATGGATCTCGAACACGCGGCGCATTGGTATGCGGAGCGTCATCCCGCCGGCGCTGAACGTTTTCTCAACGACTTCGCAAAAGCTCGCGATATCTTGTCCTTGTTTCCGAATGCTGGACGCGAGCGACCCGAACTGCGCGGAGGCTTGGCGTCGTACCCCGTGCATCCGTACGTCGTTTTTTACTCAGTTGACGACATAAGCCAACCATTATCTTCGAGCGCATTTTGCACGGCCATCTCGACATCGGTACAGACGACGTCTCCTTCCTAAAAGCCTGAGGTAAGACACGGCTCGGTCACTCGACGTTTCTAGTCGTGGTAATCAATCAGCGTATCTCCGCCGCGAAGCCGCTACAAATAGCGAATGGGATGTCGCGACCATCAGTACTTTTCTGTCGCACGTTCCAGTTTGCTGCCTGAGGATATGATAATCCATCCATCGCTCCGAACGGTCGATGCGGAACCTCCTGTCGGCGGTGATTTGACACCAACGTCTTCAGGGGGGGCTCCGCCATTTCCACGCACCGGCCCGGCTCGGAGGTGGTCCGCCTTATCCCGACGGAGGTGGGTCCACGTTATCCCGGCGCCAACATCATAAATCGCATCGACCAAAACTGCGATTTGATAATCCACTGCCTTCACGGCTATTCACGATCACGGGCCATTGCTGCCGCACTTCTACGAATGCGAGGCGAGGACGACATCGAGCAGTGGATTCACGGCGAACCAAATGATCATGTCTATCGCACACTTCTTCGCGCGGAGCGCGACTTACGAGACGAAGTAGAACCGTCCAGTATCGCGAAAATATAGGACTGCACTACCCCTTCGTCAAGGAGCCCCATGCGGATCGTCTGCATTTCCGATACACACTCGATGCACCGCGAAATCGTCGTGCCGGACGGAGACATGCTCATCCACGCGGGCGATCTCACCATGAAAGGCTCTGCGGGCGAGAGATTATGTGCGCCTTCACGTGGCTCAATTTGATGCCGCACGAGCACGTCATATGGTGCCGAACTATCGGCCTATCCAGGCACCGATCATCGTTGACGTCGATGACTCGGGTTCTTACGTCGCCGACGTGGCCTAGACGGAGCGAGCCTTGCTCTGATGGCGTTTGAGAGCGGCCTCCTCGGCCTCCTCGACAGTAAGATGCCCGGCGACGAAATCATTTTGAAGTGCGACCTCTAGCTCGTCCGGCTCGAACCCCTAATGGCTCGATATTGCGTTCGCGAGGTTCGCGGCTTCCCGGCGATCGCTTTCAGTCACCTCGAAACACTGCTTCGTCTGCTTCGTCGCCTTGAACTATCGGATACAAGATGCGTGGCACGGTGGTGCCAGCGTAAATCTGCTCGAACGTGATCGCGAGGCCGAGTGTTGCCATCGGTAATTGACCTTGGCGATATTCGGCTGTGATTAAACGTCGCGATTCGACCGACGGCGGCCATGAGTAGCGAATCGCATACTGACGCGTCGAGTCGATAATAAGATACTCTCGTAGCTGCGCCGACCCGAGGTACGCTTCTCGTTTCCGAGTGAATTCTTGACCAACGTGAGGCGAGATAACTTCGATGACGAGCGTCGGAAAGTGCGCGGCGTCTCCAGAGCGATCTTCTGACGCGCACGAGACGAAAAGATCGGCGTAGAACGAGCCGAGATCATGTCCGTCCCGGTCTCGCGGTACAAGCTTTCGATCGGATCCCTGAACGAAGCACGGCCCACCGCCTGCGGCTCCGTGGAGGAGTGCGTTTAGGTTCGAGATGATCGTAGCGTGTTCGAAGGTCCCGCCGGCGCAACGAACGACCTCGCCCTCGATCCACTCGTACCGGTCTGCCTGCTGCTTCTCCCAAGCGAGGAAGTCGCCGAGCGAAATGGCCTCCGGATGCGGTTGATTCATCGTTTCGTCCTTTGCTCGCAATGGGTGCGAATCCAACGGTTCCGGCTGATTCTATCATAGCGGCGCCGCACGTCGGGAGTGCTAAATCCCGCCCATTTGACGGCTGTATCCGACGTTTCGCGCGAGGATGAAGGCGGAGAGGCATCTGAGGACCGCAATCGCGACATCGGTCCACCCGTGCGTGAACCAACGTCCGCGGATAGCGTCCAGGCTCGGCCACCCCGTTATAGCCTGGCCGAAAACGACGCACGCCTCGTCAACCCATCATAGTGGCCGGAATCGGATTTCCGATAACCCGCACCACCCGGCCGACGGGCCATTTCCCTCGTGCTCGGAGGCTCGCGCCGAGGTCGCGTAAGCACAGAATTGACTTTTTTTCGTGCTCGATACGATCTATTCGACGCCCGAGGGTGCGGGTTTCCATAACCGCGGAGACGATCGGTATGGCTACGGATAGCGTCTAGGCTCGGCGGGTCTCATACCAGTGCGCGCTCACGGTGTGAATTACGACGCGACGGATTGCCACAATAAGCCGCGGCGGTCCCGGAGCAATCACCGGGTATTGCCCGATCGTGAGATCGAGGATGATCGCGAGACCATGCTTACCGAGATCAGTCGGCCGCCGTCATCGTGAACGATGAACCCGTCCCGCTCCAAATCCGCTCGAATGCGCGTAGCGAGAGATGCCGTCACCACATAGGTAAGCTCGTCCCATCCAAGTGTCGCCGATACAATTCTGAGAGGCCAGTAACATAAATCAATTAGTACCAGCAAATCCGGTCGAACGGTGAACGTGGTAATCTCGGTTGCTCGCGTTCCAAATGAATGCGAGCGCATCGTAATCCGAAGGCGGCTCTCGCGTGATGGTCAAATGATCGCCTGATGAAAGTCTCCGCGTTGATACTCGCCGCTTTTTTCGCGTGCGCCGCAGCCTCACGCGCTGCGACGATCGTTCCCGAAGATGCGTACAAACTCGTCTCCGTCGGCGAGCCTGTCTTTTCGCCCGATGATACGAAGCTCGCCTCGATCGAAACGCGAATCGATGCGAAAGACGATAAGCGTCGCGGCACGCTCGTTCTCACCGACGTCGCGACGAAAGCGCATCGCAATCTCACCGTCGATCGCAACGGCCTCGGCGAGCCGGAATTTTCGCCCTCGGGCGACGCGCTCGCGTTCATCGCGCAGGATGCGAAGAAGCACGGCCAGGTCTTTCTCATGCCGCTCGACGGTGGGGACGCGCGTCAACTCACCAAAACCGAGGACGGCGTGCAACAGTATGCGTGGCGTCCCGATGGCGAGGCGATCGCCTACGTCACGGCGGACGCCGACGCGAAGAAAGCCGCGATCGAAAAACACCACGATGCGTTCGATCTGGCGAACGACGACATTCTCACCCGGAGCTACTCGCCGCCATCGCACCTCTGGCTCGTCTCGCGCGACGGGACGAACGCACGCCGCCTGACGTCGGGCACGTGGAGTCTCGCGACGTCGTATCCGCCGTCGCCACCCGCTTCGCCGCTGTCGTGGTCGCCCGATGGAACGTCATTGCTCTTCACTCGCGTGCCCGATACGCGTGACGGCGATGCGTATCGCTCGCAGATCATGAAGCTCGACGTTGCGTCACGTCGCCTGACGCCGCTCACCGGTCACGACAAGTTCGAGGGCTACGCGCAGTACTCACCCGACGGCAGCAAGATCGCTTATCTCTACAGCCGCGACGGCGATCCGAACAACGAGAGCGACGTGTTCGTGACCGATGCGTCGGGTGGCCCCGGCACGGACGTGTCGCGAACCCTCGACCGCTCGATCTTTCGCGCGCAGTGGTTACCCGACGCCACGTCGCTGCTCGTCGGCGCGCACGACGGCACGCGCACGTTGCTCTGGAGACTCGCTCCCGGCGGCACGTTCGCGCAGTTGCCCACGGGCGACGTTAACCCGGCGAACTTCTTCTGGATGAACAACGCGATCGCCAAGGACGGCCGCATCGCATTCGCGGGCTCGGAGTCGACGCACCCGTCGGAACTCTATCTCATCGGCAAAGTCGGCGGCACGCCGGAGAAGATGACCGACGTCAACGGCGCGATCGCCGCGCGCGAACTCGGCCGCGTCAGCGTCGTTTCATGGAAGAACGACGGGTTCGCGGAATCCGGCTTGCTCACGCATCCGCCGCACGAAGTGCCGGGCAAGAAGTACCCGCTCGTGTTGTACGTGCACGGCGGTCCGCAGGCGTCGTCGAATTCGAGTTTCGAATTTTTCGCGCAAGCGCTCGCCGCGAACGGCTGGCTCGTCTTCGAACCGAACTATCGCGGCAGCGATAACGGCGGCAACGCGTTCGAGCGCGCGATCTATATGGACGCGGGCGCGGGTCCCGGTCGCGACGTGATGGCGGGTGTTGCCGAAGTCGAGAAAGCGGGCAACGTCGATACGTCGCGCATGGCGGTCAGCGGCTGGAGCTATGGTGGCTACATGACGTCGTGGCTCATGTCGCATTATCACGTGTGGCGCACCGCCATTTCCGGCGCTGCCGTCGACAATTGGGTCGACATGTACAACCTCGGCGACGGCAATTTCCAGAT
>JAABUQ010012247.1_pt1 | contig 10707 bp, 11 predicted proteins | sample 5560001 | NCBI WGS metagenome assembly JAABUQ01 (sample SAMN10711888, study PRJNA513371) | rock metagenome | isolation source: Antarctica rocks | place: Antarctica: Victoria Land, Finger Mt nord | collected 2015-12-18 | reverse complement strand
GAGTACCGTACCTGATTCCACCACAGGCGAGATCAATGAGAATTCTTTGAGTTGCATTCCTACTCAGTACACTCAGGGGACAATCTTCAGTATTTTACCTGCTTTTAGGCTTAACCGAACCGTATTGGTGTCCAAGGTTGCCTGAACGGAGACGGGCAAGCCTAGCAAGGATTACCTGCCGAGTTTTTGGCTCCTTGAGGCTTTTGTACCACTGCTACATAAAACTGATACAATACCGGACATCGCTGCACAATATTGAAGTCTACTTTCTGCTTCGCCCTAGGGAGTCGGCTCCTTCTAGTCCACAGACGTTTAAGAATCAAGGTAAGCGCCGACCTCACTACTTTACTGGGGGCATGCTTTAGATTAATCGCTGCACCCAAATCACGCTCAATTGTATAACCGCATTCACCGCAAACAAAAACTCTTTCTACCAAAGGCATTGCCTGAATGCGATGGCATTTGTTGCACTGCTTCGAGGAAGGATACCATTGGTCAACCAACTCCACCCTGGTGCCGAACATCGGCGCTTTGTATTCTAACTGCCGCCGAAACTCATAGAATCCCAAGTCGGCAATCGCAGCAGCCAATTTGTGGTTAGCTATCATGCCCTGGACGTTCAGATCCTCAATGCGGATGTGAGCATACTTACGGCTAATCTCAGTCGTTGTTTTCTGCAAGAAGTCACGACGCTGATTAGCTATCCGTGCGTGATGTTTCGCGCTTTTGAGGTAATACTTCCTGGCATTGTTTGATGCCCTGATCCTTTGCTTCCTGTTACCGTTCTGCTTATTACGATTATGCCACTGCGCCAAAGCTAGCGAGCGTTTTCGCTTTTTTCATCGGCTTCGGGGCCGTGTAGGTTGTCCCATCGCTCAGTGTAGCAAATGTCTTCACTCCTAAGTCAATGCCAGTCACTTCGGTAACTTCATGCATTAGGGGTGGCAGTTTTTCGGCATCAAGAGCAAAGCTTACATACCATCTGTCAGCCTCCTTGCTGATTGTAAAAGTTTGAGCTGAACAAATAAACAGTATTTGTTCCTTCAACCGAAACTCCCCTAAGCCAGGAATAGTAATTCTTTTGCCTGGACAAAGGACTTGCCGGTTGGTGAATGGCAAGGCTGGTTTACCTTTTTCTGGGTAAGCTCCACTAGTTCTATAGACAGTAAAACTCTGTTTGTCTTTCCTGGACTTAAAGGTTGGCATTTTAGCTAGACCTTTACGCGAACGGCGTAAAGCATCTTTCAAATCTTGAAAAGCAGACTGGTAGACCGTGGAAGGATAGTTGGTTATCCACTGGAACTCTGGTCTAGTCTTCAGATGATTGTTAAAGACTTTTTTGCTCAAGTCAATGCGCTTGGAATCAGGAGCTTTGATATCCTCAAACTTCCAGGAATCAGTGACTAGCGATAGTCCAAAGTTATAGGCAAAGCGCTTTAGTCCGGCACAACCAGCCAGTAGAGAGCGCTCTTTATTATTGAGTTTTAACTCTAGCTTGGTGGCGTACACAGATAAATGCTTTTTATGCCTGTCGTCTATTATACTACGATGTTCAGCATTGTCCAAGTTATTTGCAATTTAGGACAACTCCTCAAAGGGCGCGATTCCCTGGTCAGTCTCTAGGACCTTTGTCGCCAGCTCTGCCGTCATCAAGTCAATTGTATCTCATAGGATACACTAGCAACAAGTAGGAATGAATTAGAACTCAACTAGAAATCTAAAAACACTCTTCATACTTATTCAGTAGCTCTAAAAACTCTCTTCATATTCGTTCAGTTAAAATACGTACTAAGTTTGTAGCATTTTGTTTATAGAGCTAAGTAAGAGAGAAAAGTGATGATAAGAGTGAGGATTCTGACGCTTCTTAGCCTAGCCCCCACTGCTGTAACAAGTCTTCTAGCCAGTGCCACTCCCCCACCGGCAGTTTTTAAGGATAACGCTGGTAACGTTTACATTCACTCTGGAGTGAACGCTGGCGATCGGCTGAAAGTTGAGCTAATAGGACAGCCATTCAAAAAGATGGTGCGGGCTGGTTCCTGTGGGCAGATCACTTTAAGCCCTACTGCTGCAATGCCAAGTTTGGGCAAAAACGTCACAGTCGGAGGTAAAACAATTGACCTAACTACAATTACCTCCACTAACACTGCACCCAAATGCACCAATGGTGCGTTTGCTCCCGCTACTACTACCAACTTTAAAACATCAAAGGGTAAGGTTGAGTTGGTTGGCTACACGGCAGGACAATCTTACAGTGTTCTTTTCAATGATTTGCCAAATCATTTTAATGCCACTGTCAATAGTTGCGCGTTTGCTGCAATTAAAAGTACACCTAATAGGCATTTAACGTCCTTGGTTCAGATCAATGGTATGACTTACACTATTTCTAATCTACCCACTGCTGAGCCACCGGTTTGTCGTAAGAATAGTGGCACAAGCACCGCAAGTCTCTATGTTCCCTCTAGCTGGAAGTAGGGCACGGCAGTCTAAATTAGTTTTGGCGTTGGGTTTGCGCTATTGTAACCTTTAGAGCAGCAGTTGCAGGAGGAGAGTAGAGGAACGCGCAGCAGCGCTAAAACAGGTAAATGAGGCAACTAGGTCAAGATGATTGAATGACAGAGCTAGCTGTTCACATAGAGAATCTCAGTCGTGACTTTAATAACAAAGTCCGAGCTGTAGATAATCTCTGCTTAAAAGTTCCAAAGGGAATTGTTTTTGGCTTCCTTGGTCCCAATGGTTCCGGTAAGACGACGACGATTCGACTCTTACTTGGCCTACTCAAACCAACCAGTGGGCGAGCTTCTGTGCTAGGTTTTGATATTCAGTCGCAGGCCGATGAAATTCGTTGTCGGACAGGGGCACTCCTCGAACATTCAGGTCTCTACGAACGCCTGAGCGCGGAAGACAACTTGGAATTTTATGGACGAGTCTGGCAGATGCCTCCTACACAACGGCGTGCCCGGATTCGGGAACTACTTAGCAATTTAGGTTTGTGGCAGCGCCGCCAAGAGCGTGTTGGCGGTTGGAGCCGAGGCATGAAGCAAAAACTGGCAGTAGCTAGGGCAATGTTGCACCGACCGCCTTTAATCTTTTTGGATGAGCCCGCAGCAGGACTCGACCCAATTGCCGCGGTGGCACTATGCGACGATATAGCGGAAATGGCGACGCGTGAAGGGGTAACAGTTTTCCTGACAACTCACAACTTAACAGAGGCAGAAAAGTTATGTACCCTAGTGGGTGTGATTCGTCAGGGCAGGCTTTTGGCAGTCGGTCATCCCGATGACTTACGGTCTAGGAGCGGTAGCCCACGCTTAGAAATCCGTGGGCATGGGTTTAATACACAGGTACTGGAACTGCTGCGGTTACAACCAGAAGTTTCAGCGGCTGAGCTACAAAACGGTCGCTTATTAATTCATCTGCGCCAAGAGACAAGTGTCGCACCGCTAGTCAGCCTCTTGGTGAAAACAGGGATTCAGGTAGAAGAAGTGCACAAAGGCAAATCCAGTCTAGAAGAAGCCTTTTTGAAACTGATGGAGACTGAGTGATGCTTGCCGATATTTGGACTGTCATGTGGAAAGAGTGGCACGAAATCTTACATCAAAGTGGCAGTATACGCGCAACGCTGCTGAATCAGTTGTTGGTAGTGATACTTATAGCAATCTCTTTTTCCCTTCCAGTAGGGCGTGAATGGCTAGAAACAGCAGCATCACTTCAACTTTGGTGCTTGCTGCCAATGCTGCTGGTAACGACGACTATTCCTGACTCTTTCGCTGGAGAGCGAGAACGACACACACTAGAAACTTTGTTAGCCAGTCGCTTATCAGAGTCGGCGATTTTATTGGGCAAGATTGGTGCGGCAGTTAGCTATGCCTGTGGTTTGACATTGCTAGCGGGTCTGCTGTCAATGGCGTCAATCAACATTATGAATTGGGACGGTACGCTTCACTTCTACTCCAGGGGTGTTTTCCTAGCAGGCATGGGAGCGAGTCTACTGACGGCAACGCTGGTAGCAAGTCTTGGTGTTTTCGTTTCTGTGCGTGCAGCAACAGTACGGCAAGCCCAACAGAGTTTAGGGTTAGCAATCTTCGTTCTAGCTACGTTACCACTCATCGGTTTTTCAGATCTATTTTCGCTACCAAGAGCTTGGAAAGCGAGCTTGGCTACGATCTTGACGGCTGCTAGTTCAACTCAGATTTTCTTGATTGCTGTATTGCTTATGGTCGTACTTGACCTGATACTGATTACTGCAGCAATGAGACGCTTTAAAAGAACGCAGCTAATTCTTGATTGATTCGTGTTGACTCCGACACAGCAAGCGCGGCATAGTTAACTATGTTCTTGTATGTAGGAAAAACAAAGCACATGCGCTGCGTCATCTCAAGTCGTGCTGGTCAAGTCTTAGCCCATGGTCATTTGGTTATCCAAACAGATGAGAATGGTGAACTGAAGCTGGGCTTCCAGACAGATGGAGGGCAGTTAATCCAAGGAGGAAATATTGGCCCGGATGGAGACTTGACGGATGCAAGCGCTGTTCTATTTCGCCAGTTTTTTGAGACTTGGAGAATGAGCGATTTAACGCTTAGCGCTCGCGTTTAATATCTAAGTTAGACAATTAGCGCTCTCTACGCATAGTTCTGGCGATCACAGTCCGATTGCAAAAGTATATATTAACACTGGTTGGCACACAACAGGAAGGAGAATATGTCACAAAGTACATCGCGACCTGAAATGCTTTATCGAGTTCTCGGCAGCACAGGAGAGAAAGTCTCAGCAATTGGAGTTGGAGGCTGGCACCTTGGATTGAAGTACGTGGATGAGCAACTCAGTAACCGGATTGTTCGTACTGCGATAGACCGCGGCATCAATTTCATGGATAACTCTTGGGATTACAACGGGGGCACCAGCGAGATTCGTATGGGTAAAGCGCTACGCGACGGCTATCGGGATAAGGTGTTCCTGATGACCAAAATCGACGGTCGGTCGAAAAAGGAGGCGGCAAGACAGCTTGACGAATCACTACAGCGCCTCCAAGTCGATCAAATCGATCTCGTCCAGCACCATGAGATTCTTCGGTACGAAGACCCACATAGAATTTTCGACGAGGAAGGGGCTAATGCAGCTCTAGTGGAGGCACGTGCTGCCGGTAAAATCCGCTACATCGGCTTTACGGACCATAAAGACCCGCACGTCCACCTCTATATGCTCGAAGTTGCGGCAAAACATGAGTTCAAGTTCGATACGGTCCAAATGCCGCTCAATGTGATGGATGCACGCTACCGGAGCTTTAAACAACAAGTCTTGCCGGAACTGGTCAAGCAAAATATTGGCGTCCTTGGAATGAAGAGCATGGCTAATGGAATTCTGCTAAAGTCAAACACGGTGATGCCGATTGAGTGCCTGCACTACGCACTGAATCTACCCACGTCAGTTGTCATCGCAGGGTTCGACAGCATGGAAGTTCTTGAGCAAGCGTTCGAAGCGGTACACACGTTCCGTCCGATGAGCGACCAAGAGGTGAAATTAATGCTAGCAAAAACAGCAAAAGCAGCATCACGTGGCGAGTTCGAGCCGTTCAAGACCACATCTATCTTCGACGGTACTGCTCAGAACCCGGAGTGGCTAGGAGAGGAGCCACAGCGTGTGCAGCAATTAATGCCGAAGTAGTCTCAAGTAGATAAATCCCCCGAACAAAGCGAAATTCGACAAGTGAGAGATAGATGGAAGAATTATGGGAACTTAAGAAACTAATTCTCAACCGGGATTATAACGGAGCGTTAGCATTAGTTGAAGAACTTGAAGAAATGAGCAAGAAAGACATCATAAATAATATTCGTAGTTATGCTGTCATTTTGCTGTTACATATTGTTAAACAAACGGTCGAGAATAGAACAACTCGTTCATGGGACGATTCTATCAAGTATTCTCGGCTAGAAATACAGGCACTTAACCGCAGAAGAAAAAGCAAAGGTAATTATCTTGACGAAGAGGACTTAGAGGAGTTATTGCAAGATGCTTTTAAACTAGCAATTATCAAGGCTCGTCAAGAAATGCTAGAAGGAGTGCTTTCGTCAGAGCAAATTGCTGAACTAGTAGATAAAGATGATACTATTCGACGGGCTTTAAATTTAATTTTGGAGGCTGAGTGAGCGTGGTGTGAGATCCTAGAGATAGTCAGCGGTGGGCAACGGAGTCTGAACAAAATGGGACAAGATCAGAAATCAACGGTCGTGATCACGGGTACCTCCTCAGGGGTCGGTTTATACGCCGCGAAAGCGCTTGCCCAAAGGGGCTGGCATGTGGTGATGGCCTGTCGGGATTTACCCAAAACGGAAAAAGCGGCCCGAACGGTGGGAATACCTCAAGACAGCTACACACTTATACGCATTGACTTAGCCTCTATGGAGAGCGTTCGACAGTTTGTGAAGGACTTTAGGGCGAACGACAAGCCTCTGGATGCTTTGGTATGCAATGCCGCAATCTATATGCCTTTGATTAAGGAACCGTTGCGAAGTCCAGAAGGCTACGAGTTGACCGTTGCTACCAATCACCTTGGTCATTTCCTCCTATGCAACCTCCTCCTAGAGGATCTGAAGAATTCACTCCTCGAGGAGCGGAGGCTAGTCATTTTGGGAACCGTCACGCACAACCCAGACGAGCTGGGCGGCAAGATTCCGCCGCGACCGGATTTGGGCGATTTGAAGGGCTTTGTAGAAGGATTTAAAGAGCCGATCTCGATGATTGACGGTAAGAAGTTTGAACCTGTCAAAGCTTACAAGGACAGCAAGGTCTGTAATGTGTTGACCATGCGGGAACTGCATCGGCGCTATCACGAGCCAACCGGGATTACTTTCAGCTCTCTCTATCCTGGGTGTGTTGCCACAACTGCCCTATTCCGAAACCACTATCCTCTGTTTCAGAAAATCTTCCCATTGTTCCAGAAGTACGTTACTGGGGGATTTGTGTCCGAAGAGTTGGCTGGCGAACGGGTTGCAGTGGTGGTCGCCGATCCTGGGTACAACCAATCCGGTGCCTATTGGAGTTGGGGAAATCGCCAGAAGAAAGATGGCAAATCGTTTGTTCAAAAGGTTTCTCCCCAAGCCCGCGATGATGAAAAAGCCGAGCGCCTGTGGGATCTGAGCGCCAAGTTGGTTGGACTTGCTTGACATCCTCCCCCACTAAATCCCTTCAGAGCTTCGTATGTCAAACAGTTTTGCGCGACTAATGACCCGAGCTGAGGAGTCCGACTACCAGGAAACTTCCCGGCACGCCGATGTTATGCGATTCGTGGAGCAGTTGCAGCAACGAGGTGACCCGCGTCTTTGGGTCACGAGGTTCGGAACCAGCCCCGAAAACCGTGACTTGCCGCTGTTAGTGCTTTCTGCCCACGGTGTGAAGACACCAGAGCAAGCAAGGGCTTCCGAATTGCCCGTGGTGTTAATACTCAATGGCATCCATGCTGGCGAGGTCGAAGGCAAGGAAGCTAGCCTCATGCTTGCCCGCGACCTTCTATCTAGTTCGGCTGGCGATCTGCTTGAGCAGATGATCCTCCTCATTGTTCCCCTCTTCAACCCCGACGGAAACGATCGCATTTCCCCAACCAATCGCCAACTAAACATAGCTAAGTTGGAAGGGCAGCTCGGTCCGCCCACCGGTGTCGGTACGCGGACCAATGCTGCTGGTATAAATCTCAACAGAGATTACATGAAGCAGGAAGCGGTCGAAATGCAGCTGCTTCAGTCTAATGTCTGCCAGGTATGGCAGCCGCACCTGACTATCGACTGCCACGCTACCAACGGATCTGTCCACCGCTTTGCGCTCACCTATGACATCCCGCACACGAGCGAGAGCGGACGTTCTGAGCCGATCCTCTTCATGCGAGAGCAGCTACTCCCATTGGTGACCCGCCGACTCCAGAATCGAACCGGCTTAGACACCTTCTACTATGGAAACTTCGTAACTGACGAGGGCGGTAGTGGCAGCGGCTGGATGACCTACCCACACAATCCGCGCTTTGGGAGCAACTACCGGGGGCTGACAAATCGTCTCGATTTGCTCCTGGAGACATACTCGTACCTCAGTTTTCCTGAGCGCGTATTCACCACTTACGAGTTCTTGGTTGAGGTGCTTAACTTTGTAACCGAACGCGGACGCGACATGATCCAGGTAGTCGAATCCAGTCAACGCCCGCCGGAGCGAGTGGCGGTGCGGTATCGGCTGGACTCTTTCGCTGAACCAGTGGAAATACTCACTCGTGAGCCCCGCACATTGGAAGGACAGCCGATCAGTGTGACCATGCCGCACTTGGCACGGTTTGTAGGTACTGAGGTGGTCGACCGTCCTTGGGCATATGCGGTGCCTGACGCAGTGGCGAGACACCTACGGCAGCATGGGCTCGCGGTGCAACAATTGGCTCAGGATCGCAACACAGCAGTCGAGGTAGCCCAAGTCGAGTCCGCAGTGGGTGGTCAAAGCCGTAGGATCTTGGAGGCATCATCCAGTGGCGAAAAGCAGTTCTTTGCCCACTATCAGCAAAAGACACGTAAGCTCGTTGAAGGGACTTACCTGGTGCCTACCGACCAGCCCTTGGGTGCGATCGCGGTGTACCTTTGCGAGGCAAGCAGCGACGACGGCATCATCACTTGCGGGGTAATTCCGGAGCCAGTCTCCGGTACAGAATTTCCGGTTCTGCGCGTGCTGGAGGCGGTACCAGTAGGAGTGACAAAATAGCTCGACCTGCCCTCACGGCGTTGAAGATGTTGCTGGGCTACTCGACCTCCTGCGGATGAATTACGACCGATTAGCTTTGAGTCGTCTCGGCGCAAATTCTAATTCTATGGTGGCATAGGATGCATTAGTTTCTGGGGGAGGCTTGTGGATACTCTGGTCTCTTGGCTCATAGGTCTCCGCCTTTATCAGTCAGGCCCAGCCTTTCATGCCAGTCAGCGAGGGATTCCTTGGGATAGCGCTTATAGTGATGATCATTTGGTCCATCAGGAACCTCTACCCAACTTGCCGCAAAATCGAGCATCATGTGGGTTCGCTCTGGCGGCTTGGGAAGGTCAGTGTCAATTGCTGAGGCAAAGGGGTGCATCAGCTCCGGGTAGCTGGGATCGTAAACCCACAGGAATGACCCACAATGGCTACAGAATCGACGTTCGCCTTCGCTCTGGCACGGCTTTTGGTCTTCTAGGTTCTGGATTCGGGCGCGGTAGATGCTGATGTTCTCCTCGCCCTCGACTTCCAAGGTTGTGTTGTCACCAGCAATGTTAATTGCGTAGCCACCAGCCCCTACTGTCTTGCGGCAGATCGAGCTTTCTTCAGCGCATAAATGGGTAGGGATGGCGACTGTGGACTCTGAAGCGCACTGCTTGGCAGTGGCACGAACCTGTTAGCAACATAGTGATAGCGACGATCTCTATTGAACTTCATTGTGCCATTCGGATATAAGGCAGGGTAGTGCTTACCTCCTAAGAGTGATCGCTCCCCCACTTTTGGGGAACCGCCGACCCTAAAGGCGAAGCGATGACTATCCCGCGAGTGCGATCGCTTTCTACCAACGCCCAGGGATGAGGGATGAAGCTTTCGCCTGTTGTTACGACTGGGAGCAGGGCCCCGGCAAAGCCACCGCTCGTTATGCCAATCCAGGATGCAGGGTACTCCATCGACATGACAGACTTATAATCATGACACGCACAAATCATGACCAGTTTGCCAAGCAGTATCTGGCTGAGTTGCTGGCTCCCCTCGGCTCAGTCGAACCGGGCCGTGAGGTAACGGGTTCAGTGCAGCAAGCAGATATCTGGTTTATACCAGGTGAGGTGGCTTCTGCGGAGCGTCTGGTATTGGGTCTCCTCAGTCAGATGGCATCGAGTCCCTGCCTGTTAGAGCCATTTCGGAACCCGCCCAATCTGGCTGAGGTGCGCTCCTGCTTGCTGAAGCTGTTTTTGCTGCATGGCGAATTTCAGCGCCAATCCCGCCGCGACCGGGCATCAGGAGCGACAAGCGATACCCTAAAAGAAGACGACTTGCCTCGTTTATGGATTCTGGTTCCCTCGGCTTCAACAGCACTGCTGGACGGATTTGGGGCGAAACGAAATGAATTGGATTGGCCCGAAGGGATCTACCTCTTACCTCAATCTCTGAGAACAGCGCTGGTGGCACTAAACAAACTACCGCGTACAGAGTCAACGCTCTGGTTGAGGATTCTAGGAAAAGGTGCAACTCAAAGGCAAGCGATTGATGAATTGCTAGCACTCTCCAAAGAACACCCCCTACGCAACAACGTACTTGAACTTCTGGCTAACTGGCGAATTTTCTTAGAAGAAAAGCAAACACTAGATGAAGAAGAGAGAGAACTGATCATGAACTTATCACCAGCTTATTTGCAACGGATGGAAGAGGCCCGGCTCGAAGGACAACGTGTAGTAGTAGAGAATCTACTTAAAATCCGATTTGGCACACTGGATTCTGAACTCTCCAGTCTAATCGAGCCGTTGTTGCAGTTGCCGCCAGAGGAGTTTACCCCCATGCTCCTCAACTTGGAGCGCTCAGAACTCTTGAATCGGTTTAGAGGGCAGACTCATTAGGTAAGGATTCAGGTGGTTGGTTGAGGCAACAGCGATGGAGTTGGCTTGCCGCTGACTGACGCCGCCATCAATGCTTCCTGGAAAAATTCGATTACCGAGCGTCCCTGTCGGCGACAAGTTTGCA
>JAABUQ010012245.1_pt1 | contig 10708 bp, 8 predicted proteins | sample 5560001 | NCBI WGS metagenome assembly JAABUQ01 (sample SAMN10711888, study PRJNA513371) | rock metagenome | isolation source: Antarctica rocks | place: Antarctica: Victoria Land, Finger Mt nord | collected 2015-12-18 | reverse complement strand
GGGACGGTCTGCTCACTCTGTTGGCCGGCCGGACCGCGTCACTTGCCGTTCAAGAGGCCGATATCCCGTGCATCTCGCTCCTGACCAGCGATCACCGCAAGAGGAACCACCTACGGCACCACCAGGCCGCACGTCGGCGACCCGGCACCTCGCGGCCGGGGCTGTCGCATAAGACTGGTTCGGTGAACCCTCCCGGTGAGGGGGCGCTAACCGGCATACTGTCCGGGTGGCGGAATTCAGGATCGGCTACGCCCGAGTCAGCACCGTCGACCAGGATCTGACTGCCCAACGCGACGCCCTCGCCGCGCTGGGCGTCGACCCGAAACGCGTCTACGTCGACCACGGCCTGACCGGCACCAACCGGGAGCGGCCGGGGCTGCGAGAAGCCCTCGCCGCGTGCCGGGCTGGCGACACCCTGGTGGTCACCAAGCTCGACCGGCTCGCCAGGTCAGTGCCCGACGCCCGCGACATCGTTGACGAGCTCACCACCTCCGGTGTGAAGCTCAACATCGGCGGCTCCGTACACGACCCGACCGACCCGATCGGCCGACTACTGTTCACGACCCTGAGCATGATCGCTGAGTTCGAGGCCGATCTTGCGCGAGCCCGAACTCGCGAGGGTATGGCGGTCGCCCGGGCAATGGGCCGGCTGCGCGGCAAGCAGCCCAAGCTCAGCCCCCGCCAGGAGAAGCACCTGGTCGAGCTGTACCGCGCGGGCAACCACACCATCGGCGAGCTCGAGGAGCTGTTTCCGATCACCCGCTCCACCATTTACCGCGCCGTCGCCCGGGCCGGCGGACGCGATGGGTCGGAAGGTCAAGCATGAGCGAGCTCGTCGGGCGCACTACACGTGGAACTTTCCGAGACCTGATGACCGACAGCACCGTCGGAGCGATCAGCACCGCGTTTCAAGACGAAGGATTCGCACCGAACCCGGAGTGCTCCTACACCGACAGCAGCGTGCGTCGAGAAACCACCCAGTCCTACCTGGACTCCGTGAACTGGACCGACCCAGGTCACGTTGCACGGTGCCTGCGCGTCGCCGAGCGCCTGCTCGGCGGCTTCGAGGCGCACAACCTGCGACGGTCCACCAGTGTCTGCGCCGTGCCGTATGGATACCTCGTCGACGATCAGACCGGACAGATCAACCCAGTCGGCCGTCAGCTGCCCATCGAATCGATGGCAAGGCTGGCCGACGCTTCCGCGATCCGCGAGGGGGCTTCGGCCGAATCCGACGAGCCATTGGTGACGACCCCGCCCTCGCCATCAGCAGCGCGAACGAACTGATCGAGAGCACTGCCAAGGTCGTGCTCGCGGAACGCGGCTAGCCGATCGACGAGAAGACCGACCTACCAAAACTGGCCCGCAGCGCACAGATCGCGCTCGGGCTCGACCCCTCGACTGGTAGCGGCCCCGACACAAGCGATGGAATCAGACGCATCCTCGGTGCGGTCACCAGTATTGCCAACGGCCTCGCCGAGCTCCGCAACCGCGGACTCGGCACCGGCCACGGACCCGCGACTGCACGTGTCGGACTCGGCCCGCGGCACGCCCATCTCGCCGTCAACGCCGGGCTCACCTGGTGTCAGCTCATGCTTGACACCCTCACCGACCCAACGCTCCCTGGCGTCAGGGAACCAACCCGTAGCAGGGCGACACCACGAAACACCCAAAATCTGTTCTCCGCAAGCACATGTTGCATAGCTTCTTGAGCTAGAGGAGCCAGAGGCGCCGTGCAAACTCGTCGGGTGACAGGCCGGGGAGAGCGAGCCCTTGATGGGGACGGCCGTTGTACTCGTGGAGGAAGGCGTCGAGGAGAAGCTCAAGGTCGTCGGTGTCGGCCCAGGCGTGCGCGGCGAGCCACTCCTTGAGCGTGCGCACGAAGCGCTCGGCAATGCCGTTGGACTGGGGGCGATGGTGCGCGACGAGCACGTGGACGAAGCCGCGCGCGTCGGCGAAGCGGGCAAAGTCGCGGGCCGTGAAGTGCGTGCCACGGTCGGAGATGAGGAATTGGAGGTGTGCGGGGAGCAGGGCGCGTAACGCGGTGATGACCAAGGCGGCAGTGATCTTCGGCCCCGCCACGAAGAGCGGCAGGCCGAGACACTGGCGGGTGCAGTTGTCGGTGACCACCAGGATAGCGATCCAGGCCCATTTGCTGACCAGAGGGGGAAGTTGCTCGCGCAGACGCCGCCGCTCCTGCCGCCAGATCGCATCGCCGTGCCGGCGGCGCTCCAGGGTGGCGTGGCGCTCGGCCCACAGGGCCCGCCACTGCGCCTCCTGCGCCTGACGAACCGCGCGCTCCTCCCGTGTCGGCCACGACTGCGCCGCTGGGGTACGGTTCCGCCACTCGTGACACGCTGTGCGCCAGGCGGCATCTTCCTGCCGCCGGTGCTGGTAGACCTGGCCACGCTGCTGCCCCAGGAGACGCTCCTCCCGTCGCAGCGCGCGCTGGGCGGCCCAGTCCGGTGACGCTCCCTGCTGCCGGCGCTGTTCCTGTGCCGGATTGAGGATCGTGAGCCGGGCAGCGGAGGCAGCCACGAAGGTTTGCATCGCGTCCTCGTAATCCACACCGAGGTCCTCAAACACGCGCCCTGGCCAAGTGGGCTCCTCCGTCGCCTCCTGAGCGCGGCGGCCACACAGCACCAGACGTCCCGACGAGCCGCTCACCGCCGGTAAGCGGCTCGCTGCCTCATGGGTCGCCGGCACGAAGCACAGGTCCACGTTGAGCGCCTGCCCCGGTGCCTCGGCGGTGCGGCTCAGGCCAGATGGCCCCCCTTTTTCTCCGGTCGTCGGGGCACCAGAGCCCCGCGTCGCGGAGGATACGCGTGACCGTGTTGGGACTGACGAGGGGGACCCACCCATTGGTCTTGGCCAGTTCATCGGCCAAGCGTTGCTGCCCCCAGGCCGGGTGCTGGCGGCGCACGGCAACGACCTGCTGTTCCACCGCAGGAGCGATGCGCCCCGGATCGTGCCGTGCGCGGCTGGCAAAGGTCGCAAGGGCGGCATAGCCCCCGTCCTGGAAGCGTGGCTTCCAATAATAGAAGGTGCGCCGCCCCACATGAGCGACGCGACAGGCCTGGTCAACGTTGCCCGTGGCTTCCCACGTCTTGAACAGAAGACGCCGTTGCGAGGGCGTGGTCTGCGGGAAGTGCGTGCGTGCCATAGCTCCTCCTTGCGCCTGCTCGCGGCCCCTGTGGCCCCTACCACCAGTCGTGCCCTGTGACGCTATGGTGCCACGGGCACGATGTCAGTGCAATATGTGCTTGCGGAGAACACATTTTGCACAAATCGTTGTAATGGGCCATCCTGCATGTTGTACCATTCAAGTTGCGCTGATCGACGGGACGGATGAAGGGAACGGATTGTGGCTGAGGATCGCGAGAAGGTGCGCGCGGGGCGCGAGCACGCCCCCATCCTGGAGGGCTACCAGGAACTGCTCGGCGACTTGAAGGAGCGCATCCGCTCGGCGCAGATCAAGGCTACTCTGTCGGTCAACCGCGATCTCATCGCGCTCTATTGGCAGATCGGTTGGGCGATCGGCGAACGGCAAGAGACGCATGGCTGGGGGACGCAGGTGATCGACCGCCTCTCCGCCGACCTGCGCCGCGCGTTCCCCGACATGAGGGGTTTCTCGCCGCGCAACCTTCGCTACATGCGCACGTTCGCCGTGGCATAGCCGGAGCCGGACTTTTGGCAGCAAGCTGCTGCTAATTTGCCCTGGGGGCACATCATGCGCCTGCTCGACACCGTCCCCGACCCGGGTGCGCGCCTGGTACGCCCGGAGGGAGCCTGCCGACGATCGAGGAACTGGAGGCGACGCTGGACGACGCGGAGATGGAAGGATGATCGCGGCGCCGATGTGACGTAACATCAGGCGCGCTCGATGATCGGCAGCAACACATGTGAGGGGTGTGTGCTGTCGTGGTACACGCGGTTGACCGCCTGCACGAAGTCATCCAGGCCCTCGCGCGCGATCGTCCCGCCGGTATTGGTGTTACGGTCGAAGCGCGGGAAGTTGCTGCTCGACACCTCGAGGCGGACGCGATGGCCCGTGGCGAAGACATTGGCCGTGGCCCACAAGTCCAGATGTAGCTCGTAGATCCGCCCCGGCTCGAGCGGCGCTGGGTGGGAGAGCGAGTCACGGTAGCGCGCCCGAAGGATGCCTTCGGTCAAGATTTCAGCCCGTCCATCCGGCGCTACGTCGACCAGTTTGCCCGTGAAGTCGGTGTCGCGGGCCGAGGACGAGACATACAGGACCAATTCGACCGGCCCTGTCACCTCGAGGGGGCGAGCCTGCGGCGGAGTCGTGTAGCAGAGCACGTCGTGGCGCGTCTCCACCGGACGCTGGTCGCGCGGGCCCATATTGGCGCCGACGCTCGCCCCCGGCAACAAAGTCGGGCCGCCGAGCGTCGGGGTTGGGTCGCGCGGATCGTACAGATAGACATCGTCGGGCTCGGCAGCGGGCTGCGCCGGCGTAAGGGCGCCGTCGCCGTGTAGGCTGTTGGCATGCCCGTCGCTGTGCAGGTAGTAGGGCCGGTAGATCGTGTCCGGCAGCGGCCAGTCGTCCTCGTCGCGCCAGACGTTGGCGCCCATGATGAACAGCCGTACCGGACGCTCGCTCGCGAGCCCGTCGTCGATACCCTTCAGGATATGGTCGAACCAGCGCAGCTGCACGCCCGTCAGATCTACCGCCTCACTACCGGCCCTAAATCCATACCCGCGCTCGGCGTAGATACTACCGAATACCCCGTGCGACCACGGTCCAATGAGCAGGCGCTGCCCCGTACGCGCGAGGGCGGAGCCGCCACGGGCCTTCATACCGCGGTAGTTGGCTAATGTTCCGCCCAGGAAGATATCGTACCACCCCCCGATGTTGAGGGCCGGCGCGGTGATCCGCTCGTAGTGGGCGTTTGGGGCGATCCGCCGCCAGTAGGCGTCGTCGTCCGGATGGTCCAGCCAGGTGACGTAGTATGGCGCCGCACGCAGAATAGAGGCTACGTCGACGAGCGGCGCACGCTTATATAAGTCATGCAGCGCATCCACGGCGTCGATCAACAGCTCGCGGCTCTCGGCCGCCGCCAAGCCCGGCGCGGCGCCGCGTTCGATGGTGGTGAGCGCGAAGCCCAACGCCCAGTTGAGGTTGAAGCCGAGTTCGAAGGCGCCGCCCTGATAGGTCCAGCCGTCGTGGTAGTCGGCCGCTGTAATGAAGGGCGCCATGGCCTTGAGCGCCGGCGGCGATGTCGTCGCCGCGAGCCATTGAGTCGCGCCGACGTACGATGCGCCGATCGTGCCCACGGCTCCTGTCGACCACGGTTGAGACGCCGCCCAGGCCAGAGCGTCCGCGCCGTCCTCGGCCTCGTGGATGAACGGCTCGAACTGGCCGGCCGAGGCGAAGCGACCCCGTACGTCCTGAACGACGACGGCGTACCCCGCGTTGGCCATGCGTACAAAATCCGTCACGCCCGCCAGATCCTTGTTGTAGGGCGTACGCTGGACGAGTGTCGGCAGGCGCTCCTCGGTATAGGGGCGGTAGATGTCCGTCGCGAGCGCGACACCGTCGCGCATCGGCGCCAGCACGTTCTTGTCGATGACGAGGCGACTAGCCATCCAGGCGAGTCCTTTCGCTGTAGTGTACGTGTAGGGCGTCAGATCTCTTTGGTTGGGCCTCAGGTCTGCGGGTAGCCGATGGCGCGGAGCAGGGCGTCGAAGTCGTCCGGCAGCGGGGCTATCGCCTCTTGCGTGAGCGCCGCGCCGTAGGCGACCATGTTGAGCAGCAGTCGATCGGCCGCCGGGTGGCGGTCCACGTTCTCCAGGATGCGCAGGCTGTTCAGCAGGAAACGCCCCGCCCCGAACGGGTACGACGCCGCTATCAGGCCGGAGGCATAGCCCGACATGACCCGCTCCGTCATCGAGGCGTACCCCGCGGCGAAGAAGGCCGCGGCGACGTCGTCGGGCTCCTTTTGCCCTTCGAAGACATAGCGCGGGATCACGGGACCGTAGTAGTCCCAATCCATGATGCCCGCGGGCGGCAGCTCGGCGAAGAGGGGGTGTCGCCCGGCCACGTCCTCGCGGTGGTAGAGCCAGTTGCTGAACTCGTGGCAACGTCCTTTCGTGGCGAGCGGGAGCCAGCCCACCGCGTCGTCGCCGCGCCGGAAGGCCGACGGCGCCAGGAACAGGGCCACGCTGCCCCGCGCGACCCGCTCGGCCAGGGCGCGCCAGGCGGCGTCCGTCGAAGCGTCCTCCGACGGCTCGCCGACGAGGATAGTCTCGCGGGCGCCCGACGGCGCGTCGTCGACGCCGCGACAGTCGACGCCGCGGGCCCGCAGCCACGCCCGCGCGCGGTCGTCTACACCCCAGAGCGTGACCGACGCCGGCGCGGGCGGCGGGGCGGGCGCGTCGGAGACCCGGAACGCGAGCCGGCCGCCCGCCGGGCTGCCGCCCTGCTCCATCTGAGCGGCCAGCACGTAGGGGCCGGACGGACCGTCGAGCCGTACCTCGCCCTTGTAGACCGGCACGGCGAGCGGGCCGTCGCCGCCGCCGGCCGGCGCGGGGATCGTCACCTGTATGGAGTGCTCCCACACCGGACCGTTCGGGCCGACGATACGCAGGCGCGCGGGGTAGGCGCCGGGGGGCAACACGTCCTCGTTCGCCAGCACGGCCTCCACCGTGACCGTCCGCCCCGCGTACACATGCAACGGCTCCATGAAGAGGCACCAGCGCAGCGGCGCGAACCCATCTTGCAGGGCGTCGACGATGCCCGGCTTCCACTCGCGCCAGAGCGTCCACAGCCCCTCGCCGGTGTACCCGTGGTCCAGCATGCCCGTCACGTTGTGGCCGGCCATCCGGGGGTTGGAGCGGATGAGGTTGAGCCCCAACGCGCGCTGGCGCGCGTGCAGGCGCTGGCTCTCCCGCAACAGGTCCTGCGGGAACGGATACACGTCCTCCATCTTGAAGCGGACCCAATCCGCCTCGAGGCGCTCGCGCATCGTCCGGTAGACGGATATCTCGTCCTCGGCCGGCGCCCCCCCCGCCTGCTGGTACCGGCCCATGATCTGGACGACGTCGAGCATGCTGCCGATACCATACTCGGACAGGAAGACGGGCCTGGAGTCGTGCCCCAGGGTGCGCAAGAAGGTGTTGGTCTCGTCCGAGTGGGGCACATGGGGGTAGACGTGGGCGTCGCCGGCGCCGTCCATGTAGCCGGGCTCCTCCCGGCCGCGGGGCAGATAGAACGACCCGTCGCCCCGCTGTTCCGGGGCGCCCGCCGTACCATCCAGGCCCCACTCGTTGTCCCACGTGGCGCTGCCCGGGTTGCTGACCGAGCCGACGCTCCAGTCGCCGTCCCAGCGCCCGCTGCCGAGTAATACTAGGCGCGTCGGGTCCAGGCCGCGCACGAGCGGCAGCATGCCCGCGGCGTGCGCGAAGGTCGGTCCGTCCTGCGTTTCATTGAGCAGGCCCCAGATGGCCACGGACGGGTGGTTGCGGTCGCGCAGGATCATCTCGCGCACCGAGCGGTCGAAGCGCTCGCCCAGCCGCGGCGAATCCTGCAACAACCACGCCGCCCGCGTTTCCTCGTACACGAGCAGACCGAGCTCATCGCAGAAGTCGAGTTGCTCGGGCAGGGCCATGCCGGCGATGAAGCGCACCATGTTGAAGCCGGCCGCCTTGGCATAGACCAGGTCGCGGCGCACCAGGTCGTGGTCCGCCGGCTCGCGCGATCCGATGGGATAGTGGTTGCCTGTATGCGTCGAGCGCAGGAAGAGGCGCGTGCCGTTGAGGCGGAAGAAGCCGGCGGTGACCCGGAAATCGCGGAAGCCGCACCGGATAGCGTGCGCATGGCGATGCAATGCGCCGTCGCCATCCGTCGCCCGCAGGTCGACGGCCACCCTATATAGGTACGGATCGTCGAGGCTCCAGAGGCGATGGGCGGGGATAGTCACGCTGGCCGCGCGAAGCGTGTCGCCCGCGGCCGCCTCGATCGTCAGGTTGGTCGCGACCAGGGTCGCGCCGTCCTGTGCCGGACCCACCGTGATGCGCAGGGTGGCGTTCACGGTAGACCGCGTGTCGTTGCGCACCGTGATGTCCAGGTCTATCCGCCCGCCGCGCACGTCGGGCCGCGCGTAGAGATCCGTGACGCGTACCGCGGGCACGAGCAACAGTTCCACGGGACCCGTGACGCCGCCGTAATTGCGGCCGTTGCCGGGGTGGAAGTCCTCGGGGAGCTTTTTGTTGCTGTGGGGCGTCTGATCGAGCACGAGGCCGTCGATGGGCGTCTTGGTTGGATTGAGCACGCGCACGGCCAGGAGGTTTTCGGCGGATACCAGCGCCTCCGTCGCGTCGAGCGCGAAGGGAGTCTCGCCGCCCTCGTGGCGCCCAAGGTCGCGCCCATTGAGCCAGACATCGGCTAGATAGTCGACGGCCTGGAAACGGAGCAGGGCGCGCTCGCCCGCATTGGGCAAGCGCGCCGGGACGAACGTGGACCAGTACCAGGCCACGCCGTGTCGTCCGGGGAAGGCCTGCTGGATCGTGCCGGGCACGGGCGCGTCGCGCCGGTCCACGTCCGGGACGCGGTCGGACCAGCGGTCCGCGCGTCCGCGGTCGTCCGGGTCGAGCGCGATCGTCCAGCGTCCGGTCAGCGCTTGGACCGTTGTCGTCCCCTCGGTGGGCATGTCCATGGGTGGGCTCCTCTCCTTTATTACAACGCGACGTCGACCATGCGACTTCAGTTCATAGGAGCGGGCAAGACGGCCAGAGTCGCAGGCGCATCCTAACGTTGTAGCATTGTAGTTGGTTGATACCGCCGCACGATCGCGGCGATGGCGTCCTGCTGCTCCGGCGTGACGGGGACCAGCGGCGGGGCCGGCTGACCGTTGCCGAGCCCGAGCGCCGCGCACGCTGCTTTGGTCGCGGTGATGGGATGGCCGTAGCGCGTAAAGGCGTACAGTTCGCGCAGTTCCGCGGCCACGCGCCGCCACGCCGGAAGATCGTTCGCGAGGCGCGCGCGGTGCAGCGCGACGTACAGGTGCGGCGTGATGTTGGCAGGGCCGGGGACGAGCCCATCGGCGTGCGGCGCCGGCTCGGCCACCATCAGGGCGCCGTCGCCCATCAGGACGCGGAAGTCGGGCCGCCGCCGCTTGATCGGCAGCAGGCGCTGGAAGGCGTCTACGTCGCCGGCGGAATCCTTGATGCCCAGGATGCGCGGCTCCGCGGCGAGCGTGGCGACCGTTTCCGGCAGCAGCACATGATGCGTGCAGGACGGGATATTGTACAACATAATCGGCAGGTTCACCGCCGCCAGGATGGCTTCGACGTGCCGCCGCTGATCGTCCGGCCCGACGGGCAAGTAATAGGGCGACCCGACGACCAGCGCGTCGGCGCCGCCGTCTTCGGCCTGTCTGGCCGCGTCACAGGCTGGACCCGTGGCGGGCAACATCAATCCGACGAGGACGGGCACGCGGTTCTTGCTCGCGGCCACGGTCGCGCGCACGGTCGCGCCGCGCTGCCGCGTCGTCAACCACGCGCCCTCGCCCGTGCCGCCCAGGGCGAACAGGCCGCTGCAGTCGGCGGCGAGAACGTGCTCGACCACCTTGGTGAGCGCATCGGCATCGACCTCGCCGCCGCCAGGCTGTAAGGGTGTGATGATGGGCGGGATGACGCCGCCGAGGGCCGTGTCCCACGTCCAGGTTGTGCGAGCCGCGTCCGTGATCGTCATCGGTTGTCAACCCTTTCCTTTCCTCATTTATTGGGTCGACCCGGATGCCGGTGAGGGGAACGGCACGCCGAACGAGGCGCCCAGGTCGGAGAGGACCCGCACATGGTAGTCGCTGAGCGGACATCCCGCGGCCGCGCGCCTCCGCGCCGTGCGCAGCTCCGGCTCGCCGGGCAACAGCACCTCGGCGACGCCGTCCGCGGGCGCGACGCCTTTCAGCGCGGCGCAGAAGTCGTCGACGCGGCGGCGATACGCATCCAGCGCCTCGAACGCCTCGACGTCGATGGCCTGGACGTAGTGGCTGAGGTTGACCTGACTCTCCCAATCCTCCGTCCACCGCACGATCTGTGGTCCCCACTGCGTGCCGCCGAGCAGCGAGGTCATCCACTCCACCGTCGCGGCGAGGCCATACCCCTTGGCCCCTCCCAGGGGCAGCAGCAGGTAGCCGCGCAGGGCGTCGTCGTCGTCGGACGGCGCGGTCACGGGGCGTCCCTGCGGGTCGATGGCCCAGCCCTCGGGGATGGTCTTGCGGGTCTTGCCCGCCAGGTGGATTTTGCCGCCCGCGACGGCGCTGGTCGCCATATCGAGGGTCAGGCCGGGGTAGGTGTATCCCGGCGGCGTGGCGACCGCGATGGGATTGGTCCCGAAGAATCTCTGGCGGCCGCCGAACGGCACGACGCTCGCCTCGGCCGGCGAGAAGACCATGCCGATGCAGCCCTGCTCCGCCGCCATGCGCACATAATACGCGGCGGCCCCGAAGTGATTGGAGCCTGTGACCAGGACGCTGGCGACGCCGGACTCCTTCGCCAGTGCGATCGCCTGTTCCATGGCGCGCGCCGTGGCCACATGGCCCATACCGTGGTCGGCGTCGAGCACACCCACGGCCGCGCGGCGTCGCTCGAACCGCATCTGTGGCGTCGGATTGATGAGCCCCAGCCGCAGCCGGCGCGCGTAGATGGTGAGCAGAAAGGCTCCGTGCGTATCGACGCCGCGCAGGTT
>JAABUQ010012242.1_pt1 | contig 10710 bp, 12 predicted proteins | sample 5560001 | NCBI WGS metagenome assembly JAABUQ01 (sample SAMN10711888, study PRJNA513371) | rock metagenome | isolation source: Antarctica rocks | place: Antarctica: Victoria Land, Finger Mt nord | collected 2015-12-18 | reverse complement strand
TAAAATAGAGGCAACATTATCATTAGCTAGGTCTTGTTGACAAAGCTAGACCTATCTTTTTTTATCTTTACTAGCTTAAACCCTTATCCTGCAACTGCTTCAGGTTAGATTGTCGCCCTGCCAGGGTGATCGTTATAACCTTTCATTTATTCAAGCCCGATTGGTTGCCGGAGGATGACGTTCACCTGCTCAAAGCTCTTAATTACTGGTGCAATCTTTGTTTGCTTGCATTTGCTGCTACTCTTCTTAGCACTGCGATGGAAAACTGGGAGATAATTTGATTGTTGCTTATGGCTAAAGAGCTAAAGCCAGCATGATTGACTCCGCCTTAAGCAAAAGCCATAAGCTTGAAAAACTTCAACAGCTTCAGCAACAGTCTCTGCTTGAGAACTACAGACTCAAGTGGCGGCAGCGCCATCTATTTATGAGTCTCAGGCAGTGCGAACAATTGCCCTCGCAGCCAACGATCGAGAGTGGGCAACAGATAGTAAAGTGCTTAAAACGTTCGCCGGTGCGGTTGGTTCGCCTTGACCTAAATCTAGGCGTGGCCAGGATTAATTTGTGGGCGATCGCCTGTCTTGAAGCGAAAATACCAGTGTTTCTAAGCTTGCCTTCCGCCTGTAAGATGAAAAGCAGTAGCTCACTACTAAAGCTGAGTTTTCGTTTTATTGATTTGACCGCTGCCAGCCTATTGCTAATAACTTTAAGTCCAGTCATACTGTTAATAGTTTCGCTAATACACCTTGACTCACCGCAATAGAGTGTTAGTCAGCGAGGGAAACTATTTCGTATTTTTAAATTTCGCATTGCGGGAGGGAATGAAGATAATTTCTGCATTACCTGTTTAAGTTATTTTCTGCACAAGTATAAGCTCGATAAAGTGCCGCAGTTGTTCAATGTGCTGCGAGGCGAGATAAGTCTGATGCAACCAAGCTTTTGTTCTTTATCCCTTTTGCTCAAAAAACAGCTATGAAATTCCGCAATTTTTGTCAGCTTAGTTTAGCGATCGCCGTTTTATGCACATCAGGCTTGGCTACAGCCAGGCCCGCTAATGCTTCCAGCTTTAGCTACACCGTCCAAGACCTCGGGACGTTTTCTGGAGGCACCTATAGCGATGCCTACAGCGTCAACGACAAAGGCCAGGTAGTTGGCGATGCGGAGACGCCCAATGCCTCGCCACTGGGTGCAGGCAGTCATGCTTTCCTCTATAGCGATGGCTCACTACAGGACCTCGGCACCTTGCCTGGAGACAATTACAGCGGTGCCAGTGGGATCAACAGTCAAGGGCAGGTGGTCGGCACTTCGTCCAGCTCCAGCGGCAGCAACCACGCTTTTATCTCCAGCGGTGGGTCATTACAAGACCTCGGCACTCTGGCTGGGGGCACGTACAGCATCGCCAGTGCGATCAACAATCAAGGTCAGGTGGTCGGCAGCGCTAATACAGGCCCTTCCGGTTCCAGCATCTATGGGGACAAGCATGCTTTTATCTCCAGCGGTGGGTCATTGCAAGACCTCGGCACCCTAGGTGGAGACAAATACAGTGATGCCTACGGCATCAACAATCAAGGGCAGGTGGTTGGCACTTCTTACACCAGTTCAAGCAGCCAGCACGCTTTTATCTCCAGCGGCAGTTCTCTAGAAGACATTGGTACACTCGGCGGTAATTCTAGTATCGCCAGAGGTATTAACGACAAAGGTCAGGTGGTGGGCTACTCGCAAACAACTCCTGATAACCAATCCTTTCATGCCTTTGTTGACGATAACGGCAAACTTTCTGACCTTGGTACTCTCGGCGGTGGTTCTAGCAATGCCTATGGCATTAATGACTTAGGCCAAGTCGTTGGTGAATCAAACACTTCTAGCGGTTCTGAGCACGCTTTCCTCTATCGGGATGGGGCGCTAGTTGACCTCAATAGTTTAATTTCCGCCGATTCTGGTTGGGTTTTAGAGGATGCTCTAGGCATTAATCAGGATGGGCAGATTGTTGGCTACGGCACTATCAATGGGGAAACTCATGCTTTCCTCGCAACCGATCCTCCGGCAACAGCCGTTCCTGAGCCAGATTCTGGATTGGGGACATTGGTGTTAAGTGCTTTTGGCATGGGCACATGGCTCAAACGCTTCCGCAAACGCAAGAATATTGGTGGCTAGGAACTTGGGCTGCATAGTGACATCTCCTCCTCTTGCGGATCTAACCACGAGAGGAGTTTTTTCGGACAACTAAAGTGCGAATAAATTGCCTAATCATGTGCATCTAAATCTTTCTCACCTAAAAGCGGATGGGAGAACGGAAGCACCGTAACTTGAGTTCGGTGAGGAAGTGCGGCTACGCGGTTTTAACCGCTTTCTTGCTGACAGGGCATATACATTTTTCAATCGACGTAGTATATTAGTACTAACTAAAAACTAGATGATTCTAATGCAAGTTAGGTGGAATTATAAACTCCTACCAAGCCAACAGCAATCTGGCTTGATGGGTGAAACAGTAATAACTCTACGCAAACACCGGAACTATAGCTTAAGAGAGCGCGAGTCTGGTTGGAATAGCAACAACCGCGATGCCGAACAACCCATCATGTATGCCTATGGCTCTTACTGCGATCTGGAAACCAAACTAGAAGTCGGAGCTTGTTGTCCTCTAACTTGTTCAGTTGTTAAGCATGGCGTTATTTGTGATGTTCCCCTAACCAAAACAACCAAACAGAAGTTAGACCAGAAAACTGGGGAAGTTATTAAACTAAGCCAAGTTGAGTGGGATAGTGCTGCTGGCATCCAGTCAAAGCGGACAACACAGTTGCGTCAGGAAAACAAGTATTTTAGTCGGATTGATTCTGACGTATTGCAACGAAATCTAGCTAAACTAGATGCCGCTTATAATGGCTTCTGGCAGCATAAGCGTGGATTCCCAGCTTATCGCACAGCTGCCAACTTTAACAGTTTCGAGTATAAGCCGGGACGAGTGCTGTTTAATGTAGTCCCAGGCAAAAACAACAAACACAATTGCAGCCGCGTCTATCTTCCTGGCATCGGCTGGATGCGTTATTTCAACAGTCGCCCTTTCCCAGAGACTGCACAAATTAGAACAGTAACGGTGAAGAAAAAAGCTGACGGTTGGTATATCTCAGTTCTATTAAATCTGAGCGAAGAATTACCACCAGTCATGCCCGTTGAGCAGGTCAAAGGCATTAACGCTTTAGATGTCGGCATCAATAAATTAACAGCTTCTGCCGATGGCTCATTTGGAGAGAATCCCAGATTTGCGACAAATGCTAAAACCAGAAGGTTAATGCGAATTCGGACTAGGCGAGTTAGTCGCAAACTCAAAGGTTCTGAGAATCGAGCTAAAGCCGGTCAGCGAGTAGCTAAGTTGCATAAGCGGATTGCCGACAAGCGGGAAGCTTATCAGTGGCAATTGGCAAATCGTGAGGTCAAAAAAGCTGATGCGGTAGCTCATGAAGACCTAAATATTCCAGGGATGAAGAAACGGTGCCGACCTATTAGGTCTGCCACTGGTCGTTTTTTGCCCAATGGTCAGAGTGCAAAGCGCGGTTTGAACCGAGCAATTGCCGATGCTGCTTGGGGTCAACTGTTTCAAATGATTGCTTGGGTAGCAACCAAGGCTGGGAAACCTGTATTTAAATACAATCCTCGGCATACTTCCCAAGAGTGCTCTCGGTGCCATTATGTTAGTAGTGATAATCGTGATGGCGAGAAGTTTCTATGCTCTCAATGTGGGCATATCGATCATGCAGACACTCAAGCCGCTAGGAACGGATTGCAGCGAGTTGGACTAAAGTTCGTCAGTACAAGACGTAAAAACCTACCCGTGGACTGCGGGGAAGTTATGCCTGTCAGACATGGTGCCGCCATTCATGGCAAACGGCAGCAGGGCAGGAACCCAAAATCTAAGGCAATGCCTGAAACTGGGATCATAGAGCAGTTATCGATCTTCGATCTGATAGCCCTGGAAACGGGATAGCAACAAAGGCTCTATGGAATCTCCGCTGCTTTAGCACGGAGAGTGTCAAAAAATAGAAGTAAATTCCTCAAGTTTTAAGTCCATGCGAGCTCCCTGCCGCAACCGCATCCTCTAAATCCTTGGCCGTTATAGCTCCCCATTTTGAGCACCAATATTCGCTAGTTGGCAACATCTCCCACTCTTCCCAGGCCATATGATTTAGTAGTCTTGCAACTTCCTTTGGTTCCAATTCTAGAGATTGCCAAAAACGCCCTTTATCAGGCACAATTCGTTGGTAGTTGGAGTATGCGTATGACCGGCGATCATCATCAACTTCTAACGTCAAAAAGCCATCAATAACAAAGACATTGCAGCCTCCCCACAAAATGTCTTCGACCCGTAGAATGCCTTCAACTTCGATAACCTCAAGGGTTCCATCTGTAGTAACAGAAATAAGTATTTTCATCAAAACTTCTCAACTGCAAAACTACTGCGACCGAACACATCAAGCACTTTGTCGCCAACTTGGAAAAACCACTGTTCGCGGGTAGTACCAATATTAGCCACAGACTTAAACTTACAGCCGCAGATCTGTTCCATTTCTGGTTCATCAACCAGATTATCAGAGGAGCGGATTTTCTCTAAACTGAATGACAAAGTTGAGAGCGCTTTGTACAACAACTTTTCAGGAATCCAATTAATTTGTTCGAGAGCTGAGGGTTCAGTTTCTAGATATGTAGATAATAACTGAACCAAGAGCTGTTTTGAGTCATAAGACCAATCTTTAACAGCTCTCAACAAGGCAGAGTCATCGCCTGCCACAACCAGCACGACATCTGCCCAAGACTTGGCTTGCTTGAGCGCAACAGATGCATACTTGGGAGCTAAAACGACTCGTCCAACGTTTTCAAGTTCTTCGTAGTATCCTGAAATACTGTTACTGTTAATTATCCCTACTATTTCAGAAATCTTGGCGGAGCGCAGGTTTTGGTGTTTTTTGAGCACAGGGCTAAGTTCGCGCTTGACAATTTCACCTGAGCCAGGCTCTAACTTGTCGTTTAGCTCTTTGATTTGATTGTCGATTTTCCGTAGACCAGCTTCAGCGCCTCGAAGCTGCTTGAGCTGCTCCCAAGCTAGCGTTATGAGTTGACAGTCGTCGGCAGAGGCGTCGGCAGATGGTTCAAGGCGGACTGTTTCCTGTACTGGCTCCGATAGTTCGGCTGATTGGGGAATGGCAGTAGAGGAGACACGCTCTACTGCCTCCGATAGTTGGATAGGATCTTCTTCTGGTGCTAGCTCCGGGGAGTCAGCCGCTTCAGGCTCTGCTGTCTGCGCCACCTGTGCCTCTAGCCCGTCCTCCATAGAGTGCAGAGGCTCTAAAAATTCCGACTCCAACTCCCTCTCAACAGTCAAGCCTGTCAGTTCCTCAGAGCACATTTCTGTGGGAAGTAACGCACGTCCAGTTAGCTTCGCCTCAAGCTTAGCAATCGTGCGATCGCGTTTGTCCAGTTCTAGCTCCAGTCCTCTTTTCTCTCTCTCAAGGGTCCGGGCGTTGTCCACTACTGTATGAAGTTCTTCGAGTTGAGCGGCACGGTATTCGCTCAGTGGTATGGAGCCTGACTTGTGCTGTGCTCTAAGTACTACTGCTTCAGCAATAATTTTCTGGGGTACAACCCCTTCGGATTCAGCCTGTCCTTCAATCAGCATCCCAGTTTCTTCATCATGCAAAAGCAAGTTGTAGTAGCGTCCGCCACTGACTCGATTCTGTTTCCAACCGCTGATCGGGTCTTGTTTTGGCTTCCTGGGTGCGCGACGATTCTCCTTGAGGAGTTCTTCTACCAACTGCTGGGTAATGTCCTGCATCTCTTGCAGTTGAGCCACCACCTCTTGGTATCTCTTTGAGCACAGGCTCAGCAGTGTCGTTAGTTCGATTCCACTCAGTCGGGACGACTCAAATTCAGAAAACGTCTTTGCCAAGTTGATGAATTTCCGGGCCTTTGTACTAGCCCAACCAAGAACTCCCAAAAACGTGTTGTACTCCTTGCGCTTTAGATCTTGCTGTATCTGCCAGAGTATTTGACCAATTTCTAATGCCTGTGACACTGTTGCCTGCGATAGACGCCTAATGCTGACGGCAGTTGCACTGGCTACATCGAGCAGGCCTATACGGTTGGTCTTAAGTTGATTTTGGGTTGGCGTTGGTGCCTGAGGGGTGATCGCTCTCACGCTGACTTCTGCGTGTTGGGCTGGCTCTGTGGAAGCAATGGCTACCCGTTCTGGCGAAAGTAGTTGTAACATATAGAGTTGAATCTCCTGTTTTAGGGAGTGGGGCAGTCAGCTTTCGATTTCCTCGGTCTGGGGCTGATTGCCTTTGCAGTATTTATAGTAACTCCACTGTAACTATACGTCAACTCTTAGCTACCCCTAATTAGGTAATAATATGGGAAACCCGTAGTATTAAGGAGGAGTTATTGCCTATGACAGTGGCAACAGACAAGAAAAAAATCTCAGCTTACTTAAGCGATAGCCTTAAGGAGAAAGCAGAGAAGCTAGCACAACTGGAAAAAAGGAGCCTAAGCAACTTGATTGAAGTGCTGCTTCAACAAGCAGTAGACAAGGCTGAATCAGAAGGGAGGCTGAAGTGATCAACCCAATTTTTTTGACAACGCTCTCATCGGCAACCATACAGGAGCGGTACTCACTACCGTTGGCGTCAGCCGTTCTATTTTGGGCAAGCGCTTTCAAAAAAAAGTTACAGAGGAAACCGAATGAATGCAGACAATAGGAGCTGATAATGGGAACAACCTTAGAGCATCAGCTTGATTTTACACAGCAACTAATTGACACTGACTCCTATGACAGGCCAGTCATCACGCAAACAAAAGTCACAGTAGAAGAGATTTTGTCGAAGATGGCGACAGGCTGGTTCCTTGGGGACATTATGGAAGCTTACGAATTTCCAACTGATAAGCCGATTTTGGCTGCTGTGGCTTATGCTGAATCTTTACCTGCCCAAGATCGCGTGGCGACAAAGCTTAATCAATATCGAGAATATTTGAAGCAAAAGGTTACAAGTATACTTACCGAGCTAAAGCAACGGTTAAAAAACCTCTATGGGGAGCGGTTAGTGCAGATTGTATTATTTGGTTCTCAAGCACGCGGGAATGCTAATCCAGGTTCAGATATTGATGTTTTAATTGTACTAAAAGGTCAAGTTGATTCTGAAGTTGAAAGCTTGCCTCCTAATAAGCTTTTGGCAGAATTATCTTTGCAGTATAGCGAAGTGATCAGCTGCATATTCATGAGTGATTTTGACTTCCAACATAGTCAAGAGCCATTACTCCGTAATGTCCGACGAGAAGGAGTAGTTATTTGAACCAAGATCAGCAATATTTGTTGTCACAAGCCCAAGATAGCCTCAATGCAGCTAAAATGCTTCTCAACAACGGTTATCCCAAGGATGCGGCATCCCGCGCTTACTACTCAAGTTTTTATGTTGCTGAGGCATTTCTAGAAGGTTCAGGAAAGGCATTTTCTAGCCATTCCGCAGTCATTGCGACTTTTGGGCGCGACTTTGCTAATGCAGGTATTGTACCAATTGAATTTCACCGAATGCTGCTAGACTCTGAAAGACTTAGGCATAAAGCAGACTATGGTCGTCGCATTGCTGTGTCTATTGAAGAAGCACAATGCCAGATTGCTCGTGCCGAACAATTTTTGGAGCTGGGAAGCCGATTGATTGCTACTTGTAGCGACCTGAAATTATAAACACACCGACCCGAAATCATCGCGTTTTTGAGACCACATTAACTGAGAATAAGAAGGTGGTTGAGACCAGATTAAGTGAGAATCGAACCACATTAAATGACACCAGACTGAAATCATAAATTTCAGACCACATTAGCTGAGAATAAAATTGGTGCGGAAACCAGTAAAGAAAAGGGACGAATGTCATGTGCTTTGGGGAGATACAGCGGATTTCAGCTTGATAAAGTACAGTGGCAACCTGTGAGCTCTGATTCTCTGGCTCCACGGTGTACTCCGCTTACTTGAAATCTGCTGTATCAGCGGCTATGGTTGGAGTCGGCGGAATCAGCGGGTGGATGTCGAAGTCAAGTCGACGCGAGAGCGACAAACCTACTATCGCTGAAACGCATTGCTGCATTTCGCTGGAATGGAGAGGAGGTAAAGCTTGTCCCAACCTATAAAGTGGATCCGCTCTCATTCAAGCTTCGGGAGTATAGCATCGTCAGCAATGAAAACGGAATTCGTATGAGCAAATACCCGCTGACTGAATCGTACCGGGAGACTTTGTCAGACATGAACCGAGAGAAGATCGGGTATAAGGATTTAATCCGTCGCTTCAAACAAATTGAAGAACAGGATAATTCCACACAAATCGTCATTCGTCTGCTCGAATCTGGGTTAATCCGGGGATACGACGAGTCAGGGAAGCCAGTTCATATTCAGAAACGGTTGCGCTTTGATGGAGTCGGGGCTGAATATGAGGTGTAATTTCGCCAGGTTTTGAGCAGTATCGGAAATTTTTTAAAATGGCAGGTATCGAAAAAGTAACAGGCCGTTTCGCTTGAACCGGAGGTTGAATATGTCCATGCCTATCTTAGTGATTGTGCCGGGTTTAGGAAATTCTGGCGAAGATCACTGGCAAGCCCATTGGGAACGCAAGTATCCCGGCGCAATCCGAGTACAGCAGCAAAACTGGAATCAACCGGATCGAGCTGATTGGATTCAAGCCCTGCATGACACAATCAGACAGGTTGCTTCCCCGGTTGTCCTGGTTGCTCACAGCCTCGCCTGTGCCTTGGTAGCAACCTGGGCTACCCATCTCAACAGCAAAAATGTGAGTGGAAGCGTTGTGGCAGCGCTTCTGGTTTCCCCGGCTGATGTTGACTCAGCCGCTCATACTCCCGCAGAAGCGCATGTTTTTGCGCCGATGCCGATGCAAAAACTGCCGTTCCCGTCTTTGGTCATTCTCAGTGAAGATGATCCATATGTGGAACCCGATCGCGCCCGCGCCTTTGCTGCAAGTTGGGGTGCTGACTGCATCAGTATTGGTAATGCGGGGCACATCAATGGTCAATCTGGCTTAGCGGATTGGAGCGTTGGGCAATCTTATTTGCAGACCTTGATTAGCCGCTAGAACTCTTTTGCAAACCGCACTTCATAAGGAATGTCATGCGTATGATGCAATATGAAATGAATCTAGCTCAACGTGATATTTACTTTGATTTGCCGCTGCAACGAGAGACACTGTATCACATTGGTGCCACGATCGAAGTCACAGGATCGCTAGATCTAGGAAAGCTAGAAGAAGCCTATCTGTAGCGACCCGAAATTATAAACACGTCGACCCGAAATCATCGCGTTTTTGAGACCACATTAACTGAAAATAAGAGGGTGGTTGAGACCAGATTAAGTGAGAACAGAACCATATTAAATGACACTAGACTGAAATCATAAATTTCAGACCACATTAACTGAGAATAAAATTGGTGCAGAAACCAGTAAAGAAAAGGGAACTTTTCTGCATAACCACCCGCAGCAGGGCTATTATGCAGACTACTGGCTATCCATCTACCCAGATTGGGTGATTAGACAGTGAGCAATCTGTATAACTACCCGTGTTGTGTGATTAGGCAGAGTGGCTCTATACAATAAATTGTTGGGCAGCTTTAAGTTATTGAATGGATAGTAGTTCGAGATTCCCCGTCAAGGTTAAGAGCAAAATTACTGGGGAGTTGTCAGTCAAGCAGGATTTTCCCAAAAGTTGCTATCCTGGGGGTTCCCATTTCATAGAATTTACAGAATTTTGCGATTCGATCACTTGATGCTAGAGCCTTTATCAGAAACTACAAATGATCAATTGAAACTCGTTGAGTATGGCAGTGATGAGTATCATCGGGCTGCCCAGCTTCGGTATCATCTGTTTTATCAAGAACATAATATTCCGTTTGAATCGATCTTTGACCCTCAAGAGAAACAAGACTTGCATCTTGCCATTACAGCTAATTCAGGGAATCGTGTTCTGGCATACGGTCGGTTAGGTCAGAACAGTCTTGACGAGTTTCAAATTTATCAAATGGTTGTTGTGCCAGAGTGCCAGGGACAGGGACTAGGAATGCGTATTCTTCAAGCCTTGACCGAGGTAGCAATTGAGCGAGGAGCAAGCCGCTTGGTTCTCAATGCTAGGGTTACGAAGGTGAAATTTTATCAAAAGTTTGGCTTTGAGTCAGTTGGCGAAGTATTTGCCTCATCAACGACTGGTGTGCCGCATATAAGAATGCGAAAGGAGATGATGTAGTGTCTCCAGCAGCCCAACAAGGGCTTTCAGAGGAACAGAGTAACACGCTAGGGTTGTGACTCAAAGTGCAACGCAGTCCGCTGAAGCCCAAGCCGTTGGGCTGCTTTAGTTTATAGTTAAGGCATCAGGTTGAAGGTTGTTTGTCAGTGTTCAGAATCCAGCTACCACGAGTTGGCTTGTGAGACGATATTGTCAATGTTGTCTGTGGGGAGTTCCACTATGAGTTCTCGAAGATTCATTACGCAGGGAGAAGGGCTGCCTCAGTGGTCTATGCCAATTAGCCATGCAGTCGTGGCAGGCAATACATGCTACGTCAGTGGTCAAGTTTCAGTTGATGTTTCTGGACAATATGTGCCTGGTTCTGCACGTGAAGAGGCAGAGCGTTCTTTTGCCAACTTTTTTGCTGCGGTCAAAGCTGCTGGTTTTTCAA
>JAABUQ010012240.1_pt1 | contig 10712 bp, 8 predicted proteins | sample 5560001 | NCBI WGS metagenome assembly JAABUQ01 (sample SAMN10711888, study PRJNA513371) | rock metagenome | isolation source: Antarctica rocks | place: Antarctica: Victoria Land, Finger Mt nord | collected 2015-12-18 | reverse complement strand
AAGTGATCGACGGCATGCCCGAGGGCGGCAAAATTCACCAGCTGACGGGCGTACCGAGCGCGTTTACCCCGGATTACGCGCCGGAGGAGATGTTCGAGATCGCGCAGAAACTGTATCAGAAGTCGCGATGAGCGAAGTTCGGGTGATCGTGGGCTACGGTCACCCGTCGCGCTCGCATGATGGCTAGATCGGGTCAGTCAGCAATCCGTTTCCGGTGATCGCGCTGGTCGTGACCACAAAGCTTCTCAGGATATCGTGATCGCTAAGCTCATTGGTGATTGGAAAGTCGACGCCAGTACCAGCTGGACCTCCGCCTGCTCGCTCGATGCGAGCAGCATTTAGGTACCGACCAGTTCCTGCCCAATCTTTCTCTCCTTCGCGTCGCGAAATCCAAGCTCTTGCTAACGCGCCGAAGCCTCGATCCCACTCGACATAGTTTTGGCCCTTGCCGTCAACGCCGAACTGCATTTCGGTTCTCCCTGAGACGTTGACTGCGGGAATAACTTGAAGTGGGCGATGTGGCGAGGCCAGTTAGATCACACCCCCCGCCCCTCCGCGTCCATCAGTACCTCGCGTCTCCCCACATGATCCGGGCGGCTGACGAAGCCGTCCTTTTCCATCCGCTCGATCAGGCGGGCGGCGGAGTTGTAGCCGATGCGGAGCTGGCGTTGCAGCCATGAGGTGCTCGCTTTGCCGCTTTCGGCGACGAGCTGGCGGGCGTTGCGATATTGCTGGTCCTCCGCCGAATCCTCGCCGGTCGGCGCGCCTTCCAGCGCGAAACTCTCCTCCGGCTCCTCCGTCACCGAGCTGATGTAGTCCGGCAAGCCCTGCGCGCGCCAATGGTCGGCGACCGCGCGGACCTCGTCGTCGCTGACGAACGGTCCGTGGACGCGCGCGATGCCCTTGCCGCCGGGCATGTAGAGCATGTCGCCGCGCCCCAGCAGCTGCTCCGCGCCCTGTTCGCCCAGGATGGTGCGGCTGTCGATCTTGCTCGTCACATGAAAGCTGATCCGCGTCGGCAGGTTCGCCTTGATCACGCCGGTGATGACGTCGACGCTCGGCCGTTGCGTCGCCATGATCAGGTGGATGCCGGCCGCGCGCGCCTTTTGCGCGAGCCGCTGGATCAGGAACTCGACCTCCTTGCCCGCCGTCATCATCAGGTCGGCGAGTTCGTCGACGATCACGACGATCTGCGGCAACACCTGATATTCGAGTTGTTCTTCCTCGTAGAGCGGCTGCCCGCCCTCGCCATAGCCGGTCTGCACACGGCGACCGAGCGGCTGACCCTTCGCGCGCGCGGCGTTAACTTTTTCGTTGAAGCTGGCAAGGCTGCGGACGCCGACCGACGACATCTGGCGATAGCGGTCCTCCATCTGTTCCACCGCCCATTTGAGCGCGCGCACCGCCTTGGCGGGATCGGTCACGACGGGGGAGAGAAGGTGCGGGATGTCCTCGTACATGCTCAATTCGAGCATCTTGGGGTCGATCATGATCATGCGGCATTGTTTCGGGTTGAGCCGGTACAATAGCGACAGGATCATCGAGTTGAGGCCCACCGACTTGCCCGATCCGGTGGTGCCCGCGACCAGCAGGTGCGGCATCGGCGCGAGGTCGGCGACCACGGGATCGCCCGCGATGTTCTTGCCCAGGATCAGCGGCAACTGCGCGTGCTGATCCGCGAACGTTTCCGAGCCGACCAGCTCATGCAGCGACACCGTCTCGCGGTGCGCGTTGGGGAGTTCGATGCCGATCACGTTGCGGCCGGGGATCACCGCGACGCGCGCGCTGATCGCGCTCATGTTGCGCGCGATGTCGTCGGCGAGCGCGATCACCCGCGACGCCTTGATGCCCGGCGCGGGTTCCAGCTCGTACATCGTCACGACCGGACCGGGGCGGACGGTGGTGATGTCACCCATCACCTTGAAGTCGGCGAGCACCGTCTCGAGCAGCCGCGCGTTGCGGTCGAGCGCGACCTTGTCGAGCGTGCCGCGGACGGCGGGCGGCGGCTCCGCCAGCAGGTCGAGCCCGGGCAGCTCGTAATCGTCCTTGAGGTCGAGCGTGCTCTGCGGCTTGGATTTCGCGGGCGCGGGGTTCGTTCCACGCTCGGCGATGACGGGGCCGGGGCGCGGATCGGGCGCGACCGCCGCGCGCGGGGCGGGACGCGGACGGGGCGGCGCTTGCGTCGCGGCGTCGCCGTCCTCCGCCTCGGGAGCCGTCTTCGCGGGCGACCGGCGCAGCAGCGGCACGACCCGGTCGCGCCAGTCGATCTCGAGCGCGCGCGCCCAGACCAGCGCCCCCGCCAAGCCGAACACCACGCCCGCCGCGCGCGCGCCCCACAACTCGGCGGCGGGGTTGTTCGCGAACGCCAGCGCCCAACGGACGAGGCTCGCCAGCCCCAGCCCGATCAAGCCGCCCCAGCCCGCGGGCAGGGCAGGCACCGCGCCCGCGGACACGAAGGCGAGCGCCGCCGCCATCATCGACACGCCCAGCGCGGCGGTGCGCAACATCGCACGCCACCGCCCGACCGGGACCGCGCGCCACAGCCGTGCGCCGACGATCGGCGCGACCGGCAGCAACAGCGCGGCCGCCGGGCCGAACAGCATCAGCATCAGGTCCGCGAACCACGCCCCGGGCGCACCGACCAGGTTGCGCGCCGGCTCGCCCGAGGCGGTGTTCAACGCCGCGTCGCCGGGATGATAGCTGGCCAGCGCCAGCGCGGCGAGCAAGGTGAACAGGAACAGCGCGGCGGCGGCGGCGAGCGCGCCGCTCCTGACCGCGCCCTGTTTGACCGTTTCCCGCCACAAGACGGGCGCGCGCGTCGCCATGATCATTCCCCCCAAGTCACTGTGGAATCTTGCTTAACGGCGGGGTCGCGTCAACCTTGATCCTCTCCGCGAAGCGGGGAGGGGGACCGCCGGCCCATCTGGGCCGGTGGTGGAGGGGCGGTCGCACCGGAAGTTCCTCGTGGCAACCGCCCCTCCACCAAGCCGCTGCGCGGCTTGGTCCCCCTCCCCGTGAACGGGGAGGATCAAGTTGGCGTCACGTTCCGAAGCGCCTACATCCTCCCCATGATTAACACGGACGTCCTCATCCTCGGCGGCGGGCTCGTCGGCACCACGCTCGCCACCGCGCTCGACGCGCATGGCGTGTCCGCCACGGTGGTCGATCCGGCCGACCCAGCGGTGACGCTGTCGCCCGGGTCCGACGGGCGCGCGTCGGCGGTGGCGAGCGCGAGCCACCGGCTGCTCGACGCGATCGGGGTGGGCGAGCGGCTGCGCGGGCAGGGCTGCGACATCCGCTCGATCCGGGTCAGCGATGGGCTGAAGCCGGGCAAGCTCGACTTCACCCCCGCGCCCGATGCGCCGCCGCTGGGCACGATGTACGAGAACAAGCTGCTCCGCCGCACGCTCCACGAAGCGGCGAGCGCGGCTCCGCTGGTGCAGCTGCGGATGCAGACGCGCGCGACGGAGGTGGTGCGGGATTCAACTGGCGTCCACGCGACACTGTCGACGGGGGAGGAGGTGCGCGCGGCGCTGTTGATCGCGGCGGAGGGGCGCAACTCTCCGACGCGCGAGGCGGCGGGGATCGCGGTCGCGCGCTGGAGTTACGCGCACCGCGCGATCATCGCTGCGTTCCATCACGAGCGCGCGCACGACCGGACCGCGTACGAGATCTTCTACCCCGCCGGGCCGTTCGCGATCCTGCCGTTGCCCGATGACGAGCACGGGCACCGATCGGCTTTGGTGTGGACGGTCGCGGAGCGCGACGCGGCGGGCATGCTCAAGCTGGGCGAGCGCGGCTTCCTCGCCGAGGCGGAAGCGCGGATGGGCGGGTTCCTCGGGCGGTTGTCCGCGCTGTCGCCCCGGTCGAGCTATCCGCTCGGCTTCCACCACACGGTGCGCGTCACGGCGGAGCGGCTGGCGCTGGTCGGCGACGCGGGGCACGGCATCCACCCGATCGCGGGGCAGGGGCTCAACTTGGGCTTCCGCGATGCCGCCGCGCTGGTGGAGGTGCTGGTCGAGGCCAAGCGCACCGGGCTCGACCTGGGCGATGCGCAGGTGCTGGCGCGCTACGAGCGGTGGCGGAGCGTCGACACGACGATGGTGGCGGTGGCGACCGACACGCTGACCCGGCTGTTCGGCGTGCCCGGCCGAGCGGCGAGCGCGGTACGGCGGGTGGGGATTTCAGCGGTGGACCGGGTGGGGCCGCTGAAAGCGCGCTTCATGGCCGAGGCGCGGGGGGAAAGCGGGGCGCTGCCGAGGTTGTTGGAGGGGGTGGGGGTGTGAGCGTTCCGTCGTTCCGGTCTTGAGCCGGGTTCCCGCTGTTCGCCGGCAGTAGAAGCGGGATGTCGGGTCCAGCCCGGCATGATGGATTTGGTGGTTAGCGGTCCGGCTGCTTCCAGTGCCGATCGGTGACAAGCCGACATTCAGATCTCGATTTTCTCGACAATCCAAGCGCTTCCGATAGTAGCGCGCTCGGCGGAGTATCCCGGCGTGACGGTCGGAAGATCATCCATCGTTCGTAAGTGATCCTTCAACTCCGCCAGACCTAATACCAAGGCGTCCGACACCGAGTGACCTTCCTCTCCGCAGTAGAATTGGATGTCACCGTCACCGTCGTGTACAAAGAGAAGAACCGGTCGGCCGTCCCAAACGTGCCTGCATACAATCGACGCACGGTTTTCTGGAAAGGTGCATCCGGCGACATCAATCATGCTACAAGCATAGTGACTCTGGTGATGTCCGCAATCGTGAAAGTAGCGGGTAGTTCTTAGCAATAGACTTTTGGGCGTAACCCGCCATCTGACCATGCGGGCGCTAGCGCACCTCCTCGCCCACGCGCCGCTCCTCCTCTACTGACCGCCCTATCTCCCGCACCATGATGAAGCTGCCCGACCAGACGCCCGGGATCGTCCATTCGCCGGTGATCTCGTCGCCCTCCGGCGAGAGCGTGCCGTCGTAGCGGACCGCGTAGTGCGCGCGGGCGAGTTCGTCGTAGCGTTTGGTGAAGCGGACGGCGCTGCCGATCCGTTCGCCCTCGACCACCGCGACCAGTTCGTCGCTATGGTCATGGCCCGCATCGCTGCGCTCGTGCGTCTCGCCGGTGATCGCGCCCGAGTGCTCGACCAAGGTCGCCGCGAAGCCGTTGGGGGCCATGCCGCGTGGGTAGTTGAAGATGCCCTCCCACTGGCCGGTCAGGTCGCGCGCGTCGCTCACAGCCGACGCGCTTCCTCGATCAGCATGACGGGGACGCCGTCGCGGATGGGGTAGGCGAGGCGGGCGGCGTCGCTGATCAGCTCTTGCGCCGGTTCGTCGTAGCGGAGCGGGGTGCGGGTGGCGGGGCAGACGAGCCGGGCAAGGAGCCAGGGGTCGATCATTCTCCCTCTCCCCGTTGGAGAGAGGGTGGGGCCCGCTCGGCGCGGCCGAGTGGGAGGGAGAGGGGGAGAGACGGTGCGCTTTGCCGGGCGGGCCGCATCCTTTCTCCCCCTCTCCCCGACCCTCTCCCCAAGGGGAGAGGGAGATTAGCCTACTCCGCCGCGATGGCGCGCGTGCCCTCGTCGTTCGCCGCCGGGCTGGCCAGCATCGCGGTCCCCTTCTCGCTCAACAACATCCCCATCAGCGCCTGCAACAACGGTGCCGCGCCGCCCGCGCCGTCGCCGCTGCTGATCTGCACGCGGGGTACGATGTCCACGCCCGACTTCTCCAGCGCGTCCGCCAGCCGCTCGACCACCTGCCGGGTCAGCTGGTATTGCGCGCCGCCCGAGGCCGCGGCCTGTTTCTCGATCGTTTCGGCGGTGGCGAGGCCGGTTTCCCGGATCCGCTGCGCTTCGGCGGTGGCCAGCGCGACCACGCGCGCCGCCTCGCCCTCGCCGAGCAACCGCATCCGGTCCGCCTCCGCGCGCGCGACCGTGCGGGTCTGTTCCGCCTCCTGGCCCGCGCGTTTCAGCGACGCCTTGCCCTGGTTCTCCTGGACGGTGATCGACAGCTCGGATTCGGTGATGGTCGTCTGCTGGTGTGCGCGCGCCTCCGCCTCGCGCAGTTCGCGTTCGCCCGCCGCCGCGGCGCGCTGCTTGGCATAGGTGGTGACGCGCTCCTCGGCGACTTGGCGCTCGCGCAGCTGCTGGAGCACCTTCTCGATCTGGTCGTTGCCCGCCGCCGCGCGCGGGGTGCCGATCAGCACCTCCTGCAGCTCGAGGTTATAGCCGGCGAACTTCTCACGCATCTGCGCGCCGGCCTCGTCCTGGATGTCCGAGCGTTCCTGGAGCAGCTCGATCAGCGTCCGCTTCTGCGCCACGTTCTTGAAATAGGCGGATACCATCGGGTCGAGCGTCTGCTCCACCAGCTTCTTGATATCGCCGAACCGCTGGATGACGAGCGGTGCCTTGCGGTAATCGATATGCACCACGACCGACAACGGCAGCGTCGGCTCGAACGCGTCGCGGGTGATCAGCGACACTTCGGACAGGTTTTCGTCGAACTTGTGCTGGCCGGTGGTGTCCTGGTCCCACCGCAGGATAAAGTTGGTGGTCGGCACGATCACCATCTTGCCCGCATAAGTATTGAACGCGTATTTGCCCGGCAGCAGCGGTGCCGACCACACGCCGCGCGTGCCGCGATCGACCAGCTCGCCGTGGCGGTAATCCTCGCCCGACGTGTCCGCGCCGCTGTCGCCGGTGTACGAGATCACCACGCCGACATGGCCGACCTCGATGATCGTCTTGGCGACCATCTCCACCGTCGCGAACAGGCGGTTGATGAAGTAACTGCCCTCGACCAGTACCTGCAACTGGCGACCGCGACGGCCACCCGCCGCGATGAACTTCTCCGGGTCCTGAAAGCTGTTGTGGAACGTGGCGGGCAGCGACTGGTCGATGCCCATCTGCGGTGCGATGATCTGGTCGGCGGTCAGCGCGGGGCCGTCATGCACGGTGACGACGCCGATCATGTCATCGCGATCCTTGATCACCACCGCGTCGAAGCCACCCCGCGTCGCGATCACTTCCTGCATGTTGGCGAACAACTGGCGGTCGTTCGGCTCGAGCATCAGGCCGTGGATCTGCTCGCGGGTCATGATCACGAATTGCGCGAGGTTGATCGCATAGGTGCCCTCGCGCAGGATCGCGCGCTGCGGCCCCTTCTGCCCGCCCGCGAGCAGGAACGCGCGCACGTCGAGGAAGTCGGCGGTGTGCAGGTTCGACGCCAGCGTCTGCATCGGCCCCAGCGGCTCGCCGTCGCGCGCGAACACATAGCCGATCTGCCCCTGCGGGATCGTCACCAGCGATTGCAGATGGACGCGGAACTGGAACAGGAAAAAGAAGTGATAGCCGCCGCGCAGCACGCCCGGCTGATACCCGGCCTCGCCGCGCAGCGCGATCAGGCCGCCGGGGACGGAGCCGTTGCGGCTCCACAATTTCTCGACGATCGCGACGCGGTTGTTGCCGACATACCGGACCGATCGCGACAAGGTATAGAGGACGAGCAGAATGACGATGACGACCGCAGCCGCGCCGAACGTGAAAGCCGTCGACATGATGGTGATGCACCCCTGAATGGAGGTCTTCGGGGCCTCCAGGACATGATCCGCATGCCCAACCCGATTCGTACGCCTCAGCCTGTGCTGCTTCCAGTGGAATCGAGAGAAGGAAGGGGGTGGTTTTCGTTCGAGCCAAACATGCCCGAGTTCCTCACCCGCAGGGGGAGGGGCACCGCCGCGAAGCGGTGGTGGAGGGGGGCCTAGACGGGGATAGGGCGTTCGCGGGCCGATCCCCCTCCCCCTCCGGGGGAGGATTTAGGAGGCACTAACCGCCTCGGTTCGGCCGGATCAGGGCAGGCTCTCGGGACCCTCCCCCTGGTACTTCCGATTGAGATAGCGCGCATGGGTCAGCGCGTCGCCGTGGTCGAGGCGGCGGCGCTCGTCGGCCAAGTCGTCGAGCGCGGCGGCGATGGTGTTCAGCGCGGCAGCGGCGAGCGTGGCGACTTCTGGCTTGCCATCGACTCCGGCGCTGGCGTGCGCGCGCAGGAACGCGTCCACGGCGTCCGCGAGATCGACCGACAGCTTCTGGTCGCGCTCGTCCGCATGGTCCCACGCCGCATGGCGGAGCGCCGTCACCGCCGCCGCGACCGGCTCCCCAACGGTGCCGCTCGCCAACCGCGCCGCGCGCGCGGTCGCTGTCGCCACCCGCTCGGCGGAGGCGCGCGACGCCAGCGCCGGATCACCCGCCTCCCGCCGCGCGCGCCGCCGCCGCAACGCCGGATCGAGCGCGCGGGCGAGGAGCGCGGCGAGCAAGGTGAACGCTGCGTACAGGATCAGGAACTTGCCGCTGACCCTGACCGCCTCGCCGAGCAGCGCGTGCGTCGGCGCGCCCTCGACCAGCCACGTCGCCAGCAGCGTATATAGATAAGCGGGAACGATGAAGTGGAGCAGCGCTCCCACGACCAGTCGCCAGGGGAGGACGGGCCGGCCGGCGTCGGTTGCCTCGCGCGTCATGCTCGACGGATAGCGCATGGCGCGAGGGTCGTCACGCGTGCGCTGTCCTACAGGCAGCAACCGTGGCATAAGCGATGCAGCCGCTTTTTGACCTTGCTGCGTGATCGCGTCCGGTGCGTACGAAGCCGAACCGTGATGGCCCACCGTTTGAACTAAACTTCCCCTCACCTTCCGGGAGCAATGGACGCGATTATCGGTAAGTTGGTCAATTTCGACGCTACGATGAGCGCGATTACCGGTAAGTTGGTCAATTTCGACGGTCATCGCTAAAGGCTGGCCATGACCAACCTCGCCATCCTGTACGAACACCCCGATTGGTTCCGGCCGCTGTTCGCCGCGCTCGACCGGCGCGGGGTGGATTACGTCAAGCTCACCCCCGACGGCGCGTGGGACCCCGCCGACCCTACGCCACCGGCGCGCGTGGTCTTCAACCGCATCGCGATGTCGAGTTTCCTGCGCGCGGACGAGCACCCGATCTTCCACGCGGCCGCGCTGCTCGATCACTGGCGGCGCGGCGGCGCGCGGGTGGTGAACGGCGCGGACGTGCTGGCGATCGACGCGTCCAAGGCGCGGCAGCTGTCGCTCATCGCCTCGCTCGGCCTGGCGGTCCCGCGCACCCGCGTCGTCCACCGCGCCGCCGATGTGCTCGCCGCCGCCGAGGCGATCGGCTTTCCGCTGGTCGTCAAGGCGAACATCGGCGGCTCGGGCGCGGGCATCGCGCGGTTCGACAACATGGCCGAGCTGCGCTGGGCGGTGGCGGAACGCCAGTTGCCGACCAGCGTCGACGCGGTGCTGATGGTGCAGGACTATGTGCCCGCGCGCGGCGGCACGATCACCCGCATCGAGACGCTCGACCGCGCGTACCTTTACGCGATCGACGTTGCGGGCGGCGGCGCGTTCGACCTCTGCCCCGCCGACGCGTGTGTCGAGGGCAGCGGCATCAGCATGGCGGCCGTCCAACCCGCGCCCGATCTGGTGCGAGCCGCCGAAGCCATCGCGCGCGCGGTCGGCCTCGACGTCGGCGGGGTGGAGGTGATGATCGACGACCGCGACGGCGTGGCGCGGTTCTACGACATCAACGCGCTGAGCAACTTCGTCGCCAGGCCGCTGGACGTGCTCGGCTGGGACCCGCACGACCGGCTGGTGGATTATCTCGTCCGGGTGATCGAGGAGGCGCGATGAGGTACGGTTACTGGATGCCGGTGTTCGGCGGCTGGCTCCGCAATGTGCCGGACGAGGGCATGGCGGCGACGTGGGACTATGCGCGCGACCTCGCGATCGCGGCGGAGCGGTGGGGCTATGACCTGACGCTGATCGCGGAGCTCAACCTCAACGACATCAAGGGCGTCGAAAGCCCTGCGCTCGATGCCTGGAGCACCGCCGCCGCGCTCGCCGCCGTCACGAAGACGACCGAGCTGATGGTCGCGGTCCGCCCCAATTTCCACCACCCCGCGCTGTTCGCCAAGGCGGCGGCGAACATCGACCGCATCTCCGGCGGGCGGCTCGCGCTCAACGTCGTGTCGAGCTGGTGGGCGGACGAGGCCAAGCAGTACGGCTTGCAGTTCGACCAGCATGACGACCGCTATGCGCGCACCTCCGAATGGCTGACGGTGGTCGACGGGCTGTGGACGCAGGAGCGGTTCAGCTTCGCGGGCCAGTTCTACCGCACGGAAGCGGCGATCTGCGCGCCCAAACCCGCGCGCGCGCCCGTCATCTACGCGGGCGGCGAGAGCGACAAGGCGAAAGCGATGATCGCCGCGCAATGCGACGCCTATGTCATGCACGGCGATCCGGCGGACGCGATTGCGACGAAGATCGCTGACATGGCTTCGCGACGCTTCGAGGCAGGCAAGCCGGCGATGCAATACGGCATGGCCGCCTATGCGATCGTACGAGACAGCGAGGCGGAGGCGAAGCGCGAGCTGGAGCGGATCACGACGGTAAGCGAACTGCCCGCGGGCTATGCGAATTTCGACCAATGGTTATCAGAGACCCAGCTGGAACGCGAGTTGAAGGTTCAGGAATACAGCGTGTCCAACCGAGGCCTGCGTCCCAACCTCGTCGGTACGCCCGAGCAGCTCAAGGAGCGTATCGCCGAGTATGAACATTACGGGCTCGACTTGCTCTTGCTGCAGATGAGTCCTCAGGCGGAAGAGATGGAGCGGTTCGCGGCGCAGGTGATGAAGAAAGCCTGACGCTGGAGCAGCGCTCTCCCTCTCCCCGCG
>JAABUQ010012239.1_pt1 | contig 10712 bp, 14 predicted proteins | sample 5560001 | NCBI WGS metagenome assembly JAABUQ01 (sample SAMN10711888, study PRJNA513371) | rock metagenome | isolation source: Antarctica rocks | place: Antarctica: Victoria Land, Finger Mt nord | collected 2015-12-18 | reverse complement strand
ATCATGGCCCGGGAGGCTTGCCGTGCTGCCGATCTCATTCTGATCCCGTGCCGCCCGCGTGCCTTCGACCTGGACGCGATCCAGACAACAGCCGATCTCGTAAAGGCAAGTGGCAAGCCAGCCTTCGTCATCTTCATGGCTGGCCCTCCCCGGGCGCCCCTTTTGTATGCCGATGCCGGCCAGCTCGTGCAGCAGCTTGGCTTGCAGGTTGCCCCTGTCACCCTTCCGGACCGTGCTGCCTTTCACCACAGCACCGAGCGGGGCAAGGCTGCTGCCGAGGTGGAGCCTGGAGGCAAAGCGGCCGACGAGGTAGCCGCGTTATGGGCTTGGTTGCGTCAACACGTTAACACGCCAACTGGTCAACAGAATGGGTTGCTGAGGAAGATGGCATGAGCCGGTTTGCAGGGTTGAAGCAGCAGCGCACGAACAGCGCCCTGAGAGGGGCTGACAGGTCCCAAGTTCTTGAAGGCAGCGCGCGGAAGCCGCGCGACGGCAAGAAGATGATCGGGGGCTACTACACCCCGGAGCTGAGCCGTGCGGTGAGCATCCTGGCAGCAGAGCAGGGCGTCAGCATCCAGGCGCTTCTCGGAGAAGCACTGGACGACGTACTGCGCAAGCATGGCAAGCACCCGTTCGGCGAGCGGTAAACTCACGACCCAACACGTCAACCTGACAACACACCAACATGTCAACACGTCAGCACTTCAAGCTGTTGTCTTGACCTGTCAGGTCTTTAAAGGCCGCTTCTCGCAACAGCCTCGACCCGGCACTCACGGATGTGTCATGGTTGCAGGTAACGGGCACCGTGCCCGGGAAGATTGAAGGAATCTGGACCACCCAGAACCCACAAACGCCAAGGCCCGCCTTTGAGGGCGGGCCTGGGACAACATACCGGCCGAAGCCGGGGAAACTGCTCGATCTGACAATCAGCAGAATCCCTCAATTAGCCGACTTTTGCAAGCCCTGTCTTGCCACGGGTTTGCACGTCCTGGCGCCAGCCCTCCTCGCACCTTGGCCCCACCGAGGAAGGGACTGCTTTGCCCGACGTACAGCCTGCCATGCCTACCCACGGACGCCTCCCCGTCCGGGTTCTCCCGCGTGCCCCCGACCCCCACCACCCCCGTCCCTGGCTACGGGGCAGCCTGTTCGGCGACGGTCCGCGGCGGCCGTTGTCGGCCGACGAGCGCCGCGCCTGGATCGCCCGCGCTGACCTGGAACGCCGGGCCGGGCGGCTGACCGCGACCCACCTCCTTGTTGCCCGCGCGCTGCTGCGGCGTCTGGGCGTGGACGGGCAATGCGACCCCGCGCACGCCACCCTGGCACATGATGCCGGGTGCGACCCGAGCAGCGTGCTGCGGGCGCTGAAAGCCTTGCAGGAGGTGGACCTGGTAGCGTGGGAGCGGCGCCTGGTGCGCCGGCCCTGGCCAGCAGGCGGGCGTGGTGCGACCCGTGCGGAGCAGACCAGCAACGCCTACAAACTGCTGTTGCCGGCCCGGCCCGTTGCGCCACGCCAGGAGCGCCGATGCAGTGCCGTCCGGCGTCGGTCCAACTGCGACCGGCAGGTTGCCGGAGAAGTCCCTTCTCAGCTTATCCTAAGAGGCTTGCCGGCCTTAACCGAGGCCGAGTTGCTGCGGTTGAAGGCCATCCAGGCAACCCGGTGGGCACGACTCAATGCGGAATGGAACGCCAAGCGCGCCGAGCGACGGCGCGAGAGAGGCTGACAGGCCCGCGACCCCCCGTTCACGGCTGGGCTGGTGCCACGGTGCTCGGAGCCGTCAAGGACGCACGCCTTGCGTGCGCCGCTGCGCGGTGGCTTGCGACCATCCTTGACCGCCCCTGCGCGCCGCGACACGCCGAATGGCGTCGGGACGAAAGGCATCCCGACCCTACACCCCGTTGGCCTCCGGCCAGGGTCGAACAAAGGGCTAACAGGGAAGAAAGTAGCTGGCCTACTTGACTTGTGCAGCCCGACGCCGGACGGATACGGACTCGGGAGCAGGAACGTAGGATGCAGGCGCCAGCTCCCCCAACTGCTCAGGCGTAAGCTGGGGTGCATCGGGACCGTAGCCAACCTTGCTGTCCGACATCCCGCCTTCAATCCAGGCCAGCGCATCCAGAGCATCCTGGTCAAGCGTGGGTTCCAAAGCAGGAAGCTCAACGGGAGCGCGGTGGACCGGAAGCCTCGCCGAAGAAGATCGCGCGCTCCTGGGAATCGGCAAAGCGGATGCTGACGATTTCGATGCTGCCATGGTTCTTGGTGTATGCCACAAAATAGACAGCCGTGCGGATCACAAGATCAGGCCCCATGACCTAGCGGCCGACAAGCGCCTGGAAGCTGTTCTTGCCAGGCTTGGGATGGTCGGCATCCACGCGCTTGTAGATGCGCGACCAGTCAGCCAACTCGGCGGCGGTGAAGCGGGGACGGTCGGGGTAGCTCGCCTCGTGCCGGGCACGGTTGGCCGGGTGGCAGGTGATCGCCGCGAGGGTTTCAGGCTTGGGGCCTCGCCAAGTGCCAGCGAGGGTCTTCTTACGGAGTGCCATAGGTCAGTGCTCGCGTATGGCTGCGAGCATGCCCGCGGCAAGGCGTACTACAGGTTGGGCAGTGCGCGGAAGAGAGGATGACAGCCTCACTTCCGCATCAGCTTTGGGATGTCGTATCCGAACCAGGAGCGGCTATCCTTGGCCATGCTCCATTCATCGCTGACCTCGCGCATGATGGGCAGCACGATGGCGTCCGGGTCCGTGTCGCGCTTGACGATGCTGCGGGCAGCCGAGCGATGGATGCGGTTGGCCCACCGCTTGTCCTGCTTTTCGCTGGCCGCGGTGGTAATGCTCGCAATGGGGGTATGGCGGCGCGAGCGTGCCATGGTGCTGTCCTTCCTTCCTCCTGCCCAGCTTACGCGGCGTCGGCATCCTTGTTCGCTTCGAAGGTGCGCAGCCCGGCCCGTCGCCAGCGGGCGCGGAGGTGCGCGGGATCGGCGTCGCCTGCGCCCCGGAGCTGGCTGGCCACGTCCAGGAGCGCGCCGAGCAGGGTGGCGCGGTCGTCGTCCAGCAGTTCCACCAGGTCCGCCTTAAGGATGAGGCCGCCCAGCTCGATCAGGTGGCGGGTGCGCTCGCGGCGTGCCTTGGCCCAATCGCGGGTATCGGTCAGGGCGCGTGCGGCGTCGAGGCGGTTACGCGCCACCGTCAGCCGTCGCAGCCTTGCCGTTACCGCCCGCATGTCCGCCGGTAGGTTCAGCGGCACCGGCCTTCCCCCGCTTGCCCCCGCTCCCTTGCTGAAAGAGGGCCTGGCCGCGTTCGGCCCACCTCGTGACAGCTTCGGGCGACTTCTTGGATTGCTCGACGGCGGCAAGGAGCGCGCCAGCCAGGGCCTCGATGGGCAGGACGTCCGCGCCTGTGACCTGGACCAGTTCGCCGAGCTGCACGGTCTTCTGGCTTTTGAGCTTCTTGGCCCGGTCCATGAGGGCTTGGAGTTCGGTGTCGTAATCGCGGGGCTTGCGTGCCATGTGGGTGCCTCTGGCCTGGCGTAGTGGGAAAGAGCAGTCTAGTGGTAGGTTGGTCGTGCTGCCAAGCTGTCTCGCATGCCTGCAAGTTGGCGCGCGAGACGTTCGTCACTCTTTCTGCGAAGTGAAACGGAGCAGATACATGAGTACGCGCTTATACGCTGCGTTGCGGCGTGCGCTGAACTGCTGCTAGGCTACTGCCTCTAACAGGGTGGTGCGCCATTGATGCAGATCGAGGTCATGGCAGCACCGTCAGCATCGGACCGCGAGACCATCCTTGCCGGCTTGCTTGCGTTCATTCGTGCGGAGGCTGGTGTGGTCGGCACGCCCTTGGCCGTTCTGGTGCGCGACGAAGCCGGTGCGGTCGTAGGTGGCCTAACCGGGCGCACGTCGGCCGCCTGGCTATTCGTGGAGCTGCTCTGGCTTCCAGATGAGCTTCGGGGAACCGGGCTTGGCATGCGCGTGATGATGGCGGCCGAAGCAGAAGCCGTACGACGCGGCTGCATGGGCGCGCACCTGGACACTTACGATTTCCAGGCACCCGGCTTCTATCGGAAGCTTGGCTACGAGGTGTTCGGCAGCATTGAGGACCACCCGCCAGGCCACACCCGGTTCTGGATGCAGAAGCGGTTCGCTAATCCTGGTGCGGACGCAGCAGTCAGTCAGGCGGCGGGGTAGGCCGGATGGCGATCTACCACTTTTCCGCCAAGGTGATTGGTCGCAGCACGGGGCGCAGCGCGGTAGCGGCTGCCGCCTACCGCGCGGCCGAGGAGCTGCACGACGAGCGGCTGGACCTGGACCACGACTTCACGGCAAAGGCGGACCCGGTGCATCGGGAGATCATGCTGCCGGAGGGTGCGCCGGAGCGGTGGGGCGACCGCGAGACCTTGTGGAACGAGGTCGAGGCGCGGGAGCGGCAGCACAACAGCCAGCTTGCGCGCGACGTGGAGATCAGCTTGCCGCGGGAGCTTTCGCGGGCGGAAGCGGTTGCGCTGGCGCGTGACTTCGTGCGCGAGCAGTTCGTGTCGCGCGGCATGGTGGCGGACCTGAACGTGCATTGGGGCGTGGGGGCGGACGGCGAGGCGCAGCCGCACGCGCACGTCATGCTGACGATGCGGCGGGTGGAGGGCGACGGGTTCGGGCGCAAGGAGCGGGACTGGAACGCGACGGCGCTGTTGCTGGGCTGGCGCGAGCGTTGGGCGGAGATGGCGAACGCGCGGCTGCATGAGCTGGGGCACGACGCGCGGATTGACCATCGGAGCTACGCCGAGCAGGGCATCCCGCTTGAGCCGCAGCACAAGGTGGGTCCGGCGGGGTTGCGGCGGGCGGAGCGGGGCGAGGACGCGGAGCGCCAGGCCGAGCATGACGGCATCGCGTGGCGGAACGGGGAGCGGATCGCCGCTGATCCCACGGTGGCGCTGGACGCGCTGACGCGGCAGCACGCGACGTTCAGCAAGCACGACCTGGTGCGGTTCCTGCACCGGCACACGGACGGGGCGGAGCAGTTCACCCTGGTGCTGGCGCGCGTGGCGGCGTCGCCTGAGCTGAAGTTCGTCGGCAAGGACGGGCGGGGGCTGGACCGGTTCACCACGCGGGAGATGGTGGCGGCCGAGGCGCGGATGGAGCAGGCCGCGGCGGAGCTGGGCGCGTCCGTGTCGCACCGGGTGGGCGTGGTGGAGGTTTCCCGTGCGGTGCGTCTGGCGGCGGCGGGCGGGCTGCAGCTTGGGGCGGAGCAGCGCGAGGCGGTGGCGCACGTCACGGCGAGGCGGGACCTGGCCTTGGTGGTGGGCTACGCCGGCACGGGCAAGAGCGCGATGCTGGGGGTGGCGCGGGGGGCTTGGGAGGCGGCGGGCTTGCGGGTGCGGGGGGCTGCCTTGTCCGGCATCGCAGCCGAGGGCTTGGAAGCAGGCAGCGGGATCGAGAGCCGGACGCTGGCGAGCCTGGAATGGGGCTGGAAGGAAGGGCGGGAGGCCGACCGGCTGACGGCGCGTGACGTGCTGGTGGTGGACGAGGCGGGGATGGTGGGCAGCCGGCAGATGGAGCGGGTGCTGTCCCATGCGCGCGAGGCCGGGGCCAAGGTGGTCTTGGTGGGCGACCCGGAGCAGTTGCAGGCCATCGAGGCTGGGGCGCCATTCCGGGCGCTGGCGGAGCGGCACGGGGCGGTGGAGATCAGCGCGGTGCGCCGGCAGCGGGAGGGCTGGCAGCGGGAGGCGACGCGGGAGCTGGCGACGGCGCGCACAGCGGATGCGCTAGGGCGCTACGAGGCGGCCGGGATGGTGCGGGGCCATGCGACCCAGGACGAGGCGCGGGCGGCGCTGGTTGCGGGGTGGGCGGCGGAGCGTCACCAGAGTCCACAGCAGAGCCGTGTGATGCTGGCCTACACGCGGGCGGACGTGGCTGCGCTGAACAGGTTGGCGCGGGAGCAGGTGCGGGTGGCGGGCGAGCTGGGGCCGGACCAGGTTGTGCAGACGGAGCGCGGCGAGCGGGCGATGGCGACGGGCGACCGGCTCATGTTCCTGCGCAACGAGCGCGGGCTTGGGGCGGGTCCTGGCGGGCGCGGCGGGGTTGCGGTCAAGAACGGCAGCCTGGGGACGGTGCTGGCGGTGGAGGCCGGGGGCGAGCGGCTGACGGTGCGGCTGGACGGGCCAGGAGGTCCGGCCGAGGCGGGGCAGGAGGGGAAGGACGCTGCCCCGGTGGTGACATTCTACGTGCGGGACTACGCCCACCTGGACCACGGTTACGCGGCGACGATCCACAAGGCGCAGGGGGTGACGGTGGACCGGGCGCACGTTCTGGCGTCGGCGCACATGGACCGTCACGCGGCGTATGTGGCGCTAACGCGGCACCGGGACGGGATGGCGCTGCACTGGTCGGCGGAGGCGCTGGGCGACCGGGCGGGTCTGGGGCGGACCTTGGGCCGGGAGCGGGTGAAGGACACCAGCCTGGACTACGGGTTGGACGCTGGGCCGGGCTTTGGTGCGGCCTATGCCGAGCGGCGCGGGTTGGACCCGTTGCGGCCGGAGAGCGCCATCGTGGTGCCACGTCCGGGGCCAGGACCGCAAGCGGCGCGGCGGCCGGAGCAGGCGCCGCCGGCACCGCGGCCGGAGGCGCCCGCCGCGCCGGGGCCGGCGCCGGGCGCCGGGCTGGCCGAGGACATGGCGCAGGGTCGGGCGCGGTTCCGGGAGCGGTTTGAGGCGCACCGGCGCCAGCAGGCGCAGCGGGCCGCGGACGAGGCGGCAGCGCGCGAGCTGGTGGGTCGGTGGGACCGGCTGCTGACGGCCTACAACGCCGCCCTGCCGCGGCTGGACGCCGACCCGGCGGCGTTCGGCCCCACGCGCGAGGCGTTGCTGGGGTTCGGTCGTGACGTGCGCGGGCAGCCCGGGGCGGTGGAGGTGCTTCGGCAGCAGGGCGAGGCGTTCGGGATGGAGAAACGACCCAACCTGGCGCGGGTGCTGGCCGATGCGCAGCCGGAGCGGGTGGTGGGCGGGATCGTGGAAGCGGCCGAGGCCGGGACGCGGGCGCGCTTGCAGGAACGGGCGGCCCAGGAGCAGGCGGCGCAGGAGGCGGCCCGCCGGCAGGCGCTGGAGGTCCGGCCGAGCCAGCGGCAAGGTCCCAGCATGGGCATGTGAGGGGGAGGAGGGGCGGTGGACGGTATGGCGGAGCCGGCGGAGGACCGGCTGTATGCGCTGATGGAGGTGGCCGAGCGGCAGCAGGCGGCGGCGCAGGCGGCGCTGGAGGGGCTTGCGGCCGAGCGGGCGGCCCTGGCGCGAGAGCGGGAGACGTTGGCCCGTCAGGTGCAGGCGTTGCAGGCCGGGGTGCAGGGAGCAGCGCGGACGGCGGTGGCGGAGGGCCTGGCCGGGGCGGCGACGGAGGGGGTGGCGGCGGTGCGGGCGGCGACGGGGCCGCTGCTGTCCCGGCTGGCCGGGATGGCGGAGCAGGCCGGGCAGGCGGACGCGGCGCTGCGGGGCGTGGTGGCGTGGGCGAGCTGGCGGTTGCTGGGCTGGATGGCGGCGGCGGTGGCCTTGCTGGTGCTGTGGTGGGACATGGGGGCGGTTGCGGCGGCGCGGGCGGAGAAGGCGCAGCTGCGGGCGGAGGTGGCGGAGATGCAGGCCAACCGGGACGAGTGGGCCAGGACCGGGGCGCTGGCGAAGCTGCTCCGGTGCAATCCCGGCAACCGACCGTGCGTGCGGGTGGACGAGCGCGCAGGGACGTTCGAGAGCGGGGGCCATGCCGATTACCGGGTGATCCAGGGGTACTAGGGGTCACGCCATAGAACGGACAGGATAGTACGTGTAGCGAACCGCAATCATCGGTGCTTTGGATCGCAATCATCCGCAGGGCGTGCCCGAGATCATTGCACTGGGTTTGAGGGGTCGGACCCACAATCGCTGCACGTGGGCGCATAAAGGCTGCAAGTGGGATCGCAATCATCGAGGTTGCGCCCACGCTGACTGCACGGGAGCGCCGGAAGGGCGGGCACGGAAACGACCGGTTTGCTGCCTGTTGGTGGGCTATGCCCACAACGGCTTGGCAGGCTGGAACATCGGGCATAGAACCCGGTAATGGTATCTACGGCCAAGATCGTTGATCCTGCACGGGTTCCCTGACCGGCAAGGGGCAGCATGCTGATTGGCTACGCGCGGGTCTCGACCGACGACCAGAACCTGGACCTACAGCACGACGCCCTTCGCCTGACCGGCCTCAAGCGCCTGACCGAGATGGCGGCTGACGGAGAGGGCAAGCTGTCCGTGCTGCTGGCTGGCCATCCCAAGCTGCGCCGTGACCTGCGCAGCCCAACCATGGAGGAGATCGGCTACCGCACCATGGTGTTCTCCCTGGAGGGCGTGACCGGCAGCCAGCGCGAGTACATCGAGTGGACGCTAAGAACCTGCGCGGCCGAGGGGGTGCGGGTAGACGACATCCTCGACCCCGCTGCCGTGGATCTGCTGGCCGCATGCCTGCACACGCCGCTGCAGATCGAGCAGCACCTGACGCTGGCGCTGGAGACGGGATACCAGGCCAGCCAGAAGCCGGTCGGCGAGGCTATCGTGGACTCGGTGCTATCCAAGCAGATCGACGACCTGGAGCCGACGCTCACCCGGCACGGCTACACGGCCAAGGTGCTGGGCGAGCTGCTGGGCACCAAGCCCGGCGAGGTCAGGGCAATATTCAGGCAGACCCTTGGCGCCGAACGCTCGCGCGAGCTGAAAGAGCAGATGCTGGCTGCAGGACTGCCCATATGACCGCCATCCAGTCTGAACCAGAATACTGGTGGGTCCGTGAGAAAGAGACTGGACGGGTCATACCTGTCGAATTGTGGAAAACCACAAATCCAGAATTCAACGACACCGTTATTATGATTGGCGACAGCAGCGGATATGACGTTAAGTTCTACGAACTGCTCGAACGGGTTCAAATGCCACAGGGCCGCGGCGCCTAATTTTGCAACATGCACCGGCGTGTTAGGGCAGCAAACCGGTCGTATCCTTGCCCGCCCCGACCGGCACCTGCCCGCCCCGCCGTGCAACCAGCGTGGGCAAGACCCCGATGATTGCGGTCCCAGATGCAGCCTTTATGCGCCCACGTGCAGCGAATGTGGGCCGAAGCCCTAGATAGAAAGTGTTTCGAAATTCGTATCCGTCTCCCAGCATGGGGCATCTTTCATCCACGGCGGGTCGTCATTTCGGTGGAGAACTCAAACCTGTTGCAATGATCTCGGGCACGGCCCGCCGATGATTGCGATCCAAGGCACCGATAATTGCGGTTCACTACAAGTACGGTTTGCGGCCCGAACCGGGTACACGGTGCGGCCTGTCCCACTTAAGCTGTAGGCTGACTGCTACGGCTCGGACCCGAATAGGAACAGCAGCTTGCGGGCCATCCGGCGAGGAGAGTTCAAGTGGGACAGCAAGGACCGCAGCGCGCCGCGCTCTACTGCCGGGTGTCCACGGCGGACCAGTCCTGCGCGCGGCAGGAGCGCGACCTTGCCGCTTTTGCCGAGCGCGCCGGCTACGAGGTGATCGGAACCTACAAGGAAACTGCGTCGGGTGTGAAGCTGGACCGGGCCGAGCGCAAGCGCGTCATGGCGCTGGCGCAGCGGCGCGAGATCGACGCGGTGCTGGTGACGGAGCTGTCGCGCTGGGGCCGCAGCACGACGGACCTGCTGGCCACGCTCAAGGAGCTGGAAGCCCGGCGGGTGTCGCTGGTGGCGCTGAACGGCATGGCCTTTGATCTCACCACGCCGCATGGGCGCATGATGGCGACGCTCCTGGCCGGCATCGCCGAGTTCGAGCGCGAGCTGACCCAGGAGCGCATCCGGTCCGGCATCGCCGCCGCCAAGGCCCGCGGCAAGCGGCTGGGCCGCCAGCCCGGGCAGCGGCCGAAGTCGGACCGCCTCGCGCCCAAGGTGCTGGCTCCCGTGGCAGGGGGCCGTAGCTACCGCCTCATCGGCCGTGAGGTGGAGCTGAGCAAGAACACCGTGGTCGGGATCGTAAAGCGGAGCCGAGTTGGATGAACACTCGTGAGTTCGAGTTCAGGCGATGGGAGAATTGGCTAGAAGAGCGGGCGCAGACATTGCGACAGGCTGGACGGGTGGCTGAACTGCATCGTGCTGGCTCACCAACAACGAAGCCTGGCTGCAGCTTCCGTGTGGAGACGGATCGCGCCTTTGGCCAATTCGACGTGTGGGCGACAGGAGAGGCAGACTTCGATGTGATGGATGCAGAAACGAAAGGCTTCGCACACAACGTCTGGGGGATGATCCTCAGTGACGTTAGCTTTGAGGGCGCCTTTGACGACTTCCTGAACCGGGTAACCCAGCACCCAATACGCGGACGCGATACGCCGGCATCACTGAGGTCTGAATGGTTCAGTGCGAAAAGTGCCTTATAGCCGCCTAGTGTCTCCGTTTCACCACGGATGTTCCTGGTTCGCCCCCGCCTACCGTGCTATCCTACCGTTCTCGACTTTGCCCATATCACCGGTCCGTGAGGTCAGGCGCGGATCCAGAACGCCGGCTCGTCGGCAATGAATGCGAGCGCGTCGTCGAGATCGAGGACGGCGCCAAACGGCCCGGCAGGCCTCCAAGCGTCACGGCGCCACCACAGCACTTCAAACCGGTTACTGGACGGAAGCTGCTTCAACCGGGCCACAGGCGCGCCCGTGCGGGCCGATGTCAGGGTGTAACCGCCCCGGACCTGGCGCGCCTGC
>JAABUQ010012238.1_pt1 | contig 10712 bp, 9 predicted proteins | sample 5560001 | NCBI WGS metagenome assembly JAABUQ01 (sample SAMN10711888, study PRJNA513371) | rock metagenome | isolation source: Antarctica rocks | place: Antarctica: Victoria Land, Finger Mt nord | collected 2015-12-18 | reverse complement strand
GGCGCTAGTAAGGCGTCCCCGCCGTCGCCGCGCACGGCTTCGTGCAGGTCGTACAACGGTAGCGTCGCTCTTTCTGGCTGTGGATACCGCTGGTCCCCCCGCCGCCCCGCCCCTTGTCAGGACAGGCTGGATTCGGGCAAAATGTCGTGGACGGGCCCATGCGTCACGCTCTCCTTTGTGTGGTAACAAAGAGAGCATGCCGCCTGGGCCCGTTCCTGTCATCTCGCCCCTCCCACCACGGTTCCCTGGGGTTGTACCCGGGACGTCCTTACCCATGAAAATCGGCAATGTACACAGCAGGGGACGGACCTTAAAAGGCCGGCGTGAGAGTCCGGCGCACAGCAGGTTCGCGCCGGGTTCGCGCTAGGGGAGACCCTTCAGGGTCCGTGCCCTGCCATGCCCATTCATGGTCAGGCGGCAATCACAATCGCGGAGTACATCCGTGAGTTAGGCGTCTTTGCTCCAGATTCCAGAAAACTCTACGAGGAGGTTAGAGGCGGGTAAACAGCCGCCTGAACACCTGCGCGGATGGACCGGGGCGTGCGTTATGGTCAACGAGAGGCAGCGACCGGCCCGACGAGCAGGGCATGTTGCCGTCGATAGCCCTCCAATAAGAGGGCTGTGAGGGCTCAGGCGCCGTGTGCAAGAGCATGAGCGGCCCTGGTTGCGCCACAAATGGCGACTCAAGAAGTTTTCTGGAATCTGGAGTCTTTGCCCTTGTCCCGATAGGCATCCTGTGCTAGCTTGAAGTAGTTGTATAGACAACTCGTGATGAGAGGGAGAGTGCAAGCGATGGGACCAATCGAGTTGGTCGTGTTTGATCTTGCCGGGACGACCGTCGACGACGACGGCGACACAGTGCTGGCCTGCCTGGTGGAGGCAGCGCGCGCCCACGACCTGCCCGGAACGCGCGACGAACTCAACAGCCTGATGGGCATGAACAAGCGCGAGGTGTTCGACCTGCTGGCCGCGCGCCGTTATCCCGGCGACGCTGAGCGCGCCCGACCCCTGGCGGACGCGGCGCTGGCCACTTTTGTCGGCCTGATGCGCGCGGCGTACGAGCGCTACCTGGCGCCCCTGCCCGGAGCCGAGGAGACGTTCGCCTTCTTGCGCGCGCGCGGCATCCGGGTTGCCACCGACACGGGTTTCGACGCCGAGATCGGCGGGCTGATCATGCAACGCCTGGACTGGCCGGGCCGCCTGATCGACCTCGCGGTCTACTCCAGCGACGTGGCGCGCGGCCGGCCCGCTCCCTACATGATCTATCACGCCATGGAACGCCTCGACGTCCACGACGTGCGCCGCGTCGTCAAGGTCGGCGACTCCCCGGCCGATCTGGAGGAGGGCTCCAACGCCGGTTGCGGCGAGGTCATCGGCGTCTTGAGCGGCGCTCACACCGCCGCCACCCTGGGACGCCATCGCCACACGCGCCTGCTCGCCAGCGTGGCGGACCTACCGGCGCTGTTTGACGAGTGACGAGTGACGAGTGACGAGTGACGAGTGACGAGTGACGGGTAGGGCCGTGGCAATCCCGGATGGATGGCGGGCGGATCGGGTAGGCGGTGGGCAAATCGGGTAGATGGAGGTGAGCGAATGGCGACGCGTCATGCCGATGTGGTCGTGATCGGCGCCGGTGTGCTGGGGACGTTCCATGCCTACTTTGCCGCGTGCAAGGGTTGCAAGACCGTGCTGATGGAGCGCAACGCGTATCCGAACGATGCCTCCACGCGCAATTTCGGCATGATTGCGCGGTCCATCGTCGCCGCGGACAGTCCGTGGGCGGTGCATGCGCGCGCCAGCGCGGAGATTTATCGCTCTCTACAGGAGGAGTACGACATCTCGGTGCGGGTGACCGGGAGTCTGTATCTCGCCTCGACCGAGCTCGAATGCCGTGTCCTCCAGGAGTTCGCGCGGTTCGACGCGGCCGGAGGAACCGGGACCGCCAGCCACTATCTGGACGCCGAGGAGGCAGGTCGCCGCCACCCCTTCGTGCGCAAGGCGTACTGCCACGGCGCCCTCCTCTTCCGCGACGACCTCACCCTGGAGCCGCAGCGTATGCTGCGGCAGGTCATCCCGCATCTGGCGCAACAGGGTCTGGTGGAGTATGTGCCTCATACCACGGCGCTCAGCGTCAAAAGGTCGGGACAGGGATGCCTTGTCACCGACAACCGTGGGACGACAATGGCCGCCGACCGCGTTATCGTGTGCGGCGGCGCGGACTGTCGGACGCTTTTCCCCGGCCTGCTGGAGGACAGCGGGCTGCGCCTCTGCAAGCTCCAGATGATGCAAACGACGACGCAGCCGCTCGGGACCTTGCCCCACGCCATTCTCTCCGGCCTGTCGATCCGGCGCTACCCCGCCTTCGCGTCCTGCCCGTCCTATCGCGCGCTGCTCGACGAACCGATCGACGACCAACTGCGCGCCCACGGCATCCACCTTTTATTCAAGCAGGCGCACGACGGTGGGGTGGTGATCGGCGATTCGCACCAGTACGTCGACGTGGTAGACGCTGGCCTGCTGGAAGAGTCGACAAGTCCGCCCATCACGAGCGCTATTCTCGCGTACGGCCGGCGCATGCTCGACTTGCCGTCCTGGGACATCGAGCGCCTCTGGAACGGCTACTACCTTGTGCATCCAGAGCGCGACATCTACACCGAGACAATCGACGGCGTTATTCACATCGTCACTGGCATCGGCGGCAAAGGGATGACGACCGGACCCGGCTATGCGCGGCACTCCATTGATACTCTCATCGCATGAGCGTCACCAACAGCCCGTTGCCGTGATGTTCCCCACTCGTCGCTCGGGCGTACGCAATACGCCCCTACGTCTCACTCGTCACTAACCACTAGCCACTAACCACTCAACGCAGGAGATGACCATGCCATTCGCTCCCGACCACGACGGTTGGGTCCTGCTCAATCCGGGACCCGCCTGCACCTCGCCCCGCGTCCAACAAGCCATGCTGCGCGGCGATCTATGCCATCGCGAGGATGAGTTCTCCGACCTGCTGCTCGGCCTGCAGCGCAAGCTGCGGCTCGCGCTGGGCCTGCCCTCCACGTATGGCGTGGTTCTGGTGACGGGCTCGGGAACCGCGGCGATGGAGATGGCCGTCATCAGCGCCATTCGTCCGGGCCGTTCCCTCGCCGTGGTCAACAACGGCGTCTATGGCGCCCGCCTGGTTGCAATTGTCCGCGCCCATGGCATCGCGGTCGCCGAGGTCAGCGCGCCGTGGACCGCGCTGCCACGGATCGAGGAGCTTGAACGGCTCCTCGCGTCGCGCGACGACATCGACGCCGTGGCCGCGGTCCACCACGAGACGACGACGGGCTTGCTGAACCCCGTGGCGGAGATCGGCGCGGCAGCGCGGCGGGCCGGCGTCCCGTTTATTCTGGACGCCATCAGCTCCATGGGCGGCGATCCGCTCGACGTCCAGGCGGTCGGGGCCGACCTTGTGCTCGGCTCGGCCAACAAGGGGTTCCATGGCCTGCCCGGCCTCTCGTTCGTCTATCTGTCGCCGACGGCGCGCGAACGCGTGGCCGCGGTACCGCCGCGCAGCCTGTACTTGCACCTGGGGACCTATCTGGCGGCCGAGGAGCGCGGCGATACGCCGTTCACGCCGGCGGTGCAGGTCTGCTATGCGCTCGACGAGGCGCTGGACGAACTGGCGGAGCGCGGCGTGCCCGCGCGCATCGCCGACTATGCGGCCCGCGCGGCCCTGGTGCGCGAGGGGATCGCCGCCCTTGGATTGGAGGAGTATTTGCCGCCGGACGCGCCGCGCTCCAACGCGCTGACGGCCATCCGCCTTCCATATGGTCTGTCGTACGACGCGCTGCACGACCGGCTCAAGGAGCAGGGCTACGTTATCTACGCCGGTCAGGGCGGACTGGCTACAGAGATGTTCCGCGTGGCCACCATGGGCGAGCTGTCGCTCTCCACGCTGCGTGACTTCCTGACGGCGCTCGGCCATGTGTTGGAGGATACGCGGCACGCGGCCGGCGTCGATACCCCTCCACCCCGTGGGGCATCCTTAACACTCCCTCGATCCCACCGAGACCCTGCTGCAGTTCCTTGGACAGCGCCCGGACGGCGCCAATGACCTGCGGGCGCTGGCCGCTCGCCTGCACGAGCGCGTGTCCGGCATCGCCGCTGCCCTCGACGAGGGCCCTTGCCACGGCGACATCCAGGGCGCCAATTGCCATGCGACAGACGAGGGGACGGTCACGTTCTTCGATTTCGAGTGCTGCGGCATCGGCTGGAGGGTCTACGATCTCGCGACGCTGCGCTGGGCCGCCGCGCTCAACGGCGCCGACGACACGCTCTGGACGGCGTTCCTCCAAGGCTACACGGAGTGTCGCGACGTGAGCGACATCGCGCTGCGGGCGGTCCCGCTCTTCGTCCTGATCCGGCACATCTGGTGGATGGGCACGCAGATTCAGCGTCGGTCGACAATGGATCAGGAATGGGACCACCAAGGTTTCCTGGACAGCGGCCTGGCCTTCCTGCGCACCTGGCAAGCCAGCCATGCCCCGACGCTGAACGCCCCTGCTTCCATACACGTTCGCCCCTACGCGCCCACGGATCGCGAACCGCTATTGGCCCTGGCCCCGCGTCTGGTCATCGGCCTGGTGCCGTGGCGCGACCCATAACCAATGGCATTGCCGGCCGTCAACTGGCTAGCAAGACGGCGAGGTCTGCGAACTGTACATTGCCCTACTGGGAGCGCGGGCGGCCCGCCCGCCTCGTACGACGCCTTTCGGAAGCGCGGATGACGTCCATCACAGTTGGCGCATCAACGCGCGGTCGCGACGGAAGCGGGCGGGCCGCCCGCGCTCCCAGTCGTCCACACATCGACAACAATTCACGGGCTCTGGCCCTGGTAAGACGGCTCGACCCGCGAGGGTGCATCCTACGATTGTAAGGCAGGCCGCTTCCATCCCACCACGAACTGCTTGTCACGATGCGCTGATGCGGCGGGCCAGGACGCCGAGCAGCGGCACGATGTTTTTCTTACGGGAGAGGATGCCGGGCAGCTCGACTGTGTGGCCGTCGACGAGGTCGGTGTCGAACGTCGCGGCGACATCCTGGGCGTGGCCCTCGATCAGGATGGTGGTGCGCCGCCGCATGATGTCGACGATGCCGAAGAGCACGCTGGTGTAGTCGTGCGCCCGCAGGTTGGCCATCGCGGCCAGCAACTCGTCGCGGCGCGACAGCACGGCGGCGCTATTGGTCGTCTCGATCATACCGATGCCGAACAGGCAGTTCTCGGCGCTGAAGTCCTTGAGATCGGCGGTCAGCAACTGCTCGGCGGTGCGATCCGAGATGTCCGAGGCCAACTCCAGGATCTCCCCGCCGTAGGCGTCGATGTCGACGCGCGCGGCCTCCGCCAGCATCCCGGCCACGCGCCGGTCGTCCGGCGTGGTGGTGGGGCCGCGGAAGAGCAGCGTATCGGCCAGGATGCCGCCGAGCAAGGCGCCGGCGATGGGCGGCGGGATGGCGACGCCGGCCTCGTGGAAGAGCTTGGCCACGATGGTGCTGGTCGATCCGACCGGCTCCAGGCGCATAAAAGGCGGCGTGCTGGTCTGGAAGTCGGCCACGCGATGGTGATCGACCACCCCGAGCACCTCGGCTTCCTCGATGCCGTCGACGGCCTGGCCACGCTCGTTGTGGTCCACCAGCATCAACTGGCGATGCACCGGCTTGAGCAGGTCGGTGCGGCGCACGATCCCCGCGACCCGGCCGTCCTTGTCGACCACCACCACGCTGCGCCCGGCCACGCTGCCGCGCAGGAAATCGCGCGCCACGTCGACCGGGTCGTCGGGGTAGCAGGTCGGGACGTCGCCGTGCATCACGTTATGTACAGGCGTGCTCAGGTGGATCAGGCGCACCGTGGTGTAGGTGTGGTGGGGCACGGCGATCAGCGTGACGTCGCGGGCGCGCGCTAGCGCGACCACCTCGTCGGCGACCGGGATGTCGCCGGTCACCACCAGAGCGCCGACGCCCACATCAATGGCGGCAAGCTGGGCGTCGGTGCGGTCGCCGATCACCAGCAGGATGCCGGGCTCGATACGGCGCAGCATCGACTCGACCTCCATCGCCCCGACCATCACGCGATTGACCAGGTCGCGGTTGCGCGCCCTGACCAGCGCCCGCCCGCCCAACGTGCGCAACACGTTGTCCAGGTGCAGCGACACACGGTCGAGCTCGTTGAGGTCGAGGTCCTGGATAAAGGAGCGCGCGAAATCCTCGACGCTGGTCACGCCGCACAGGCGCCCCTCGTCGTCGACAACGGGCACGGACCCCATCCCGTGCTGATGCAAGATCTGTCCCGCTTCATACAGCGGGGTATCCCGATGCACCGTGATGGGGGGGGCGGTCATGATGTCACGGACTCGCGTCCGCACGTCGGTCACGAGTAACGGAACGGGCAGGTGGAACCGGTCCAGGATATAGGCCGTCTCGCGGCGCAGCGGGCCCTGCCGCGCCGCGACCGCATCGGGATGCCCCTGCATCTGTAGCAGAGCGGCGTAACCGACCGCCGAGCAGATGGCGTCGGTATCGGGGTTCTTGTGCCCCATAACGTAGATAGCGGTGGCCACTCCGATGTCCTCAGCTCCTCTTAATCGTGTGATCCGGCCGGCCGCGCGTTATGACGACAGCCAAATCTGGTAGGTTAGCGTCTGCCAGCATTGTACCGGACGCCGCCGCTGCCAGCACGATCAGGACAGGCCGCGCCCATATGGGAAAGCGGGAAGGCGGGATTGTCCTTGACTTTCATGCCGCGTGAAGGTTTATGGTGATGGGAGACGGTCGCTAGCTCACTAATTGTTCGTTTGTAGGTGGTCTGTGTTCAAGATCCGTGACTTTGCTAAACTCGGCCGGGTAACGATGCCGACCCTACGGTATTATGACCAACGCGGCCTGCTCACGCCGGCGCGCGTCGACGACGACACGGGCTATCGCTACTACACGGCGGACCAACTATCGCGCCTGCATCGCATCCTCGCCCTCAAGGATCTGGGCTTCTCCCTCGCGCAAATCGCACGCGTGCTCGAGGCCGACGTGCCGGTGGCCGAGTTGCGCGGCATGCTGCGGCTGAAGCAGGCCGAGGCGCAACGCCTGATCGACGGGGAGCAGACACGGCTCGCGCACATCGCGGCGCGGTTGCGCTACGTGGAACAGGAGGAGGAGCTGCCCGCGTACGACATCGTGCTCAAACCGGTCTCCCCCTTCCTCATCGCCTCGGTTCGCGCGGCCATCCCGACCGTGGACGACCTGGGTCCGCTCTGGGGAACGCTGGCCGCCTACCTGCGCGACCGGGATCTCCCCTGGGCCGCGCCCACGCTCGTCGTCTGGCACGACGCGGACGGGCGCGGCCTGGAGATCGATGCGGAGGTGGCGACGCCGCTGGCCGCGCCGACGCCGGCCACCGGGCGGGTGGCCGTCCGGACGCTGCCAGACGTCGCGACGATGGCCTGCACGGTCCATCAGGGTGATTACGGCGGCATCGCCCGCGCGTACGCCGCCCTCTACGCGTGGCTCGACGCCAACGGATACCGGCGCATCGGCCCGGAGAGGCAGCTGCACGTGCGGTATGAGGACGGCGGCGATCCGGCGACGTTCGTGACCGAGGTGCAATTCCCGGTTAGCCGCACACCAGGCGGTTATCCCGGTGGGGGGAGCGGCGTTCCCATCATCGTCGACGCTCCGCCCAGCCTGGATTATTCATAACGGGCGCGTGGGCGGTGACCATCTGTCCTGGGAGCGCCGGCTTCCAGCCGGCCCCGTCGTTTGCCGGCTGGAAGCCGGCGCTCCCAAGAACGTACCAGCACTTAGCCGAGCGGACCATGGCGCATAGATGAAAGGAGGCCAGGAGTGGCAGGGTTAACGGGGACCATCGCGCTGGTGACGGGCGCGAGCCGGGGCGTCGGGCGCGGCGTGGCGCTCGGCCTGGGCGAGGCGGGCGCGACCGTCTATCTCACCGGGCGCACGGTCGAGGAGGGTCAAGCCTCCGTCGCTTTGCCAGGGACCGTGCTTCAGACGGCCAGGGAGGTCGATCAACTCGGCGGCCGCGGCGTCGCCGTGCGCTGCGACCACCGCGACGATGGCCAGGTCGCGGCCCTCATCGAGCGTATCCGGGGCGAGCAAGGCCGCCTCGACGTGCTTGTCAACAACGTGTGGGGCGGCTACGAGCACTTCTACGACGGCACGGAGTTCTGGACGGAGAACGGCTTCTGGACCATTCCCTTGGCGCGGTGGGATGCCATGTTCACGGCAGGGGTACGGGCGCACTACGTCGCCAGCGCCCTCGCCGCCCCGCTGATGATTGAGCGGAGGCGCGGCCTGATCGTCAACATCTCCGCCTTCGCGGGGCAGAAGGCGGACGCCGGCGTGGGCTACGCCGTCGCGAAAGCGGCCGACGACCGCATGGCGGCGTGCATGGCGTACGAGTTGCGCCCGCACAACGTGGCCGCCGTCGCGCTCTATCCCGGCCTCGTGCGCACCGAGGGGGTCCTGAAGGCGGGCGAGTACTTCGACCTGTCCAACTCCGAGTCGCCCCAGTTCATCGGCCGCGCGGTCGCGGCGCTGGCCGCGGACCCCGAGGTGATGCGCCGGTCGGGGCAGGTCCTGATCGCGGCGGAACTGGCCGAGGAGTACGGCTTCGTCGACGTCGACGGCAAGCGGCCGAGGTCCATCCGCGAGAGCGAGCTATCGTCCTCCTGACGAGGATAAGCTCAGTGCGCCAACCGGGGGTATGTCAGGGAAGACGGGCACTCGTTAGCGAGAGAGTCGGGTCAAGGTTGCCGACCGCGCAATTCGTCCAGGCGACGGCGTAGTTCCGTCAACTCCGCGTCCTTGCGGGCCAGCTCCTGATCGCGGCGCGCCAACGCCGCCGTCAACTCCGCGTCCTTGCGCTGCATTTCCTCTTCACGGCGCGCCAGCGCCGCCGTTACCTCCGCGTCCTTGCGCGCTAACGCCGCTTGGACCTCACCCTCGCGCAGCATCCGTTGCCCGTCGCGCGTGTAGACGGTGGCCCATACATCCTCCAGGCCGATCGCCACGTCGATCTGCTCACTAGACCAGCGCCCGTCCGCGCCTCGTTCCCAGGGACGGTACGCGCCGCCGTCCAGCCGCCAGCCACGTCCGTTCCCTGCCGCGAGGGCGCCGGTCGGGTCGAGAGCCAGGTACTCGCGCACCCCGGCGCGCGCGTAGCTATAGCCCTTGCCACGGTCCATATCGAGTTCGGCGGCAACCGTGGTGTCGCTGAGCACCTCGATGATTAGCACCGGCGGACCATCGACCCCGACATCCATCGCGTCGCAGTCATTGTCAACAGGATGGCGATAGATGAACACGTCGGGGCGGATCTTGTAGGCGGAGCCGTCAGGGCGACGGCAGCCCGTCAGCAGGAGCTGCCAGAGCGCCTCCCAGGGAGCGGGCTGGCCCGGACTCATCCCGACGCACGCGGCCTCATTGATGCCCCGGATCACATTAAAGACCGTCGTCTGGTGCAGGAACGTACCCGACACGCTCTCTTCGGTGTCATCGGGTGGCCACACATCCTCGCGATGCGCCTCTTGCGGGTGGGTATAAGTTTTTCCGTCCATCGTCACGCCTCACAATACTACCATACGTCACTGCCGCTGAGGACCTGGCGCAATGTATCAAAAAGTTTCCGCGAGGCTGATTACAGGTGTTCCCCAGGCATAGAGTCGAGTTGACGCCGTAGTGCGGCCAGTTCCGCGTCCTTGCGCTTCTCTTGCTCATCGCGGCGCGCCAACTCCGCGTCCTTGCCTGCCAACTCCGCGTCCTTGCCTGCCAACTCCGCGTCCTTGCCTGCCAACTCCGCGTCCTTGCCTGCCAACTCCGCGTCCTTGCGCGCCAACTCCGCGTCCTTGCGCGCCAACTCCGCGTGGAACTCGCCCTCGCGCGGCATTCGTCGCCCGTCGCGCGTGTAGACGGTGGCCCACACACCCTGCAGGCCGATCGCCACGTCGATCTGCTCGCTATACCAGCGCCCGTCCGCCCGCGGCGCCCAGGGGCGATACACCCCGCCCTCCAGCCGCCAACCGCGCCCGTTACCCCCCGTGAACGCCCCACTCGTGTCGAGCGCCAGGTACTCGCGCACGCCGGCCCGCGCATAGCTATAGCCCTTGCCCCGCTCCAGGTTGAGGTCCACGGCCTGCGTGGCGTCGCTGAGCACCTCAACGATTAGCGCGGGCGGGCCGTCAACGCTGATCTTGAACGACGCTTCATCCTGGCCGATGGGCCGGAGATAGACGAACACGTCGGGATAGGTCTTGATGAAGGTATCGTCGGGCCGCTGGCAGCCCAGCAGCAACAGTTGTGGAACCGCCTCCCAGGGCACGGGCTGCCCCGACGGAGCCGACAGGCGCGCCGACTCATTGATGCCCAAGGTCACATTGATGATCGTCGTCTGGTGCAGGTTGGTCCCCAACACGCTCTCCTCGGTGTCGTCGGGCGGCCACACCTCCGTAGAAGGGGCCGCTTGCGCATAGGTCCGTGTCTCGCTGGCCATCGTCGTGCCTCCTGCCACTACTATACTGCACATGGCCATCCCCTTAGCTAGACTTTGGCCATTTGCAGCCGGGAGACGTGTCACGATACTGATGCATGACCGCGCCGTCTGCGCATCCGTCCCGCCCCTTTAAGCGTGTTTTTAAGCGTGTGGGACCCTCGAACGGTACGTC
>JAABUQ010012237.1_pt1 | contig 10712 bp, 10 predicted proteins | sample 5560001 | NCBI WGS metagenome assembly JAABUQ01 (sample SAMN10711888, study PRJNA513371) | rock metagenome | isolation source: Antarctica rocks | place: Antarctica: Victoria Land, Finger Mt nord | collected 2015-12-18 | reverse complement strand
TGGCGAGGCGTCCCGAAATCATCTCGCTGATCAGCTCGGGCGAAGCCTCGGGCTGACGGATATCGACCGAGAACTTGTCGCCTCCGTCGAAGAACAGCTTGGCCGTCGACTCATCGTTGGCAACGGAGGCGACGGCGGTTCCAGCCGGCGATACCCACATCGCAGAGTCCCACGAAAGCTCCTCAGTCCGAACGGTCTCACCGAGCCGGCTGCGCACTCCGGCGTTGACCGCATCGATCCATTGGTCAAAAGTCATTTTTCGCTCCCTGCCGCTATCCGAATGGCCAAAGGCCGCTCCCAAGCGTACCCGCCTCGTGCTCCCGTTGCAAGCCTTTACGTCGACGTGTTCGCTGCCGGCGCCGGTCAGGACGGCCCGGGAGAGGGCACGCTCGGCGTCGGTGCCGGCTTGGCGTTGCCGTTCGACGCCGTGATCGCCGAGTCGGGCACGCTCAGCGTCGTTTGCGAGTCCTCCAGCCGCAACGTGTAGTGCGGTAGGTGCGGGACTGCCAGGCAGCTGAGCTTCTTGTCATCGGACCGGCAAGCGAAATCGGGCGGAACGAAACGCCCCGAAGCGTCGGCCACGCCGTCGACCGCCGTCAGACCGGTGCCGAGCAGCGTGCACGGCAACGCGGGATCGGCCGGACATTCGATCCGGCTCACGTCCGGCGCCCGGACGAAGGTACCGGGCACGTCGACCCACGCACTCGCAACTTTCGCTGCCATGTCGACGAGTTGCAGCTGCAGCACGCCAAACGCGCGATCGCCGAGCTCTTGCGCGGGGCGCAGGATGACGGCGAGCGTGGAAGCCGTCGCTTCGTGGGTGTCGGCGTCCGGGACGACGCCGAAGGCCGGCGCTGCGCCGGGATCTTCGCACGGCGAAGCACTCCCCGCTGGTGCGCGCCGCACGCGGATCTCGCGGCGCGACGGAAAGCCCGTGCCGGCCGATGTCAGCATCACCTCGAGCGGCGTCGTGGAGAAATGTGTCGTCCCGCCGGCGGCCACGCTCGCGGGCAGCAGCGCAGGCCGCTTCGGCCCGAGCTTGAGAACGAACACGTCCCCGGGCGAGCCGTTCTGTAAGAGCAACTCCGCCGAGACGGATTGCCCCGTTTCCAGATCGCCGCCGCCGATCGGCGGTCCTCGAAAGCAGGCGAGGTCCGCGCTCGACCCGGCGATCTTCGTGTACGTCCCGCCGCCCAAGCGCACGCCGGAGACGTTCTCGAACCCCGTTCCGCGCAGCGCGATGAGTGGATCGCCGAGGTTGGCGGTCGGCACGCTGGCGCGGTCCACTTCGGCAGGCTTGGGGGCGATCGCGATCGGCGAAGCGCTCGCAATCTGCGTGGCGTGCACCGGATCGTCCTGATAGAAGCGGATCTGCGCGCTTCCCGGCGGCACGTTCTGCAGCGATGCGTGCAGCGCGATCCGGCGCGCGTCCAGCCGCTTGACCTCGAGCGGTATCGGCGGTGCGCTTCCGATCTGCAGGTCCGCGCTCGAAAGACACGGCGCCGCAGCCGAGGTCGCGATCACGTCGAGCGATCCCCCGGCGACCGGCGGCCGATTCGGGGCGGGCGCGAGCGACCACGTGGTGCTACGTGGAATGGCGATCCGTGCCGAGATGCGATCCGCCGCTGCGATCAGCGTGAACCGAACCGTCCGGCAAGCCGGACCGTGTAACCGGCGTCACTGCCGTCGTCGAAGGCGGAGCGGTTGACGACGGGTGCATCGCCCGAACGCGGATCGATCGCGATCGTACGGCCCGGTTTTCCATCGGGCGTTATCACGAGCGCGGTATCGTGCACATAGCGCGACGTGCGAGTGAGATGCAGCGGCATAAGCGTGCGTTCCGACCGCGCGCACATGCCGGTATCGGCGCCGTCGTTGACGACGACGGGCGCGGTCTGCGCCGCTTGCGGATCCCCGATCGTGAAGAATAAGACGCTCGAGTAGGCCGCGGGCGGACGCAACGTCGGCACTTTGAGTCCCATCAGGAGTTGGCCGCGCTTGCCGGCCGGAGCCGGCGCGGCCGGCAGGTCGAGCGTCGTCGGAAGATACTCGTACTCTTGATGCCCCGTGTGCACGAAGATCTTCCAGATGTCCAGCAACGGTAAGAGATACGTGGCGAGGGCGAGCGGACTGCCCGCACCGGCGAGGCCTCCAAAGAATTGCGCTTGCGTGGGCGCCTCGATGTTGCTTTGATACTGCGTGCCGGCGAGCGTCGTTTGAACGCAGTTTGCGACGTCGGCCTGCGAGCCACCCTGCACGTAACATCCGTTGATCGCAACCGGCGGTGCTCCCAGCGACGCAGCGACGTCTTCAACGCGGCGACGCGACGCGTAGGGATCGATCGAGCCTTGCGCGAGTGACTGTAAGAAGTCCGAAAACCAGCTGTACCGGTCGACGGCGGCATTGGCGGACTGCGACATATCTTTGAAGTCAGTCGGGTGCGCGTCGACGTAGTCGCGAACACCGTCCATGCCGCGCGTCTTCGCATCTTCGGGGACGATGAAGAAGATCGGAATGCCGCGATAGTAACCGTCGCCGTACCGAAAGCGCAGCTGCGGACCACCGGCAGCGACCGGCGCATGACGACGCGCGTTGCGAAAGAGCCGATCGTAGGCGCCGCTCTTTTCGTACAACCACCGTTGCGGCGCCGCTTCCGTGATGAAGGCCACGTTGACGTGATAGTCGACGCGCGTCGCCGGCGGCGTGTAGTCGGGAAAGGAGACGGCGACGTCGTCGCCGGGTTCGAGCGCGGGGACAAGGGCCGCCGGCAGCGTCACGCTCGTGTTTCCGACCATGCGCGATACGCTTGCATCGACACGCGAACCGGCTTGGGTCCCGGCGCTTGCGGTGACGGCGAAGGGCGCGCCTGCATCGGCAGCACCCGCGAATCCTGAAGCGCCCTTGAGCACGAGCAGCGCGCAGACGATCGCGCAGAGGACGGCCAGACGGCGCGACGGATGATGTCCAAACACTTCGTTCTTTTGTACGTTCCGCTCGAGCGGTAATCCCGGCGCGGGGCGCCTCCCGCTTGCAGGCGTTCACATAGCGCGACGGTTACACCGCAGCACCGAATCTCTGTACGGAACGCGCCTTAGCTTTTTCGGCTTCCTCTTCTCGGCTTTTCGGTGGCGCGTTCGTTTCGAGCGAGCGAAGGAGGCGCATCGAGACCGCCGTTATTTCATCGACGGCGGCCGAGAACGAGCTTTCATTCGCTTTGGACGGCTTGCTGAAGCCACTGATCTTTCTCACGAATTGCAGTGACGCTGCTCGTATCTCCGCGTCATTGACGGGCGGTTCGAAGTTGAAAAGCGGCTTGATATTTCTGCACATTGCACTAAGCCTTCCAGTGCGTCTCATCTGCGGATCCGAGGGAGGGGAAGAGCGCTAAGAAGCGCTCGAAGAACCGCCGGTCGCCCTCGATGCGAACGTCGCCCGTATCGATCGCTTTGCTCAGCGATAGTCCGAAAAGACGATCGCAGCGAGCGTATTCGCTTGCGTGGAGATGACCGCATCCGGGTTCTTCGCGCTGCCGCGTTCAAGCAACACGTCTCCGCCGGCTGCACTGACGCGAAATCGGTCGGAGCCGAGTTGCAGTTCGAGTGGTATTCTAGGACTTTCCCGTGCTAGGGTCAAGTGACGACGCGCATTCGCAGATTCGAATTTCATTGCGGGCGCGCTGCTGTTGTCGAACCAGTTCGTTCCGCTCGCCTCAGTGCTGCTCGCCGCGTTGCACGGTGGTTCGTCGTCGCGCTGCGTTCAAGCTCGCATTTCGCACCGCTCCTATCGCGAAACGCTGCGCTGAGCTTCGAGGCGAACGCCTAGCCGTCGCGCGAAACGGTTGAAACCGCCGCGAGACCTCGTCGCTGGTTATCGCACGGGGGCGCTGTCATATCGGGTCGTGGACGAGACCGCTCAGTTTGTCGAGGATGCGTTCGCCGTCGGCGCGCAGTCCGTTGTGCTCGTATTCGCTCGTTATCCATGGTCTCAGGCCTCTGATGATCGAAGCCGTTTCTTCCGAGAAAGCGCGCTCGACGTACATATCTTCGGTATAGATGATGGCCGCCGCTGGAACGGTATTTCGACGCAGGCAGTCCGCATCATAGAGCGGTTGCCACGCTTCTTGGGCGAGAATGATCGCGGCTTCGCGAAGGTCCCGCAGTGCCGCATACTCCTCGAACATCCATGGATAAACCATCTCGCCCGTGAAAAGGTCCGTGTCTTCGAATTCCGGTGGCAGCACCCGCTGTGCAGACCAATCGGAGCGGAAACCGTCGCCGTAGCATGCTTCGTGTAGAATCGCGTAAAGCGGATTCCGCGAAAAGGGAAGCGCGGCTTCCACATCGTGCGCGAAGCCGGCGAATCGACGGGCAGTTCGACGATGTAGTGCAGTTTCTCGGCGCCGTCACTCATGCCGAGCATCTGGCCGAGTTGACGGAAGCGACGGGAGGTGAGTCGATCACCGGACGGCAGTGTCAAGCCCGTTTCGTCGAGATGCCGATGAATCGCCTGGACTCGCGCCCGATCGGCGGCGTAGCGTTCGTAGAAACGGTGATTTCGTTGAATCACTCGGCGGTACGTCGCCCGATAGATGTCATCGATCGGCGTTGCGATCGGCGGCAATCCGCCGGTGACAAAGGCCTCCGCGATCGCGGCTGGGGCGAGTGAGAGGTACGTGACCACACAAAAACCACCAAAGCTTTGACCGAGCACGCTCCAACGGTCCACGCCGAGTTCGCGCCGAACGTGTTCGGCATCCCGAACGATCGAATCGGCGCGGAAGAATTTCAGATACTGCGCCTGCTGCCCCGGCGACATCCCGGGCAGGCGCCCGACGGGCGTCGATCGGCCGGTGCCGCGTTGGTCGAGCATGAGCACGCGATAATCGCGCAGGGCTCGCTTGAGCCAGCGGGGTTCTTCCGCGGAGAGTGGACGCGGCGCTTCGTGACCGGGACCGCCTTGAAAGAAGACGAGGAACGGACGGTCTTGACCTTCGATGTCGGCAATCTCGCGTGCAAAGACGCCAATCGTTCCGCGTTGAGGCTGCGCATGGTCGAGCGGCAGCGAGAACTCGTGATCCGTGATCGAAAGCCCAGGGATACGGTACGTCCCTGCGCTGCGCTCGGCTTTCATGGTGATGCGGCGGCCCCTTTCATGCGCAACTAAGCGACGCGCTTAGCGCCCGGTCCGGCTCGAACCTCGACTTCCGCAGGCGGGACGTCGCCGTGTACAGCGCAGGCGAGCTGCGCGCGAATCGCTTTGCCCCAACCGCGATGGCGCAGCGCGAGCGGCGCCCCCGCGCGATCTGCGACGTGGCGGTCGCCCCACCGCATGAGCGCGACCACGGCGGTCGTCAGTTCCGCGCCCGTTTCCGTGAGACGATACTCCTCGCACGCACGGCTGCCCGGTTCGCGATACGGCGCGCGCTCCAGAATGCCACGTTCGACAAGCTTTGTCAGACGCGACGCGAGCACGTTGCGCGCGCAGCCAAGCGCGCGCTGCAAGTCGTCGAAGCGCCGCAGCCCCAGCAGAGCTTCTCGCAATACGAGCAGCGTCCAACGCTCGCCGACGATTTCGAGCGTCCGCATGAGCGAACAGTTGTCGGCGCTGTATGCGAGCCGGTCTTTCATAAGACCAGCATAGCAGGGTTGGCTTTTGAAACTCAAGACATTACGCTGCTCTTGCTCGACTTTAGTACACGACGCATCGCACATCGTCACGCAGTTTGCTCACGACGCAAACTTGAGGTTCGCGGGCTCGCATGCGCTGGGCGGTGAACGGCACGGCCGGGCAGACATCGCGGCATGGTTCGCGCGCCTTTTCGAACTCTTTCCGGATATCGTGTTCACGCCGCTCCCGGTCGTGGTGGAAGGTTGGCCGTTGGCGACGACGGTGGCTACACGTTTTCGCGTGAACGCGACGCTTCCGAACGGCACGCCCTACGCGAACGAAGGCATGCAGTACCTGCGACTGCGATTCGGGCGGATTCTCGAAGATCGCATCTACGAGGATACCGCACAACTCGAGGCAGCGCTGGCGACGATCGCACGTCCCAAAACCGTCGCGTAGTCCAGGCAGCACGCCGGCAGACTTCTTGGCGGAAGAGATGAGGCTACGCCGCCGGCGCGAAGCGTGATGCGTATGGCAACGATACTTCCGCTGCCGCCTGGTCCGCGCGGGCTGGAAGCGCTGCGCTTTCTCGGCGTCGGCGCGCCGCGCGAGATTCTAACGTTCTTCCTCGAGACTGCCCGGCGCTATGGTCCGATCGCGTCATTTCGGGTGTTCGGGCAGCGCGTGCTATTGCTCGACGACGCGGACCTCATCGGCGAGGTCTTGCAGGCGCAGCAACATCGGTTCGTGCGCGACACCGGCGCCGTGCTGCTGCGTGAGCTCGTCGGCGACGGCGTGTTGACGACCGACGACCCGCCGCACCTACGGCGCCGCCGCGTCCTGCAGCCCGCCTTCCACCGATCGCGGGTCGCGGGATATGCGCGCCTCATGGTCGACGAAGCCGAACGCACGGCGGACGCCTGGGAGCAGCGCGCGGAGATCGACGTCGGCGTCGAGATGACGCGTCTTACACTCGCCGTCGTCGGCGCGTCGCTCTTTGGCGCCGACGTCGGCAACGCAGCCGCGACGATCGCAAATGCGATCGCTGCCGTCGCCGGTCGCGGCGGGAAGTTACAACCGCTTCTCGCCGCACTCGCACCGCTACTCGTTGCGCTGCGCGGGACTTCACCGCGACCGACGAAGTTCGTGTTCGGACGGGAACGCGCCGCCCTCGAGCGAGTCGTGGATCCAATCGTCGCGCTGGGCCGGCACGCGAGCGCAGATGAGCTCGCGGCGCGCGGCGATCTGCTCGCGATGTTGCTCGAAGCACGCGACGAAGATGGTGGTCCGCTTGGCGATGATGACATTCGCAACGAGTTGATTACGATGGTGCTGGCCGGCCATGAGACAACTGCCAGCGCACTGACGTGGGCGTGGTATCTGCTCGCCCGCGACGACCACGCGCGCGATAGGCTGCATGCCGAGGTCGATGCGGTACTCAACGGCCGCTCGCCGACGATCGACGACGTTCCGCAGCTGCGCTACGCGACTGCGGTTTTCAATGAAGCATTGCGCCTCTATCCACCCGCTGCAGCCTTCGGGCGACGTCCCGTTGAGGATATGACGCTCGGGGGCTACCGTGTGCCCGAGGGCGCGAGCGTCTTTTTGAGTCCGTACGTGACACATCGCAATCCACGCTATTTCCGCGATGCTGACGCATTCATACCGGAGCGGTGGTTCGAAGAACCGCCGCCCCGCTTTGCGTTTTTTCCATTCGGCGGCGGCTCGAAGATGTGCATCGGTGAGCCGTTCGCCCGCACCGAAGGCGTCCTCGTACTCGCGACGCTCGCGCACCGCTACCGGCTCGATCTCATCGACTCGCGTCCGCTCGACGTCAACGGTCAGGGTTTGCTGCGGCCAGATCGTCCGGTGCGCATGCGCGTCGTCGAACGCATCTCGCTGCACGAACGTGCGAGCGCATAACGGTCGCGTGCGAACGTTTCGCCCAGAACGCATGAAGCAGGACACGATCGTACGCCGCGCGCGCCTGATGACATGGGCCGCCGTCGCCACACTCGGTGTTCTCGCGCGCGTTCGCATCTCGATCGCCCGTGTGATCGCGTTTACTTTTGTCGGCAGCGTCGGGATCGCACACGGTGCGACCGACGTCGACATTCTCGAACGCATCGGGCTTGCGCCGGCAGGCGGAAAGCGGACGCTTTCGGTCGCCTATGGATTGCTCGCACTGACGACGTTCGTCATCGCCCGGCGCGTACCGGAACTTGCCGGGCGTGCGCTCTTGGGACTGAGCTTGTGGCATTTCGGCAGCGGCGATGTCGCATTCGCACGTGCGTGCGGTTCGCGAGTTCGTGGGAAATGCGAATCCGTCGTTCGCGGAACGATGCCGCTCTTCATCGCGGGCACCGGTCGGCGATCGGCGGCCGTGGCTACGCTCGCGTTCGCGCGCGCCGTCGCCCACGTGCGCGACGGTGAGTTTGCCGACGCGTTGGACCTCGCCTTACCAGCCGCGCTTCTACTCGCGATTCCACCGCGGCTGGGATTCGCAATCTACTTCGGCGCGTGGCACTCTATCCGCCACACGGCGCTGCTGCTCGAACGCGATGTGCGGCACGGCAATGGACGCGAGCGCGCGCTTCGATTCGCCCGCGAATCGTTGCCCAACGTATTCATCGCCGTCCTAAGCGGTGCGATCGCGTACGCACTCGACCGTCGCAAACCCGCGGCCGGGCTTATGAGGCCAAGCAGGAGCAACGGCCGAAAAGACGATGTCTTCGGCGCCTTGATCCTCGCGATCACCGTGCCACATCAAATCGCCGTCACGCTGTTCGAACGCCACGCGAATCCCTGAGCGGTACGCGCCATGCAACACGACCCTTCTCTCGCCGCTGCCGTGCAATCGATTAACGCGGCCCGTGCTGCACGATGCCAAGCACGTTGCCGCCGGGATCGCGGATTGTTGCAACCCACCGCGGGCCGTCGCCAACGGCTGCTCGAGAATCTCTCCGCGTGGCCGTGCTCGAGTTTCGCTCACGCGGGGATTGCGCTTCGTCCTTCGCAGCTATCGGATTCGTCTTCCCTCATGCTACTGGCAAGCGTTTAGCGTCGCTGCGACCTCGCGATCAACTTTACCAGAGAAACGGGATCAAGCGGTATCGCACGCGTTCCGCGTACGCCGCGTAGCCGGGAAGCGTGCGCCGGAGAAAGCCTTCCTCGGCGAAGATGCGTAGCACAAGCAGCCCGATCGGTACTATCGCCAACAAGGTGGCGGCGGAGGATTCCAGCCACAGGGGTGTGCCGATGAACACGAGCAATCCGCCCGTGTACATTGGATGCCGCACGAGGTGATAGGGACCGGTGTCGACGACCACCTGCTGCCGCTCTTCTTGATACTTGATGACCGGCGCCGCGAAGGCGTTCGCGCGCATTCCGATGTAAGCGATACCCCACCCCGCGATGAAGAGGGCGAGCCCTAGCGACGAGACGATCGCGTTTGGTTTCGCCAAGAGGTGTAGCCGGAACACGTCCACCGGGATAAGGACGAGCAGTCCGGCGAACGTGGCGACCATCGCCGGGAGAAGGATCTTGTCCGCGAGGGACTGTTCCTTTTGGATCGGCGGCTTGAGGCGTTCGGCCAACAAATCTTCGTTTACGTCCAGGATGCCGATCGACGCGGCCACCGTCCCAACGAGCACGACAGCGACGAAAACCCAGGCGCGCCACCACGCCAGCGTTCCCGCCGGAACGAACAGCAACGCCGCGAAGACGATCGTCTCCACGACGATGGCGAGGATCAGCTTGGAAATCAACGCCTTCAATCGGCGATCGTCACAGCGTGGCGAAAGAGGGCGCGATCCTGGATGGCCCCCACTATCGCAGCGGCGAGATCGGCGCGCGACACGGTGAATGCGCGGGGCAGCGAGGCGTCGACTGCGGTACGGTACCGTCGCGTCGCTGCCGCATGGGTGAGGCGCGGCGGCCGGAACACCGTCCAGTCAACGTCGCTAGCGGCCAGCAAACGCTCCATCCGTCGCATGTCGTCGTATGCACCGCTGAAGAACTGATGCAGCAGCGGATGCACGACGTAACGGCTGAGCGGGCTTTTCTGCTCATCCGGCGCAACCGGAACCGCGGTTACTCCGATGAAGCGACGCACGCCCGCCTCGTGCATGGCGGTGATGACGGCGACCACACCTTCCGAATACACCGTCGTCGGTCGATTCATTTCGCGGCTGCCGAGTCCCGAGAGAACGGCATCGGCTCCGACGATTGCATCGAGCAGAGACGCCGAGTCCAAAACGTTACCGGACACGGCACGCAGCTTCGGATCTGTTATTGCCACCGCTTCGGCGCGCCTCGCTACTGCGGTCACGTCGTAACCTGCAGCCAGAGCCTGCCGAACGATCTGCTCGCCGGTGGCACCAGTCGGGCCAAGCACCGTCACCTTCATCGCGCGCCATGAGTAGACAATGACTTGGGGTTGACAAGGACTGCCTGCGCTGCAACGCGGTCGACGGGTTCCAAATCTTGATGCCCCGTTAGCGATGAGGCCGCCGTCACGGCTGATAGGCCTTCCAAAGCGCGGCGACGAGGTCGTGCGGCAACGAGGCCGAGAGCGGCGCGCCGCTGATGAGGCGGCGAAACATAATGGGCCCGATAAGCAGATCGATCGCGAGTTCACGATCGAGATCGGCGCGCAACGCACCGGCTGCAATTGCACGTTCGATGAGTATCATGCAGACGCGCCGGCGCGGCTCGACTACCGCGGCTCGAAACGCATTGGTTAGGTCTTTACGATCGACCATTTCCCCGATGAGCCTTGGAAGAATGCGATTGCTTTCACTGCGGCGTCCCAGACGAAGCGCACCGGCGATGAATGTCTCGATATCTCGCAGGGAGTCTCCCGTGTCGGGCAGGGCGATTTCAGCGTGGAGGCTGGCGATGGCCTCGACGCAGAGCCGCTCCTTCGAAGGCCAGCGCTTATAAATGGACGCCTTGCTTACTCGGGCTCGCGCCGCAATTGCGTCGAGGCTCGAGCCCGCAATGCCGCGCGCCGAAATTTCGACGACAGTCGCCTCCAGAATGCTTTTATCGAGGCCGCGGTCGACGGGACGACCGCGCTGCCGGGGAGCGGCCGCGGACGGTAA
>JAABUQ010012236.1_pt1 | contig 10714 bp, 13 predicted proteins | sample 5560001 | NCBI WGS metagenome assembly JAABUQ01 (sample SAMN10711888, study PRJNA513371) | rock metagenome | isolation source: Antarctica rocks | place: Antarctica: Victoria Land, Finger Mt nord | collected 2015-12-18 | reverse complement strand
AACTGGTACAACACCGAAAGGCTGCACTCCGGCCTGGGTTACCAGACGCCCAGTGAGATTCACGCCGGCTACCGAGAAGCGGCATGAACGCGCAAAAGACCATGTCCGAGAAACGCGGGGCAGATCAGTTGGAACCCCTGACGAACCGCCCGCACATCTACCCGCGACACCTTCGTCGCGGTAGCCGCTCAAAACCCACCAGGCCATCGTCGACGTCGGCCCCGTCGTCGACGTGGGGCACCCGTGGGGCCTGGGACCGGACTCAGCGGTGGTCGAACCCGGTGACCTGGACCACCCGCGCGACTCTGTACCTCTGCGCCACCCCAGCTGGCACCGGCGCGGCGACGTCCGCCCGGCAGACAGCGCCGCAGTCGGCGTGGACACGCCGTCCAGGACCGGGCCGGCCCGGCCGATCGCCCGGTACACGGTGGACCGGGCCACCCCGAACAGCTCGGCCAACTCGGCCAACTCGGCCCCGGTGTGCCCACCGGCCCGGTGCAGCTCCACCAGATGCGACTCCTGCCTCACCGTGAGCTTCGGGGTCCGGCCCCGGAGCCGGCCCTTGGCCTTCGCGATCGCCATCCCCTCCCGGGTCCGCGCCCGGATCAGGTCCGCCTCGAACTCCGCGACCATCGACAACACGTTGAACAGCAACCGCCCGATCGGATCAGCCGGATCGTGCACCGAACCCCCGATACTCAACCGGACCCCGCCCGCCAGGCCCCGCTCCCCACCGAACCCGATCAACCCACCCCAGCCAGGTGCCCTCGGGGACGCCCCCCGGGCGGCCTCCGAGACCGCAGGTCGAGACGCCCCTCCCCACCACCCCGTCCTCACCAACCCGTCCCCACCAACACCGGGCTCGACCCACACCGGCTGGTCACCAGGAGTTCTGTAACGCACAATCGTGGGGTGAGGCTTCGGTGGGCCAAGTCCTCACGCAACCACCGCGTCGGCCGGGCATCAGCGACCCACGTCATCACCCACTACGAATCGACACCGCTGGGCCCGGTCCAGCCCCACCAACAGCCGCGCCACTGGTGGCGTCGGATCGACGAACGAGGCCGAGAACTCGACGTCATCGCTGCCGAACTACCCGACGGCACCCTCCTGGTCACCCATGTCTTCCCGGTCGCCCTCAGCCCCTCCAGAAAGGCCCCGACGTGAGCGAGTACCCCACCCACGACGAGAACGGGACCCCCTACCCCGACGACGACGTCGACCTGGACACAACCGAAGTCCACGACGCCGCGGGCGCCCACATCGACCAGACCTACCTCGACCAATCGGTAGAGGCGGTGAGCAAGGCCGTCGGTCGACCGTCGCTGTCCGGCCGCGCCGGGCGCAGCCCCGGCCTGTCGATCCGACTGGCCCCAGCCGATGACCGCGCGCTGCGCCAACTCGCCCACGACCGCGGCCTCCCCGTCTCCGTACTCATCCAGGACCAGGTCAAGGAGCTGCTGGGCCGGCAGACCAAACGCCCGATCAGCCCCACCCGCACCGCCCGCCCGCACCGCCCAACCCGACACGGGTAACCACCACCAACCCGGCCATCCCGGCGCTCTCCGTCGGCCGCCAGCTCGACGCGCCCCAACCCCACCACCACACACCCGAGGTGGGAGCGGGACCGACCCGGGCTCGATGCCCCCAGGCGTCGCCGCGGCCGGTCCCCGCCCCCACCGACACCCGACCGACCCAACCGGCCCGGGATCACCGCGGTGCCGACACCGGCCGACCAGCAGCACCGCGATGCGATGATGCAGGTATGTCACGTACCCGGACCACGGTCACCCTCGACGAACGGGTCCTCACCGCCGTCCGGGTCCGCGCCGCCCGCACCGGCAAACCCGACAGCCAGGTCATCGAGGACGCACTGCGCCGCGACCTCGGACTGGACCTGCTCGACCAGCTCTGGGCCACCAACGACCTCGACGAGGACACCGCCCTCGCCCTCGCCCTCGAGGCCCAGCGCGCCACCCGGCAGACCCAGCACTGACCGGACCCAACGGACCCCGCCAGCACCTGCGGGCCGTCCTGGACCCCAACGTCCTGATCTCCGCGGTCCTGTCCCGGACCGGGACCCCCGCCCAGCTCCTGCGCGCCTGGCTCAACGGCGACTACGAACTCATCGTCTCCCCCGCCCTGCTCACCGAACTCGCCCGCGTCCTCACCTACCCGAAGATCGCCGCCCGCATCCCCCCGGCCCAGGCCGGCGAGCTCCTCGACCTGCTCCGCGGCCAGGCCGACCAGCATCCCGACCCGGCCACACCACCCACCGTCCACTCCGTCGACCCCGACGACGACTACCTCATCGCCCTCGCCCAGACCTCCGCCGCCGTCCTCGTCTCCGGAGACACCGACCTCACCGGCCTCGCCGACCACATCCCCGTCCACACCCCCACCGGCTTCCGGGCCCTGCTCACTGACAACTGAGGCCCGCTCCCCGGCTCCCGTGTCCGACCGCGCGGTGCCGCCTGCCACAACCGGGAACACCCAGCCATCACCGCGATCCCGTCGTCCCCGGCCTGCGCCGTGTACTCGAGCAGCCGCGCCACCCCCACCCCGAGCACCGTCCTGGCGGCGGTGCAGGTGTCCACCCAGCCAGCGTCCGCCAGCGGGTCCCTCACCGACGCCGGGTCCGGCCCGTACACCCGGCACACCCGCCGCAACCGGGTCTCCCCCACCCCGACCACCGCGCTGAGCGCGGCCACCGGCACCCCCCGCGCCCGCAGCCGCACCAACCGCTCCGCCACCCCCGACCAGTCACGGTCCCGGCGCGCCGCAGCCACCAACCCCACCAGCCCGGCCCGGTCCGCGTCGCTCAGCTCCCCCGGCCACACCGGCCGGGCCACCCCGCTCACCGCCCCCCGCCCACCGGGCCGTCACCGACCCCGGCCCCGTCGGCTCCGTCATACAGGTGGGGCATCCGCGCAGCCTGGAACCGGACCCAGCGGTGGTCGAACCCGGTGACCTGGACCACCCGCGCGACGCTGTATCCCTGCGCCAGCAGATCCAGCGCCTGAGCGGTCGTCCACCCACCGGCCTCGTCGACCCCCGACCGCCGCACCACCGGATGCACCCGCGGCCGCTCAGCCACGCCGGCCACCCTGATGCGGGAGACCGAACACCCGCACCGGCACGCGCCCGGTCACCGGTGCACACCGGGCCCGGAGGGGGTCCACTGCACGGGCCAGCGGGTGTGCTGGGACTCGGTGAACACCTGCAGGGGCAGGCAGTCCACACTCCGCGCCCGGTACCCCGCGCGGGCGGCGTCGCGCTGCAGGACCGCGGCGTCAGCGCGGGCAGTGCCCTCCTGGGCATACACCCCGACCAGGTCGTCCCCGTCCCACACCGCCCACACCGCCACCGGCACCCCCGCCACACCCCCCGGCCCGGGGTTGGTGTGCCGGATCGGCAGCAGCCGCGGCACCGAACCCGCCCCGCCGGCAGCCGTCCCCCGCTCACCCGGGCCGGGCCGGGGCGCACGCCGCGGGACCGGCGCAGGCAGCTCGGCCGGTAGCCGGAGGCCGGGCAGGTCCAGGATCAGCTGACCGGGCAGCGGTGGGACCGCACGCAACCGACGTGACGTCACTGTCATCGCTGTCTCCTACCTGCCGGGGCCGGATCGTCCGCTGGGGTTGGGGAATCGGCGGCGAGGTTGCGGGCGACCGTGGACTTGGGTAGCCCGAGCTCGACGGCGATCTGGCCGAGGCTGACCGGCGGGGTCTGCCCGCGCATCGCCCGCGCGAGGCGCAGCTTCGCCGGGGTCATCGTCCGCGGCCGCCCCCCGACCCGGCCCCGCGCCCGCGCCGCCGCCAACCCCGCCAGGGTCCGGTCCCGGATCAACTGCCGCTCGAACTCCGCCAACGCCCCGAACAGATGGAACACCAACCGCCCCCCAGCGGTCGTGGTGTCGACCGCCTCCGTCACCGACCGGAACCCCACCCCCCGCCCGGCCAGGCCGGTCACCGTGTCGATCAGATGCGGCAACGACCGGCCCAACCGGTCCAACCGCCACACCACCAACGAGTCCCCCGGCCGCAGACAGTCCAACGCCGCCACCAGCTCCGGGCGGTCCTCCCGCGACCCCGACACGTGATCGGTGAACACCCGCCAACACCCCGCGCTGGTGAGGGCATCCAGCTGCAACGCCGGGTCCTGCTCCGCCGTGCTCACCCGCGCATACCCCACCAGATGACCGGCAGGCCTGGGCTTCCGCGCTACCGGCCGCTGCCGGGCCGGTGGCGCTGTGGTGGTCGCGGCCTCGCGGACGGGTGCTCTCCCGGGCTGGACTGTCTCGTCCGGAGCCGACGCGGCGCGGCGGGTGCGATGCGCCCCGGTCGCTGCCACTATCAGCCGACGGTACCGAAAACGTCGCTGGATGACCCGGGTGGACGCGCGCCTCCTGCTTCGCGGCTCAGCTCCGCAGCAGGCGGCCTTGTCGTCGGCTGTCTGTTCGGCAGGTGCCAGGCCGCGGTGAGCCCTGCCTGAACCGGCACCGGTGCCGGCCTGGCCGGCCAACAGGACCTGCAGGTCCGCGCCCGGGCCGGGTACCGGTGGAGGCGGGGGCAGCTCTACGCCGCCGCAGGCGCTGTCCCTGCCGCCGTCACGACGGAGCCGATGAGCGGGGTGTAGGCCATCAGTCGGCGTGGGTCGTCGAAGCTGACCAGTCCGACCAGGAGTTGCCCGTCCGGGACGGTCCGGGTGTGGGTGGCCACGAACCGGCGCTGGGTGTGGCTGCCCTCGACGATCCGGATGCGCGGTCCCAGGGCCGGCATCCCCACCGATTGGATCTTCACGCCGTGCTGCTCGGACCAGAACCTCGGGACGGGGGTGTAGGGCCGACCCGACGCGGCTCCGGTGAGCAGGTTGTCGGCGGCGGCCTGGCCCATCTCGATCGCGTTGATCCAGTGTTCGACGCGGCGGGGCTCGTCGTCGAACAGCCGGTTCGGCCAGCGGGCCGCGTCCCCGGCGGCGACCACGCCGTCCACCGGTGCACCGTCGGGCCCGATGACGTGACAGGTCGCGGTGGTGAGTACCCCGTCTGTGCAGTCCAGGCCGGACCCTGCGAGCCAGTCGACCCTGGGGACCGTGCCGATGCCCACCACGACGGTGTCGGCGTCGATGGTCTCGCCGTCCTCGAGGTCGAGGCGGACACCGGTGCTGTGCGGCTCCCAGTCACGGACACCGGTGCCCAGGTGCAGCCGGACACCCGCGTCGCGGTGCAGGTCCCCGGCCACCGCTCCCAGGACGGTCCCCAGCGCCCGGGTGAGCAGCGTCGGTGACACGTCGACGATCGTGACGTCCAGACCGCGGGCCCGGCAGGTCGAGGCGAGCTCGCACCCGATGAAGCCACCGCCGACCACCACGACCCGCTGGGAGGCGTGCCCGAGGGCCTGGTCGATGGCATGAGCGTCATCGAGTGAACGCAACAGGTGGACCCGGTCGGAGAACAGCGGCGCGCCGGGCAGCACCCGGGCCTCCACGCCGGTCGCGATGACCAGCCCGTCATAGCTCATCCGCTCAGCGCCGGGCAGGGTCAGGACGCGCTCGCGCAGATCCAGTGCCACGACGCGGGTCCCGAGCCGCCACACGGCATCCAGGTCGGTGAACGACAGCAGGGCCAGGTCGGCGACGGTGTACTCACCGGTCAGCAGCTGCTTGGACAGCGGGGTCCGGTTGTAGGGGCGGTACCGCTCTTCGCCGATCACGGTGATCCGACCGGTGAAGCCCCGCTCCCGCAGGCGCTCGACCGCCGCGTGCCCGGCCGCGCCGCCCCCGACGACGACGACGTGCCCGTCCCGCCGCCCGTCAGGACGACTGCCGGGGTGGCCGTGGTCCCCGCTCTCGGTGCTGCCGCCGGGACCGGTGCCGGGGTTGCCGTGGGGACCTGTCTGGGTGCGCGCGGTCATGCGTCCCGCACGGTGATCGCCTGCATCGGGCAGAGCCGGGCAGCCTGGTGGACCTGGTCGGTGAGCTCTGCCGGGGGGTGGGTGTCGTAGCGCAGACGCGTGTCACTGCGCAGGGCGAACACCTCCGGGGCCTCCTGCTGGCAGACGCCGTAGAGATGGCAGTGCCCGTTGTGGACGGCGATCCGTACTCGGCGCTGCCCGGTCCCGGCCGGCGGCGCCTCGTCACGGAGGCTCATCGGCTGACCTGCGGGACCGGCTCGATGGCCAGGCGGGCCCGGTCGGCGCGGGACGGTGGCAGCAGTCGCAGGACGCCCATGGCGATGCAGACCAGGGCGGCGGCGGCCACCGTGATCCCGACCAGGCCCAGTGACCGGGCCTCCGGGGAGGTCGTCAGGACGTGGACCCAGGACAGCGCCGCGCCGACGTAGGTCCCGCCGATGTGGACCTTGCGGAATCGGCGGTAGTTCAGCGCGTGGGTCAGCGTGACGGCGACCGCGGCGCCGATCATCAGCTCCAGTCCGACGATCCCGAGGGCGACCTCGATCTCGCCGCCCTGGACGAACGGGACGAAGGTCTTGACGAAGGAGAAGTGCTCCTTCTTCTGGAAGATGTAGGACAGGGCGTGGATCACCCCGAAGGCGATGGTCCCGAGCGCGAGGGTCATGTGGCCGTTGTAGACGGCTTGGTGGCGCACGATCCGCTTGGCCCAGCCGGTCGTGAGGAAGATCCCCCACACCACACTCATCGCCATCAGGCCGTAACTGAGGTAGCCGGCCAGGGCCGCCTCGCTGCGGATCGCCGCGTCCGGTCCGGCGGCCTCTCCCGCCGCGGCCAGCACGGCCGTCTGCGAGGTGCCGGCGTGCAGCCCGGCCAGCTGGGACACCGTGCCGGGCGAGGCCGCCGCGGACCCGGCCAGGGCAAGCAGGGCGGCACCGGATAGTCCGAGCACCACGGCCGCCCGGGTGACCGTGCGACCTCGCCGGCCCGGACGGCCTGACGCCCTCGCGACCGGGACGTGGGGTGGGGACATGGGTTCCTCCGTGAGATGGCCGACCAACTCCTACAAACAGTAGGTGGCGTGTTCCCGGGACGCCGCTCGGGTGGCGTCGATCGGCCGGGGTGGTCCCGGTCGACCTACCCTGCCCGTGGATCTGGGAGGTGGGTGTGGCGGTTCGCACGCGCGGTCATGAGCAGGGCGGGCACGATTCGCTGGTTGGACCGGACGGCAGGGCTGCCAGCAGGAACGAGCAGCGGCGTGGACACGGCGAGCTCGAGAGCGAGGTCATGGCGGCCCTGTGGTCGGCCGCGGCGCCGATGGCGGCCGCCGACGTGCAGACCGCGCTCGCGGACCCCGTCGCTTACAACACTGTGCAGACCGTTCTGACGCGCCTGCTCGCGAAGGGCCTGGTGGACCGGGAGCTGCGCGGCCGCTCCCATGTCTACCGGCCCGTGCACGCACGTTCGGAGCTGGCCGCTGAACAGATGCACCAGGTGCTCACCCGGGGTGAGGACCAGGTGGCCGTCCTGCAACAGTTCGTCGGACAGCTCAGCGAGTCCGAGAGCGAGACCCTCCGGCAGATGCTGTGGCCCCCGCCCGGGACGCCAGGCGACCACACCACCTGACCCGGGGATCCAAACGCACCACCTCCGGTCTGGTCCGGTCACACCTCCTCCTCGCCCGGGAGCCGCGGATGCACCTCAGCGTCTACCTGCCGCTGGTCCTCACGGCGCTGTTCGCCTCACTGGTCCGGCCCCTGACCCGTCACCTGGACCCCGCGCTCGCGACCCGCACCATCGCCGCCGGCGCCGTCGTCACAGCCGGAGCGGGGACCTGCGGGCTGCTGCTGCTCGCGCTGTCGACCCTGGGCGCGACGCCATGTGTTCGCGGGCGCGGGGTCCACAGCCCCGCGCCGCTGCTGGTCGGCGCAGGTGCGGTGGTCCTGCTGGTGCTCGCCGTCCGCCGGGCGGCGCGGGTGCTGACCGTCCGGCGCCAGACCGGGCGGGCGCTGCTGGAGCTCTGCCGGACCTGCAACCCGCAGGGTGAGCTCGTCGTCGTCGTCGACGAAGCAGCTCACGCTCTCGCTGTACCCGGCCGGCCGGGTCGGGTCCTGGTGAGCACCGGTCTGCTCCGGGCCACCACCGCCGCCGAACAGACCGTCGTCCTGGCCCACGAACGAGCCCACCTGCGCCACCACCACCACCGCTACCGCGCCGCGACCGAGCTCGCCGCCGCACTCAACCCACTCGTCATCCCGGCCCGCGTGACCGTCGCGTTCCTCATCGAACGGTGGGCCGACGAAGCGGCCGCCCAGTGCGTCGACGACCGCGACCGCACGGCCCGCACCCTCGCCGACATCGCGCTGCGACTACACGCGGGCGCAGCGCCCAGCGCGAGCCTGGCCTTCCACCGGGACGGGGTCGTGGAACGCGTCCGCGCCCTGCGCGCACCCCTGGTCCGGTCCCACGGCTGGGTGGCGGCAACCCTCGCCGGACCCGCAGTGCTGTCGGCGGCGGCGGCCGGGGACGCCACCCTCGCCTTCACCCGGCTGCTGCTCCGGCTGGTTGCCAGCTGACCGCACTCGGCTCGAACCCGTGGAAGGAGGCCCGATGGTGACCGGGACTCGCAACCGACGCCAGGTGTGGTTGACACCGAACGTCCGGACGCTGTCCGGGGTGAGCTTCCTGCAGGACGCTGCCAGCGAACTGCTCTACCCGATCCTGCCGATCTTCCTCACCGCCACCCTGGGCGCGCCGGTCGCTGCCGTCGGTGCCGTGGAGGGCATCGCAGAGGGCGTCGCCTCCGCCACCCGGCTGCTCGCGGGGCGACTGGGTGACCGTCGGGCTCGCCGCCCGCTCATCGCCGTGGGCTACGGCCTGGCCGCTGTCGGCAAGGTGCTGATCGCCGTCGCCACCGCCTGGCCGGTCGTGCTGGCCGGCCGGTGCGTCGACCGCGTCGGCAAAGGGATCCGCGGTGCCCCCCGGGACGCGTTGCTCATGGTCGGCGCCGACCCGGGCGCACGCGGCCGGATCTTCGGTGTCCACCGGGCCGCGGACACCGCCGGCGCGGTCGTCGGCCCCGCACTCGGCCTGCTGCTCTACGAGCTGCTGAGCCACCGAATCCGGCCGCTGCTGGTGATCGCCGTCGTCCCGGCCGTCCTCTCGGTGCTACTGGTCGCCGCCGTCCGCGAGGACGCCCGCCCCGACCGGGCCACCGCGGGAGCCAGCGGCGCCCCCGTCGCCCGGCTGACCGCGCTCCCACCCCGCCTGCGCTCACTGATCGCCCTGCTCGCGCTGTTCGGCCTGGTCAACTTCCCCGACGCGCTGCTGCTGCTGCGGGCACACGAACTCGGCCTGTCCACGGCCGGTGTCATCGGCGCCTACATCGCCTACAACGCCGTCTACGCCCTGGCCGCCTACCCCGCGGGCGCGCTGTCGGACCGGGCGCCGCGCCACCTGGTCTTCGCCGCAGGGCTGGCCTTCTTCGCCGTCGGCTATCTCGGACTCGGACTGGCCGGGTCCCCGGGCTGGGTGTTCGTGCTGCTACCGCTGTACGGGGGATTCGCCGCCTGCACCGACGGCGTCGGCAAGGCGTGGGTGGCCAGCCTCGCGCCCCCGGACCGGCAATCCGGCACACAGGGGCTCTACCAGGCCACCGCCGGTGGCGCCGTCCTGGTCGCCGGGATCTGGGCGGGACTCGCCTGGAACGGCGACGGCCGGCTCCCGCTGCTGATCAGCGGTGCGGTGGCCGTCCTGACAGCAGCCGCACTCGCGCTGTCAGGAGGCCACTGGAAACCCGAACCGCTGTCTACTTCCCTCGCGTCCGGGACGAGTTCCATCGGGGCTACTGGGTCGCTGGGCTCGTGACGACGCGCGGCTACCGTTCATCGGTGGACGCGGACCGGAAGGACAGGCACCTGCCCGGTGGCCAGCCTCGTTCTGCCGATCCCCTGGCCAGCCGGGTGATCAGTGCGGTCCAGCCGCCCATGGAGCTGTCGGGCCCGGTGACCGGGACGGCTCGACTGCAGGGTGAGCTGCACGCCAGGGGGTACCGGCTGACACCTCAGCGCCAGCTGGTGCTGGAGGCCGTCACCCAGATGGGCCACGCCACCGCTGAGCAGGTGCTGGCCGCGGTCCAGCAGCGCGCGGTCGCGGTGAACATCTCCACGGTGTACCGAACCCTGTACCTGTTGCAGGAGATCGGCCTGGTCCGCCCACCTCGGTCACGGGGCGCCGAGCTTCTCCCTGGCCGGCGGCCATGAGCACGTCCACCTGGTCTGCCGGGAGTGCGCCGCCGTCCTGGAACTTCCCCCGGAGGTGATGGGGGACCTGGCGGTCCGGCTGACCGAGCAGCACGGGTTCGCCCTCGACGTCGGCCACACCGCGTTGTTCGGGATCTGCGCGACGTGCGCCGCAGCCCGTCCCGGGCCCAGCTGAGCCAGGTCGCGTGGGTCCTGGCCGGGTCAGTCCCCGACGTGACCGGCGGGATCGACCGAACCGGTGGACCGGGTGTCGGGGCCCAGTCGTGCCGTCCACCGCGCCTCGATGCGACCGAACTTCCACACCGCCAGCGCAGCTGCCCAGGACAGCACGAACAGCCCGACGATCCCGTAGCCGGCGTAGTCCAGCGGGATCGCGGCGATCGCCGCGAACGGTCCGGTGGTGATGCCGGCCTGGTTGGCCGTGTCAGGTTGATCTGGCCCCACCGTGACGGCTTGATCTGGCCCCACCCCCTGCTGCAGCGACGCTGTCGGGGTCGGGTGACGGCTTGATCTGGCCCCACGTGTCGACGTGTGGGCGTGTTG
>JAABUQ010012235.1_pt1 | contig 10715 bp, 10 predicted proteins | sample 5560001 | NCBI WGS metagenome assembly JAABUQ01 (sample SAMN10711888, study PRJNA513371) | rock metagenome | isolation source: Antarctica rocks | place: Antarctica: Victoria Land, Finger Mt nord | collected 2015-12-18 | reverse complement strand
TCCATTAATTCTCCTCGTCGGATTGAATGAGTGGAGTGAGCTCTGCGTGCTCCCGTCAGGTTAGGAGCTCGATGTCGTCGCTCCACTTCACGCCGACCTGAGGCACTGCCGTCATCAGCAGCTCGGGTGTGCGAATGGACCGCGAATCGGCATCCGATCGGCGGGTGGGCGAGACTCGGGGGTGCGCCACTGATGCCCTGGCGGATGGTGTGTTCGCCAATCCGCTCACGCGGCGAGAGATCGCGCGGCAGACGCAAACATGAGCGCTACCAGGCGAGCTCCACCGTCTTCGTGCCCCGCCGACCGGTCGGCCAGCCAGCTCGCCCGACCTATCCGAGGCCGCATCTCACGCGTTTCAGCGGCACCCAACGTTGCGGCGTTGGCTGCTTGCTTGAGCGCCGACGGCAGATCGGAGCCAGCATCCGAGGCGCGCTGCAAAGCTTGACTTGCTGGCGCGAGCGCGTCGAGCAGCGTCTTGTCGCCGAGTTTGGCCTTGCCGCGTTGCTCGATGCCTTCCACGGCGGCGGCGACCAGCCGGGCGAGGGTTGCCAACGGAGTGGCCGGCAGCGCTGGTTCCTTTGCTGCCGCTGCGCCTGCCCGCAGCAGGGCTGTCGCCAACAACGTGCCGCTGGTGGATGGAGCTTTACGCGCCAGGAGCGCACCACAGCGCTTGAGCGCATCGGTGAGCTCCACGCCTTCCAACTCGGGCAGGAGCTCCCGGATGGCTTCCGCCGCGGTGGTCATGGTCAAGCCCAGATCGCCATCACCAGCGACCGAGTCCAGGCTGTTCAGCTCGGCCTGGGCTGCAATCACGTCGTCGGCTACCGAGCCGAACACCGTGATCAGAGTGCTCATCGCTGAACGAAAAAAGGCGACTCAACCGGAGCGTCGATGAACGGCTTGAGCTCGTCGTCGAGCCGCAACAGCGACAGTGAGGCACCAGCCATTTCGAGTGACGTGGCGTATTCGCCCACCCAGATCCGGTGGACGCGGATCCCTCGCTGTTGGAGGATGCCGTGTACGCCGCGATACAGAATGTAGAGTTCCTCCTTGGGCGTGGCGCCGAGGCCGTTCACCAGAACGGCGACCTCGTCGCCGCGCTCGAACGGCAGGTCGTCCAGAACGGCAGTGGTGAGCTGCTCGGCGATTCTGTCGGCGGTCTCGAGCGGACCACGCCGCACACCCGGTTCGCCGTGGATGCCCATGCCAATCTCCATCTGGCCCGCCGGCAGGTCGAACGTCGGCACGCCAGACGCGGGCAGAATGCACGGAGCGAGCGCGACGCCCATACTCCGAACGCCGGCCGCGGCCTTTTCGGTAATCCGCTGAACGGTGGCGAGCGGTGCACCGCTGGCAGCACAGGCTCCGGCGACTTTGTACAGGAAGAAAATTCCGGCGATCCCCCGCCGACGGGCCTCTTCGCCGCGTGGGGCAGAAGCAACGTCGTCAGCACCCAGGACCGTGACCACGTCGATGCCTTCGGCACCGGCCAGCTCGGCCGCTAGATCGAAGTTCATGACGTCGCCGCCATAGTTGCCATACACGTACAGGACACCAGCGCCGCCGTTCACCACGCGGGTGACCTCCAGCATTGCGTCTGCACTCGGCGAGGCGAAGACGTTGCCGATGGCGGCGCCGTCGGCCAAACCGTCGCCGACGTAGCCCATGAAAACGGGCAGGTGCCCGGAGCCGCCACCCGTCGCAATGCCTACCTTGCCAGCCACGGGCGCCGTGGCTCGCACCACCGCGCTCGCGTCCGGGAGAAGCCGCAGCTGATCCGAATGGGCCAGGATGATGCCCTCGAGCATCTCGTCGACGAATGCGCGTGGATCATTCAAGATTTTCTGCATGTGCTCGGTCGCCATTGTACCGACGGTATTGCACTTCGGCCGAACTCCTAGGTGCTCGGTTCTAGAGCGTGCTCGGTCCGGCGGCGGGCGAGCAGGTGGCCGCCGATCAGGACCGCGTCGGCCCAGATGAATCCCGCCAGGTACCCGGCGAGCACGTCGGTCAGGTAATGCACCTCCAGATACAGTCGGGCCAGTCCGACCAGCAGCACAATCAGCACCATCGCGGCTACCCACAGCACGCGCGCCGAGCCTGAGAGAAGTCGCCAGCCCAGGTACGCAACGAAGGTATAGAACGCCGCGGACATCATCGCGTGTCCAGACGGAAACGAGTACGCCTGGCCCAGAAGCGTGGCGCCGACAGGAGTTGGTCGAGCTCGGTGCACGGTACTCTTGAGCACGTCGTTCAGCAGCTGCGCGCCGCCCACGATGAGTAGGAGCGAAGCCGCTGCACCCCAGCGTCGCCGGACGCCGAACCAGACCAACAAGGCGACGCCGAAGACGACGACGAGCTCGGATCCAAATGTCGAGACGCCGGTGGCGGCCAGAGTCATTTGCGGCGAGCTGAATTGATGCAGCCAGACCAGCACGCCCTGGTCAAGCTGTTGTGTCTCGTAATCGAGCACGCCATCCGCCAGAAAGGCGAAGGTGACCAGCGCCAGCAGGGCGGCTGCTACTCCGAGCAACAGGGCCACGCCCGCCTCGCGGAACGGTTGCCCGCCGGACGACCCGCTGTGTCGAATCAAAGAGCGCCATTGCTCGGGAGTGGCCTGGGCACTCACTGGATCGTCGATGTTGGCGGCTCCGCCAGCCCATGTGCGACCTTGTTCCTTCACGTTCACCTCCTGTGCCATCGGCGGTGCGAAGGAACGCCTGAAGTGGCAGAGTTCCGGGCAGCATACGACGCGAACATGAAAGTGGGATGAAGCGCACGATCGGAGTTTGCCGGCGCGCAAAAGAAACTCATCCTGTACCCGCCAGGTAGTACAAAAGCCGCATGACCGAGACCGAGGCCGCGATCGCGGACGGTGACCTGGTAGCCCGCGCTCGAGAGGGCGATGTCGGTGCGTACGCCGCTCTGATCAAGCGGTACCAGGCGCTCGCGGTCGGTCTGGCCGGGGTGGTCATGCGCAATCCTGCCGAAGCCGACGACGTTGCCCAAGAGGCATTTCTCAAGGCCTACTACGCACTGCATCGCTTCAGGCCAGGTGCCAGCTTCAGAGCATGGCTCGTGCGGATCGTCGTGAACGAGGCGCGCAACGTCGCCGCGGCAGCCCGGCGGCGCAGCGAGGTGCATGCCCGTTTCCGAGAGCAGGCATCCACGCCCGCCATGGCGCTCTCGGCTGAGAACACCGCGCTGGCCAACGAACAGAGACGTGCGCTATTGGAGGCGCTGGACGGGCTCCGAGACGACGACCGCACCGTGCTGATGTTGCGCTATGTCTTCGATCTGAATGAAGCCGAGATGGCCGTAGCGCTTGCCTGCTCACCTGGCACGGTCAAGTCGCGACTGTCGCGAGCGCTGAGTCGGCTGCGGGGCGATCTCAATCGGGTGGCTCCGTTGTTGGCCGTCAGCCCGAGCATCGGCATGCTTGTCGGGCAGGCGCTACCGGGCAGCGCTGCTCCGCTGCCTGGCGCTTCTGCCCAGGCCCTGTCAGAGGCCATCCTCCGCCGCATCGCCGCCGCGACACCCTCGGGGACGAGCGCATTCGCCAACGCCAAGCTGACAATGCACCAGGTTGCTGCCGCCCTGGGCGGTGGCGCTGTGGTCGTAGCGCTCGCTGTTGCGGGGCTGTGGCTGTCGGTTTCGCAGAGGCAGGTGGCACCTGCGCCCCAACGCGACGCCACGCCACTGCCTGGGCTAACCGCGCGAGCGGCCGCGGCCGAGAGCACGCCACCGGCAACCACGGCGAGCGCGCCAGCGGCCACGCTCGCCAGCGCGCCAGCGCCCACGGCCGCGAGCACGCCGACGCCTTCGCTCTTTGTCGTATATGGCGGCGAGCTTACCGACGGGCAGCGACAGGAGCTCAGCCAAACGTTCGGGGTGGCCCAGCAAGCAAATACGGAAAGCATCAGTCGCGACGAGCTCGTCGGCACGCTCCAGGCGGCAGGCCTTCCCACCGATGGCTCGGAGCGCGCCATTTCCAGCGCGGCCGTGGCGTGCCTTGCTCGCGGCGACGGCTTACGCGTCCGCACGCAGAATATCACGGAGTTGCCGGCTGCCGCCTACGCCAATGCCCTGGTGGCCGCGGATGTCGTCGACGCGGCGGTTGTGGTCGCCGCACCGGCGAGCTCGCCGATGACCGGTGAGACGGCGCTATTGGGCGTGCTGAAGGCGTATCCGCATTGCCACGCCGGCCAACCATCCGCGCCAGAGCGTCTTCGCCTGGCGTACGAGCAGCTGCGCGCCACAGCTGAGATGGCCCAGAGCAACGCCGCGTGGGATCGCGCCGCCAACGTCATGCTTCGCGGCGCACAGGTTGCGCTCGCCTCGCCCTCGCCCGACGCGGCTGCTCTGGGAGCCGCGGTAGACGAGGCCGCGACAGCGGAGGAGCTGGTGCTGGATGCGCAGCAGCGCGCCGGCACCATCGCTGTACTGAGTCGGCTGTCCCGACTGGGACATGGCGCCTATGCGGATGGGTACACCATTCAGCACGTCGCGGCAGATGAGGCGCGCGTGGTACCGAGCCCTCCACGCTAGTTAAATTAGTCAAAAAGACTAGACAATAACAGCGACGGGAACCGAATCGCGCTACGCTTTGTATATGGGGGCGAAGCGGCCGCCGCGCTCTACTCGAGCGCGTACGCGTGGCCGTCGACACATCGCGGACTTGGCGGCCTACTCTCGATGCGCCTCAGGGTCCGGTAACTGAAAGGAGCAGAGATGCCAACGATACCCGTGACGAGCTGGGGCGATGCCCTGCTGACTTCGCTCACATCGGCGCTGACGATCCTGTTCGCGGCGATTCCCAGAGTTATCGGCTTTTTGGTGATCGTGATCATCGGCTGGTTGATCGCGTCGGCCATCGCCGCGGCAGTATCCGCCGTACTGCACACGGTCAAGTTCAACGATGTCGCCAAGCGGTCCGGCTTCAGTGGTTTCGTTGACAAGATGGGCATCAAAAAAGACGCCAGCGGTTTCCTGGCGGACCTCGTCAAATGGTTCGTGCGGCTCATCGTGCTGGTGACGGCCTTTGATGCGCTCGGCTTGCCGGCGGTGTCGCAGGTGCTCCAGCAGTTGCTGCTGTGGTTGCCCAATCTCATTGTTGCGCTGGTCATCCTGGTCCTCGCAGGTTTGGCGGCCAACGCACTGGGTGGCCTGGTGCGGGGGGCAACGGCAGAAGCTCGCCTGGGCAATCCAGACCTCTTGTCGACGATCGCGAAGGTCGCCGTGTGGGGGTTCGCCATCGTGATCGCCGTCAATCAGATCGGCGTCGCGACGGCCCTCGTCAACACCCTGTTCATGGGCCTGGTGGGGGCGCTCGCGCTTGCGTTGGGTCTGGCCTTTGGTCTGGGCGGCCGCGAGACGGCGGCACAGCTGGTGGCCAGCTGGTACCAGAAGGGAGAGCAGGCTGCGCCGAAGCTTGGCCAGGCCGCCGAGTCTGCGCAACGGCAGACCCAGTCCAACCCGCCAGTCAGAGGTGAAGTGCGATCTACCGGCACCGCGGTTATAGATCCGCATCGGAGCTGAAGCGTCGATCCCTTCGGACAAATACCACCCAGGAGGTGTTTCCATGACGATGACCCAACGTTCGACCGTTGTCGGCGTCTACCACGAGCGCGAGCAGGCGCGGGAGGCCATCGAGGCGCTCAAGGATGCTGGCTTTGCTCCCGATTCGATCAGCATTCTCTCGCCTGACAAGCAGGCCACGCAGGAGATGGCCGAAGACACCGGGACCCACGCGGGCTCGGGCGCGGCAACCGGCGCACTCGCCGGCGGACTCCTCGGCGGCGTCGGCGGATGGTTGCTTGGCATCGGCGCGCTGGCCATACCTGGCATTGGCCCATTCATTGCCGCTGGCGCGTTTGCCTCTGCTCTGGGTGGCGCCGCCATCGGTGCCGGCGTGGGAGCAATCGCCGGAGCGCTGGCGGGTATGGGCGTGCCAAACGACGAGGCCGAATACTACGAGGGCGAGGTCAAGAGCGGCCGCACCCTAGTGGCGGTCCGCGCCGACGGACGCTACGACGAAGCCCAGCGGATCCTGCGTCTACACGGTGCGTACGACATCGAGTCGAAGAATGCGGCGATGACAACCGGTCCGGCCGTGGGCCTTACCGAACGCCGCGCGACAGACACTGGCGTCGCCCGTACGCCAAGCACCGATAGCGAGCGAACATTGCAGCTCCGGGAGGAGGAGTTGCTGGCCCGCAAACAGACCGTCCAGAGTGGCGAGGTAGTCCTCGGCAAGGAAGTCGTGAGCGAACAGCGCACGCTGGATGTGCCGGTCACGCGCGAGGAGGTGTTCGTCGAACGCCACCCGGTGGAGCACCGACCCTCCGACCGACCGATCGACGAGCGCGGCGAAACCATCGAGGTGCCCGTGCGTGAGGAGGAGGTCTCGGTCGAAAAGCGGGCAGTCGTGTACGAGGAAGTCCAAGTCGGCAAACAGCAGGTGCAAGAGACGCAACGGGTCTCAGGCACGGTGCGGCGTGAGGAAGCCCGCATCGAGCGCGAGGGCGACGTCAACGTAGGCGGTGGTCAGGCGGGACGATGGGACCAGGCCATGCCAGCCTACCGCACGCGCTGGCAGCAGCGGGTCGGGACCACCGGCGGGCGGTGGGAGGAGGCTGAGCCGAGCTACCGCTATGGCTGGGACCTGCGCAACGACCCTCGCTACCGAGGCCGGTCGTGGACTGACGTTGAGGCCGACGCACAGCGCGACTGGACCAGCAGGAATCCGAATACGCCGTGGGCGAAGGCACGCGACAGCGTGCGAGAAGCCTGGGAGGGCGGCACGAGCTAGTGCTCGTCCTCCCAGGCGACAGAGCCATTGGCTGTGACGTGGTGGCTGTACAGACACGACGCCATTGCCGTACTGGGGCTGCGAGGACAACGCGCAACCTCGCGAATCGGCGGCTGCTCGGTCGGCGCGATGATGGAGCTGATGCCGATCTGGAGCTAGCACTCCATGATCTCAAGGCGCACCTACGTCTGGAGCTCACCCCCGATCTGGCGCCGCTGGTACTCCAGTGCATAGTCGCGAGCCGGCACGCGCCGGCCGATCATTCGCCCAACGCCAGTCTTTCGCTTGTGCATACGCCAGGTTGGCTCGATCCGTGCATAGGCGAGAGGCGTTCACGAAGGAGAAGTTGAAGACATGTCCCCCAACACAGAAAAGCACGAGCACCCAGGTGGCGACGTACCTCACCGTCATAGCGCCGGCGACGAGCTTGCTACGCACGGGACGGGTACTGAAGGCACGACGTCGCGCAGCACTGAAGTAACGCCGGCGCGCGCCGGCACCGGCACCGATGCTGAGCGCACCCTCCAGCTGCGCGAGGAAGAGCTCCAGGCCCGCAAACAGAGCGTTGAGACGGGCAAGGTCCGTATCGGTAAAGAGGTCGTCAGCGAGCAGAAGACGATCGAGGTGCCGGTCACGCGCGAGGAAGTCACCGTCGAGCGACACGCGGTCGACCGCCGGCCGGCCGAGGGCGTCATTGGCGATACCGACGAGACCATTCGCGTGCCGGTGCACGAGGAGAAGGTCTCGGCTGAGAAGCGCGCCGTGGTCACCGAGGAAATCGAGGTGGGCAAGCGGAAGGTGCAGGAGACCAAGCAGGTCTCAGGCACGGTACGCCGCGAAGAAGCTCGCATCGAGGGCGAGGGCGACATCGACGTGGAGAAAGAGCGGCGCTAAGTAGTCTTCCGCGCTGCAGTACCCGTTGCACAGTGTGCGGGGGCTCCGGTGTCGCCGGAGCCCCCGTCTTGTCTCGCCATGCGCTTGTCGGGCCGAACTCTCTAGGCAATGTGTAAGGAGGTGCATGTATGGACACCCACGAAATAGAGCCCGGACATCGTGATCAGCCGCTTGCGGCCGCTCCTGAGAAAGTGACCCTGCAACTGCGCGAAGAAGAGCTGTTCGCCGAGAAGCGGCTGGTGCAGCTGGGCGTGGTCCGCATCCGGCGGCGGGTCATCACCGAACGCCGCACGATAGACGTCGCGGTCAGGCGTGAAGAGGTGACTGTCGAGCGCCTGACGGTCGATGAGTCCGGGGTCTCGGAGCCGCGCGCGGCTGCGCAAGTGGAACCGGCACTGGCGGAACGATTGCGCGCGTTGCAACTGGGAGAGACGCTCCGTCTACCGATTGTCGAAGAGGAAGTCGTCGTCCAGAAGCGTCCCATGGTGACCCGTGAGCTGGTCATCGACAAACGGTTGGTCGAAGAGGTGCAGAAGCTGTCGGATACGGTGCGCCGAGAAGAGGCGCGCATTACCCACAATGTGGAGCCGCGGCCCGCGGCGTCCGACAGAGTGCAAGCAATCAGCGGCGTCTCCGGCGCGACCACGCCGCAAGCCGAGAGCACCCCGGGCCGAGAGGAGCAGGCTCCTCGGGTTGCACATGATGCAGGCTCAACCTTAGCTTTGAGCGAGGAGGAGCTGCAGGTGCGCAAACAGGTCGTCGACGCCGGAACGGTCCAGGTGCGCACGGGAGTGGTGTCCGAGCTGCGGACTGTCGTCGTAGGCGTCGAGCACGAGGAGACAGCCGTGGAGCAGGTCCCCGTTGAACCTCGACTGGCCGAGCGCCAGATCGTCGCCGGCGAGGAGATCTTTGACATTCCTGAGTATGCTGAGCGGGTCAGCCTCGGCAAGAAGCCTGTAGTGACCGAGGAGATCACCGTCGGCAAAGAACCGGTTCAGGATGTCCGGCACGTAACGGCTACCGTTCGTCGGGAGGTGGCTCACATCGAACGCCAGGGGGATGCCCGCGTCGCAGGAACGGAGCGGTCGGAAGAGGTCGATGGCTGACGAAATCGACCTGGCCATGGATCGACAGCAGGAGCAGATTGAGGAGAGGCGCCGCGAGCTAAGCGGCCGCGAAAGCGAAAAGACCGAGAGCCGCCGGCCACGCTGGATCGATGCCCTGGCGGTGAGCACGGCGTTGTTTGCCGTGTTCGCTGCCATCGCCGCCCTGGAATCAGGCAATTACGCCAACGAGGCGCTCTACAAAGCCAACCAGGCCGTGCTCCTACAAACTCAGGCTGTGGACGTTTGGAACCAGTATCAGGCTGACAGCATCAAGAAGTACCAGCAGCGAGGTCTGGCGGGAGTGCTTGGGCACGTGGGTGGCTCTGAGCAGGAGATCCAGGCCGCGCTGGCCGAAGCGGACCGCCGCCAGCAAACCGAAAACGAGCTGCGACCCGAAGCCCAACGTCTCACCGACGAAACGTCGGCACTCAATCACGAATCCCAGATGCAGTTGTCACATCACCACCGATTCGCGATAGCCGTGACATTGTTCCAGGTGGCGATTGGCCTGGGCGCCGTCGCAGCACTGCTGCGCATGCCGGTGGTGTGGTGGGTCAGCCTGGGCGCTGGCGTGCTGGGCTTTCTGTCGCTCATCAATGGCTTTACACTCACCATCTGACGAGACGGGCGTTACTGTGTCCAGCGCCGTACGAGAGCTTCCAGAGCGTCGAGGCTAAATGGTTTGTCCAGGTACGCGTTGGCGCCAGTGTCCTCGAAGGCTGGCTCGCCCCCCCAACCAACGGCGCTCATCAGGATGACGGGTATTGCGCGAGTGTCTTGCGCGGCCTTCAACTGCCGGCAGAGCTCAACGCCGCTGAGCAGTGGCATCATAATGTCTGAAAGGACCAGGTCCGGTCGCTCCTCCGCCACGAGCAGGAGGGCATGCTGGCCGGAAATGGCCTGAAGCACGCGGTGCCCCGCTCCTTCGAGAAAGAAGACCAGAAAGTCACGCAGCGGCTTCTCGTCCTCCACCACCAGAATTGTCGCCACGCGCTTGCTCAGCGCATCCGCTGCGGCGCATCGGGTCGCCCCTGGGGTAGGTAGCCGATGGGAGGACCGCTCAGCATGTCGAAGGTCTGGCTCTAGGCCAGTCTATTTGAACGGAGTTTGGCCGCCGTTCGCTTCGGGCAGCCCACTTTTCGGCCAAACTCCTAGGCCCGCGGCGCCGGGCCCAGCACGTCAATGCCCAGGCCCGGACGAATCACATACTCATGCGGGGTCCCATTGTGGTCCGAGAAGCGCATGCGCAGCACGGCGAGGCTACGGACAATCCGGTCCGTATGCTCCGTCCGTAGCAGCAGGAGGTTCTCTGCGAGTGGCGCCAGCGGCGTATCGCCGAAGTCCAGATCCAGTCCGCCAGTGTTATTGATTTCGCGGGTGGCATACGTGGTGATCCCCCGTTGACGGAAGTAACTCACGAGCGCGCCCAGGAAGCCGTGGGCGCGGGTTGGATCGACGACGCTGACACTGTGCTCCAGCTGGGCGGCCGAGTCGATTACCAGCCGGCGGACCCCGCGCGCCTCGACATCGGCTTGAAGGATCGCTGCTACGCGGTCTGCCTCGAGGTCGTGACGGTGCAACGTTATGAGCCGCAGCGTTTTCGCGGCCTCAGCCGCCGCCAGGTCGAGCCCAAAGACGGTGGCCTTTTCGTGTAGCTGCGCTGAGCTCTCCTTGAACCCGATAAACAGGGCAGGCTCGCCAAGGCGCGCGCCTTGCATCAGGAAGTGCAAACCGAACAGCGTCTTGCCGGTGCCTGGGCCTCCGTACGCAAGCGTGCTGGTGCCGATGCTCAGGCCGCCGTGGAGCAATGCGTCGAGACCGCTGACACCGAAGCTCGCGCGACCCGCAAACGAGGCGGGCTCGGTGAGCTCGATGATCGATTCCAGGCGGGGCGAGAGCTGTAC
>JAABUQ010012234.1_pt1 | contig 10716 bp, 10 predicted proteins | sample 5560001 | NCBI WGS metagenome assembly JAABUQ01 (sample SAMN10711888, study PRJNA513371) | rock metagenome | isolation source: Antarctica rocks | place: Antarctica: Victoria Land, Finger Mt nord | collected 2015-12-18 | reverse complement strand
CGAGCGCGTCACCCTGAGCATGCCCATGCTGCGCGCCGCGACCCGCACCGTGCTGCTGGTCAGCGGCGCGGGCAAGGCGGACGCTCTCGCCGCCGTGCTGGCCGGCCCCGACCGCCACGTGCCCGCCAGCCTGCTGCGCTTCGGACGCCTGCACATCATCTGCGATGACGCCGCCGCGCCCCCGCCGGTGCGCCGATGAGCGGCCCGGGTCACGACCCGCGTTCCCCGCAGCCCCGACGCGCCCACTCGCCGGACCTCCCACCTCCAGCTGACAGCGACGGGGACCTCGAGCTCGTGCTCGTTCGTCACGCCGAGACCGCGTGGTCGCTGACCGGTCAGCACACGGGGCGCACCGACCTGGCACTGACCGACGCGGGTCGGGAGGTGGCGCGTGCCCTGCGCGGCCCGTTGGGCCGCTTTGGACCCGAGCGCGTGCTGGTCAGTCCCCTCGAGCGGGCCCGCGAGACGTGCCGACTGGCCGGTCTGGACGCCCGCGCCGAGGTGCGCGACGACCTGGTGGAATGGGACTACGGCTCCTATGAGGGCCGCACGACCTCGGATATCCGTCGCGAGCGGCCCGACTGGGACCTGTGGCGCGATGGCAGCCCCGGGGGCGAGTCCGCCGCTGCGGTCGGGGCGCGCGTGGACAACCTGCTGGCCGATCTCGCGGAGGTTCGCGGCTCGGTGGCGGTCTTCTCCCACGGACACGTGCTGCGCGTGCTCGGAGCGCGCTGGGTCGGCCTCGCGGCGGCGGACGGAGCGCTGCTGGCCCTGTCCACGGGCGCGATCAGCGTCCTCGGTCACGAGCGCCAGCGGCGCGTGCTGTGGCGCTGGAATGAACAGCCAACGGTGGATCGGGACCTCGGCGACGAACCGCTTGCTCGGGCGGATGCACCACCCGAGCAACCCCACCTGTAGGGTTCCAGGCAGGTCGGGTGCCGGCGCGCCTACCGCCAGTCGCCCATCGCTCACTCCCCGCCCCGCGCATGGCCACCGCCACCCTGCAAGACCCTGTCACCGCCGACCCGCAGGAGATCCTGGTTGGTCTGGATCACGCGCGCGCGGTCACGCTGGCGCTGGCGCGATCGTTGTCCCACCACGACCTGGAGGCCGTGCACTCCCCGCTCATGAGCCCGCTGGTCTGGGACCTCGGTCACATCGCCGCCTATGAGGATCTGTGGCTCGTGCACCGCCTGAGCGGGACCGAGCTGCTGCGCCCCGACATGGCAGAGCTCTACGACGCCTTTGAGACCCCGCGTGCGGTGCGGGGAGACATCCCCCTGCTCGACTGCGACGAGGCGCACTCCTACCTCGAGCAGGTGCGCGAGCGCACCCGCTCCGTGCTGGCCGAGCGAGGAGCTGGTGACGGGCTGGTGCACGAGATGGTCATCCAGCACGAGCACCAGCACCACGAGACGATGCTCCAGACCCTTGGCCTGGCGCGCCTTCGGGGCCACCGCCCACCGGGGCTGCGCCTCGGACCGCGCTCGCGCAGCGGTCACAGCGGGCTGGAGTACGTCGAGGTGCCCGCCGGGCCGTTCTGGCTCGGGGCATCGGCGGGACGCTTCTCCTATGACAACGAGCGCCCCCGCCAGCGGGTCGAGCTCGCCGCCTTTCGCCTGGGGCGCACGCCCGTCACCAACGCCACCTGGCTGCGCTTCGCCGAAGGCGGCGGCTATGAGCGCCGGGAGTGGTGGTCGGACGAGGGCTGGGCCTGGAAGGAGGAGTACGACATCACGCACCCGGGGGGTTGGGTCACGAACCCGCCCGCAGGCTGCCCTCCGAACCCGCCGGCGGGCGGCCTCGGAGGGCGACCGGTGTTCGAGTGGCGAGTGGCGGGCTGGGAGCCGCTCCACCCCGAACGGCCGGTCGTCCATGTGAGCTGGTTCGAGGCCGACGCCTTCGCGCGTGCGCACGGTGCACGCTTGCCCACCGAGATCGAGTGGGAAAAGGCGGCGACCTGGGACCAGAACAGCGGTCAGACGCGCAGCTGGCCGTGGGGAGAGGAGCCCCTCACCGGCACGCACGCCAACCTCCTCGACCAGCGCCTGTTCGGCACCGCGCCCGTGGGCGCCCATCCTCGCGGGGTCTCCGCATGCGGGGCGCTGGATCTGCTGGGCGACGTCTGGGAGTGGACGGCCAGCTCCTTCGACGGCTATCGCGGCTTCTGGGCCCATCCCTACCGTGAGTACTCGCAGGCGTTCTTCGGCGTGGCTCACCGGGTCCTGCGCGGCGGCTCGTGGGCGACCGCCGCGCGCGTGGCCACGCCGACCCTGCGCAACTGGGACCTCCCGCAGCGGCGCCAGATCTTTGCCGGCGTGCGACTCGCCCAGGACGCATGATGGCCGCACCGGGCGCGGCCGGAGAGCTCATCCACATCGATTGTGCGCTGGACGTCGGGCCGGAGCGCTCGCTCGCCGAGGACGTGCTCGACGGGCTCACGCGGCCCTTCAAGGAGCTGCCCCCCAAGCACCTCTACGACGCTCGCGGAGCGGCCCTGTTCGATCGCATCTGCGAGCAGCCCGAGTACTACCCCACCCGCACCGAGCGCGCGATCCTGGCCGAACGGGCCTCCGAGCTGGTGGCCCGCACCGGGGCGGTCGAGCTCGTCGAACTGGGCTCGGGCACAGCGGCCAAGACGCGCGTGCTCCTCGACGCCATGCAGGCCGCCGGGCAACTTGAGCGCTACGTGCCACTCGACGTCACCGAGGGCATGGTGCGCGACTGCGCGGCCGAGCTCATAGCCGAGTATCCGGGGCTGCACGTGCACGGGGTGGTGGGCGACTTCGAACGCCACCTCGGGCGCGTTCCTGCACAGGTCGGGCCGCGTGTGGTGGCCTTCCTCGGGGGCACGATCGGGAACTTCACCCCAGGCAGCCGACGCCGTCTGCTGCGCCAGCTGGCCGAGCTGCTCGGCCCACAGGACCATCTGCTGATGGGCACCGACCTGGTCAAGGACGCGGCGGTGATCGAAGCCGCCTACGACGACCAGGCCGGGGTCACGGCCGAGTTCAACCTCAACGTCCTGCACGTGCTCAACCGTGAGCTTGCGGCCGACTTCGACGTCGGGGCCTTCGAGCACGTGGCGTTCTTTGACCGCCAGCACGAGTGGGTGGAGATGCGCCTGCGCGCGGTGCGCCCGCAGACCGTGCTGATCGGTGCCCTGGACCTCCAGGTCAGCTTCGCCGCCGGCGAGCAGCTGCGCACGGAGATCAGCGCCAAGTTCACGCGCCGACGCGTGGAGGCCGACCTGCGGGCGGCCGGACTCGCGCTTGACGCGTGGCTGACCGACCCACGCGGGCTGTTCGCGCTGTCCCTGGCGCGCTCCGCGCCACTCACAGCGGGCGCGCCCGTCGCTTCGCCCGGCCCGCACCGGCCTCACGCATGAAGATCGACGGAAGCGGCGCGCTGGTGGTGGGAGGCGCATCGGGGCTAGGCGAGGCGACGGTGCGCGCTCTGCACGAGCGCGGCGCCCGCGTTCTCCTAGCCGACGTCAACGACGAGGCCGGGCGGACTCTGGTCGCCCAAATCGGTGAGCCGGCGCGTTTCGTGCACGCCGACGTCACCGCGGCCGGCGAGGTCGCGGCGGCGGTGAGCCAGGCCGCACAGGTCCCGGGAGGCCTGCGCATCAGCGTCAGTTGCGCGGGCGTCGGGTGGGCCGAGAAGGTGGCCTCCCGGCGCGGACCACACGCGCCCGAGCCCTTCCAGAAGGTCATCGACATCAACCTGGTCGGCACCTTTCACGTGCTTCGCCTGTCCGCGTCGGCCATGCTCGAGGCCGACCCGACGGACGACGGCGAGCGCGGCGTGTGCATCAACACCGCCTCGATCGCGGCCTACGACGGCCAGGCCGGCCAGGTCGCCTACTCCGCGTCCAAGGGGGGCGTTGTCGGCATGACGCTGCCCGCCGCGCGCGACCTGTCGACAGCCGGCGTGCGCGTGTGCACGATCGCTCCCGGACTGTTCGACACGCCGCTGCTGGCGGGGCTTCCCCCACAAGCGCGGGAGGCCCTGGGCGCCCAGGTGCCCTTTCCCCCGCGTTTGGGAATGCCCGCCGAGTACGCGGCACTGGCCTGTCACATCGCCGAGAACCGCATGCTCAACGGCGAGGTCATCCGCCTGGACGGCGCGCTGCGCATGCCCGCACGCTGAGAGAGGTCGGTTCCCGGGCGGTCCTAGAGGTCCAGCCGGCCCACCCCAAGCTCGTCAAAGCCCACGTGATGCGCGAGCTCGTGGCGCACGGTGCGCACGACCTGCTCGCGGAGCACCTCGGGATCGTGAGCGAAGTCTCGCCGCAGGGTGTCCCGGAAGATGACCAGACGATCCATCGTGTCGTCCCGATGGGCCCCGTCGCCCTGGTAGAGGCCGTAAAGATTTCGGCGCCCGCCATCGTCGGAGATGACCACGGCGACGTGCCTGAGCGCGTTGCGCAGCAGGTCCGGCAACTCGTCGAGCGCGTCACGGACGAGCTCGTCGAAGTCCTCGTCGTCCAGTGGGTCCAGGGCCATGAACTCAGATTCACGCGGATCGGCGGCGAGGCCCTCGCGCGCGAGCTGCTCGGAGTGGCGCACGAGCGCGTCGAACTCGACCTCAGACTCCGGGTCGCGCCAGCCGGCCAGACGCACGGCCATGTGCGCGGCGCCGCCCACGAGCACGCACACGACGGCAAGGCCCAGCACGATCTGCTCGATGACCTTGACCGGGGAGGAGGCGCTGAACCCCTGCGCCAGCACCACCGCGACCAGCCCCGCTGACAGTGCGAGCAGGGCGGCCAGGCCTATGCGCCGCAGCGGCGGCGTCGACGGAGGCGACGGGCGCGGGCCCGGGCCGGGGCCGGGGCCGGGGTCGGGCATTCAGCTACCCACGGGCGAAGACAAGGTCGCACCGAACGCGGATCCTGGAGGTCTGCGCCTCTCCCGGCGACAGGTCTGGGCCGCAGTTCGGACGTCGGGTGAGAGCATCCTGCGGATCCTAGTAGTCGCGGCCAGATCCCGACGCGGTCCGCTCGAGCGTGCCGGTCATCGGGGCCCGTGGGGACCTGTGCGGGGTTGGCAGTGAGGCCATCACACCTGGTCGTCGCCTGAGTCCGGTAGCGTTGGGGTCGTGACCTATGGCAGCTCGATATTCCTGATTGCCGTCGGAGCCATCCTGCGGTACGCCATCACCACCAGCATCTCGGGCATATCGCTGCAGACGGTGGGCCTCATCCTGATGATCGTGGGCATCCTGGGCCTCGTGCTCTCGCTGCTCTACCTCTTCGTTTACGACGCACGCCGTCCCGTGGCCGCGCGCGAGCGCGTGGTCGAGCGCGACCCCTACGACGAGCCCACGCGGCGCCACTAGCGTCGCCCCGCTCCGGGCATGATTCCGTCGGCGCGACGCCGACCTAGAGTCAGACGGCAGGTGCAGGCGTAGGCGGCCGACCACCGGGAGGTGTCTGCCCACCCGGAGGCGCCGGACTCGGCGTCGAGCCGCCAGGGGCCCCGTCGGCCGGGTCCTGTGGGGCGCGGATCCATTCGACGATGCGTCCTGAGCGGATGACGAAGTTCACCCGTGCGGTTCCCGATCCGCCCTGGCAGCCACCCCCGGGCCCTGGGCGTGAGGAGAGCTTGAAGCGGACGTTGATGTAAGCGCCGCGCTGATCGGAGGACTGATAGCGCGCGCCACAGGGCAGCGTGGCGTTGGCCGCCAGGGCTTGAGCGGGGGTGCGGATTCCGATCACTGCGGCGGTCCCGTCGCCAGCAAGGTTGATCATGCGGCTGGGCAGGGCGAAGTAGCGTGCCGCTCCTGCCACATCGCCCGAGCGCAGGGTGTCCGACCACGAGCGGATGACCGTCACCGCCGCCGGGTCGGCGGCCCGCCCGGTGGGCCCCGGCGTGGGCAGCGTGATGGCTCCGTGCGAGCGCGGCAGCGCGGGCACGGGCCCTGACGGCGGCGTCGCCGGCGCCGCGGACGTCGGAGGGGTACGTGGCGTCGAGGCGGCCTCGGTCGCCTTCCCACAGCCGGCGCTCGCGCAGGTCAGCGCGGCCGCGACCAAGGTGATGGGCGCGCGCCCCGGCCACATACCGGCAATGTTGGCAGGTCGCGATCGCCCGCCCGGAGGCGCTGATGGCTCCCCGCGTATGCTGCGCGGCCTCATGACGTGGGAACCCGAGCTGCAGGAGCTGCGCCGGCGCGAGGCGTTGGCCCGGCGGATGGGCGGCGCCGAGCGGGTCGAGCGCCAGCGAGCGAGCGGGCGCCTGACCGTCCGCGAGCGTGTGGAGCGCCTGCTCGACCCGGACAGCTTTCACGAAACCGGCATGCTGGCGGGACGCGGCCACTATGCGGATGGTGAGCTGACCGACTTCACGCCCGCCAACATGCTCGTCGGCCAAGGCCGCATCGACGAGCGGCGCGTCGCCGTCCAGGCCGACGACTTCACGGTCCGCGGTGGCGCGGCCGACGCCGCCATCTGGTCCAAGAACTCGTGGGCCGAGCGGCTGGCCCACGACATGCGCATCCCACTCGTGCGCCTGGTCGACGGCACCGGCGGCGGTGGCTCGGTCAGGTCGCTGGAGGACATGGGCTTCACCTACGTGCCTCCCCTGCCCGGCTTTGACCTCGTGGTGGCCAACCTGGCGCGGGTGCCCGTGGTGGCCGCCGCCCTGGGACCGGTGGCCGGTCTCGGCGCCGCGCGAGTGGTGATGTCGCACTTCTCGGTGATCGTCCGCGGCACCGCGCAGCTGTTCATCGCCGGGCCCCCCGTCGTGGCCGCCGCCATGGGCGAGTCCCCGGACAAGGAGCAGCTGGGCGGCTCGCGCGCCCAGACGCGCGTCGGGGCCGTGGACAACGAAGCCGCCGACGAGGACGACGCCCTCGAGCAGCTGCGGCGCTTTCTCTCCTACATGCCCACCAGTGTGTGGGAGGCTCCTCCGTGCCGTCCGTCCGACGATCCTCCCGAGCGGCGGGAGCCGGCACTGCTGGACATCGTGCCCCGCGACAGCCGGCGCCCCTACCGGATGCGCGACATCCTGACGGCGGTCCTGGACCGCGGCTCGGTGTTCGAGCTGGGCCCGCGAGCGGGGCGATCGCTGATCACCACCCTGGCGCGACTCGACGGCCGACCGGTGGGTGTGATGGCCTCCGACCCCGTGCACTACGGCGGCGGGATGACCGCAGACGCCGCGGACAAGCTCGTGCGCTTCGTGGACATGTGCGACCAGTTCCACGTGCCCGTGGTCAACCTTGTCGATCAGCCCGGATTCGTCATCGGCACGGAGTCCGAGCGCCAGAACACGATGCGTCGAGGGGCCCGAGCCCTGTGCGCGGTCCATCAGGCGCGCGTGCCGTGGGTCTCTGTGCTCGTGCGCAAGGTCTACGGTGTCGCCGGTGCCGGTCACGGTGACGGATCGCGCCTGAACCTGCGCTACGCATGGCCCTCGGGGGACTGGGGATCGCTGCCCATCGCCGGCGGCCTGGAGGCCGCCTACCGGCGCGAGCTGGCGGCGGCCGAGGACCCCGAGGAGTTGCGCCGCCAGATCAGCGAACGCCTGGACGCGGTGCGCTCGCCGTTTCGCACGGCCGAGCGCTTCAGCGTCGAGGAGATCATCGACCCGCGCGACACGCGCCCGCTGCTGTGTGACTGGGCAGCGCGCGCCCATGAGCTGATCGTCCACGATCTGCATCGTGACCCGCGCGAGCGCCTGCGTCCCTGACGCGCGCCCCCCCCGGCGCCGATCGCGACGGCTAGGCTGAACGTCATGAGCACCTTCAGCCACCCCGACCTGGACGTCGACCCCCAGCGCGTGGTCAGCTGGCGAGAGGCGACTCCCGACCTGCAGGTCGTCGACGTGCGCGAGGCCTATGAGCGCGAGGCGGGTCACATGCCCGGCTCGCGCCACATCGAGCTCGAGCGGCTGGCCTCCGAGGCCGAGAGCATCGATCGCGAGCGACCCGTCGTGTTCTACTGCCGCCTGGGAGCACGCTCGGCGATGGCGGCACAGGCCTTTCGCGCGTCCGGCTATGACGCCTACACCATGACCGGTGGCCTGGAGCGGTGGGCCGCGGAGCAGCGGCCGCTGTCGCCCGAGGACGGCCACGTGGCCGACCACTAGCTTCTCGCCGCGTAGGATGGCCGGCGAGCAGACCCGTGCCGGACGACAGAAAAGGGGAAGCCGCGATGGGAGCCACGCCAACCGATGCAGTGGTGCAGGGTGACGGGTACGCCGTCGCCCACCTGGACCTGCTGGGCGAAGGGCCCGGCTTTCGCAAGGTCCGCCAGGCCCTGGGCGTCGACGCCTTCGGCGTCAACGCCATCGTGATGCCGCCGGGCTACGCTGCCGGGAACCACTATCACGACGAGCAGCAGGAGCTGTACTTCGTCTACGAGGGCACGATCGAGTTCTCCTTTCAGGACGGCTCTACGCACCTCCTCGGCCCCGGTGCCCTGGCCCGCGTGGACGCACGCACGGTGCGCGGCCTGCGCAATGTCTCGGAGGTGCAGGCCACCTACCTGTGCGTGGGGGGAAGGGACGGCTACGTGGGACGCGACGGACGTCTCCTCGAGGGCGAGAGCGGCGGACACGGCGCCGTTACGCAGTAGGCGCCGCGGCTGGGAGGCAGGGGCGAGTGGCCAGCGAGCACCTGCAGGTCACGCGCGAGCTGCGCATCCCGCTGGGCGAGATCGCCGTGCGCACGAGCCGGTCATCCGGACCCGGCGGCCAGCACGCCAACGTCACGGCCTCGCGGGTCCAGGCCACCTTCGACGTGCTCTACTCCCGCTCGCTCAGCGAGGAGCAGCGCCGGCGCATCGTGGCCCGGGTGGGACCCCGCGTGACCGCCGTGGCCCAGGACTCGCGCGGGCAGGCCCGTAACCGTGAGCTCGCGCTCGAGCGCCTGGCCGAGCGCCTGCGGGGGGCCCTGGCCACGCCTCGGGCGCGCCGGCCCACCAGGCCCTCGCGTGCCGCCCGCGACCGACGCATGGCGCTCAAGCGCACCCGGGCAGACCGCAAACGAGACCGGCGCCCGCCTGAGCCTGAGTAGCCGGGCCCACACCGATCCGCGCGCACGAGGCGGAGAAGCTGCCCGAAGCTCGATCACGCCCGCTCGTGAGCGGCGAGGCCCGGCCCGCTCCTAGTGGAGGAGGTTCTTGGTTTCCAGCTGGTGCTGTTTAGCCAGCGGCGTGGAGTTGGGATTGAAGCCCACGAGGTTGGTGAGGTCCGCCATCACGGGCACCCAGGCGAGGATGAGGTAGGCGCCCACGACCAGCACCACCCGGCGCTGGCGGCGCGAGCCCCCAAGTGCCGCCAGGGGCAGCATCCACAGCGCGTACCAGGGCAGCACCCAGCTGAGGGTGACGACCAGCGCGATCGTGGCCCAGCCGGTCATGGCGATGAGCTCGCCGCGGCGCCACGCGCGCACGCCGACCGTCAGCACGACGAGCACGAGCACCGCGGTGAGGGCAACGCGGAGGCCCACCGTCTCGCCTCCGAGCCCGAGGGCCAGGCCGAGCAGGTTCGGCACCGCCATGACGGTGATGAGCCGGCTCTGGGTGGTGAGGTCGGGCAGGTGGGCGCCGAAGACGGCGTAGGAGGCCACGCCCAGCACGAGGCCGGCCAGCGCCATTCCCACCAGCACCCCGACGAGCCGGCGCGGCCGGCCCGCTAGGCCGATGAGGACAACGGGCAGCAGCACGGCGGCCGACGCCTTGATCGCGACGGCGACGATCAGGAGGACTCCCGCGCCGAGCTCCCACCAACCCACGCGCCACAACGCGCCGCGCAGCCTTGAGCTCACACCGTAACCGTGACCCCGTTCGCGTTCGGGGTCCGGCGAGGGGAGAGAAGTGGCGCTTGCCGGGGACCCCCCCGCCGGGGACGGGGAGGCGGGCTCCGAGGGCGATCGAGCGCCGACGGGGCGGTCGGTCACGGTCCCGGGGATGGCTCCCGATCGCAGCAGCAGGTAGATCGCCAGCACGATGAAGAACACCATGAGGAAGTCGTTGTGATCGCCGCCCAGTCCCCACACAAGCACGATGGGGTTGAGACCCACGAAGACGATGGGCATGAGCGGGTCACGGCCGAGCAGCCGGGCGCATTTCCACACCAGGGCGACGGTGCCCAGGCTCGCCACCATCAGCACGACCTTCAAGGTCCAAAAGGAGGCGGCCACGCCAAGGGGCACCAGCGCGAAGGTGAAGAACGTGAACAGCGGACCGTAGGGGCTCAGCAGGTTGTGCCAGTTGCTCAGGTCGAAGGCCGGGTCGCTGTGGGGCTCGAGCATCGGGGTGGTCACGTACGGGTTGAGGCCGTGGACCACCCCCATACGCCCGTAGTTGATGTAGTTGAAGATGTCCGTCAGCGACAGCGGGGGCGACAGCAGGAAGACGAGATGCACCGCCAGGACGGTTCCGATCGCCCAGCGCGCGCGCAGGCGCGGCGCGTGCACGATGGCCACCACGTAACACGCGTACATGGCGACGATGGCGAACGTGAAGACGTAGCGGTAGGTGTTTCGGTCCTCGGTGAACTGCGGCCACAGGCCACCCAGGGGCCCGGCGATCCAAGCGGGGAAGAAGCCGGTGTGCGAGAGCGGCGTGAGGAAGCTCGGCCGGTCCGCAGCGACGACCACCACCAGCAGGCTCACCACCACGATGGCCGTGAGCGCGATCCGGGCCGACACCGGCCCGCCCACGGGAAAGCCGCGCGAGCGCGGCCGGCGCCGCGCCCGGGTACGGGC
>JAABUQ010012233.1_pt1 | contig 10717 bp, 17 predicted proteins | sample 5560001 | NCBI WGS metagenome assembly JAABUQ01 (sample SAMN10711888, study PRJNA513371) | rock metagenome | isolation source: Antarctica rocks | place: Antarctica: Victoria Land, Finger Mt nord | collected 2015-12-18 | reverse complement strand
CGCAGGCGGGAGCATATGGCGATGGACGCGCAGGTGCGCGCCGCGCGCGCGGCCGCGGACAACTACGCCGACGACATTGCCGCGACGACCGCGCACGTGCACGCGGCGGCGGCTGCGCGCGAGGACGCCAAGCGCGACCTGGCCGTCTGCCGGCACCAGGTCCGCGTGTGGGCGCATGCGTGTCTGATTCAAAGCCGCCCGCTGCTCAGGCTCAGCACGCTCAGTGTCTGTGCGTTAGCCGGCAAGTGAACTTGCTTGTGCTGGTACTACGCGAGCATGACACCGCATGTCGGTCCAACGTGGCTATGTTGGCGAGCGCGCTCTGGAAGGTGCACGCAGCCACAGGGGGCGGCCGCCTGCAGCCCGGGCTGCTGACAGCCCAGGCGTGCCGATGTCCGATGCATGCAGCGCCGCATTGATGCGCGGGAGGCTGCGGAGCAGCCACCTCTGCAAGTGGTGGCAGGCCAGACGCGAGCAGGCGCTCCGCTGCGGTCCTGACGGCACTGCGCAACGCGCGCGCGCAGGTGGCCGGCGTGCGGGGCGACTGGCAGCGCAAGCTGCGCGATCGGCGGCGCGAGGCGCGCCGCATGACGTGGAAGGGCTCGCCGTGTTCCCTCCGGCTATCTGGCAGCACACACTGCCTGCACGCGTGCATGTCTCCCAATGCATGCGGTAGCTGCCACCTGGTCCATGCATAGTCAGCATGCCTGCACGGCTGGAGCCCTGCACCTGCCTGGTGCAAAGCAGTGCTGCAGGGCGCAGCCCTGCGGGTGCACGACCTATTGCACTGGGTATACAGTTTGCGCACTAAGAGTGCAACTCGTCGCTTCGTCGTCCACGCCATTTCGTTGCATCATCGTCGACCGGTCAAGTGGCAGTCTTTGGTTTCAGCAGGGCAGCGCGGGCCGCCCGCAGGTGCACGACCTGGAGCGGCGGCAGAAGCGCGAGGCCGAGGCGGAGGAGCGCAAGCGCGCGCGCAAGGCGGAGCACGAGGCGGCCGCAAACGAGCGCGCGGCGCAGTCGCGCGCGCAGGACGCCGCGCATGAGCAGCAGCTGCAGGCGCGGCCCGATGCTGCAGCTACCAAATTGCAGAGACCGTGTGTTTACACCTATCTTGTCTAGTACGGCTGTGCGCATTATGCGCCACCGCCTTGTGCATCAGAGAAGTGTCAGAGGTACAGCCCCTAGCTGACGCCTCTGGTGTACCAGTTGTGCGAATGCGCTCGAACATGGCAATGCCCTCTGCATGCTGTAGGAGGCAGTAATGCAGGAGGGCCTGAGGGCCGGGGCAGCACGCGGGGGCACGCTGGGGCCAGGCGCCCTAATGCAGAGAGGGAAGCGGCAGGCGCTGGCTGACTTTACCCTGAGCGGCAGGCGCTGGCGCCCCAGCTGGAGGCCATGGAGGCGGCCTGGGCGCGGCTGCACACGCTCACGGGCGCCGACACGCCGCAGGACATCATCGCCTTCTGGGAAGGCGCGCGCAGTAAAGGGTAGGGTAGCGTAGGGTGGGGCAGCGGCCCATATCTATCTAGCTGATAGACGCGTGCAGACAAGTGCGCCCCGCAGCCAGAGCCGAGCGCCAGAGGCCGGGCGAGCGGCGCTGGGCCTGGCAGCGACCCGCATGGGCAGAATGGTGCATAGCACAGACCGCTCTTGGCCGTGCCACCTACAGAGCGACGCTGTTGCCAGAAGACGTATTGCGCATGCGAATGAGCGTAAAACAGCGCCTGCAAGGCTTGGCAGACATACTAAACGGCCCGCCGAACTTGACATGGCCCCCGCTCTGCGTGCAGGCCTGCGCGCCAAGGAGGCGGCCATGCGCGCGCTGGTCGCAACGGCCGAGGCGCGCGAGGCTGCGGCCAAGGATGACACCACCGCGCTGCGCGCCACGCGCAGCAGCCTGCTGGAGACACCGCGGCGCGGCGCGACGCCGCACCCTGCCGCAACCCCAGCCCCGGCTGCGGCCCAGGTGCCGCGCGGCACGGCCGCCGGCGCCGCCGCCGGCGCCGAGCCTGCCAGGGACCCTTGTTCGGACGCTGCGGAGGCCGCGCCGGCCGCACACAGGCCTGAAGGCTCCGACGGCGCTGCTGAGCTCAGCTCGCAGCGCAGCGCCGCGGACGGCGGCGACAGCAGCGAGCCAGCGGGCGAGCGCGACACGCCCGCAGGCGCAGCGCCCGACGCCGCCGCGGCGCCGCACGCCGCGCCGGCCGGCGCGGTCCCGGCGCTGCCGCTCGTCGGGCTGGCGTCGGCGGCGGCGGCAGGCGCGGGGGGTGCGAGCGAGGGTTTGGGCGAGGGCGAGCAGGGCCCGGAGGCCGCGGTGCAGGCAGCAATCTCGGCAGCGGAGGCGCGCCGCGCGGCTGCCAAGAAGCAGTTTGCGCAGCTGCGCAGCGTGTGCATCGGCGCGCAGCAGGCGCGGCGCCCGCGCGCCCGCGCCGCGACCTGCACGCGCGCTCGCATGTGGATGTGCCCCGCTGCGAGCAAACTCGCGCCAAGTCTGCTCTTTACCGCACAACTGAGCTGCCTGTGGAGAGCGTAAATGGTCTCCTGCATTGCTGCAGTCTGTGCACACTGCATCTTGATGCGCATATGCTGTTGGGCTGATGGAGATGGTCGACACCAGATGTCCATGTCGTAGCGCGCAAAGTTCTCAAGAGCATGCTTTGCTAAATCGCTTGAGAGGGGTCTTCCGCAGGGCCTGCACTCGGTGCTGGAGCGACTGGACATCGCGCTCGCGGACGCGGCCGCGCACCATATGGCCGCCATGGGCGCGGTGGCGCCCAAGCGCACGGCCTCCGGCCGCCGCCTGTCCCGCGCGCCCAGCAATGGCAGCCAGGCCGGTGGCCCTGCGGCTGCGCAGAACCAGAGCCCCAACCCCGGCGGCGAGGCGCCGCGCCGCGGCAGCCTGGTGGCCGCGCCGCGCGCGTCAATCGGCCGGCGCGCCTCCGTCGGGCCCGGCAGCCGGCGCGGCTCGGTCACGGCGGCGGCAGCCGCGGCGGCGGCCGCGGCCACCGCGTCGGCCGCGGGCGCGGCGGGCGACTCTGCTGCGGAGGCCGCCTTCTTCCCAGACCTGCTGGTGCTGCTCAAGGCGCGCAGGGTTAGGGTTAGGACCCTGCCGCGCAGGCCGCTCGCTTCCCGGACCTGCCGGTGCTGCTCAAGGCGCGCAGGGTCATTGCAGGTTCGCGTGCTGGTGGATGTTGGTCAATGCGTCCCTCAGCCGCGCGCGCCATGCAGGGTTTGAGCGTGATGCTGCAAACTGTGCCTCTGATCCTCATTGATTATGTGCCAAATAGGCCCAGATTGAGCCATACATTGATGGCAAGGTGCATGCGTGTCGAAACTTTCAAACAAGGTGAGGTCTTTCGAAGTTCTGCAAGGCAGCATGGAGGACTATTGTATTAACGCGCAGGCCCATGAGCTGGCCTTAACTTACACCGGGTGCGCATGCACGCCCAACAGGGCGTGGCCGAGCGGCTGGACAAGCTGATCGCGCTGGAGGGCGCGGCCGCGCCGGCGGCGGGCCCGCCGGCGGCGCCCGGCAGCGCCGACGGCGCTGACCAGGACGTGCCGTCGACACCGCGCGCAGTCGAGCTGGCCGCCATGAAGGGCATGCGCCGGCGCAGCTGGACCGGCCCCGCCTGGCTCAACTCCGTCACCGAGCGCGGCCACGTGCGGCCCGCACGCACCTCGCATTTTGAGATTGGAGCGCTGCGCCCCTGTTGTCGCGGCCCACATCATGCCTGTGTGACGTCGCGCGCGCCCTCATGCACCTGTCAAGATTCTTGTAATGTGCAGAATCCAGGCATGAAATGATCGGCCTGTATCACGCATGAGAGGATCGGCCTGTATCAGCCAGGAAAGACTGGCCTGGGCGCGAGGAGCTGAGCAGGGTGCAAGAGAGTCACCCTGCACTGCAATGACTGACGCCGCCACGCGCATGGACCGCGCAGGTGGTCCCCAACATCGCGGACACGCGCAAGCTGGCGCGCACCGCCAGCACGGCGGCGCCGGTCGACCTGCGCCGGCTGCTGGGCTACGTGGGCGCGGACGCCGGCGGCGCGGCTGCCGCGCTGCGCCCCGAGTCCGCAAAGGGCGAGGTGCGCGCTCGGCTCGCCGCCAGCGTGCAGGCGCTCACGCGCGCGCATGCCACTCCGCTGGATCATGGAGTGATGCCAAGCCATGTATTGCTATAGTTTGCTCAAAACATGTCATGTGAAAGACAGTACGTCTAAGATGTAGCTTGCTCTTGCATTTGAGCTACAATCAATCTCTTCTGCCATGCAGTGCCACACAGTCCCAGTGTTGCACAATGCGGGTATTGATTAAGGTCACCATGATGTGTTTGCGGCGGCAAGTGACTTGCGGGTCACCAGTCTTGCGGGTCACCAGTGTTACACACTGCTTGGCCTGTTCCATGAGAAGGAGGCAGGAGTGCACAGACGGTCTCGTGCAGGCGGGCGAGGACGGCGAGTGGGACGGCGTGGTGGACCGCGACTACATCAAGCACCGCACTGCCAAGCTGCTCGCCGCCAAGCGCAGCGCGGACGCAAAGGGCGCCGCCGCAAAGGTCGCCGCCTGAGTGAGCGGGGGAGCTGGGAGAGCGTCGTGAGCCTGTGTGGCCCGGCTGCCTCGCAGTGGACAGTCCATTTCGCTGGTGTACACATCGACAAGGAGCTGAACAGTCTGCTGCACAGTCAAGTCATGTGCTGTACGGTTGAAGCATGTCGAGTCATGTGCGCATGCAAAATCACATCGTGAGGCATATGCATGTCGGGAACCTGGCATCAGCCCCCTCTACCCTCTAGAGCATGTTAGGTGAGACCAGGTAGAGAGGAGAGACTGCCTCGCCTGTGACCCGTTGCCAGTGACTCGCTGTGTCTGGCGCCTCAGAAGCTCAGAGGACGGCTGCAGGCCCTGACAGCGTAGCCACCAGCCTCGCTTTGGGTGCTTCCGGTGCACAGGCCTTGGCCGCAAACAGGCAGGCAGTGCCCTCAGGGCGCGGATCGCCCGATGGACGGGGTGTTCAGCAAGCTCAAGTCTCTGGACGCTTTCCCAAAGGTCAACGATGACTTTTACCAGCGCACGCTGTCGGGCGGAGTCATCACGATCATCAGCAGCATAATGATGATAGCGCTGTTCTTCTCAGAGCTCAGTGCGGCCCATTGCTCACTCCCCTGCGCTCGGCCCGCAGTGATACAGAGCGCCGCAATCAACAATCTGCTGGGACGCCTGTGTCACGGCGTGCGCTGCGGGCCAGGTCTGTTCCTGACGGTCACAAAGACAAACGAGCTCTCTGTGGACACGTCCCGCGGCGAGCTCCTGCAGATAAACGTGCGCGGGCGCCCTGGGCCGCCGGCGGGTGTCTCCTTGCGCCCTGCCTTGGCGGGCGGCTATGTGCCTGCGGGAGGCCTGAGCGGTGCGGTGCTGTGGCGGCCCCGGCTGTGTGCGCCCGCATAACGCTTGCCGGGCGGGGGCGGTGCGCGCAGTTCGACATCACCTTCCCAGCGCTGCCCTGCGAGTGGCTGAGCCTGGATGCTATGGACATCAGCGGCGAGATGCACCTGGATGTGGTGCGGACCCTGCAGGCGCTCAGACCCCCCCCTGCGGCCCCGCAGCCACCCTGCTGCGGCAGCTGACCTGAGCAGCGAGCCACCGTCGCGCGGCCGGCTGCAGGGCTGTGCTGCACCGTGCTCGTGCAGGCAGGAGCACTCGTGCGTGCTGTGAGGGCCAGCGTGTGACGAGCTCGAGTCTGGAGCGCAGGCGCCGCCACAGGCACTCGTCAAGCCCAGCAGGCGCCTGGGGGTCGCGAGCAGCCTAATCCGGGCCCGCACTGCAGGACCACGACGTCTACAAGCGCCGCCTGGACAAGGACGGCAAGCCGGTCCCGGACAGTGTGCAGAAGCACGAGGTGGGCCCGGAGAAGAACGCGGACCTGTTGCACGGCGGCAACGCCACGTACTGCGGCTCCTGCTACGGCGCGGGCGCGAGCGACGAGGAGTGCTGCAACACGTGCGACGAGGCGCGCGGCCTAGTCCCTAGTCCTGCTACACGATCCAGGATGGCCATTATGAGCGACTGCGGGCAGCCGCCTGCCGCTCGCCGGGCGCCCCAGCGTCTGCGCTCGTGGGCTTGGAGGCGCACGGCGACGTCGCGGGGCGCCGCGCGCCGCGCGCCGCAGGCGCTGCCTGTGTGACCAGCGCGCGTGCGGGCGGGCAGCTGATGATTACAGGGAGGCGCCCTGCTTGCCACTGCCCGGCACGGCACTGCGTGCGGCGGCGCGGGTCGTGGCGCGGCGGCCGACGCAAAGCGCGCGTGCGCGCGGCGCAGGTGCGGAGCGCGTACAGGAGGCGCGGCTGGGGCTTTACCGACCCGCAGCAGATCGCGCAGTGCGCCAAGGAGGGCTTCGTAGAAAAGCTGCGCGAGCAGGCCGGCGAGGGCTGCCACCTGTGGGGCCTGCTCAACGTCAACAAGGCGCGCGCCGCGCCTCATGCCCTAATCGTAACCTAACTGTACTGGCTCAATAGGCGTTCCCAGACGCCGTCGCCTGCGGGCCGCTGTCCAGTCAGCGCGTCAAGCCCCGCCCGCCGCCAAATTTCGGGCATGCACTGTGCGGCGCGGCGCGGGATGCGCAGGCTGGCAGCAGGCGCGCGCCACCGCCGCCGCCGCGCGCGCCCGTGTGGGCAGGCTGCAGCTCCGCGCATTCGGCCCCGCCCGTCCTTGCCGCCCGGGACGGCCCGTGAGCGCCGCAGCACGTATCGCCGCGGCACGCGTCTCCCTCTGGCGGCAGCGGGTGGCGAGTGGGTCAGGATATAGGGTTGGCGGCCGCTTACCGGGGGCCGTGGCGCCGCGCAGGTTGCCGGCAATGTGCACATCGCGCCAGGCAAGTCTTTCCAGCAGGGCAGCATGCACGTGCACGACCTCATTCCCTTCCAGACAACCGAGTTCGACACCAGCCACGTCATCGATAAGCTGTCCTTCGGCGCTGAGTACCCGGGTGCGGCCGCGTGCGCTAGGGATGCACCAACGCTAGCGCCGTTGGCCCGTGGCTGCTGTGTGACACCAGGCACAGCAGCCGGAGGCCCGGGCCCTGCCGGCCAGGCTGACGCCGCCCCGGCGCGCCCAACAAACCCTGCCGGCCGGGTCAAGCCCGCCGGGGAGCGCGCAGGCATGAAGAACCCGCTGGACCGCGTGCGCGTGCCGCGGCACAACCCGCGCAACGTGGAGGGCCGCACCGGCGCGTACCAGTACTACCTCAAGGCGCGCGCCCGGGCTTTGCGGCGCGCGGCGCGCGCGCCTGCGCGGCGTGCGCCCTGTGCTGCTGCTTGAGGAAGGCGCTGACGCATCTATGCAAAAGCGCATATCATTATATATATATATTTTAAAAAAAAAGCCAGAATGGCGTCCGGTGCAGCACTGCACACTCACCGTCCACGAGTCTCGATTGAGCAGATTGAGCACTGCCTGGCGCGCATGCCGCTCATCCAAGCCTGCTAAAGTGCTCAGCAGGCGGCGTTGCGCTGCGTACACTGAAACGCGCAGCACGTTTGTGGAGGCAGCCATGCCCTGAAGCGTGCAGAGTGTCACCTTGGCATTCACCCATCAGATACGCGCGGTCTGGCGGCTTCACCGCCGGGGCCAGGTCAGGGGCTGCGTGACGGGCGGCGTTCCCCGCGCAGATCGTGCCGACGATCTACCAGGACATCCGGAACCGCACGATCCAGACCAACCAGTACTCCGTCACGGAGCACTTCAAGCAGAGCGACGTGCCCAGCGGGCACCAGCTGCCGGGCGTCTTCTTCTTCTACGACCTGTCGCCCATCAAGGCGCGGGGCCCTGCCGGGTCACCACACCCTTTCGCGGGCAGGGCAGGGCGCCCAGCTGCTGGGCGGCTTGAGCTTGTGCAACCTGTCGCCCATCTAGGTGCGGGACGCTGCCTGGTCGCCAACACTTGTGGGGGCACAGCAGGGCACCCAGCTGCCGGGCGTGTTGTTCTTGTACGAGCTGTTACCCTTTTGCATTGGACCCTGCCAGGCACCCACCTTCTCGGGGGCAGAGCAGAACGCTAGCTGCCGGGCGGATCGTTCAACTGCGGCTGCCATGCGTCGCTGCTGTGGTCTGCAGCCTGTTACACGCTGACACGCACCCCCAGACATGTGCCAAGTGCCTGACCATTGTGTGTTCTCTTCCTACTGGACCTGCTATGCTTGGTTCACCTGTGATTATCACGACAAGTGACCTGCTGACACTGTGTAGCGTGCTGACGTGACTGATCGCTTCTCCGCTGTGGTCGGGCTTGCCCGGAGCGCGCCCACAGCACCGCACGCGCCCGGCGTGAGCCGCGCGGCGCGCGCGCGGCGGCGCAGGTGCGGTACCGCGAGGAGCGCACGTCCTTCCTGCACTTCCTGACCAGCGTGTGCGCGATCGTGGGCGGCGTGTTCACCGTGTCGGGCATCCTGGACGCGTTCGTGTACCACGGCGCGCAGGCTGTGCGCAAGAAGGTCGACCTGGGCAAGCAGATCTGAGCTAGGGTCAGAGCCCGCGCAGGGCGCACAGGGTCTGCCGGGAAGGCATGTGTCCTCTGCGGGGCGCGCGGTCTCGGGGCATGGCAGGGTTCGTCGGGCGCGCTTGAGGCCCTATCCCTAGCTTTACCAGCAGCCTGCCAACGCATGCGGCATTCTGTGGGGACGCTGAAGAGCGCGCCCTGCCATGCGCGAGCCCTGACTGGCAGCTGCGCAGCTATATGCTGCCGCACTTGGGCTGCAGGGCGTCCCAGCAGTTTGCGTGCTCTCCGGGTCTGCTGCGCGGCCAGGGGCGATGCAGCTCCACCTCGTCATGCAGGGACGGAGTGCTGCCATAGGCACGCGGGTGGCTGTGGGTAAGCGCTGCCTGAGTGATGTTGTCAGTCCATGGCTGCAGGGTTGGCATGGGTGTGCCCGGGAGGCCCGACGAAGTCAGTATGAGCATTGCAGTGCTGCAAACCTCCCCGGCGGATTCGCAGCCCTGGCGTGTGTGCAGGTACGCATGGGAGCGCGTTGCCGACAGGGAGAAGTTGCTGTCACCGGACAGGGGCCCTGCACATTGCGGGCTTGTGCCTGTGCTGCCGGCAGCCGAGTTCCCTGCGCTTGCCAGTGCGGATACTGTCCGAGGGGAAACATGAGAGCACGCCGTTTTGGATGGTCCTGGTGCGCGAGTTTGAGAGCGTATGCTGCGTGTGCCGTGTGCGCCTTTCAAAAGGCTGCACTGCACCTCGCGAAGGAATGCCGGTGGGGTCTCCGGTTGTCTGGTGACCTGAGCGGTACCGCTGTGTGCATGGAGCAACACCACTCATGAGGTGAGGGCTTGGCCAGCATACTCTTACACTGTGGCACTTTGTGACGGTGTGGACCGAGCTCCTCATTACCAACAGCGCACATGCCACAGGCTGCATCACAGCACTGCGTGCTGCGCAGACAAGAAAAAGCAGCCATGCTCGCGCACACTTCACGTGCTTCTCAAGCAGGAGCGCTGGCATGCTGAGCTCCCTGCAGCGCGCAGCAGCTCTGGCCCTCACCGAGGCCAGTGCACGGGGCGCCCTAGGGAGAGTTGTACTCTGCTTCGCAACGCCACCCCAATCCCGCCGTCAGTGCGCACCAAAATTCCTCGCTGGTATGCGGTCGCCACATCCTGGCCTCCCAGCGTGCCCAGCGTGCTCAGCACGTCAGAACCTGCGCCTCCTCCATTACGCCGCGCCGCTGCAGGCTGAGCGAGGCTCGGGCCCTTAGAAGCCAGAGATATCAACACCCTCTTCGCAGCATCAGTGCTCTCTGAGCTGAGCTGATGCTGAGCTGAGCTGAGCTGAGCTGATGTGTGTTGCCTATACGTCTTGCTGGCTGTGCTCACGCTCTCGGCTGCGTGGCAGCAGACGTGGCGCTTTGTGGGCAGAGCCGCACAGCTGCGCTGACACCTGTGTCCGGAGTCTGCAAAGTCTGGCCGCCAGCGCAAGGCGCACAGGTCTGTTGGCGCAAACACCACAGCAACTGCTTCCTCCAGCCAGCAGCTATGCAGGAAGCTCGTGCACGCAGGCGCCAGAACTCTGACTGAACCACGTAGACGCTCTGCACCGCCGGTGGTGCGGCACCGAAACCAAGGTCACGGGAACCTGCGCAGGGCTTGCTCAGCAGGCGCAGCAGGCGCAGCATGCATCGTCTTTGCCACCTTGGACTTGTGCTTATCAACCTGTGCACATGAAGTCGAACATCCCGAGGTAGCGCTCTGAGACGGCGCACGCCTCAGTGCAGGCCGTGCACAGCCGCATCGCTCGTTTGGCAGCACCCCTCCAGGAGCGGGACGATGAGTCAGAAGAAAGTGCGCGAGAATGCGCTGCTCAGCTTTGAGACTATCCGCGGCTTCCTTGAGACCTGCGCGTCGGCATCTGACCACGCGGCGCGCGTGAGGCATTTGAGGTTGTTCCTCGAGACGTACCTGAACCGGGAGGCGGATGACCTCTACCAGGTCTTCCGCCTGCTCCTGCCCGCGGTGCGCACACCACTGTGGCAACGAGGCGCAGGACAGTTGCGCATTCACCTCGGGACTGCACGCCGCTCAATGAGGACCGAGCCTTAACCGCTTGTTTGCTGCCGCAGCTGGACCGCAAGCGCGGCAAGTACATGCTGCAGGAGAAGGCGCTGACCACCGCTCTGCTGAAAGCCGCGGGGCTGGCGGAGTCCAGCAAGGACGCGCA
>JAABUQ010012231.1_pt1 | contig 10717 bp, 12 predicted proteins | sample 5560001 | NCBI WGS metagenome assembly JAABUQ01 (sample SAMN10711888, study PRJNA513371) | rock metagenome | isolation source: Antarctica rocks | place: Antarctica: Victoria Land, Finger Mt nord | collected 2015-12-18 | reverse complement strand
GGCTCTGTTCGCACATTGGCGCGTGCTGCACGTCAACGGCCGAACATCGGGAGCCGTGTGAACCGAGAGGTTCAAGCACGGTTCTAGGAGCGCCTGGGGGTGAAATTCCCCCGGGCGACTCGCCAGCGAGAAGGCGTGCGAGGCCCTGGGCCGGATCGTGAACGGGGCCAAGGACGCCCTAGTGCTGAACGACCCCGGCGTCAAAGCGAAGGCCAGGCGCTTGGCCGCGCGTTGCACGGAGCCGCGCCGCTACATCGAGAACGAGGGTGCGTTGATCGACTACGGCCAGCGTTACCGGACCGGCAAGCCGACCTCGACCTCATGGGCCGAGAGCACCGTCAATCAGCTGGTGAACGCGCGCATGAACAAGCGACGGCAGATGCGCTGGTCGCCCCGCGGCGCCCATCGTGTGCTTCAGGTCAGGGCGGCGGTGCTGGACGGACGCTTTGGCCACCAAGCACTCCAACTCGCGGCGTAGTGCCACAGGTTTTCGACATGCTCCCTGATGCCCTCGGACCGCTGCCCCCGAAAGCACAAGGGCGCCATAGCGTCCTCCCATAGCCGCTGCGCAGGTCAGTCGCCTTGCAAGGTCCGGACCGCCAGGGCAGTGGCGGAGGCCCTGTTGTCCACGTCCAGCTTGAGGAACACCTGCTCCAGGTGCTTGTTGACCGTCCGGGGGCTAAGACCCAGGATTTCGGCGATGTCGCGGTTCGACTTGCCCCGGCTGAGCCACAGCAGCACCTCGGCCTCCCGGAACGTGAGGCCGAGCGCATCCCGCAACGCCCCTTCGTCGCTCCGCCCCGGCGCGAGGCGCAGCAGCAGCTCGTCCGGTCCGACCTGCCCGACATACGACACCCGCAGCATGGCGCCGTCCTCCGCCGGGCCGAAGGCGAAGGTCGCGTCGGCCCGGCGCCCCGGCGTGTCGGCGCAGGCCAGCAGCCAGGCCAGCGCGTCGGCGGGCACCACCTGGCCGCCGCCGACCAGCCGCGCCGCCTGCGGCGTACACCAAAGCACCCGCCCGTCGCGCGACGCCGCAAGCAGGAAGCGCCCCGCGGTGTCCAGCGCGACATGGGCGCTGCGCGTCAGCCGCGCCGTGGCCAGGTGGACGCCCACCCGGGCCACCACCTCGTCCGGGGACACCGGCTTCGGCACGTAGTCCACGCCGCCCGCCTCCAGTCCGCGCAGCACGTGCTCGGTTTCGGTCAGCCCGGTCATGAACACCACCGGCACCGCGGCCAGCCCGGCGCTGCCCTTCATGCGCCGGCAGGTCTCGAACCCGTCCAGCCCCGGCATCACCGCGTCCATCAGCACGATGTCCGGCGTGATGCGCTCCATCAGCGCCAGCGCCGCCGCCCCGGCCTGCGCGACCAGGACGGTGTAGCCCGCGGCCTCCAGCGCCTCGTTCAGCATCCCCAGCGTGGCCGGGCTGTCGTCCACCACCAGCACGACCTCGCGCGCGTCGGCCACCAGCGCGTTCATTCCTGCGGCCCGTCCGGGCCGAGCGCGTCCATGAACGCCCGCATCTCGAACTGCGACACCAGCTGGCGCAGGTGGGCCACCATCGGGCCATTCCCGGCCTGCTCCCCTTCGATGGCGTCCAGCCGGGCGTGGATGCCGCGCACGTAGCCGATGGCGCCCAGCTCCCGCAGCGCCTGGGTGTGCATGGGGCCGAGCGTTCCGCCCGGCGCGGCACTGCCCTCTGGCGCCTCGCCATCGTCCATCCATTCGATCCGCAGCAGGTGCCCGACCTGGCGCAGCAGGTCCGCAACGGCGATGGGCTTGGCCAGCACGTCGTCATGGAACCGCGCCTGGCCCGGCGGGTGCTCCAGCTCGCCCGCGTTCGCGGAGATGACGATGATGACCAGCCGGTCCATCCCGTCCGCCCGCAGCCGCTCCGCCACCTGCCACCCGTTCAGGCCGGGCATGGAGATGTCCACCAGCAATAGGTCAGGCTGGCACTCCGCCGCGGCCCGCACGCAGTCGTCACCGTTGGTGGCGGCGTGCACGACGAAGCCCAGCGGCGTCAGCAAGTCCTGCAACAGGCCGCGGTGGACCGGGTCGTCATCCGCCACCAGCACGGTGATGCGCCGCCCCTCGTAGCCGAGCATCCGGCTCTCGATGGGCGCGGGCTTGCGCGGGTGCAGCGCCTCGGACAGCCGCAGCCGCACGCAGAAGCGGCTGCCGGCGCCGGGCACGCTGCTGACCGTCAGGTCGCCGCCCATGATGGCGGTGAGCAGGCGGGTGACCCACTGGTTGTACTCGCGCCGTATCCGCACGATACGCTGCCGCGCTGCCATGCCTGGTGCCCAGACCTCCTGCATCCCTGCGCGCATTCCGAATATAGGGGATTGACGATGCGCCGCGTTAAAGCCGGATAGATATACGTCATTTAACGTATTCCGGGCCATGGGCAGGCTGGTCAACGGTGTCATCACGCGACAACATCGCTTGGAGACCTGAAATGACCGACGAACCGCACTCGCCTTTCCGCCGTCGGCTGCTGCAGGGCATGGCGGCCCTTCCTGTGGCGACGCTGCTGCCCTGGACCGCCCAGGCTGCCGGCCCGGCCACCTCGGCTGTCGACACCACCGGCCTCGCCGTCACCGACGACACCGTGACCGTCGGCATCCTGCACTCCGTCACCGGCACGATGGCGATCAGCGAGACCGGGTCGGTCGAGGCGGAGAAGCTGGCGATCCAGCAGATCAACGCCGCCGGCGGCGTGCTGGGGCGGCAGATCAAGGTGATCCAGGAGGACGGCGCCAGCGACTGGCCGACCTTTGCGGAGAAGGCGAAGAAGCTGCTCGCCAGCGACCACTGCGCCGCGGTGTTCGGTTGCTGGACCTCCGCGTCCCGCAAGGCGGTGCTGCCGGTGTTCGAGCAGTACAACGGCATGCTGTACTATCCGACGTTCTATGAAGGGCTGGAGCAGTCCAAGAACGTCATCTACACCGGGCAGGAGGCGACGCAGCAAATCCTGGCCGGGCTGGACTGGGTCAACAAGACCAAGGGCGCCAAGACGTTCTACCTGATCGGGTCGGACTACATCTGGCCGCGCACGTCCAACAAGATCGCCCGCAAGCACATCGAGGGGCACCTGACCGGCTGCAAGGTGGTGGGGGAGGACTACTTCCCGCTCGGCAGCACGCAGTTCAACTCGGTCATCAACAAGATCAAGCTGGTCAAGCCGGACGTGATCTTCGTCTCTGTCGTCGGCGGCTCGAACGTCGCCTTCTACAAGCAGATGAAGGCTGCGGGCGTGGACCTGAACAAGCAGACGCTGCTGACGATCTCGGTCACGGAGGACGAGATCGAGGGCATCGGCGGCGAGAACATCGCGGGCGCCTACGCCTGCATGAAGTACTTCGAAAGCCTGGACAACGCCAACAACAAGGCGTTCGTCGCGGCGTTCCAGAAGGACTACGGCCCCAAGAGCGTCATCGGCGACGTGACGCAGGCGGCCTACCTGGGGCCGTGGCTGTGGAAGCTGACGGTGGAGAAGGCTGGCAGCTTCGACGTCGACAAGATTGCCGCCGCCTCGCCCGGCATCGAGTTCAAGGGTGCGCCGGAGGGCTACGTCCGCATCCACGAGAACCATCACCTCTGGAGCAGGACCCGCGTCGGCCGCGCCAAGGCGGACGGACAGTATGAGGTGGTGTTCGAGACCGCGGATCTCATCGAGCCGAATCCGTTCCCCAAGGGCTACCAGTAGGCGCCGCGGCCTGATCCGTCCGGTCCCGCGAGTGCAATTTCACCCGTCATCGTGAACCGCTTGCGGCGTGGCTATCCAGGATCCGCTGGCACGGCCCTTGCACCTCCTGGATTGCCGCGTCGCTGATGCCCCTCGCAATGACGGATCGGGCAGCCGCACGCAGCAGGCGGCCTAGGCGAGAGGCGCCGGATCGCCGTCCAGCCAGCTAACCGGGTGCCCAGCCCGGCACCCAACCCCCGCAACGGAGGGCACATCGTGTTCGCAGGCTATTCCTTTGGCGAGCTTGGCTCGATAATGGCGATGCAGGGCTTTGCCGGGCTGATCCTGTTCTCGGTCTTCGTGCTGATGGCGCTGGGGCTGGCGGTGATCTTCGGCCAGATGGGCGTCATCAACATGGCGCATGGCGAGTTCATGATCCTGGGCGCCTACGTCACGTTCCTCACGTCCCGGCTGTTCACGACCTACATGCCGTCGCTGTTCAGCGGCTACTTCTTCGTTGCCATTGTGCTGGCGTTCTGCGCCGCCGGGGCGCTGGGGATGCTGGTGGAGTGGCTGCTGATCCGCAGGCTCTACCGCCGTCCCCTGGACACCCTGCTGGCGACCTGGGGGCTGAGCCTGATCATGCAGCAGGTTTACCGTTCGGTGTTCGGCGCGCGGGAGGTCGGCGTGGACCAGCCGGACTGGATGATGGGCGCGGCCAACCTGACCGACAGCATCCAGATCCCGATCAACGGCATGATCGTGATGGTGCTGACGGCGTTCATCGCGACCGGGGTTTACCTGCTGATCTTCCGGATGGGCTGGGGCAAGCAGGTGCGGGCCGTCATGGCGAACAGGGCGATGGCCGGGGCGGTGGGCATCAACACCGAGTTCGTGGACCGCGTCACTTTCGGGGTCGGCTGCGGCATCGCCGGCGTCGCGGGCAGCGCCTTCACGATGATCGGCTCCACCAGCCCGACGGCCGGGCAGCTTTATATCGTGGACACCTTCCTGATCGTGGTGTTCGGCGGCGCGGCCAGCCTGGCGGGCACCATAGCGTCCGCCTTCACCATCTCGCAGGCGCGGTCCACCCTGGAATTCTTCCTCAGCGGCTCCATGGCGCAGGTCATCGTGCTGCTCAGCGTCATCGGCATCCTGATGGTGCGCCCGCAAGGGCTGTTCGTGATGAAGGTGCGGCGATGAGCTTCCTGACCCGCAAGGACGTGCTGTGGATTGGCGTGTTCGCGCTGCTGCTGTTCGTGGCGTTGCCGCTCAGCGTGGACGCGTTCCGGCTGAACCTGTTCGGGAAGTACCTCACCTTCGGCTTCGTGGTGCTCGGCCTGGTTTTGTGCTGGGACGACGCGGGCATCCTCAGCCTGGGCCAGGGCGTGTTCTTCGGCCTGGGCGGCTACTGCATGGCGATGTTCCTGAAGCTGGAGGCGTCCACGCCGGAGGCCACGAAGATACAGTCCACGCCGGGCATCCCGGACTTCATGGACTGGAACCAGATCACCGAGCTGCCGCTGTTCTGGCGCCCGTTCCATAGCCTGACCTTCACGATGCTGGCGGTCGTGCTGGTGCCGACCCTGCTGGCGCTGCTGATCGGCGTCGCGATGTTCACCCGGCGGGTCGGCGGGACCTATTTCGCCATCATCACCCAGGCGTTCGCGGCCATCCTGACCATCCTCATCATCGGCCAGCAGGGCTACACCGGTGGGGTCAACGGCATCACCGACCTGCGGACGATGCACGGCTGGGACATCCGGACGGACGGGGCGAAGGATGTGCTGTACTTCGTCAACGCCGGGCTGCTGCTGGTCTGCTTGCTGGTGGCGCAGGCGGTCCGGCGGAGCAAGCTGGGCCGCATCCTGGTCGCGATGCGGGACAAGGAGGACCGGGTCCGCTTCTCCGGCTACGACGTCGCGCGCTTCAAGGTGTTCGTGTTCTGCTTCGCCGCGGCGCTGGCGGGGATCGGGGGCGCAATGTTCACCCTGCAGGTCGGCTTCATGTCGCCGACCTTCGTGGGGACGGTGCCGTCGATCGAGATGGTGATCTACTGCGCCGTCGGCGGGCGCACCTCCCTGCTGGGCGCGGTCTATGGCGCGGTCCTGGTGGGCTGGGCGCGCACCAGCTTCTCCGAGGCGGCGCCGGAGGCTTGGCTGTTCGCCATGGGGTCGCTGTTCATCATCATCGTCGTGGCCTTCCCGAACGGGCTGGCCGGCATCTACCGCAGCCATCTCGACCCGCTGCTGGACCGGGTGCTGCCGCGGTCCCGCAGGCGGGCGCCGACCATCGCCTCGGTCGAGGCGCCGCACGCCGCAACCGTGGCCGAGTAGGAGACGAGGATGCCACAAGCCAAAGCGGACTACCTGCTGGCGGTCGAGGGGCTGACCGTCTCGTTCGACGGCTTCCGCGCGGTGGACGACCTGTCGTTCTACCTGGACCAGAACGAGATCAGGGTCATCATCGGCCCGAACGGTGCGGGCAAGACTACGGTGCTGGACCTGATCTGCGGCCGCACCAAGGCGACCGGCGGCTCCATAGCGTTCAAGGGGCAGGAGCTGCTGCGGATGAAGGAGCACGAGATCGTCCGCGCCGGGGTGGGCCGCAAGTTCCAGACGCCGTCGATCTACGAGGACCTGACGGTGTTCGAGAACCTGGAGATTTCCTACCCCCGCGGCTGCTCGGTGTTCGGCGCCCTGGCTTTCCGGCGCGACGCCGCGGTGCGGGACCGGGTGGAGGAGGTCGCCCGCGACATCTTCCTGGCCGACCACCTGGACGACATGGCGGAGGAGCTGAGCCATGGCCAGAAGCAGTGGCTGGAGATCGGCATGCTGCTGATCCAGGACCCGGCGCTGCTGATGCTGGACGAACCCGTCGCCGGCATGAGCGTCAGCGAGCGCAAGAAGACCGCCGAGCTGCTGCACCGGGTGATCCAGGACCGCTCGGTGCTGGTGATCGAGCACGACATGGGCTTCGTCGAGGACATCGCCCACAAGGTGACGGTGCTGCACCAGGGCCGCGTGCTGTCTGAGGGCAGCATCGCCCACGTGAAGGCCGATCCCCGCGTCGTGGAGGTCTATCTTGGACATTGATGCCGTGACCCGCCCGGCGGTCTCCGCCACCGGGACCACCCCCCGCCTACAGGTGCGCGGCCTGCGCGCCGGTTACGGCCAGAGCGAGGTGCTGCACGGCCTGGACTTCTCGGTGGCCCCCGGGGAGATCGTCGTCGTCGTCGGGCGCAACGGCATGGGCAAGAGTACCCTCATGCGCACCCTGGTCGGCATGATCCCGGTGAAGGCCGGCGCGATCACGCTGGAAGGCGCCGAGATCGCGCAGCTGAAAAGCCACCAGCGCGTCGCCCGCGGCATCGCCTTCGTGCCGCAGGGCCGGATGGTGTTTCCGGCGATGACGGTGCAGGAGAACATCGAGACTGGGCTATTCGTGCACGGCGGGCGGCGCATCCCGCCCGACATCTACACCCTGTTCCCGGTCCTGCACGAGATGCGCGCCCGGCGCGGCGGCAACCTGTCCGGCGGCCAGCAGCAGCAGCTCGCCATCGCCCGCGCGCTGGCCACCAACCCCAAGGTGCTGCTGCTGGACGAGCCGACCGAGGGCATCCAGCCCAGCATTATCCTGGAGCTGGCCCGCACCCTGCGCTGCATCCGCGACGAACGCGGCCTGAGCATCATCTGCTCCGAGCAGGTGTTGAGCTTCGCGCTGGACATCGCCGACCGCGTGCTGGTGCTGGAAGGGGGCGCCATCGTGCATGAGGACGCGCGCGCCGACGTCGATCACGCAAAGGTCGCCAGCTACCTCGCCGTTTGACCATTCCCACAACAGGAGCATGACCCCATGACGGAAACCCTCATCAAGGTGGACCTGTCCCAGCCGGCCTACGACAACGACATGATCCACAACCGCTGGCACCCGGACATCCCGATGGTGGCGACCGTCAAGCCCGGCGACGACTTCATCATCGAGTGCTACGACTGGACCGGCGGCTTCATCAAGAACGACGACAGCGCCGCCGACGTGCGCGACATCGACCTCAGCATCGTGCATTTCCTGAGCGGCCCCGTGGGCGTGGAGGGGGCGGAGCCGGGCGACCTGCTGGTGGTGGACTTCCTGGACATCGGGGCGTTCCCGCACAATTCCTGGGGGTTCAACGGCTTCTTCTCCAAGAAGAACGGCGGCGGCTTCCTGACCGACCACTTCCCGCAGGCGCAGAAGTCGATCTGGGACTTCCACGGCATGTTCACCTCGTCCCGGCACGTGCCGGGCGTGAACTTCGCCGGGCTAATCCATCCGGGCCTGATCGGCTGCCTGCCGGACCCGAAGCTGCTGGAGACCTGGAACAAGCGCGAAACCGGGCTGATCGCCACCAACCCGACCCGCGTGCCGCCGCTGGCCAACGCGCCGTTTGCGCCGACCGCGCACATGGGCCGCCTGAAGGGCGAGCAGCGGGACGCGGCGGCCGCCACCGGCGCGCGCACCGTACCGCCGCGGGAGCACGGCGGCAACTGCGACATCAAGGACCTGTCGCGCGGCGCCAAGGTGTATTTCCCGGTCTATGTGCCCGGCGCTGGGCTGTCGATGGGCGACCTGCACTTCAGCCAGGGCGACGGCGAGATCACCTTCTGCGGCGCCATCGAGATGCCGGGCTGGATCCACCTCAAGGTGAGCCTGATCAAGGGGGGCATGGCGAAGTACGGGATCAAGAACCCGATCTTCAAGCCGAGCGTGATCAAGCCGAACTACACGGACTACCTGATCTTCGAGGGCATCTCGGTCGATGAGGCGGGGGAGCAGCACTACCTCGACGTGAACGTGGCCTATCGCCAGGCGTGCCTGAACGCGATCGAGTATATGAAGAAGTTCGGCTACTCCGGGGCGCAGGCGTACTCGATCCTGGGGACGGCGCCGGTGCAGGGGCACATCAGCGGGGTCGTGGACATCCCGAACTCCTGCGCGACCTTGTGGTTGCCGACGGAGATCTTCGACTTCGACATCAACCCCGGCATGGACGGGCCGAGCGGCGGCATCAAGGGCGGCGTGGACATGCCGCTCGCGCCGGACGTTTAGCGGTGCCGGTCTATGACTACGTCTGCGAGGGTTGCGGGCCGTTCACGGCGCTGCGCCCGATGGCGGAGTTCCAGGCGCCGCATCCCTGCGCAGAGTGCGGGGAGCCGGCTCGCCGGGCGATCCTGACGGCGCCGGCGCTGTCCGCGATGGATGGCGGGCGCCGCAATGCCCACGCCACGAACGAGCGCAGCGCTAACGTGCCCACCAGGGCGAAACGCCACCCGGCGTCCTGCGGCTGCTGCAAGGGTGGCGGACGCAAGGCGGAGGCGGTGGGGGGACCCGCGGCGGCAAAGAGCTTCCCGGCCGCACGGCCCTGGATGATCAGCCACTAACTAGCGGGGCGGGACAGCATGGAAAGCTGGATCGCACCGCCGCTTGGTGATCCGGCCAGGCGTCAGCGAAGCAGCGGCGATTGGGCGGCTTCGCGCTGCGGCTAGAAGGGGGGAAGTGCATGGACTACGAAATCCACGACTTGGGCGATGTGCGCCTGCAAGGCGGCGCCACGATCCGCGGCTGCCAGATGGCCTATAAGACATACGGGTCCCTCAGCCCGGCCAAGGACAACGTGGTGGTCTATCCGACGTGGTATTCCGGCCAGCACTACGAGAACGAGTGGCTGATCGGGCCGGACATGGCGTTGGACCCCGCCAAGCTGTTCATCATCGTCCCCAACATGCTGGGCAACGGCCTGTCATCCTCCCCGAGCAACACGCCGGAACCCTATAACGGCCCGCGCTTCCCGCATGTGACGGCCTGCGACAACGTACGGGCGCAGCACAGGCTGATCACCGAGAAGTTCGGCATCGAGCGCGTGCAGATGGTGACCGGCTGGTCCATGGGCGCGTTGCAGACCTTCCACTGGGGTGCGCTTTATCCGGACATGGTCGAGCGGATCGCCACGTTCTGCGGCTCGGCCAAGTGCTCGCGGCATAATTTCGTGTTCCTCGAAGGCGTGAAGGCCGCGTTGACCGCCGATGCCGCGTTCGCCGGCGGCTGGTACGGCAGCAAGCCCGTGACCGGGCTGCGCGCGATGGCGCGGGTGTATGCCGGCTGGGGCTTCTCGCAGGCGTTCTACCGGCAGGAACTGGACCTCAAGGCCCTGGGCTATTCTTCGCTGGAGGACTTCCTGGTGGCATTTTGGGAGGGCATCTTCCTCCCCAGGGACGCCAACAACCTGCTCGCGATGCTTTGGATGTGGCAGAACGGCGATATCAGCGCCAACGAGGTCTATGGCGGCGACTTGCCCCGTGCGCTCGGCGCGATCAAGGCCAAGGCGTTCGTGATGCCGGGGCAGACCGACCTGTACTTCCCGCCGGAGGACAGCGAGATCGAGGTGTCGCACATGCCGAACGCCCGCCTCATTACGATCCCATCGGTATGGGGGCATTTCGCCGGTGGACCCGGCACCAGCCCGGACGACGTCGCCTTCATCGACGCGCGGCTGAAGGAACTGCTCGCCAGCTAACCCGCCGCACCCCGCCACACAACCTACGGAGCACTCAAGATGTTGCACGGTGACATTTCCAGTAGCAAGGACACGGTCGGCGTCGCCGTCGTGAACTATAAGATGCCGCGCCTGCACACCCGCGCCGAGGTCTTGGACAACGCGCGCAAGATCGGCGAGATGCTGGTCGGCATGAAGACCGGCCTGCCCGGCATGGACCTGGTGATCTTCCCGGAATACTCGACCCACGGCATCATGTACGACAGCAAGGAGATGTACGACACCGCGTCCTCCTGTCCCGGCGAGGAGACGGAGATCTTCGCCGAAGCCTGCCGGAAGGCCAAGGTTTGGGGCGTGTTCTCCCTGACGGGGGCAGGGCTGTTCAACGCTTCCGAATGACGGTGAGTGAGAGCAGGTTATTGATGCCTGCGAGACCGGCGCGGTAGCGGTCCTGGCTGAGCGTGTCGGTCTGGTTGGCCTTGAGGATGTTGAACGCA
>JAABUQ010012229.1_pt1 | contig 10718 bp, 9 predicted proteins | sample 5560001 | NCBI WGS metagenome assembly JAABUQ01 (sample SAMN10711888, study PRJNA513371) | rock metagenome | isolation source: Antarctica rocks | place: Antarctica: Victoria Land, Finger Mt nord | collected 2015-12-18 | reverse complement strand
ATATAGCCGACATGCGCGGCGTTCTGCGGGTCGGCCGCGCCGGTCCCCGTCACGCGGCGGCCCTTGCCCGGAGGTTTGTACAGGTAGCCCGCCCCCATCGGCCGCTGCATGGCGACCTGGGTGCCACCGGTGTACAGGTTCGGTCCGCCGAAGTCGTTGTAGGCGTGCCACGTGTTGGTCGCCAGCGCGACCACGATGCGCGTCCCAGACGACGGCCGCACGACGAAGAACGCGTAGTCGCGTCGGACCTTCCCGCCCACGTCGATCTCCATGACGACCTCGTAGTAGCCCGACGGCCACTCCGGCTCGACGTCGAGCGTGAGCGCGATGGGCCATCCGCATCCCTTTGAGGAAGCATCCTTCGGCGTCACGTGATCGCCAGCGGCGATCGCTTCAGATCTGAACACGACCTCGCGTCGCGCGCCGACCCGTGCCACCTCGACGCGCACCGGCCGCCCACCGGACGACGACATGTGCAGACTGACCTGCTCGCCTCCGCGGACTGATTGCGGCCAGCAGTAACCCGTGACCACCTCGCGCGCCATCGCCCGACCCTAACTGTGAGATGTCTCGCCAGGACCCTGGATGAAGCAACGACGTGCGCCATGGTGACCGCCTCGACGACGACATCGTGGTGGTGTGGGTGGGGACCTCGACCAAAGGCCGTGCACTCGATGCCGAGCGCTACCACGCGATCTATGGTGATTACGGCGTATGAGTGTTCGCTGCACGCAAGGTATCCGTCGACGAACTCGCTCAGCGGGCCACCTGGGCTCATGTGAGGCACTCTCTTGACCGTGACGACACCTGAGCCTGTCCGCTTCGCCGAGGAATGGATCCGAGCCTGGAATGCTCGCGACCTCGACGCTGTGCTGATCCACTACGCAGACGACGTCGTGTTCACTTCACCGACGGCCGAACGAGTCGTTCCCGAGAGCCGAGGCACCGTCCGCGGCAAGGATGCCCTCCGCAGCTACTGGTCGCTCGCGCTCGAACGGAAGGCCGACCTGCACTTCACGTTGGTGGATGTGTACGCAGGCGTGGAAACCATCGTGCTTCACTACCGGAACCAAGTGGGCGGATTGATCAACGAGGTGCTCACGTTCCGAGATGGCCTCGTTGCCGTCGGGCACGCAACCCACTTGCGGTCATAGAAGCGAACGCTCGGGGTCAAGCCCAGCCTTGATCCTCGTGGGCGGCGCCTTCAACACGCGCCGATCCGCCGCTGACCTCGTCCCGCTGCTTTCCACTCACTTCACGGCGACGAAGATCGCGGTCTACAGGCCCCCGTACCGGACGGCCGACGAGCAAGAGGTCCCGGCTGACTACGCCGAGAGAGTCCACGCCGCAGCAGACGCCGGTCGGAGGGAAGAGGTGGCCGAGATCTTCTTTGGCGAGGCAGTTGGCACGCGACGTGTCCGTCGATGAGCTCGCTCAGCAGCCACCGCTCGTGAGGTTCGCGGTGCTGACGCTGGTACGCGTTGGCGGACTGCGATCCGCCGGGTTCCGCTTGGGGCAACCGGTCGGAACCCGAGGCACTTCACGGTGGTCTGCGATGACCTCGAGGTGGGCATCGAGGAGCCGACGGCGACGGCAGGCTGCGCCAGCCGTCGCCCGGCGAGAGATACCACCCGCGGCCGGTTCTTTCGGCTGGTTGCCACGCGAAGCGGCCCTCGTTTTACCTTCCGCATACTGTTGTCGGGCCCAATGAACACGCTCTTCAGCGTACGTTCAGCTTGTGGAAGCAGGATGCTGAGCGGTGCTTCTCTCGAGTTGGTTCATGTGGGCCCTGGTCGGGGTAACGGGAGCGCTGGGAGGCGAGGCGGTCCTCCTCGAACGGCGTCGATTGCAACGGCGGCGGCACGGGACCATAGGTCGGGGCCGAGCGTGGTTGGGCCGGGTCGTCAGCGTGGCGGTGCTGGTGAGCGCCGTTAGTGCGACCATCGCAGACCACGAGAACCGTCAGTACTCCTACATCCCGAGCTTCGCCGCGCTCCTCGGGGATATCTCGCCGAACCTTCGCCACGGCGGCCTGAGCTCGGTCAAGTCACTCCAGCACAATCCGCAACCGGGTGCCCCCCGTGGTGTGGTCGTCGAGATCCCGATCCCAGGCAAGGTGTCCGCCCTGGGCGCGCGTCCCGCCTATGTGTACCTGCCTTCCGCCTACTTCTCTCGCACCGCTCGCGGTCAACGGTTCCCCGTCCTGTACATGTTGCACGGTTCGCCGGGAGTGGCCGCCGATTGGGTGCGCGGCGGCCAACTCGACCGGGCCATGGAACGACTCTCGGCTGCTGGGGCCGTGTCGCCGTTCATCGTGGTCATGCCCGATGTCAATGGCGGGTACCGCCGCGACCTCGAATGCCAAAACGTTCCGGGTGGTGTGGCTGACGAGACCTACCTGAGCGTCGACGTGGTCCGGTATATCGACGCCCATTTCCGAACCATCAACGATCGACGCCAACGAGCTATCGGCGGCTTGTCCACCGGTGGATATTGCGCCATCAACATCGCCTTTCACCACCAGGACCTGTTCTCGGCCGTGGTCTCGCATTCCGGCTCGGGCCGACCCGATCACAGCCGCTACACCGGCAACCTGTTCGGGAACGACCGCGCCCGCAAACGGGCGAACACGCCCGATCTGTACTTGGGGCGCCTACCGATTTCCTACCCGATGGCGGTCTACCTGGACAGCGGAGCACGCGATCAATGGTCCCGGCCCGAGACTCGCCGCCTCCAAGAGATCCTCGCCGCCAAGGGCGTGCCGCTCGAGGTTCACGTCTTCGGCGGTCAGCGGCACAGCTTCACCGCGTGGCGCACCAACCTAACGATCTCTCTGCCCTGGCTCTCCAAGCAGTTCGAACGGACAGGCTCATCCTCCAAGCGTGCCTCGCCGCCCATCGCTTCCGCCAGGTATGAAAAGGAGGCGTGCACATGCGGCGAGCGGACCGCCGGTTAGCTCAGCGGGCTACTCCGCTCGCATTGGTGCTCGTGGCGTGCGCGACGGTGACTGTTGATTGCAGTCCAAGCCGGTCCGCACGGTACCGAGAGGCTTCGAGGTCACCGTTCTGATCGACGGACACCCGAAGAGCGGACATCTGGACCGGCCCGACCCGTGGCCGCGCTGCTTTGGAAGCTGCGTGTCGCTCCTCACAGCGGCCGGTTGCTTTCAAGAGTGTTTCGCCGAGTTCTCAGCGCAGACCTCCATCCGGCGGTGATCACAGTTGGCGACCGGCCCGCCAGCCTCCTCACTCGCATCACGCGACCGGTCGAGGTACGAGTCAACGACGGAACGGATGAGATGGAACCGACGATCTCCCGCCTTGCGCTCACCGGGCCGAACCCACCGGCGATCGAGGTCATGCGGGTGCTGGCCACAGCGGGCCACCCGACCGCCGAGCTGGTGGCGAAGGGAGCGTTCAGCGGCGAGACGGTCACCGTCCAGTCCGCTGCCGCCTTGACGGCGCCCGCACCGCGGGTGGACAAGGTCGTCGCCCGCACCTTCGACGACGGCCCCGGCAACTACACCGCGCAGATCCTGCGAACCCTGCGCGACAAAGGCGTGACCGCCACCTTCTGCCTGATCGGTCGCCAAGCCCAACAATCACCGGACCTGATCAAACAGATCGTCGCCGATGGCCACCAGCTCTGTAACCACACCCAAGACCACGACATCTACCTCGACCGCAAAACCAATCCCGTCATCGACGCCCAGATCACCAGCGGGTTCAACGCCATCACCATCGCCTCAGGTGGGCACCAGCCGCGCTTCTACCGTCCTCCCGGCGGGGCACTATCGCCGGCCATCATCAAGACCGCCAACGCTCGCGGACTGCAAGTCCTGATGTGGTCCGTCGACCCCGAAGACTGGCGACGACCCGGCACGGACAAGATCATCACCAAAGCCACCACCGCAGTGCCCAACGGCGGGATCGTCCTGCTCCATGACGGCGGAGGCGACCGCAGCCAAACCGTCGCCGCACTACCGGTCATCATCGACCGACTTCGCGCCCAAGGCTTCACCATCGTCCATCCCGACACCACCCTGGCCAACCCGCCCCCCAACCCCTGACCCTGGCGTAACCATCCCTATCCGATCAGGTCCCGACCCTCGGTGTGGAGTTTGTCAGTCTGCCTTCGGCAGGGTCATGACGAAGCGGGCACCGGTGCCGTCAGTTGAGGCGATCACGATCGTGCCGCCGTGGCGCACGACGACGTCCCGGACGATGGCGAGTCCAAGCCCACAGCCGCCGGTGTCCCGTGACCGGGCCTGATCCAGGCGAGAGAAGCGTTCGAAGACCCTGGCGTGGTGCTCAGTGGGGATGCCAGGGCCGTCATCGGCGACGACGAGCTCGCTGCTCTCCCGGTTCTCTCCCAGTTCGAAGGTCACGGTGGTGGCTGCGTGGCGTTCGGCGTTGTCGGCCAGGTTGCGAACCGCCCGCGCCAGCTGGTTCCGATCGCCGCCGACGCGAGCGGCGGTGACCCCACTGGTGTCCACCTTCACGCGGTGCCGGTCGCGCAGCCTTCTCGCCTCCTCGATCACGAGGTCGTCCAAGTCGACGGGCGCCTCCCGTCGCTCGTTCGGGTCGGCCTCGGATCGGGCGAGGAGAAGCAGGTCATCGAGGAGCTGCTGCAGCTCGGTGGCGTCGGCCAGGAGCCGCTGGAAGGTGGCGGTTGGGCGGTCGGTCTCGGGGTGAGCGATGGACAGTTCCAGGTCCGTGCGAATCCGGGTCAGCGGGCCGCGTAGCTCGTGGGACGCGTCGGCGACGAACCCACGTTGTCGCTGATAGGCATCCTCAACGCGATCGAGCATTCCGTTCATCGTCCGAGCCAAGCCGGCGATCTCGTCGTCGCGGCTCGGTACCGGGACGCGACGATGGAGCTCCGCTCCCTGGATGCTGGCGACCTCTGCTCGGATCGACTGAACGGGCCGCAGCGCCCGCCCGGTCAGCCACCAGACAAGGGCGGCGAGCAGTGAGACGATGACCGGAATGGTGAGGGCGAGCGAACGGGTGAGGATGCGGACGCTCTCGTTGACGTCGTCGAGGTTCCTGGCCACGACGAGCGTGTAGGAGCGTGGGCCGGAGCGGACGCTCCGAGCCAGCACCCGGAAGTCACCATGGTTGAGGGGCCTGGAGACGGTGTCGGTCGCTTGCGGCGCCCCCTGCTTCTGCGGAGGTGTGGCCGCAGGCAGCCGGCGCGCGTTGCTGCTCGATGCGATCACCCGTCCCCTGCCGTCGAGGATCTGCAGGAATGAGTCCTCGCGGTCCCCTTCTGTCGGGAGGCTCCCAGCGTCGATGCGCCGTGCCAGCCCCGGCTCGATGTTGTCGGCCCGCTGTCGAAGGGCCTCGTCGAGACCGCGGGTCAGCAGGCGGCGTTGCGCGGCGACGAGGCCGAGCGAGGTGGTGACGAGCATCAGGGCGACGACGACCATGGCCAGCAGGGTCAGCCTGGATCGCAAACTCTTGAACGGCCTCGTGCTCCAACGCGCCGTGGCCTCAGTCGCCATGGGTGGCCAGTCGATAGCCCGCGCCACGGACGGTCTCGATGTCGTGTCGCCCGAAGGGCTCGTCGATCTTGCGCCGCAGCCGCCGGATGTAGACCTCGACGATGTTCGAGTCGTCGTCCCACACGCCGTTGAGGATCTCGAACTTCGGCGCCAGGAGACCAACTCGCCGCACGAGGTACTCCAGCACCGAGAACTCGCGGGCCGTGAGCTGGATCTCGGTTTCGCCCCTCCAACACCGGTGACGGGTCGGGTCGATGCGCAGGTCGCCGACCTCGATCGCGGCAGGGGTGCCACCCTGCACCCGGCGGAGCAGCGCGCGCACGTGAGCGACGAGGACCGGGAAGGAGAACGGTTTGGTCAGGTAGTCATCGGCGCCCGTGTCGAGCGCCTCGGTCTCGTCGTACACGCCGTCCTTGGCCGTGAGCACCAGGATCGGCGTCCAGTCAGCCTGCGCGCGAAGCACCCGGCAGATCTGGAAGCCGCTACGGCCGGGCAACATCAAGTCGAGGATGAGGAGATCGAACGATTGCTCGGTCGCCTTCCACAGGCCGTCGTCGCCGTCGGTCGAGACGTCGATGGAGAAGCCTTCCGCCTCCAGCCCCCGTCTCACTGCCGCCGCAATCCTCGCGTCATCCTCGACCAGCAAGATCTTCATCGATGCTTCCCGAGGGGCCGGGGCGCGGCGGAGGCGTTCACGTGTCCGTCATCGATCCGCATTGCGGTTCCGGCGTTCCGGCTCGGGCGCTCGGATGAAGGCGCCGTCAGCCGGCGCCCTCGTGGCCAGGACCCTCCCGGTCAGCACTGCTGCCCACGATCCTGAAGTGGCGGTCCCAACTGCACGTCGACCTGGCTGCCGTCGCTCCGGGTCACCTCGACCTGGTAGTAGCTCTCCTCATCGCCCACCTCCGTGGCCGTCACTCGACCGCCGCCGATGTGATGAAGAGCCACCGCGCTCGCCTCGACCAAGGCGGGGCCGCTGATCGGTCGATCGCCGCCATCGCCACCGCCATCGCCCGCGGCGGCCGCGACCGCGCCTGACCCGGCCACGACCGCCGCTGCGGCCACGATGGCACCGGTTGCCATCCACCTCGACCGCTTCTGCACGTCGATCCTCCTTCATCGATGGGCCCGGCGGCTCCGAGCCCGATCGCATCATGGCGGCCGGGGCTGAACCCTGGCTGAACCGACGGCGTGGGCCATCCCGACGCACTCGGGGCCTGGTTCAGCAGAGGTTCAGCCACCCGGCCTTACCGTCCGCTTCGTGTCCACCAGCTCTCCGTGCGTTGACCCGTCCAAGGACTGCGGCTGACCGTGCGAGCCACCCGACGCAAGCTTGTCCTTGGGATCGCTCTCGCTGCCGTCATCCTGGCATCGGCCGGGGGATGGGCGGCGGCTCGCCAGATCCGCTCCCCGGCCGAGATCGCCGCCCGGACGGCGGCGCCCGACCCTTCACTCATCTCGGTGCCGGTCGAGAAGCGACGCCTGACCTCCGACGTGGTGGTGCGCGGTACCGTCGGGTACGGGTCACCTCTCGCCGTCCCGTTGCCGAAATCGGCGCTCAAGACGGGGACCACCATCGTCACCACCGCTCCGGCCAAGGGAGCGTCGCTGAGCGAGGGCAGCGTGGCCTTGACCGTGTCCGGTCGCCCCGTGCTGGTGCTCCAGGGCGCCCAGCCCGCCTACCGCGACCTTGGGCCCGGCGCCCAGGGGGCCGACGTGGCCCAGTTGGAGGAAGCCCTCGCCCGCCTCGGGTTTGATCCCGGGCCTCGCGACGGTCGCTATGACGGGTCCACCGCCGCCGCGGTGCAGGCCTGGTACCGGAAGGCCGGCTGGGAGCCGTTCGGACCCACCGACGAGCAACTCAAGGCCCGACGCGGCGCCGAAGCAGACCTCTTCACGGCCCGTTCGGACAGCCTCAACGCGGAGGAGACGCTGAACACCGCTCGCACCACAAAGGCCACGGCCGGGACCGATGTCGCCACCAAGAGGAATGCGCGCAACGCCGCCGCAGCTGACCCGTCCGCAGTGGCCACCGCGCAGTCCGACCTCACCGCCGCCGAGGCCGCGTTGTCGGTAGCCGACCAGGCCGTGGAGTTCGCCCAGCGCCGGGTCTCGCTCACCCAGGAGCGGGTCACGGCGCTGGAGGCGACGGTGACCGACGCCGCCGGCCAGCTCGGCATCCAAGTTCCCGCCAACGAGCTGCTGTTCTTCCCAACCCTTCCCTTGCGCATCGACGACGTACCGATACGGACGGGGGAGGAGCCAGTGGGACCGGTCATGACGGTGACCAACTCCCAGCTGGTGGTCAGCGCAGCCTTGTCCGCCAGCGACACCACGCTGGTGCGAAAGGGAGCGCCGGTCACCATCGAGGAGCCCGATCTCGCCGTCAAAGCCGCCGGCATCGTCAGCGATGTGGCCAACGTGCCGGGTACCCAGGGCGCCCAACCCGGTCGCTTCCACTTGGGTGTCGCCCCCGCCAACGCCCAGCCTTCACTGGCGGGCGCGTCGGTGATCTTGACCGTCACCGTCGGCACCACAGACGGCGATGTGTTGGCGGTACCGGTGGCGGCCCTGTCGGTGGGCGCCGACGGGACCTCTCGCGTGCAGGTCCAACGGGGCAAGGCCAGTACGAGGGATGTGACGGTGACCCCCGGCCTGGCGGCCAAAGGCATGGTGGCGGTCACGCCCGTCGCGGGTCGGCTGAACCCCGGCGACCTCGTCGTCGTCGGCACAGGAGGAGGAAAGTCACGTGGGAAGTGAACGACGATCCCAGCTCGGCCGGATGGGGGCGTCGCTCGCCCTCGCCGTTTGCCTCGGCTTGGTCAGTGCCTGTGGGGGCGGTGGCGGGCATGCCAAGGCCAACTCGGCAACCGTCGACGAGCAACTCGGCCTCGGGACTGAGGGTGCCTTGAAGCGCCAGGCCCAAGCCGAGAACCTGATCCGGGACTGCATGCGCGCCCAGGGTTTCGAGTACGTACCGGTGGACCCGGCCGTCCAGCAACAGGCGCTGGTGGGAACGCCGGGGCTGAGCAAGGCCGACTTCGAGAAGCAGTACGGCTACGGCATCACCACGCTGTACGAGCAGCGCCAGCGGGCGGCCGTCGGACCGAACCAGACGATCCGCGATGCGCTCGACAAGGTCCAGCAGGCGGCCTATGACCGAACGCTCTTTGGCGACGATCCCAGCGCCACGTTCGCCCAAGCGCTCGACACGGGCGACTTCAGTCGCCTCGGCGGCTGCACCAAGCAGGCGGCCGGCCAGGTGTTCGGCGGCGTGGAGGTCATCCAGAGCCTGCAAGGCAAGCTCGACCAGCTCGATCAGCGGATCAAGGCCGACGGTCGCATGGTGACCGCCATCAAGAGGTGGTCCCGCTGCATGCGCGACGCCGGGTTCGACCTCGCCGATCCCGACGAGGTCGACACCACCCTCCGCCAGAAGCTCGAGACGATCGTCGGGCCGCCCGGTAGTCCGAACCCGAGCTACGACCGGGCTGCTCTCACCGCGCTGCAACGCGAGGAGGTGGCGACGGTTAACGCCGACATCGCCTGTGAGGACAAGCACCTCGCCAGCGTCGAGGAGAAGGTGCGCGCCGAGTACGAGCGGTCGTTCCGAGAGCAGAACGCCGACCTGCTGTCCAAGGTCCGGCCGGCGTGACCGCCTGGTCGATGGCGGCCGCCCGGGGCGCCGTCATCGAGCTGGCGGGCGTCTCTCGCAGCTTTGGGAACGATCCTCCGGTTCACGCCCTGCGAGACGTCGACCTGACGATCTGGCGGGGCGAGTGGGTGGCCATCATCGGTCCCTCCGGGTCGGGGAAGTCGACGCTGCTGCATGTCTTGGGCCTGCTCGACCGCCAAACCGCCGGCGCCTACCGGTTCGACGGGGTTGACGTGGCCGCGCTCGACGACCTGTCACGCGCTGGCCTGCGGGGCACGGCCATCGGCTTCGTGTTCCAGGCCTTCCACCTGCTGGCCCATCGCAGCGTCCTCGAGAACGTGATGCTGGGCGAGCTGTACACCGGCGTCTCGCGGCGCGGCCGGCGCGAGAGGGCTCTCGCCGCGCTGGAACGGGTGGGGCTGTCGGACCGAGCGCAATTCCTGCCCACCAAGCTGTCCGGGGGCCAGCGGCAGCGGGCGGCGGTGGCGCGGTCGCTGATCGGCGAGCCGCGGCTGCTGCTCTGCGACGAACCCACCGGCAACTTGGATTCCCAGAGCGCCGAGAGCCTGCTCGACCTGTTCGCCGAGCTCTCGGCTGACGGGCTCACGTTGGCCGTCATCACCCACGACGACCACGTGGCCAGCCGAGCCGACCGGTTGGTCCGCATCGTCGACGGCCAGCTCCTGGAGCTGGAGATGGTGAGCTCTGACCCGCTCTCGGGCCCAGACGGGAACCGACGGTGGTGAAGCTCCGGCGCCGTGGTGGCGACCGGTCCGGGGCGGCGGCGCGTCCCCGCTTGGCGGCAAGGGATCTCCTCGGGGAGTCTGTGGCCAGCCTCCTGGCCCGTCCCGGGCGGGCGGTGCTCACCGTGCTCGGCACGGTGGTGGGCATCGCTGCGCTGGTGGCCACGGTGGGCTTGTCCAAGACGGCCGGCAACCAGATCGTGGGCCGCTTCGATACACTGGCGGCTACTGACATCGTGGTCACACCCAAGGCCGCCCACTCCGCGGTGGTGGCCAGCGTGCTGCCGTGGGACGCCGAAGCGCGCCTCCGACGCCTCAACGGCGTGGTCTCCGCCGGAACCCTCACCAACGTCGACGTGAAGGGCCAACTGGTGCGAGCTGTCCCGGTGCACGACCCCCAAGGCCAGACCGAGTTCCAGCTTCCGGTGAAGGCGGCGTCGGCCGGGCTCTTTGCGGCCGTCAGGGCGACGCTGCACGCCGGCCGGCTGCCCGATACCGGCCACTCCGCACGAGGCGACCGGGTGGCGGTGCTCGGTCCCAACGCCGCCGACCGGCTCCATGTGGTGCGGGTCGACAACCTGCCCGCCATCTTCATCGGCGACCACCTCTACGTCGTGGTCGGCATCTTGTCGGGCGTCGAGCGCCAGGCATCGTTGCTGGAGTCGGTCATCATCCCGGAGGGCACCGCCCAGCGCGAGTTCGGCCTGGCTGCGCCGGAATCCGTGCAGGTCGAGACCCGCGTCGGGGCGGCGACGGTGATCGCCGACCAGCTGCCCTTGGCTCTCAACCCCGCCGATCGCAATGCGCTCAAGGT